>CXWL01018055.1_pt1 | contig 11182 bp, 13 predicted proteins | sample 590931 | NCBI WGS metagenome assembly CXWL01 (sample SAMEA3498368, study PRJEB10139) | groundwater metagenome | biome: water well; material: biofilm material | place: Germany | collected 2015-04-27 | reverse complement strand
GGCACCGCGTGCTTCTTGGGGCTGGCGATCGGGTTCACGTTGTTGCTGCGGAGCGTGCTCGCATGATGCGCCATGGCAAGAGTGCGCTTTTGGGCTTGGCGTTGGGCGTCTCGTTGAGCGTCATTGGGTTCACTGACTTCGATGCGGTGCATCAGATGTTCGCGCTCCAAGACTTGCGGCTGCTGTTCACGTTCATGGGTGGAGTGGCGCTGCTGGTGGTTCCGTTGTGGTTTTTGAAGACGACCAACGGGCCCCCCGCGGTCACGCCGGGCACTATTCCTGGCTCGTTACTCTTCGGGGCGGGTTGGGCGCTGACGGGGGCGTGCCCTGGAGTGGCGTTCGCGCAGATAGGTGAAGGCCAGGTGTGGGCGCTGGTGTCGCTGGGCTCGATGATGGCGGGCACGCATTTGTACCCGGTGGTTCATCGTCGCTTCTTCAGGTGGCCGATGGGTAGTTGCGGCGTTTAGATACGCCTGCGCTTGCCGGTCTTCTTGTAAGTGAGGTAGTCCTTCACGATCGTGCCGTGATCGAAGCAGAGCTCTTGCGGCAGCTCGTCGATGGCGAAGGCCTTCGCTTCGGCGGCGTCGTCTGAGCCCTTCGGGTCACCTTCGGCCCAGCCGATGTACACGGTCGAGATCGTGTGCTTGCGCGGGTCTCTCGCGGGGTCCGAATACGTGAAGAATTGCTCGGTGAGATCGACCTCGAGGCCGGTCTCCTCACGCACCTCGCGAATGCAGGCGGCGTGCAGCGGCTCGCCCTCGTCGACGAAGCCACCGGGTAGCGCCCAGCCCACGGGGGGATTTTTGCGCCGAATGAGCACGATGCGCTCGCCAGGCAGCTCGACGATACAGTCCACAGTGGGTACGGGGTTTTTGAAGGCGGGCACGATGAGGGTTCTACAAACTAGGTGCCGGACTTTCCATGTTTCCGTTCGGCCCGGGTCTGACATCGAATGGAAACATGGAAAGTCCGGCAACTGGTAAGGAGCCTTTCCATGAGCGACATCACCAGCGTGCTGACTGAGAGCCGAGTCTTTCCGCCGCCTCCCGCGTTCGCCGCGCGCGCGCACCTCAAGACCCGCGACGACTACGACAAGCTCTGCGCTGAAGAGCGCGCTGATTCCGACACGTTCTGGTCACGACTGGCGCTGACCGAGCTGTATTGGGAGACGCCGTTTCACCAGACGTTGGAGTGGAGGCCTCCGCACGCGCGTTGGTTCATCGGCGGCCGTACTAACTTGTCGTACCAATGCTTGGATCGAAACCTGGAACAACGCGCTGACAAAATCGCGCTGCGTTTCGAAGGCGAGCCGGGCGACACGCGTAACCTGACGTATCGAGAGCTCCACGGTGAAGTGTGCCGGGTCGCCAACGGGCTCAAGGCGCTGGGCGTCACCGCGGGAGATCGCGTCGGTATTTATCTGCCGATGGTACCCGAGGCCGTGATCGCCATGCTCGCCTGCGCGCGCATCGGCGCGGTGCACTCCGTCGTCTTCGGCGGGTTCTCGGCGCAAGCACTGCAAGAACGCATGAATGACGCGGGCGCGCGGGTGGTGCTCACCGCCGACGGCGGCTGGCGCAAAGGCGCGGTGGTGCCCTTGCTCGCGAATGTGCGCGCCGCGGTCGCTGCCGGTATTCCTTCGCTCAAAGACGTGGTGGTGCTGCGGCGCACCGACCCCGAGCCACTCAAGCTCGACAAGCTCGAGCTCGACTGGGAAACATGGGTGAAGAGCCAACCCCCCGAATGCACGCCCCATTGGGTCGACAGCGAGCACCCCCTCTTCATCTTGTACACCTCAGGCTCGACGGGAAAGCCCAAGGGCGTGCTCCACAGCACCGCGGGCTACGCGCTGTGGGCGAAGCTGACCTCGCGTTGGGTCTTCGATCTGCGCGATGACGATGTCTACTGGTGTACCGCTGATGTGGGCTGGGTGACGGGACATACCTATGTCGCGTACGGCCCGCTGATGAACGGGGCCACTGTGGTGATGTACGAGGGGGCTCCGACCACGCCCGCGCCAGATCGCTTCTGGGACATCATCGAGCGACACAAGGTGACGGTCTTCTACACCGCGCCCACTGCCATTCGCGCCTTCATGCGGTTGGGTGAAGAGCACCCGAAGAAACACGACCTGTCGAGCCTGCGGCTGCTTGGCTCGGTGGGAGAGCCGATCAATCCCCAGGCGTGGATCTGGTATCGCGACACCATCGGCCAAGGCCGCTGTCCCATCGTCGACACCTGGTGGCAGACCGAGACCGGGGGCATTCTGATTTCGCCACTGCCGGGGCTGACCCCCACCAAGCCCGGCTCGGCGACCTTGCCCTTGCCCGGCATTCACCCCGAGGTGTTGACCGAAGACGGTAAGCCGGCACCTCCCGGCAAGGGCGGAAAGCTCTTCGTCACCAAACCGTGGCCTTCGATGCTGCGCACCATCTGGGGCGATGATGAACGTTTCGCGAAGACGTACTTCAGCGAACACCCCGGCATCTATTTCACCGGAGACGGCGCGCGCCGCGACGCCGATGGCTATTTTTGGATCGTGGGGCGCGTGGACGACGTGGTGAATGTCGCCGGACACCGTTTGGGCACCGCCGAAGTCGAGAGCGCTTTGGTTTCGAATTTGAAGGTGGCTGAAGCGGCGGTGGTGGGCCGTCCCGATGAGCTCAAGGGCACCGCGTTGGTCGCCTTCGTCACGCTCAAGCAGGGGCAGGCCCCCAGCGACGCGCTCAAAGCCGAGCTCTCGATGCACGTGAGCCGCGAAATTGGCGCCATCGCCCGCCCCGACGAGATTCGGTTCTCGCAGGCGTTGCCGAAGACCCGTTCAGGCAAGATCATGCGGCGGCTCTTGCGCGACGTGGCGAGCGGGCAGGTGACCACCCAAGACACCACCACCCTCGAAGATTTGAGCGTGCTCGCGGCGCTTCGCCAAGACGAGGAATAGCGGCGTTTTCATTGCGCGCGTTGCCGTTCTTTAGTCAGTTGCGCCGCATGAAAGGCAAACCATCTCCGGCGCTGGTGTCGTTCTTGCGCAAAGTCCCCGTCTTCGGTGGGCTCGAAGGCCGTTCGTTGGAGCACATGATCGCTCTGCTCGAAGAACGTTCCTTCGACAGCGGCGAGCACATCTTCAACGAGGGTGAGCACGGGCGCACGATGTATGTCTTGCGCGAGGGCGAGGTCGAGGTGCTCCGGTCGAGTTCCGAAGGCCAGCAAGTGCCGATCGTGCGCTTGGGGCCCGGTGAGACCTTCGGCGAAATGGCGCTCGTCGATTTGGAGCCACGCTCGGCGACCGTCAAGGTGCTGCGCCCCGCGCTCACCTACGCGCTGACGATTCTCGACCTCTACCACCTGTACCAAGTCGACACGTACGCGTACGTCATCTTCTTGCAGAACGTCTGCCGCATGGTCAGCCGTCGGCTGCGCAAGGCCGACCGCCGCATCGCCGAATTCTTGTCGGCGTTGTCGTCTGCCGCCGATCGCTCCGTGAAGCAGAAAGCCGCCGCCGGTCCCGCGATGGTGGCGAAGGCCGCTGCCCCCAAAGCCGCCAGTCGCAAGTCAGCCCGCCGCCGCCGATAGAGGGCGCTGCATTTGTTTACCGGGCTCATTCAAGACGTAGGCATCATCGAGCGCCTCGACACCGGGGCGATGACCGAGGTGTGGGTGGTGAGCCATTTCGCTCCCCCTGACTTCAAATTGGGAGAGTCGATCGCCGCTGACGGCTGTTGTCTCACCGTGACGCAAGCCCAGGGCCCGCGCTTTCGGGTCCAGGCTTCGCTCGAGACCTTGAGCGTGACCACGCTGGGTAGCTGGCAGGCGGGGCGCAAAGTGAATCTCGAGCGCGCGTTGAAAGTCGGCGACCGCATGGGCGGGCACTGGGTGCAAGGCCATGTCGACGGGTTAAGCGAGTTGGTTTCGAGACGGCCGCAAGGCGGCAGCGAGGTGATGGTGTTTCGGTTGCCGGCGGCAATGGCGCGCTTCTTCATCGAGAAGGGCAGCGTCACCATCGACGGCGTCAGCCTGACCGTGAATCGGCTGCACGCCGATACGTTCGAAGTGGCGATCATTCCCGAGACGTTGGCGCGCACCACGCTGGGCGAAAAAGCGGTGGGTGCGGCGGTGAATATCGAGGCCGATGTGTTGGGCAAATACGTCGCCCGGCAGCTCGGTTCGTCGGGCAGTGCACCGGTGCCGACGCTCACCGAAGAGATGCTGCGAAAAGCCGGCTTCTAACGTAGAGAAGAGCTCTTAAATGGCAACCAGCACTCAGAGCATCGCGCTCGTCGAAAAGGCGCTGAAACAGATTCGCGCCGGCCGCATGGTCATTCTCACCGACGACGAGACCCGCGAGAACGAAGGCGATCTGGTGATGGCGGCCGCGAAGGTGACGCCCACCGACATCAACTTCATGGCCAAGTACGCGCGCGGGTTGATCTGCCTGTCGCTGACTGAAGAACGCATCAGGCGGCTCAACTTGCCGCTGATGGTGCAGGAAAATACGTCGCCCTTTCAGACCGCGTTCACCGTCTCCATCGAAGCGGCGAAGGGAGTCAGTACCGGCATTTCGGCCGCCGACCGTGCGCACACCATCTTGACCGCGGTGGCTCCGAACGCGCGGCCGGGTGACCTCTCGCGCCCCGGCCACGTCTTCCCCCTGCGCGCCCGCGATGGTGGTGTCTTGGTGCGCACGGGGCAGACCGAGGGCTCCGTCGACTTGGCGCGCATGGCGGGGTTGTTTCCCGCGGGCGTCATCTGCGAGGTGATGCGCGACGACGGCACCATGGCGCGGCGGCCTGATCTGCTGCGCTTCGCGAAACGGCACAAGTTGCCGCTGCTCTCAGTGGCCGATTTGATCAGCTATCGGTTGACCCGAGAGACGCTGGTGCGGCGCGCGGCCACCAGCACCGTCAAGGACTTGGTGTGGGGCGAGCTCACCGTGCACGCCTACCAGAGCGATGTCGATGGTGGCGTGCACCTGGCATTGGTGAAGGGCGATGTGAGCAAGAAAAAGGCGGTGCTGACGCGGGTGCACCGGGGCAACGCGCTGGCTGATTTGCTCGAGCACGGGCACACCAAAGGCTCGTTGCATGCCGCGCTGACTCACCTCAAGAATGAGCCGGTGGGAGTGCTCGTCTATCTGCAGAAGCCGACCAGCCCTGAGCAGACCTTGAGCCTCAAGCCGCTCAAGCAAGCGGTGTTGCCATTGCCCGAAGCGGAACATCGGCGGCTGCGCGAGTTCGGGGTGGGTGCGCAGATCTTGAAAGATTTGGGCTTGAGCCGGCTGCGGTTGTTGACGCACCAGCCTCGCCGCATCGTCGGCCTCGAGAGCTATGGCCTGAAGGTCGTGGAATACGTCAGGTTCTAGGTCTTAAGGCTCAACGGTCGATTGCCCGGGCTTAAGATTGTTGGTTCTCGCGTTCGCGCCATTTATGGGTAAGGTGAAAACCATGCCGCGCTATTTCGAAGGAAATCTCGTCTCTCCCAAGGGTCGCTTCGCCCTCTGCGTGAGCCGCTTCAACGGCTTCATCACCGAGCGCCTGTTGGAAGGCGCGTTGGACACGCTGAAGCGCCACGGTGTCGATGACGGCGCCATTGACGTCTACCGGGTGCCGGGCACGTTCGAGCTGCCGGGCCTGGTGCGCCGGATCGTCGCCCAAGGCCAGTACGCGGGGGTGGTGACGCTGGGCTGTGTGATTCGCGGAGGCACTCCGCACTTTGACTACGTCGCCGCTGAAGTCAGCAAAGGCATCGCGCAGATCGCGGGTTCCGCGGCGTGCTCAGTGACCTTTGGGGTCTTGACCTGCGACAACGTCGAGCAGGCCGTCGACCGCGCGGGAGTGAAGGCCGGCAACAAGGGCGGCGAGGCCGCTCTGGCTTGTATCGAAATGGTGAACCTGCACGCGAAGATGGGGAACAACTAAAGCCCATGGGTCAGCGCCGCATCGCCCGCGAACGTGCGCTCCAAGCGCTCTACCAGATCGAATCGGCTGCGGGTTTGAGCCCGCGTGAAGCGCTCGATTCGGCGTGGGCGGCGAGCAGCGACGAAGGGCCCAAAGATGAGCAGGCCCAGGTCTTCGCCCTTTCGCTGGTCGAAGGGGTGCAAAAAGAGCTCGTGGCCCTCGATGCCTTGATTGAAGAGCACAGCCACAATTGGCGCGTCGACCGCATGTCTCGCATCGATCGCAACGTGCTGCGCTTGGGCGTCTACGAGCTCAAGTTCGTGGCCGACATTCCACGCAAGGTGACGCTCAATGAAGCGGCTGAGCTCGGCAAACGCTTTGGCACCGAAGAGTCGTCGGCCTTTGTGAACGGGCTGCTCGATCGCGTCGCGCAGACCTTGGGCAAGCCATGAACGTGCAGATGATCGACACCACCTTGCCTGGGCTCGATGCCCTCACTGACTGCGAGGCGATCTGCCTGTTGCTGCCGGCCGATGAGCGACCGTTGTCTGGGGCGGCGGGGTATGTGGACTGGCGCTTGTGTGGGCAGCTCTCGCGCACGCTGCTTGATGAATTTTTCACCGCCGAGAAGAACGAGCACTTGCTGATGAACACTTCTGGCACCCTGCCGGTCGACAAGGTTTTCGTGGCAGGGGTCGGCGCGGCGAAGACGCTCGACGCCACCGCGCTGGGGGCGGTGCTCTACAGCGCGGCGATCATGCTCAAGAAGGCGGGAGTGACGAAGGTCGCGTTGGGGCTGCCGTCTCCCGTGCCCCTGCCTGCCCAAGCGCAAGCCGCCGCGGTGAAGAGCCAGTTCATGCCGTCGTGGCTGGGCACGCACTTGATCATCTTGGGCGACAAAGCATCGGCCGAGACTTGGAAGGCGCTCGCCTGATCAGTGCCGGCTTGGTAGCGTCCGCGCCAGAGCGTATGCCCAACAAGATTCTCATCGTCGATGACTCCAAGGCCACGCGCGAATTGATGGCGTCTACCGTGCAGGCGGTGGGCAGCGTCGAGGTCTTCACGGCGATCAGCGGGTTTGATGCCTTGAGGGTGTTGCCCAAGCATCAGTTCGCGCTGATCATCACTGATATCAACATGCCCGACCTCAACGGGCTGGAGCTGATTCGGTTCGTGAAGCAGAACCCGCATTACAAAGACACGCCGCTCTTTGTCGTCACCACCGAGAACCGCGCCACTGATCGTGACCGTGGGCTGGCGATGGGCGCATCGGAATACGTGATTAAGCCCTTCGACCCCAGCATGCTCACGGCGCTCGTCGAGAAGTACCTGCCGAAGTAGGCAGCCGGTGCCGCAGCCGGTGCCGGACTTTACATTGTTTACATTCGCCGGCCGTTTAGAGGGCAAACCTTTGGGGCGAATGTAAACAATGTAAAGTCCGGCACCTAGACCGTGCCTGTCCCGCCCATTCGCAACGAGTTCATCACCGAGGCGACTGAGATCGTCGAGGCCTTTGCGCGCGACGTGGCGGCGCTCGACGAGAACCGGGGTGGAGACATCGACCCCGACCTCATCAACGCTGTCTTCCGTTCAGCGCATTCGCTCAAAGGGCTGGCGGCGATGTTCGGCGAAGAAATGGTCGCCACGCTCGCCAACCAGGCTGAAGATTTGCTCGACGCGTTGCGCCTGGGCCAGGTCGATCTCGACAACCGAGTGATGGACGCTCTGGTTGAAGCGATGGACGTGCTCAACGCCCTGTTGCTCGAAGTCGCGCGCGATGAACGCAGCGGGCCAGCCAGCGATCACGCTGTCGACTTGGGGCTGCGGCTCGCGAACCTGAGCATCGCCCGGACGAGCGGGGCGAAAGATCCACTCGCCAGCCTCGATTTACCCGAACGGGTGCGCTCGGTGCTCACCGAGTACGAAGAGCACCGGCTGCGTGAGAATGCGCGCAAGGGCGTGCGCTTGTGGATAGTGCGCGCCGAGTACCGGCTGCAAGATTTCGACACCCGGCTCGCGCAGCTCAATGCCGCGCTCAAGCCACTGGGAGAAGTGGTGAGCACGCTGCCGTCGGCGCAGGCGGCGGGCCCTGATGGCATCGCGTTTGATCTCCTGGTCGGGAGCGCTGTTTCTCATGAGGCCATCGCAGAGCTCGCTCGCACTCAGGGCGCGACCGTCACCGCGTTGTGGGGTGGCCCCCGGGCTTCCGCTCCGCCCGTCGTTTCTCGCCACACCGAGTCTTCGATCGACCGCTCGATGTCGGTTCGCGGCCCCGAGGGCTCCTTACGTTCTCTCACCCAGACGGTTCGGGTGGACATCGGCAAGCTCGATGCGCTGATGAACGGCGTCGGCGAACTGCTGCTCGTGCGTAGCAATGTTCAGAAATTGGCCGAGAGCGCGCGTACTTCGGGGGGCGCCGCCGTCTCACGTTTCTGGGGCCAAGAGCTGATGCGCGAAGCCCGTGCCCTCGAGCGCAAGCTCGACGAATTGCAACGCGGCATTCTCGCGGTGCGCATGGTGCCCTTGGGCCAGGTGTTCGACAAGTTGGCCCGGCTCTTCAAACGGGTGGTGCGCGACCGCAGCAAAGAGCTCGACTTCGAAGTCTCGGGAGGCGACGTCGAACTCGACAAGCTGATCGTCGAAGACCTCTCTGACCCGCTGATGCACCTGTTGCGCAATGCCATCGATCACGGCGTCGAGAGCTCGGAAGACCGCCTTGCCATGGGCAAGTCTCCGCGCGGCCGGGTGGGGTTGAAGGCGTATCAGCAAGGCAACCATGTGGTCATCGAGGTCAACGACGACGGAGCCGGCCTCGACGAAGACCGCATTCGTGCCGTGGCCCGCCAGCGCAACCTGGTGCGGCCCGAACACCTTGAAGTGATGGACAAACGCGATCTCTTCAACCTCATTTTCTTGCCCGGGTTTTCCACCCGCAAGACAGTGTCAGAGATGTCCGGCCGCGGGGTCGGCCTCGACGTGGTGAAGACCAACATTTCGCGGCTCTCGGGGCTGATCGACGTCAGCAGCGAACCCGGCAGGGGCACGTCCTTCGTGCTCACCTTGCCGTTGACCTTGGCCATTTTGCGCGCGCTGGTGGTCGAAGTGGGAAATCAACCGTTCGCGGTGCCGCTCAACAGCGTGCTCGAAATCGTTTCCCTACAACCCAAAGACCTTGAGACAGTGGAGCGCCGCGAGGTGATGAATTTGAGGGGCCAGACCATTCCTTTCATTCGGCTCTCGCGCATGTTCGGGCTCAAAGACCAGCCGGTCGAGCGGTTCTATGTGATCGTGGTCGGCCTCGCCCAGCAGCGGCTGGGCATCGCGGTTGAAGCGCTCAAAGGCCAGCAAGACATCGTCACCAAGTCGCTGGGAGGCCGCCTGCGCCATGTGCAAGGCTTCGCGGGTGCTTCTGAGCTCGGCGATCGCCGGGTGATGCTGGTGCTCGATGTCGCGGCGATCATCGATGCCACTTTGCACCCGGCCCTGGGGGCGGGATGAAGCTCTCATGGGCCCAGGCGCTGGAACGCTTTTTCTATTCAGAGTTCGAAGCCGTGCCTGCCACCTGGGAAGAGGGCCAAGGTTCAATTGAGCCCAGGGCCGTGGTGGTGCCTGAAGTCGAGCAGCGCTTTCTCGCCTTTCGCCTCGAAGACGAGACCTACGCCATTCCCGTCGAGACGGTGCGCGAAGTGGTGCGGGTGCCGCCGTTGACTCCGGTGCCCCGGGCGCCCACGAATTTGCTCGGGGTGATGAATCTGCGCGGAGAAGTGCTGCCGGTCTACGACATCAAGCCGCGACTGCACCTGACCCGCGCTCCCGCTCAGTGGGACCACGCGGCGATCCCCGTGCGCGATGCCCGCTTCATCGTGCTCAGTGACGCCGAGGGAGACCTCTGCATCTGGGTCGACAAAGTCGAAGAAGTCGTTTCCTTGAAGGCGTCAGGGTTCGAATCGGCGCCCCTGGTGCTCGGTGAGCGCGCGATGATTCAGGGCCTCGCCCGTAACGCCGGCCGGCTCTACATTCTGCTCGATGTTGAGAAGGTGACCGAGTGAGCGCGCCGGTACAACTGTGCGTGCTGCAGGTGAACGGGCAAGACTACGTCATCGATCTGATGCGGGTAGAAGAGATCTTGCGAGCCCCTCGTATCACCCCCTTGCCTACGCCCGGCCGGGTGGTCGAAGGCGTGGTCTCGCTGCGCGGCTCCATCGTGCCGGTGGTCGACGTGCGCCGGCGGTTGTCGAAGCTGCCTGCACCGCTGGGTCCTGGCGATGATGATCGTTTGGTGGTGTGCCGGGTCGGTTCGCGGCGGGTAGGGTTGATTGTCGATGGCGTGTCGGCGGTGCTGCGTGGCAACAAGGCTGTGCTCAAGCCGGCTCCGAGCATGAGCGAAGCCGATCGCCAACCTTTCGTGCTCGGGGTCTGCGAGGTGGGCGAGCGCTTGCGTTTGATGCTCGATGTTCGCGCGCTGTTGGAAGATGCTGCCTGAAGGGGATCAGAACGTGAGCCTGGCCGAGCGAGACGTCGAGGTCGAAGCGCGGCGCAAACGCATCGAGGCGCTCGACGCCGTGCCCGAATCGGCGCCTGCCTTTCTCGCGGCCCTGTATGACGAGAACGTGCGCGTGCGGCAAGCGGCGGCCGAAGCGCTGGCGCGAATCGAACCCAGCCCTGAAATGATGAATGGTTTGCTCAAGGTGCTCTCGTCCAGCGGTGAAGTGGGTGCGCGAAACGCGGCGGCGAAGGCCTTGAGCTTGATCGGCCCTTCGGCGGTGGCGCCGGTGGCCCAGCTTTTGAAGTCGCCCGAGAGTGACTTGCGTCGGTTCGCCGCTGAGGTGTTGGGTGAAATCGCCTACGGAGACTCGGCGGCGGTGTTGATTGAAGCGCTTGCCGACAGCGATCTCAACGTGCGGGTGAGCGCCGCCGAAGCGTTGGGCCAGGTCGGAGGCGTGGCCGCCACCCGCGCACTCAACGAGCTGCTCGCCGCGCCCGAGCCAATCTTGCAAGTGTGCGCGCTCGAAAGCCTGGCGGCGCTCGATGCGCCGGTGCCGCTGCCCCGGTTGGTGCCGCTGCTCAACGCCGTGCCTTCGCGCCGCAGCGCTTACCGCTTGCTCGGGCAGCTTCGACACCCGGCGGCCTTCGGGCTCATCTGCCGTGGCTTGGGTTCGCTAAGCCGCGATGCCGCGCTCTTGGGCCTTGGCGCCTGGCGCGAGGCGCTGAGCCACGAAGCCGAAGAAGCGCTCAACCACAGCCAGGGCCGGGTCGCCGACAGTGTGGAATGGCTGAAGCGTTGTCTA
>CXWL01046919.1_pt1 | contig 11184 bp, 9 predicted proteins | sample 590931 | NCBI WGS metagenome assembly CXWL01 (sample SAMEA3498368, study PRJEB10139) | groundwater metagenome | biome: water well; material: biofilm material | place: Germany | collected 2015-04-27 | reverse complement strand
TGCGTAGGCCGCGAGCAACAGATCCGATTGCTGTGTCCGGGTCGGCATGCCGGTGGAGGGTCCGCCGCGTTGCACATCGAAAATTACCGCCGGCACCTCGGCGTAGTACGAGAAGCCGACAAACTCGTTCATTAGCGAGATGCCCGGCCCCGAGGTGCACGTGAAGGCGCGAGCGCCAGCCCAGCCTGCGCCCATCACCATGCCGATCGAGGCGATTTCGTCTTCAGCTTGCACGATAGCGTATTTGGCTTTGCCGTCGTCGTCGTGGCGCAGTTTGCTACAATATTTCTGAAACCCTTCCGCCAGCGAGGTCGAGGGCGTGATCGGGTACCAGGCGCAGAACGTCGCCCCGCCATAGACCGCGCCGAGCCCCGCCGCTTCGTTGCCCTCGATAAAAATGCGATCGCCGACCTTGTCGGCATGGCGCAGCTTCAAGCCGATGGGCGTGATGTTTTGCTCGGCATAGGAGCGCCCGAGTTCGAATGCCTTGAAATTCGGCTGGATCAGCTTGTCCTTGCCCTTGAACTCGTCGGTCAGCAATTGCTTGACCAGATCGGTCTCGATGCCCAGAAGCTGCGCGAGCACACCCACATAGCAGATGTTCTTGAACAATTGCCGCTCGCGCGGATTGGCGAATTCGGCAGCGATCAGTTCGGTAAGCGGCGCGCCGATAAGTTGGATGTCATCGCGAAACTTAGACGCCGGCAGCGGCTTGGAGCTGTCGTAGAGCAGATAGCCGCCCGGCTCGATGCCTTTTACGTCGGCTTCCCAAGTCTGCGGGTTCATCGCGACCATGAGATCGACGCCGCCGCGCCTGCCGAGCCATCCCTCTTCGCTGACGCGAACCTCATACCAAGTCGGCAGGCCCTGGATGTTCGACGGGAAGATGTTGCGCGCGCCCACCGGCACGCCCATGCGCAGAACCGCTTTCGCGAACAGGCCGTTCGCGCTCGCCGAGCCCGAGCCGTTCACATTGGCGAATTTGACGACAAAATCGTTGGTCGCGGCGACAGCCATGGCTCAGGCCGTCTCCAGCGACTTACGAAGCCGCTCGTTCACGACCTCATCCAATGCGACGCCCATTTCGGCGGCCAATCCCCGCATGACGGCCAGAACGTCCGGATCGAGATGAACGGGAGGAACAAGCACAGCACCAGGTTTGTGAAAGCGGCCGCGGACGCCTCCTGTGAATTCGACCTCGTCCGAATCGTCACTGCCTGTCATTTTCGTATTGTCTCCGTTCGTTTGCGGTTGGGCGGCGTGCGGAAATAATCCTGATCGCCGCTGTTTCGCTGTCGAGTTCGATATGCGTGTGCACCACCAAAACTATTCCCGCGGCGGCGGCAAGACCTATCGTGATCCACCGCTCCTCCTCCGCGCTTGCTCTATCCAAGACAGAGAGAGCAAGCGGGTCGTCAAAGACGGCCATTGCTTGCTCGAAGGTCAACCCGTGCTTGTCCGCGTTTGCGCGCGCCTTGCTCGGATCCCATTCGAATAGCAAACGCGTTGACATGCGGGTCGGCGCGCCCTCCGAAACCCTTCCTGCGGCCGCTCCGCATCTGGGCCTATCGTATTAGCCGGTTGGGCGGCGGGGGTGAAGAGGGCGGGGTCTGCGTTGCCATCGCCGGCAACACTGCCTTGTTTGACTCTCGCGCGGCATCGTTGAAGGGGGGCTGGAGCTTACAATCCGCTGCGCCGCCCCGGCCGCTGCGTTGGCGCTTGGGGCGGCGCGCTTAGCACGATGGCGGCGTCGTCGAACGGCCGCCGATAGCGCGCCAGGCGCTCGAAACTGATGGTGCGAAACCCCATCACCGGCTCGACCACTACGGCGCGATCCCGATCGTAACCGACCAGCACGACATAATGGTTCACCAGCGCGATATTGGTCATTTCCGACACCCGGCCAACCCTTTGGGCCGCGAAGTCGGCGGCGCGGTCGATCAGGGGTTGATCAGCGCCAGGCAGGGTGCGGTCCTGGACAAAAATCGAGGGCACCCTAACCGGCAACAGGACCGGCCTGCCGCTCTCCAGCTCTCGGATCAGATCAGGCAGGTTTAGGCGCACGCTGGACGCCAGCAGGCCGTTATTGCTGGCTAGGACGCTTAATTCTGCGAGCGTGTACCCGGTTTCACGATTGCCGGGCGGCGAGTTCGCAAACAACGCGTCGCCGCTGACCGCGCCGGCGCCGCGCCAATAATTCACCACGCTGGCCAAGGCATGGGCGCCGCACGAAGCGCCGGAAGTCTGGCGGTCATGCACGATCGGAAGCACCAAAGCGCCTTCAGCCGCCAGCGGCTGCTCGAACGGCTCAAAGCTATTGCTGGCGCTGCGCGCCGCGAACGACGCGACATCCGAGGTCGGATTGGTCGCGCACGCGGCCACGCAGGCCGTCAGCAGAATCAGAAACCGCTTCAGCGCCATCAGTCCGAGGCGAGCACCACGGCGATGACAACCACGGCTCCGATAATCCACCAGGTCCGGTTGGACATGCCGCCAGAATATTGCGCGGCTTCTTCGGCGCTCAGTACGCGCACTTGGTAGCCTTGACGCTGCAATTCCGCGACCTGCGTCGCGTCATTTGCGCTCAACCCATATGCGCGCAGGTCTTCAGCACTGAAACTCTGCGGCGCGACGGATCTGAATTGCGCTGCTTGCTGTTCGGCGAGCGCAACTGGAGCGGCGGTGAGAGCGAAGCTGAGCGCAAGCGCTGTGGCGAGACGGAATTTCATGGCAATTCCCCTGGGTCTGGCGACGCTTCAATGGAGCGCCGCAAGGCGTGCGCTTCCGCGCACTCAAAAAGCTCCCCCAGCGCCGCCAGACTAGGTTCGCGCCACCGTCACGGCAAGCGCAATCAACTAGCCTTACCACGCTGTCACTTCGCAGGCGCAGTCTCGCGTTTGCGAGAAGGCGGGGCCGAGGCGCATCCCGCGTGCGTCATTTCAAGATAGAATTTTTGCATATCCCAGGCCCCGGTCGGGCAGCGCTCGGCGCACAGGCCGCAATGCAGGCAGACGTCCTCGTCCTTGGCCATGATGCGGCCAGTTTTCAGGCCATCGGCGACATACAAATCCTGCGTCAGATTTTTCGCCGGCGCGCTCAGGCGCTCCCGCAGCACTGTCTCCTCGCCGTTTTCGGTGAACGTAATGCAATCCATCGGGCAGATGTCGACGCAGGCGTCGCACTCGATGCACAGATCGGCGGCGAATACTGTCTGCACGTCGCAATTGAGGCAGCGTTGCGCTTCCTTGAAGCCGAGCAGCGGATCGAAGCCCTTTTCGACCTCGATCTTGACATTGCGCAGCGCCACTTCCGGCTCAACCAGCGGCACTTTGTAACGCAGATCGAGCGAGACGTCGTTGTCATAGCTCCATTCGTGGATGCCCATCTTGGTGGACATCATCGACACGCCCGGCGGCGGGCGATCGGCGCGCACATCCTTCTTGTTCAGGAACAGATCGATCGACACCGCCGCATCGTGGCCATGCGCCACCGCCCAGATGATGTTCTTCGGCCCGAACGCGGCGTCGCCGCCGAAGAACACGTTCGGGATCGACGATTGCATGGTCACCTGGTCGACGACCGGCATGTCCCATTTGTCGAACTCCATGCCGATATCGCGCTCGATCCAGGGAAACGAATTCTCCTGGCCGACCGCCATCAGCACGTCATCGCATTCGTGGTGCACGTCCGGTTCGCCGGTGGCGAGGAGCTTCTTTTTGCCGCCCTCCTCCAGCCAATGCATTTTGGTGAAAATGACGCCCGTGAGCTTGCCGTTCTTGTGGGTGAATTCCTTCGGCGACAGGAAGTTCAGGATCGGGATGCCTTCGTGCATCGCGTCCTCCTTTTCCCACGGGCTCGCCTTCATCTCCTCGAAGCCGGAGCGGACGATGACTTTCACGTCCTCCCCGCCCAGCCGGCGCGACGTGCGGCAGCAATCCATGGCGGTGTTGCCCCCGCCCAGCACGATCACGCGCTTGCCGATTTTGTCGACGTGCTCGAACGAGACGCTGGAGAGCCAATCGATGCCGATATGGATATTGGCGGCGGCTTCCTTCTGCCCCGGCAGATTGAGATCGCGTCCGCGCGGCGCGCCGGTGCCGACGAACACCGCGTCCCATTTCTGCGTCAACAGCGCCTTCAGGCTCTCGACGCGTTCGCCGAAATGGGTGACCGGCTCATACGCGAGGATGTAGTTCACTTCTTCGTCGATCACGCTTTCCGGCAATCGGAAGCGCGGAATTTGCGTGCGGATCATGCCGCCGCCCTTCTGATCGGCGTCGAAAATGTGGACCTCGTAGCCCAGCGGCAAGAGATCGCGGGCCACAGTCAGCGAAGCCGGTCCCGCGCCGATGCAGGCGATGCGCTTGCCATTCTTCTTCTTGGCTTTGGCCGGCAGCAGCGCGGCAAAATCCGCATCCTTGTTGTCGGCGGCGACGCGTTTGAGCCGGCAGATCGCAACCGGCTCGGGCTTGCCCTCGGCGTCCTCCACGCGCGAGCGCCGGCACGCCGGCTCGCACGGCCTGTCGCAGGTGCGCCCGAGAATCCCCGGAAACACGTTCGACTTCCAATTGATCATATAGGCGTCGGTGTAGCGACCCTCGGCGATTTGCCGGATATATTCCGGCACCGGGGTGTGAGCCGGGCACGCCCATTGGCAGTCCACGACTTTATGGAAATAGTCGGGGTTCTTGATGTCGGTGGGCTTCAAGCGGGCCGCTCCTGTTGGGGGCGCCAACCTAGCTCGCGGGCGGGGGGAAGCAAGCGGGGCTACCGCACTCCCCCCACCGCATACGCGGAAAATTCGCTCGGTTCCCAGTGCGGCTGGTAAAGCGTTTCGCCCACCAGCAGGAAATCGTTCAGATAGCGCTCCTCCGCCTTGGTATCGAGCAGCGTTTCGTGGGTCCCATCGGCGCTGACAACATGCATCAGCCCCGGCCACTCACTGACCAGGTAGCGCCCGCCGCCGAGCGCGGCCACACCGTCGGCGTCGCCTAACCCTTCCGCAATCGCGGTAATGGCGCGGGTCTGGTAATCGATCGCCAACAGCCGCCCGGCCATGGTCGTGACCACCAGCCTCTCCGGCTCGGCCAGTAATCCGTTGACGGAATCCAGCAGCTCATGCTCCAGCCAGATCACCGCCGTATCGCTGGCGATCGCGTAGATGCGTGCGCCCCCGGAATCGGCGATCAGCACTTCCCCGCTTGGCGCAAAAGTCAGATCGTTGAGAAAGCGCGCGCTGGGAATGGTGACGCGTCGGCGGATGGCGCCAGTGGCGGCGTCCACTACAACCATCTGGTCAATGTCAGCCACATAAAGCGCGTCGCCGCCGCGCATGATGCCTTTGGGGCCGTCAAGCCCACGCGCCCATTCGCGCTCAAGCACTTGCCCGTCGATAGAGATTCTGGAAATGAAGCCGTTGCCGTCGTTGGCGTCGCCTTCCCCGTTGACGTTGGTGACGTAGAGAAATGAGCTGTCCTCCGAGAGCGCCGCACTCTCGGGATTGGCAAGACCTTCAACGCGCCAGACCTGGGTGAGCGTGATCGGCGCTGGCGTTGTGGGAGGGGTTTCGCCGGCGCAAGCGGCCAGGGCGAGCAACGCAAAGAGGGATCGCTTCATCGCCCCTTGCAAAGAGGTGCGCGGCGCCGACTTCAAGTCCGATGCGACAAAGCCAAGGGCTGCCGCGACACGCGGAGCGTCCGAGGCGAATCTGGAACCCTCTCCCTCCCAACAGGAGGGAGAGGGTTCTTAGGAAAAACGGGGGCAGATTTGGCGCTACCCCGCCTCTGTCCCAACAAAAACAAATGCTTGCGGAAATCTATCCGACCGGGTTCGGGCGGGCGTAAAGTGAGGCGTCTTCTGTAGGGAGGCTCAAGGTACCCAATAGCCGAACAGTTCAGGAGATGTGGTTTGAGTGTGATTGCTTTGAGGAGAAAAAGAAACTCGAAGGCCCGGATTGGTAGGGGTTAGGTTCTAGGGATTAGGGGCTAGGGTCATTCCTGGTTCTGAAGCCGAAGCTCAATCCCAGCGGGACGAAAGATTGGCGACAAGGAACGGGAATGCGCAAGCTGCCCCCCAACCCCCAATCCCTAATCCCCAATTGGCCCAATCCGCACATCGGCCGGGAACGAAAACAAGGCGCCAAGAGGATCGCCGGACCCCCAGCGTCGCGGGGATGATCAAGGGGGAGGAGACCCCGATCATCTGAACTCCCGCCTCTGTAGCGTATGGCCCTCCGGGTTCTGTTCAACGCCTCACGGTTTCGCCGGTTGTACAAGACAGACCGCGCGGGGCGCGCATCGCGCGCCACCCCCACTACCCATTTGAGCTCACGCGCTATGCGCGCCCCGCTCTCCCAATCTTCGGATTGGATGGAAATGCAAATGAACCCGGAAACGCGAGTGCGTTGTCCGGCGCAAGGCGCGTTCCCCTTCTCCGCAAGGGAGAAGGAGTCAGCGCGCCACGATTGAGAACCCCAGCTCCGCCAATCCCCCCACCCCGCATGACACCCGGTCACCAGGCATGAGCGGCCCGACGCCGGCTGGCGTGCCGGTGAAGATCAAGTCACCGCGCTTGAGTTCCCAGGAGCGCGACAGAAACGCAATGATCTCAGCCGCGCTCCAGATCATGCTGGCGAGATCGTCGTCCTGCTTCACCGCGCCGTTGACTGACAGCCATATGCGCCCCGCATTCCTGTGGCCGCAATCTCGTGTCGGCGTCAGCGCGCCAATCGGCGCTGAATTGTCGAACCCCTTGGCGGCGTCCCACGGCGCGCCGGCCTTCTTCGCCTCCGCTTGGCGGTCGCGGCGGGTTAGATCCACGCCAACCGCATAGCCCCAGATGCATTCGAGCGCGGCGTGCGGGGAAATATCGACCCCACCAGTAGAGAGCGCCAGAACCAGTTCAACTTCGTGGTGAAGATCGGCGGTGTCGAGGGGATAGGCGATCGCGGCGCCGCTTTCGGCGATGGCGTCGGCTGGCTTGGAAAAAAACACCGGCCGCTCCGCCTTCGGGTCATTGCCCATTTCGCGGACATGGTCGGCATAGTTTCGCCCAGCGCAGAAGATGCGTCGCACCGGAAATCGGGCGTCAGTTCCTACTATCGCCAGAGAGCTCTGTGGCACGGGATCGAATGTCTGCATCCCCCGCTTTGAGCATGCACGCGCGATTGGCGCAAACGCGGCGCGCCAATTCTCGTGGGCGGGGAAACGAAACGGCGGCTCTTGCGCTATGCCTCAGGGCGCGTGAACCTGGGACGGCGGCATGGAAACCCTGATCCTATTCGGCCTGCTCGGTTGGAGCGTTTGGCAATCGGCGCGCGTCGGCGCGCTGAAGCGCGAATTGGCGACGCTGCAGCAGCGCCTCGGCCGGCTCGAGCAGGGTTCAACGCAAAAGCCGGCAATGGCGCCGACTTTTGTCGCTGCAGCCTCTCCTGCTCCGGCCTCCACTTCGGTTGTTCCTACACCGAAGCCGCTGTCGCCGAAACCGCCGCTACTGGGCGCGCAGGAACCGGATGAACCTCTTCTGCTGGACAACCCCATTCCCGCCGCGTCCAACGATGCCGATTATCCGCACCTGCCTAAGCCCGCGCCTGCGCCGCGTGCGGAACCTGCAAGGGCTCCCGCACATGCAACCAACGCCGGCAAGCCGCTTGAGAAATGGATCGCCGAAAATGGGCTTGCCTGGCTCGCCGGCGGCGCATTGGCGCTGGGCGTTATTTTTCTCGTGGCGTTGGCGGCGCGCCAGGGTTGGCTGACTGCGCAGGTGCGCCTGGTGTTGGCGTTGGCGCTCGGCGTTGCGCTGATCGGCGCGAGCGAACGTCTGCGTCGCATCGGCATCGGGCGGCCGCCCGGCCATCCGCTCGCCGCCGCTATGTGTGCGGGCGCAGGAGTGGTCGCTTTCTATGCGGTGTCCTGGGCCGCGTATGGGCTTTACGGCCTCATCGGCTGGCCGATCGCCGCGACTCTACTTGCATTATGCGCGCTCGCGCTGATTGGCCTTGCTTTTTTGCACGGACAAGCGCTCGGCGTGCTGGCGATCGTCGCCGCATTTTTCGCCCCGCCGTTGACCAACATCGCCGTCTGGCCGGACTCGACGCTAACGCTTTATGTCTGCGCGGTTGGCGCCGCAGGCTTTGCCCTGGCGTGCGCACGGCGCTGGGCGTGGTCAGCGGCGGCGGCGCTTCTTGGACTTTATTTCTGGTTCGCGGTCTCCATTGCCGCGGATGAAATCTGGCGCGGGCTGGCGCTGCTGTGCTTCGCCAGCGTCGGCGGCGTTGTATTGACCGCACCGGAATCCGGCGACGAGCGCTCTGACGATTGGCGGTTGGCCCAGGCTCTGGGGCCGACAATCGGGATCTGCGTCAGCAGCATCTTGTTGTTATGGACATGGCTCGCCATCGCGCCAGCGCCCGACTCGCGAATTTTTGGGCCAGCACTGGTCAGCGTCTTCCACGCAGCGCTCGCCGCCTATGCGGTGCGCGGACGCGCCGCCCACGGCGGGATATTCGTCGTCGCCGCCGGCGCACTTGCTCTGGGCATGTGCGCCTACGCGGCCGCGCATGCGCGGTTCAGTTTGACCGCCTCTGCACCCTATTCATGGGCGTTGTTCGCTGCGGCTTCCGTTGCGGTCGCCGCGCTTGGGGCAAAGCCACACCGCGATCAGCGCGCCTTGGTTGCAGTCGCCGGCGCCGCGGCCGCAGGAATTCTGACCGCGCTCGCGGCATTCACACGCAGCGACTGGCACGGGCTTGCCGCCTGGGGGGCTTTGTTCTTAGGCGCCGCAGGATTGTTCGTTTGCGCCGCACGGACCGCCAAGGAAGCCGCCGATCCAACCAAAGATAGCGCCACGGATGCATGGGCGGCCGCTGCGGCGGTGCTTCTGTTGCTTGGAATCGAGTCCTTATTCCGGGAACCCTGGAGCATCGTCGGTTGCGCTGGCGCAGCTTTGCTCTTAGCGGCGCTATTTGCACAACGCGGTTGGCGCGCCTGGCGGATCGCGGCCCCGAGTGCAGCAACCCTGGCGTTGGCGCACGGCTTCTCGCCTTCTATCTGGACGCAAGCGCTCGCAGACCCCGGCTCGCTTGCGCGTGGATTACTCATACTTGGCGCCGCCGCGACGCTTCTGTTCACCGCATCCCGCACGGCAACGCGGCGCGACCAACGCGACGGGCCCATGGCCGAAGCGCTGTTCTCGGCTGCCGCCCTGGCGCTTATCGCCGGCGTGTTCTTGACGTTGAGCTTTTTCGCCAGCGGCGCCGGCGGCGGGGCGCCGCTCGACCCGCTGACCGCCTCGGCGTTGCGCGCGCTTACGCTGCTTGCGGCGGGTCACGTCTTGACGCCGAAGCGAGCGGCGCATGGTCCAATAGCGACCTGGCGCGCACGCGCTCTACTTGTCGGAGGGCTGGCTTGGGCGCTGTTCAACCATGGAATTGAACTCAATCCCTGGTGGGGCGATATGGCCGCGACAATCGCCGGGCCGCCGGTGTTCAACGTCCAGGCGTTGGCGTACGCGGCGCCTGCGGTGTTGGCGTTCATCGCGGCGCGGCGCGCACGCTCGCCGATGTTCACGCGTGCTTACGCAATTTCCGGCGCCATGTTGGCTGGGCTTTGGATCACTTTGGAAATCCGTCACGCATTCCAAGGCGCAACCATGAGCGGGCCCGGATTTGCGGGCCTGGAAGGCTTTGCGCACGCACTCTGGCCGCTGCTGCTTCTGGTCTTCGCGCGCAAGCAGCTCCACGGCGTAGCCTCGTGGGTCGCATGGCCGATCCTGCTATGGGCCGCGTGGGGGCTTTGGTTTTCGTTCAATCCGTGGTGGGGCGCAGCGCCGGCGCAGCTTGGGCCAGGGTTGGACCAAGCGTTGGCGATTGCGGCATGCGCGGGAGCGGCTTGGCTCAGCGCACGCGCGCCAAAAGCGCTTCAAGCGCAAGCGCCGCAGAGCTTTGCGCGGGCGGCAACGCTCGCGGGCGTGGGCCATTTGTTTGTCGGCGCCACGCTGACGGCGCGAATGGCGTATCATAGCGCCGACTTGGCCCTCGCGGCCGCTGGCGACGCGGAATTGTGGACCTATTCTGTGGTTTGGGCGCTGTTTGGCGCCGCCGCGTTTTGGCTTGGCGCACGACGCACGGACGCGCTCTTACGCTGGAGCGGGCTGATCGTCCTGTTGGCGACGACCGCTTATGTTGCGTTCCTGGCATTTACGCGGCTCAGCGACATGGCGCGCGTCGGCTCGCTATTGGGTCTCGCGGCGGTGCTGCTTGCGGTCACCTGGTTTGCCAGGACTGGGGCGAATGCGAAAACGGGTGCGGCTTAGACAAGTCTGGACCGCCGGCGCCCTCGCCGGCAACGGCGTTAGCTACCGCGCGGCAGGTTGATTGTGTTTGCAACACCGTCTGCCGGCGAGGGCGCCGGCGGTCCAGACTCGCGCCGGTTTCTTGTACAATCCGTCTCGCCCGCGAGCAAGGCCGTTCGCATCCAATTTCATTGACGCGGGGTCGCCGCGATCGCCGCTTCGGCACGGTCGAGCGCATCTGCCAACGCTTGGGACTCGCCATCGCGCAGCGCGCCATGCAGCACACGAACCTGCAAGCGCCCGTCCACAGATTCCAGCACCGCCACCCGGCCATCGTGGCGGATATAGAGCGGCATGGCGAGATCCATTAGCACGCGATAGTCCACCGGGCCGATAATGATGCCGGCGCGGTCGCACACGATGGCGTCAACCCGCGCCTGTCCGGGCGGACGCGCAAGCGGGGGAATGGCGGTGAGCACGGTGTAGCCGGGCGTGGGCACAAGCTCGGCCTGCTGATCGCCCTCCCCCAGGACAAAAACCCCACACGCCTCTTGCTGGGCATGCGCCGGCGAGGGAGCGATCAAAACCACAGCCGTCAGGGCCAAGCCGAGCAGGGACTTCTGCATCGCACCACCTCATGCCGCCGAGCGTACCGCCGGGCGATCCCCATTAGCGCGCCGAGTCACGTCCCGCCACAGCGCGTCGCCGCTGTCGCGCATTTCCGAAACCCAATTTAGGCCGACGCCATGGGCCTCGCGCCGTCGCGCGCAAACGCCTCCATCAGCGCGCCGTAATCTTCCGGCGGCGGCCAGCCTGGATAGGAGCGCGCCGCGCCGGTGACGACGCCAGGCAATTTCTCCGCGACCATCATGTCGACGAACGGAACGACCCAGC
>CXWL01118548.1_pt1 | contig 11185 bp, 11 predicted proteins | sample 590931 | NCBI WGS metagenome assembly CXWL01 (sample SAMEA3498368, study PRJEB10139) | groundwater metagenome | biome: water well; material: biofilm material | place: Germany | collected 2015-04-27 | reverse complement strand
GGTCACCCAGGGCGCGGACGGCTCCGTTGGCGCTGCGCGCTATTTCGTGCGCGGCATCTTCGATACCCGGATGGACATGCTCGATGGCGTCTACGTGTTCCTGCCGATCGCCGCGGCGCAGCAGCTGTTCTCCGCCGAAGGTAAGGCGACCTCGATTGTCGCCCGGCTCGGCAAGCGCCAGGCCGCGCAGGCAGTCGGGGCGCGCTTGCGGGCAACGCTCGGCCCGGCGCAGGAGGTGCTGACCTGGCAAACCCTGCTGCCAAACGTCGTGCAATCGGTCCAATTTCATGAGGTCACCGGTTACGTGCTTCTGCTCGTGTTGTTCGTCGTCGTCGTGGTCGGCGTGACCAACACGACGCTCATGGCGGTGATGGAAAGGACGCGTGAATTCGGCGTAATGATCGCGGTGGGTACTCGACGTGGCCAAGTGACACGCCTCGTGTTCTACGAAGCATGCTTGTTGGGAATTATCGGATTGGGCATCGGGACGCTCGCGGGTGTCGCTCTGGCGCAGCATTTCGCCGTGCGGGGGATCGATCTGGGCGAATACGGGCGGGCGGTGGAAACCATGCAGGGGCTGACGAGCGTCATTTATCCGTTGCCGCGTCTCGATCGCATCCTTGTCGTCGCCGCCTGCGTGTTCGCTACCTCCGTGCTTGCCGCGCTATTTCCCGCTTGGAAGGCCGCCAGCCTGCAGCCAATCGACGCCATTCGCGGCACCCGCGCCATGGCGGGACGCGGGCGAACTGCGGGCGTCGTCAAGACCGCCGTCGCTCTGCCAACGTTGCCGATATTCTGGAAAATTGCCGGGCGCGGCATGCTTCGAAACCCGCGCCGCAGCGTGCTGACGATCACCGCGACCGGTTTCGGCCTGGCCGCTTTCGTGTTCCTGCTCAGTTTTGTCAATGGCTACCTTGCCCAGATCGTCGACAATTCGACCGGCTACCTCACCGGCCACCTGCAGATCCAGCATCCCGACTTCCGACGCGATATGACCGCCCAAACAGTGCTGCGCCAGCCGCAGGAACTGCTCGAGCGCATCAGGCGCAATCCTCTGGTCCTAGCCGCCGCGCCGCGCATTCAGGTTCAGGCGCTGGTCAGCAGTCCTAAGCAATCGCAGAATATGATTTTGTTGGGCATCGACCCGCGCACCGAGCCGCAGGTGACTTTCATCGACCGCGCTATAAAGGCTGGAAATCCGCTGCAAGCCGGACAGGATCGGGAAATCGTGCTTGGCGCAAAGCTCGCCGAGAAGCTGGATGTCAAGCTTGGTGAGAAAGTTGTATTAATGGCGCAGGCGAGCGATGGTAGTCTCGGTTCGGGCGCTTACCGTTTAGGCGGCATCTTCGTGACCGAAAGCGAGGCCTTTGACGCTTCGATGGGATTAATCACCTTACCGGCGGCGCAAGCACTTCTGGGCCTTGGCAAGGATGCGTCCGCGATCGCCATCCGCCTGCGCGAGGGCGACCGGATTGACGCGGCCAGCAGTGCCCTCGGACGCTTTCTTGCAGGTACGCCTTATTTGGTCGTACCCTGGCGCGCGTTGCTGCCGGAAGTCGCGCAGATGATCGGGTATATCCAAGTCATCGTCCGGCTAATCGTCGCTATTGTTTTCACCGTCGTGGCGATGGGTGTCATGAATACGCTGTTGATGTCCGTGATGGAGAGAACGCGCGAGTTCGGCATCATGATGGCGCTCGGGACGCCGCCGCGCGCCATTGTCAGGCTGGTGGTCTACGAATCGTTGGTGCTGGCAGTGGTGGGCACGATGGTCGGTGCGGTTGCCGGCATCGCGCTGGTGGCGTATCTTGCCGCCACCGGCATCGACCTTTCCCGTTACACGGCCGGCCTTCAAACGATTCCTGGCCTGACGGGCGTGATCTTCCCGCGACTGGCCGCTGCGGCCATCTGGTTACCGTCTTCGGTATTGTGGCTGATCAGCATGATTGCTGGCCTGTATCCGGCCTGGCGGGCGTCGCACCTTAATCCGGTGACGGCGATTCGTAATGGCTAGACATTTCGGCCACGCTTGGGCAATTATGCTCTCTGCGCTGGGTTGGGCGCCGACGGCGCTGTGCGCGGACACGCCCGACGCGGGCGAATCCCCAGAGTTCTCCGGCTACTACAAAAACCTGCTGATTCGATCCAGGACACTGACCGACGAGCATACAAGATACGCGCTCGACGTCAATCGGCTGCGCCTGGAAAAACAGGGCCAGCTCACGGATGACCTGAGCTTTGATATTCAGTATGACAATGAAGTGTTGTTCGGCAGTTACCTCGGCACGGGACAGTTCCAGGAGCAGAAGTCACTTCCGACGGGGCAGTATTGGGATCTGGAAAACACCTACCATGACAGCGCCGGTTCGTTCGGGCGGCAGCGCATCTACCGCGGCTACCTTACTTGGTCCTCGGGTGCGACCGACGTGCGACTCGGCCGCCAGCGTATCGCCTGGGGCTCGGGGAAGTTCTGGAGCCCGCTCGACGTGTTGAACCCGCTCGACCCGACCGCGCTGGAACGCGAAGAGCGAACGGGCCTCGACTCGCTGCTTCTGGAGCGCAGGTTGAGCGCAGTGTCGCGCATCTCCGCGGTCTATGCGCCACAGCGTGTGCACGGCGACGATGCGCTCGCCGTCCAGTGGCACGGAAACAGGGCCGGGATCGATTTTTCGTTGATGGCCATGCGTTTCATGCGCGCGCGTGTGGTGGGCGCCGAACTGACGGGCCAGGCCGGTGGGGCGGGACTGCGGGCGGAATTCACGCGAGCCTTGCCTGAGAGCGCGCCGGCCTACACCCGCGTTGTCCTGGGCGTCGATTATGCGTTCGAGAACACCTTGGCCCTGACGGGAGAGCTCTATTACAACGGCGCTGGTGCGCGCGACAGGCAACACTATGACTTCGCTTCCTTGTTTGCCGGGCGCATCCAGAGCGTCGCGCTGCACTACGCCGGCGTGCATGCAGCGTACGACATCACCCCATTGTTCAAGCTGAATACGCACCTCGTTGCCAATCTCGATGATGGAAGCCGGTTCATCGCGCCCAGCGCCACCTATTCCTGGAAGACGAATCTCGACCTGACTCTCGGAATACAATACGCGGGGGGCAGCGGTGGCAGTGAGTTCGAGCGTTTTCGAAAGGTCTTCTATGTGCAATTGCAACACTATTTTTGAGATGGGGGAGCAACCATGAACATTGCGCGCAATGTGATCATCCACGCCAAGCCGATGGCGGACTCCGCCCAAAGGCCCATCGAAATGTGCGAGCACAAAGGTATTGGCCATCCCGATACCTTGACCGACGGCGCCTGCGAAGCGGCGGCATGCGCGCTGGCGACAGCCTACGAAGATGCCTGTGGCAGGGTGCTTCACTTCAACCTCGACAAGGGTTTGCTCGTCGCCGGCAGAAGCGTCCCGCGCTTTGGCGGTGGAGAAATCAGCGAACAGATCAAGCTGATCGTCTGCGGCCGTGCAACGCGATGCGCGGGCAAATTCGACGTCAGCGAAGTCGTGGTCGCAGCTGTCAACGATTTCCTTCGCCGCAGCATCCGGGTCGACCCGAGCATGTTTCACGTCGTCACTGAAATTAAAGATGGGAGCGCGAGCCTCGCAAGCGTCTACGCCAGCGAGCGCGCAGTGGCCGTCGCCAATGACACCTCTTTTGGCGTTGGATTCGCTCCATTTTCCGAACTTGAGCAACAGGTGCTGCATATGGCGGCCCGACTGCGCTCGCCCGCGTTCCGGGAAGGGTTTCCGGCCGCCGGCGACGACTTCAAGGTCATGGGTTTGCGGCTGCACGATGAATTTCGATTCACGGTCGCACTGGCATTCATCGACCGCTACATTGGCAGCGTAGCGCATTACGTCGAGACCAAGCAGATGATCAGGGCCGGCCTCGCGCTTGGCCTGCCTCCGGGCAGCGTCATCAGGATCAACTGCCTCGATCAAATCGATGCCCACGATGAAAGCGGATTGCACCTTACGGTCAGCGGGCTCAGTGCGGAAATGGGTGACGATGGCCAAGTTGGGAGGGGCAACCGCATCAATGGCCTGATCACGCCGAATCGGCCCATGTCGCTTGAGGCTGCAGCAGGCAAGAACCCGATTTCGCACGTCGGGAAGGTCTACAATGTGCTCGCCCAGGCCATTGCAGGTGACATCATCGGTTCGATCGAGGGAGTTGATGAGGCTGCGGTGCAGCTACTTTCGACCATCGGTCAGCCTTTGGATCATCCGCAGGTGGCCCTCATCGAGGTCGGGCCGGCGACGGCGCTGACCGCCGCCACCCGACAGCGGATTAACAAGCTGGTCAATGCCTGGTTCGAGCGCATCGACGTCGTGACAAGCGATTTGGCGCACGGACGGATCGCCGTGTTCTAGCCTTGCATTCGCCGTGTGATTCGAGATGCCATGCCGTAATCGCGCCATCTGGCGTGCGTTCCATGAAGAGTTGATATAGATCATAGGTTTTAGATGGCTTGGTTGCGTAGAATAAAAACAACTGATCAGCGCACTGCAAACGTGTATTTCGCATTAGATACAGATGTCCGATTTTCACTAGGAGCACCAAAAATGAAATCCAAATTTCTCGTCGCAGCCCTTATTGCCATGCTTAGCACCTCCTTTTCCGCAACAGCGGCGCCCGATGAAGCACAACGTCAGGCAATTCAGCGCGCGATGGCGGCCAAGTCAAAATTAAAGCAGGCCGAAGCTGCAAAAGGGGAGGAACGTAAAACACTGATGGCGGAACATATGAAAATGATGAAGGACGTCATGGACAAGATGGTCGCCATGAAGCCGAAGGCCGGCATGACCATGCAGGAGCACGAAGAGTGGATCAACGAACATCAGAAGCTGATGCAACAAGTCATGGATCAGATGATGGGCGAACACCAATTAATGATGGAAACCAAGTAAGCCTGCCTTCGCTTGCGCGGCACCGTTGCGTTGAAAACGAGCCGCGAATGTCATAGGTCATGCGACAGGCCGAATTATTGTTTGCCCGGCGTTCGGTATTCAAAGTCGGCAACTACCGCATTGTGTGCCGCTATGTTTGGCCGCGTGATCTTAAGCGTAATATGGAACGGTGCGCTGCTTGCCGGGAAATCGAAGAAATTGCCATAGGTTGTCGTCTGATTGATCAACATCGGCTCCAGCCGTTTCTCTGTTGGCGCAAAGCCGAGCGGAGTCACGGTCGCCATGACCGTTGCGTCAGCGATGCGCTGGCCGCTCTTGACGTCGGACAGGGAGACTACCAGATGGTGCGAGCCCCTGCCAAAGAATTTGCCTCTGTGCATGTTGTGATCGTGCTTGTCCGCCCGCTCGCGGATGATTTCCGCCGGCACGATGCCATAAAAAATCTCGATGCCGCCGACGATCATTCCTGATCCGTCTGCCCTGACTAGCGAAACGGTCACTGCCTATGCGAATGCAAGCAAGGTGGATCGGTAAAGAACGTTCATGGTTTCTCCTTTGGGAAGGCAGATCGTTAATGGTTGTTCTATTATCCATCGCGCGGCCATGCGTCGGCTTACCTTGCGCTGACACTTTATGCCCGCCAAATGCCCTTGTACTGGAATCATTCCGGCCTGGACGTGCTCCGCACTATCCGTAACGTGAGCCACAATGCCAGTCCGTAGCCGATTGCAGCGAGGATCGGAATGCCGGCAAGTTGCGGACCTATGCTGTGCTGCATCAGCAGGGACGCGGCGATGTAGAGGCCGAGCGTGATCAACGCCAGGGAAATCTTGTCGCTGGCATGCTTTACCTCCTGCTGCATCTCATCCAGCCCAGGACGATGAACCGGCAGCGCGACGCCTTCGGAGCGCATACGGCGCATCAGACGGCTCAATTGCGCGGGCAGGTCCTTGAGCGATACAAGCAGCTCGTATTCGATGCGGGCGGCGAGCTCGTCGAAGTCTGGTTGTGCGGCTGCCTTCAAGGTTTCGCCGGCCTTGGTAAACAAGCCTTCGAGCAGGTTGAACTCGGAATCCAGCTTGCGCACCACGCTCTCCATCAAAAACACCGCGCGCAGCAGCACAAGCAGATGATGCGGAATGCGGATATTCTGCCCTTTACCCATGCGTGCGATACGGATGAACGCCTGACCGAACGACCAGTCGCGTAGCGGCATGCGCGAATAATCCTGGATGAGTTCCTCCAGGCCGACGCGAAATATCGCCCGATCCAGCTTGCCCTCCAGGATGCCGAGATCGAGATAGGCATCCAGCAGCCAGTCGCCGTCCTGCCGCAAGAATGCCTGCATGAAGGCGATAAGATCGGTGCGGGTGGCCTGGTCCAGGAACCCGACCAGGCCGAAATCGTGCAGGCATATTCTTCCATCCGCCAACACAAACAAGTTTCCCGGATGCGGGTCGCCGTGGAATATGCCGGCAACGAAGAACTGGTGCACATAGGCGTCAACCAGGTTGCGCGCGAGGCGCGGGCCATCCGGCAGAAATTCCGGATCGTCGATGCGGCGTCCCGTGCTCATTTCCTGGACCAGCACCCAGTCCGAGCTCAGGTCTTGCATTGCGCCGGGTACAAACACGGTGGCCGAGTCGCGAAACACTTCCACGAATCGTGCAATGTTTGACGCTTCCTGCCGAAATGCAATTTCCTTATGGAGGTTGCGCGACAATTCATCGATCAATTCCATTGGCGCAAGGCGACGAAAGCGGGGCAAGGCCAGCAGGACGCTTTCGATGAACCATCGAAGTATGCGTACGTCCTCATCGATCTGGCGTTTAATGCCTGGGCGACGCACCTTGACTATGACGGTCCTGCCATCCTTGAGCACCGCACGGTGCACTTGCGCGATCGAACCGGCAGCGAGCGGCTGGGTAGTGAATTCGGAAAAAATCTCCGTCAACGGGCGGCCTAACGATTTCTCGATTTCCGCCGTGGCCAGATCGGCGGAGAACGGACCGACACGATCCTGCAGCTTCTGTAGCGCGGCAATGTAGTCATCCGGCAGTATTTCGCTATGGAGGCTGAGTCCTTGTCCCAGCTTGACAAAGGTCGTCCCGAGTGCTTCCAGCGTCGCGACAAAACGCAGTGCAGGCGTCATGCCGGGGCGAATCAACCGTGCATGTACTCCTCCCCGCCAAGCAAGATAACCCCAGAGCGCAATATTGACCCGACATAGACGGACCAGCACGTGCATGGCATTAGCAACCGTGTCGGTGGTGATGCCGGTGATCCTCAGTGGGTTCGCCGACTCGGGCAGCATACTGGGCGGGCGACGCTTCGAATATATCGCGATTTTCTTGCGACGCGAAATAGTACACACGCCCCTGGAACGTTGAATTGGGGGCGGTTTCGGGATTGACTATCAACTCACCGTTGACGGGATCCTTGGGATGTCTGTCCGGTTCGGGATGTGGAGCGTCCGCCTGATGTTGGTGAACCTGCGTGTCATTGCCCTCCGCGCGGCGGCCGCCCCCCATGCCGCACGCCATACCACCGCGCCGCATCAGCAGAAAAATTCACATGGCGAAAACGATCCAGATCCAGTTTTTTAAGAGCCATTCCATCATCATCTCCTTGCAGATTGGTTAGTAAAGACAGCGGTCCAGGTCCGGTGCAATCCCTGCCATACAGCCCGCTGATAGTCTATGACCTCACCAAACCTACATGTACGCACCGGCATCACTATGCCTCCAACTGATTTGATTGCGGTAGCAGAAAAAAGATCACCAGCGAACCCACGATCAGAATCACAGCCGCAAGCCAAAATGGCAATTGCCGATTGAGTCCGAACAACAAGCCGCTACCGGTCGCGCCCATTGCTTGTCCGAGGTTTGAAGAGGCGCTCTGCAGGCCGAAATTCATTCCTTGCTGGCCCTCGGCGACCACGGAGACACGGTACGCGATCAGCGGGGCGATAACGCCAGCACCNNCGCCAGCACCGCCCGCAATCGCAGCGACCACCACAGCGAGTTTGGCGTGCGTGTCGGCAGCTGGGAACAGTACCACGGCGATGGCCATTATTGCGATGGCGGGCCAGACCAGATATCGATCCGCAAAATCCTTCAACTGCTCGGAGAAGAAAAACATTTGCATCACCAGCATGACAAGTGCGCACTCTGCATACATCATCCCGAGCTGTGCCGCATCGAGCCGCAGACTGACGCGCGCCAACGTCGCCAAGCCGACTTCGAAGGATCCCACCGCATACATCACGATGATCGAAAGCATGAATAGCGTATAGGGGGGGCGTGGCGGCGGCGTGCTGAACGAGTCGGCCGCTCGAATCCCGCGTGTGTTGAGTGCCGGCCGCGCGTCAAAGATAAGGTAAATGCCGATCAGCACCAGGCTGCTGGTAAACGCGGCAGCCAGGATCGGTATGGCGATGAGGTTCGCCGGTTGTGCGAAACCAAGCCAGGCCCAAGTTGCAGGTCTGGCGACAAGTCCGCCGAGATATGGCCCCGTCAAGCTTCCAGTCATGATCGCGGTAACGAGCCACGCGAACCGCCGGGCACGCTGTTCCTTTCGATGGCTTTCCGAAACATGGGCCATCATGATAGGAAACACGCCACCAGTACCGATACCAGATAGGATGCGGCTCACGTACAGTTCGACAATGTCCGACGCCCCAGCGAGCGCATACAATGACAAGGTGAAGATGCCGACGCAAACCAGTAGCACGGAGCGTCGCGTGCTTCGGTCAGAAAGATAACCAAGAAGCGGTGCGGATACAAATATAGCCAGCAGGTACACTCCGTTTAGAAAAGCCGCATGCCGCTCTTGGACTGCGAGGGGTAACGCCAGCGCTTTCAGCATAAATGGCAGTAACGGTGTCACGATGTTGGCGCTCAGCGAAACGATGAACAATGCCAACACCAGCAGGGAAAATCCTCCCCGCCTCCTTGTCGGCCGCACTGCAGCCAGCGCCGGCGCAACTTCAACCATGCTTCGCGCTCTTCTTCCCCGCAGTCGTTTGGCCATTCTTGCGGAAGAGATAGGGGAAAAATGCCGGTACCTGTTGCATGTACTGTCGATATTCTTCGCCGAATTCCGCAATCGAATCTTGTTCTTCACGCCGTGCCAACAATGCGTACATCGCTACTAGAATTGGGAACATGATCAGAGTGACCAGGGTCGGCCACTGCAGGAGGAAGCCAAACATAATGATCACAAACCCGATGTATTGCGGATGACGCACGCGCGCATAAGGCCCGGTGGTAGCGACCGTATGGCTGCGCTGCGCCTTGTACAGGATATCCCAGGATGAAGCCAGCAAAAGAAATCCGACCCCAATGAGGATATTGCTTGCCATATGAAACGGGCCGAAATGAACATTGCCCTTCCAGCCGAATAGCGTTTCCAGGAGATGCCCAGCGTCGTGAGAGAGAAAGTCAACACCGGGAAATTTCTTAGTCAGCCAAGGAAGCAGCAAATAAATGGTGAGCGGGAAGCCGTACATCTCGGTAAACAAAGCAACAAGGAATGCCGAGAATGCGCCAAACGAGCGCCAGTCGCGCGTGCTTTGCGGCCTAGCGAAACTGAAGGCAAAGATTATGAAGACCAATGAATTAATGATGACCAGACTCCACAGGCCGTAGGCGGGAGAATTGTTCATGATTTATTTTCGCCTTCGTCATGCTGATGCGCGGCAGGAGGACTGCCGGCAACAGGTGGTTCGTTCGGGAGGCGGTCGCTGTCAACGTGTTCGCCATGTCCGCCGTGCCCGTGAAACAAATGCATCAAAGGACAGGCCAATAGCAGGAGGAACGGTAGAATGCCGAAAAGATGGGCCCGGTGTTCGGTCAGCAGGAAGAACGCGCCGATCGCAAGAAAACCGATCAATACCCAGTTGCCACGACTGCGATGCTGGGCCGGGTGGGACTGGTGTTCATGGTCAAGTGGCATGGCGATCTCCTATGAGTATGAAAAAGCTGATGTCGGGTCTATGCAATGCTTGAAGAGTCACCGCAACTAGCAAACACGTATCGACCAGCGACGCAAGGACGAGGGACTTCGGCTCCAAACGGGCAGTAGCGGATTCACTTTAGGCGATTTGCGTTAGCCCCCATCAAAAGACGGAACGCGCAGAGCAACGAACGACTGCGGTCTCCTGCAGAAGACATGGCGTCGGTCTCTTCCTCAAAAGCAGGATCACCCCATCCCGACCGGAGGTTAGGCGAGGGCAGAGCCACGACACAGCGTGCGCAACGCCCTTGAACCATCCATACCCATGTCAGCAGCGAAGCGACTGCGCCACGCGACGGCGAAAAACAGCATCAGGCTGATCCGAGATTTGCAATTTGTAACGAATTAATCTTAGGGGAAGATGGCCGTAGCCGTATTTGATGTAAATCAAAGTCGGCCAAACGAACAAATCTACAGGCAATCATGTTTCTTTGACAGCGAAAGGCGTTCCCTTACCATTTCGAACAGGATTGATTTCGACGCTTCCGGTTGAGATACGGCTCATAGCTTAGCTGGGTATCACCCGGCACACCGGCAATGGCGCGGAGTTGATGAGTCGAATCGCCGCGCTTATGGTCGGGAGCAGGTTTTCCTCCACCGTTTTGACCTTGGCGGTGATACCTGCCCCTATTTGCACTATTTAGACAGTGGCAGATCAACAGAGGCCGCAAATTGAACGAAACGGAAGTGTCTGAAATAAGCCGACTCGCAGTCACGTCACGTGGTGATTGACCCTGGTTGAAATATTGTAGCTTCTTGCCGGAAAATTTTGATTTGGATCAAAGATTTTGTGCGGTCGAACGGATACTTTGACTCATTGCGCAGTAATATTTTTATGTCGTGCCTTTGTCATCCAATATCTTAACTAATTGTTCTTCCTATAGGAAATTTAAAATGAAATCGAAACTTCTCGCCGCAGTGCTAATAGCTACATTGGCATCATCATTTTCCGCGATGGCCGCACCGGACGAATCGCAACGCTTTGCACTGCAACGCGCCTCCGCGGCAAAGCAAAAGCTTATGCAGGCAGAGGCAGCGAAAGGCCAAGAACGAAAGAGCCTCATGGCTGAACACATGAAAATTATGCAAGAAGTCATGGACAAAATGGTGGCAATGAAGCCTGCGGCTGGCATGAGCATGAAAGAACATGAGGAGTGGATTAACGAACATCAAAAGCTGATGCAACAGGTCATGGATCAGTTGATGGGAGAGCACAAGCTGATGATGCAGGGATACTAGCAAGATAGGCCAGATGT
>CXWL01012896.1_pt1 | contig 11185 bp, 11 predicted proteins | sample 590931 | NCBI WGS metagenome assembly CXWL01 (sample SAMEA3498368, study PRJEB10139) | groundwater metagenome | biome: water well; material: biofilm material | place: Germany | collected 2015-04-27 | reverse complement strand
GGTGACGATACACAAGACGGATGGCACTTCGCTCACCATCCAGGCGAACCACAGCATCACCGACCAACAGATTGCGTGGTTCAAGGCTGGTTCAGCGTTGAATGCGCTGAACTGACAACGAGCTAGAAGAGGAAAAACCATGACGACCAAGGCATCCAAGATTATTTACACCAAGACCGATGAAGCGCCGATGTTGGCGACCTATTCGTTCTTGCCGATCATCAATGCCTTCAGCAAAGCGGCCGGTGTGTCGGTGGAGTTGCGGGACATTTCTCTGGCCGGGCGTATTCTCGCCTTGTTCCCTGATTATTTGACGGCCGAGCAGAAGCAGGCGGACGATTTGGCCGAGCTAGGAGCGCTGGCCAAGACGCCGGAAGCCAATATCATCAAGTTGCCGAACATCAGTGCCTCGCTTCCCCAGTTGCAAGAGGCCATCAAGGAGTTGCAGAGCCAGGGCTATAAGCTTCCCGACTACCCAGAATATCCGAAAGACGACAAAGAGAAGGACATCAAGGCCCGCTACGACAGAGTGAAGGGCAGTGCCGTCAACCCGGTTCTGCGCGAAGGCAACTCCGACCGACGTGCGCCGCTCTCTGTGAAGGCACATACCAGGAAGCATCCCCATAAGATGGGCGCCTGGAGTCCTGACTCCAAGACCCATGTCGCCCATATGAAGGGCGGGGATTTCTTCTCGAACGAAAAGTCGATGACGACGACTGCGGCGACCGATGCGCGGATCGAGTTCGTCGGCCAGGATGGCAAGGCCACGGTGCTCAAGCCGAAAGTGGCGCTGCAGGCCGGGGAAGTCATCGATGCCACGTTCATGAGCGTCAAGACATTGCGTCAGTTCCTCGAGGAGCAGATTGAAGATGCCAAGAAGCGGGGGGTCCTGTTCTCGATCCACCTGAAGGCCACCATGATGAAGATCTCAGATCCCAAGATCTTCGGTCATGCCGTGACGGTGTTCTATAAGGACGTCTTCGAAAAGCACGGCGAGACGCTCAAGAAGTTGGGCGTGGATCCGGACAACGGGCTCGGAGATCTCTACGCGAAGATCAAAGCCTTGCCGGATGATCAGCGCAAGGCGATCGAAGCCGACATCCAAGCGGTCTACCAAAAGCGGCCTCCCATGGCGATGGTGAACTCGGATAAGGGGATCACCAACCTGCATGTCCCCAGCGACATCATTATCGATGCCTCCATGCCGCCGGTCATTCGCGACAGCGGCAAGATGTGGGGCCCGGATGGGAAGGCGGCAGACGCCAAATGTGTCATTCCCGACGCCAGCTACGCGCCCGTGTATCACGAAGTCATCGAATTCTGTAAGAAGCATGGCGCCCTCGATCCGAAGACCATGGGCAGCGTGCCCAACGTCGGTCTCATGGCGCAGGCGGCCGAGGAATACGGGTCGCACGACAAGACGTTCAAGGCCCCTGGCAACGGTACGATTCGTGTGGTCGATGCCGAAGGCAAGACGCTCCTCGAGCACAAGGTGGAAGACGGTGATATCTGGCGCATGTGCCAGGTGAAGGATGCGCCGATCCGCGACTGGGTCAAACTCGCAGTGACTCGTGCCAAGGCGACCGGAGCTCCGGCAATTTTCTGGCTGGACAAGGCCCGCGCGCACGATGCGCAATTAATCGCGAAGGTGAATCAGTATTTGAAAGATCACGATATGACCGGCCTCGACATTCAGATCATGACTCCGGCCGATGCCACCCGGCTGTCCTTGGAGCGGATCAAAGAAGGTAAGGACACGATCTCCGTCACGGGGAACGTGTTGCGTGACTACCTCACGGACCTGTTCCCGATTCTCGAAATCGGGACCAGCGCCAAGATGTTGTCGATCGTTCCTCTGCTGAATGGCGGCGGGCTCTTCGAGACCGGTGCCGGCGGTTCGGCGCCCAAGCATGTGCAGCAGTTTCAGGAAGAAGGTTATTTGCGATGGGATTCGCTCGGTGAATTCTTGGCGCTGGCTGCGTCGTTGGAGCATTTGGCCAAAGTGGCAAACAATCCAGCCGCGAAAATGTTGGCGGATACGCTGGATCAAGCCAACGCCAAGTTCCTGGAGAGCAACAAGTCGCCAGCCCGCAAGGTCGGCGAGATCGATAACCGCGGCAGCCATTTCTACCTGGCCCTGTACTGGGCGCAGGCATTGGCTCAACAGACGCAGGACAAGAATCTGCAAGCGCGCTTTGTGAAGATCGCCAAGGAAATGGCGGACAACGAAGCCAAGATTTCCGGTGAGTTGCTTGCGGCGCAAGGCAAACCGGTCGATGTCGGCGGGTACTATCATCCCAACGACGCGAAGGCGGCGAAGGCGATGCGACCGAGCGCGACGTTGAATGCTATTGTGGATGCGATTGCATAATAGAACGGCTCTTCTTCTTGGTGCTTAAAACGCGTCCCTTCGCGTGTTCGACGCCGAGGTGAAAAAGGCGTATGGTGGTAAGTAGAAAATTGAGAGGTTCGAAGCATTTTTCGGCGAGAGGTGTCATGACGTGTGATTGAAAAGAGCATGTCGGCGGTCATCAATATGGGCACCGTCACCGACGATTTTACACGGCTGATGAAGAAAGAGGGCCGGACGGACCTAGAGGAGAGCAAGTGGTTAGAGTTCGGCACCCATCTTATTAAGAATATGTAGTTTAGGAGTAGGGTGTTGCGGTATGTGCCGCGATCTCCTCTTTGTTGATTATGCCAACAGAATCAAAAGATACCGAAAATATGATTGACCAGGAAGAGGTCATCCACCCAAAAATGGTGAGGGTGGAGATCGCCGGAAAGCCCTTTGAGGTCCCGGAAGGGGTCACCTTGATGAAGGCCTTGTGGTATACCGGCCAAGAGGTCGTTCGTGGTGCTGGCTGCCTGGCTGGATTCTGCGGGGCTTGTGCGACCTATTACCGGACCAAAGACGATCCGAAGGTTAGAACGTGCCTGTCGTGTCAGACTGCGGTGCAGGACGGGATGTCCTTCAGCATGATGCCCCCGTTTCCCGCTCGCAAAGCTATCTACGACATTACGCAGTTAAAGGATCCCAAACAAGATCTCTTTACCCTCTACCCCGAGGCGCCGCTCTGTCGAAATTGCAATGCTTGTACCGAGGCCTGTCCGCAAAAAATCGATGTCCGAGAAGGTGTGTGGAAGGCAGTGTTCGGAGATTTTAAAGCGGTATCAGAGATGTTCATGGATTGTGTGATGTGCGGAATGTGCGCGCCTGTGTGCATCGCCGATATCGCGCCTAATCTCGTGGCTGTGTATGCGAGTCGTGTGCAGGGGGCATATTTTACGGATAAACCGCCTCGCCTCGATCAACGGATTCAGGATATTCAGGATGGGCTTTACGCCAGTGAGTGGGATCGGGTGCTCAAGTTGAGTGAAGACGATCTCAAGAAAGTCTGCGCGGATCTCAAGTAGGCGCGAGACACCACCTTTTAGCTTCATGGTCGGGCGATGGATATCCATACACTGCAGGAGATCGTACATAAGAGCCGTGAGGCTCGGAAGAAACAGACCCTTCCCAAGTATTCACCCACCGACCGTGACACGCTCATCAAGAAGTATCATCCCGATTTCCGTGAAGGTGCCTACCGTCCCATTACATTCGGCCCTAATGCCGGTGAACGCACCGTGCGGGAATTGGCCGCATTACTAGAAGGCGATAGTCCGATTCCCGACGATCTTGACCTGACGCCAGATTACTCGACGGATGTGCTGGTGATAGGTGGTGGGGGCGCCGGGTGTGCTGCTGCGCTCCATGCCCATGAGCAAGGAGCCAAGGTCATCTTGGCGACGAAATTGCGGCTAGGCGATTCCAACACCGTGATGGCGCAAGGCGGTATGCAGATCGCCGTGGCACCAGATGATTCTCCTGTGACCCACTTCCTCGATACCTTGAAGGGTGGGCACATGAAGAACGACCATCAGTTGCTGAAGACCATGGTGGAGGAGGGGCCGTCCATTGCTAAATGGCTTCTGGAGCTTGGGGTATTGTTTGATCGCGAGCCGGATGGGAATCTTCATGTGAAGAAAGGCGGCGGGAGTTCGAAATCACGTCTGGTCACGGCATCCGACTATACGGGCCTTGAGATCATGCGAGTGTTGAAGGACGAAGTTCTCAACCGAAAAATTCAGCTCTTAGAGTTTAGCGCGGCGGTGGAACTGCTGAGCGATGGGAAGGGGCGGTGCACTGGAGCGGTGTTGCGAGATTTAGACAACAACCGATTTATCGTTGTCGCGGCGAAAGCGGTGGTGTTGGCCACAGGCGGGATAGGGCGGCTGCACATTCAGGGGTTCCCGACCAGTAATCATTATGGGGCGACTGGAGATGGGCTGGCCCTCGCCTATCGTATGGGAGCCAAGCTCTTGCAGATCGATACGTTCCAATACCATCCTACCGGAGCGGTGTTTCCGGAGCAGCTTATTGGTGCGTTGGTGACGGAAGGTATCCGCTCAGATGGCGGGCATCTGGTGAATAATCGCGGAGAACGGTTCGTCAATGAACTCGATACTCGAGATGTGGTGTCCTCCTCAATCATCCGCGAATGCGAAGAAGGCCGTGGGGTTCGCACCATGTCTGGCCGTGTGGGGGTGTGGCTCGATACGCCGCTTCTCGAAGCGGAGCAAGGTGCCGGCGCGTTGGATAAGCATTTCCCCGCCATGGTTCGGCAGTATGAGCGGTTCGGCCTCGACATCTCCAAGGATCCGGTCTTGGTCTACCCGACGCTGCACTATCAAAACGGTGGGGTGCAGATCGACGTGAATGGCGAGACGCAAATCACGAATCTGTTTGTCGCGGGAGAAGCATCCGGCGGTTTGCATGGCCGTAACCGGCTCATGGGGAATTCCTTGCTGGATCTCATGGTGTTTGGAAAGCGATCTGGCCTCACGGCCGCGGGACGTGTCGCGGCGCAGGCACAGAGCCGGTTAACCTTGAAGCATCTGACAACCTTCCGGGCCGAGGCCAAGAGATGCGGTGTATCCACGGAAGTCGTCTCCCCCATGGTCCTGCCAGCGTATGCGAAAAAAGACTAGTTCAGGTTCCCGGTCAGGGTGTTGATCTCTCTCACAGAAGGACGCACATGAATATCCACGAGTTTCAAGCCAAGCAACTTTTTGCACAGTTCGGCGTGCCCGTGCTGCGCGGGAAAGAAATTAAAAACCCCAAGGCGGCTGAAAAATGGGCTGCGGTGTTGAATACGCCGGTGTTTGTGGTGAAGGCGCAGATCCACGCCGGCGGACGAGGCAAAGCTGGTGGTGTGAAAATTACCAAAGACCAAGCGCAGGTGCCGATTCTAGCCAAGGAGTTGTTGGGGAAAACCCTCGTTACCCACCAGACCGGTCCAAAAGGGCGCAAGGTCCGTCGGCTGTTGGTGGAAGAGGGGGCGGGAATTGCCAAGGAACTCTATCTGAGCATTCTCGTCGATCGGGATTCCGGCTGGCCGGTTGTCATCGCCAGTACCGAGGGCGGCATGGAGATCGAAGAAGTGGCGGCTCATACGCCAGAGAAGATCGTGAAAGAGTTGATTGATCCGGCAGTGGGGTTCCAAGGATATAACGGGCGCAATCTGGCGTTTGGTATCGGGTTGAACACGATTGAACCGGCGGTCGTGAATCCCTTTGTCGCCATGCTGGGCAATCTCTATCGGCTCTTTATGGAAAAGAATGCCGCCATGGTCGAAATTAATCCCTTGGTGATCACCACCGATAAGAAGCTGCTTGCACTCGACGGTAAGGTCTCGTTTGACGATAACGGCCTCTTCAAACATCCTGATGTGCAAGCCATGCGTGATTTGCACGAAGAGGAACCACTTGAAGTCGAGGCGATGAACAATAACTTAAACTACGTCAAGCTCGACGGCAACATCGGGTGTATGGTCAACGGCGCAGGTCTGGCCATGGCTACGATGGACGTCATTAAGCTGGCAGGCAGCGAGCCAGCCAATTTTTTGGATGTCGGCGGTGGTGCGACGAAAGAGACTGTCGCGGCCGGCTTCCGCATTTTGCTCAAGGATAAGAACGTTAAAGGCATCTTCATCAACATTTTCGGAGGCATCGTCCGGTGCGAACGAATTGCCAACGGGGTGATTGAAGCGGCCAAGGAAGTGAATGTCAAGATTCCGGTCGTCGTGCGGTTGCAAGGCACCAATGCTGAAGAAGGCCGAAAGCTGTTGTTGGAGTCCGGCTTGAAAGTAGATGTGGCGACCGATCTGTGGGAAGCGGCGCAGAAAATTGTGGCGTTGACTGGGAAAAAGAAAAAGTAGTCCTGCGGGAAAGACTGAGGAGTATACGATGAGCATTCTGGTGAATAAGCACACGCGGGTGGTGGTCCAGGGGATCACGGGGAAAGAAGGATCGTTTCACGCCACACAATGTAAAGCCTACGGGACCCAAGTTGTTGCAGGGGTGACGCCGGGGAAGGCCGGACAGGAAGTGGAGGGTATTCCGGTCTTCAATACCGTGCGCGATGCGGTCAAGAAGACTCAGTGCGACACCTCGTTGATTTTTGTTCCTCCGCCGTTTGCTGCCGACGCGATTCTTGAAGCGGCCGATGCAGGTGTCAAGTTGGTGATTTGCATCACCGAAGGCATCCCTGTGAACGACATGGTGAAGGTGAAACGGGCGCTCTACGGGCGGGATGTCCGTTTAATTGGTCCCAATTGTCCAGGCGTCATTACTGCCGATGAGTGCAAGATCGGCATCATGCCGGGGTTTATCCATAAGCGTGGCAAGGTCGGGGTGGTCTCCCGGAGCGGGACTCTGACGTATGAAGCCGTGCATCAGTTGACGAATCTTGGTCTTGGCGAAACTACCTGCGTCGGCATCGGCGGGGATCCGGTGAACGGAACCAGCTTTGTCGATGTGTTGCCGCTCTTCGAGCAGGATCCTGAGACTGAAGCGATCGTCATGATTGGGGAGATTGGCGGCGATGCCGAAGACAAGGCAGCCGAGTTCATCAAAAAATACGTGCGTAAACCGGTCATAAGCTTTATCGCCGGCATCACGGCGCCTCCTGGACGACGCATGGGGCATGCTGGCGCGATTATCAGTGGGGGTAAAGGTACCGCCGCCGAGAAAATGCGGGTGCTGGAAGCCGCTGGAGTCCGTGTGATCCGTAATCCAGCTGAAATTGGAGTGACGGTCAAGGCCGCATTGGGTTTGTAGCTCATCCGCTTTTCCCTCTGCCAGTGCCTTATCAGAGAGCACAGCTTCCCTCCTGGCGGGCTGCTCCGCCAGGACGTACTTCCCCTCAGTCAGCTAACCGTGGTAGGCTTTCCTAATCATAGGGAGATCCCTAGGGGGGTCGGTTATCTCACCAAAGGCTCAGACGAAAAATGTTAGGGGAAATAGGCTTCAGCAGACGAGATGGCTATGTTTCCGTCGTTGGAGGAGAGATGCCATGTCTTACGTTACCGCGTTTGCAGAGAGAGACGTGCTGCAGCGCACAGGTTTAAACAGAAAGAGGGGCGGTCTCCAATCAAGGAGACTGAGTGGTATGTTCGGGAGCCCCGCTCGTGGTCTAGTCGTGAAAGATGGGAGTCAACCATGCTGGTTTTCTTAATCCATATCCGCGATCCGCAGTTTTATGCCCTGCCCGCCAAAACCCGCGCGAAGAACGGACGTATTCGGGTGATGGGGTTTCCGCCCATCGGGATTATGTCCCTTTCGTCGGTACTGAAGCGTGCCGGCCACGAATGTGTCATGTTTGATCAGGCGAATCCTGATACGCCGAACGAAGTCATCGTTGAGGAAATGCTTCGACGACAGCCAGATCTAGTAGGTCTGAGCTTTCTCAGTACCACCAGTTATCCCTATGCCAAAATGCTGGCCCGTCAGATTCGTGCTGCCCATTCCACTGTCAAGCTGGCGTTCGGTGGCGTATTCGCCAGTCTCAACGCGCCGTTGGTGAAATTGCAATGCCCAGAGGTGGATTTTGTGTGCCGTGGGGATGGGGAGCAATTGATCCTCGACCTCTTGGCTCAGCTCGATGATCCCCATGGGGTGGCAGGTCTGACCTGGGCGAAAGACGGACAAGTCATCCAGAATCCACAACAGCCGGTCGATCGCAATCTTGATCAATGGCCGTTTCCAGACCGGGAGAGTCTTGAACTTGACTTCGTTGAGGCGATGCCGTTGGATGTGCCGGCGGTGTTGTCCATGGAGCGGTTCACCACGATGCAGACGTCACGTGGTTGTCCCTGGCCCTGTGTGTTCTGCGACATTCCTGTCTTCAACGAAGGCAAGTGGCGGGCGAGGAGCGCCCAGCATGTGGTGGCGGAGTTTAAACATTTGCAGGAATTGGGCTATGGTGGCGTCGCGTTTGTGGATGACCATTTTCTTTTGCAACCGAAGCGGATCGAAGCGATTTGCCAAGGCATCCAAGCCGAAGGGATCACCATTCACTGGGGGTGCGAAGGGCGAGTGGATTCCGTGGCCCAGCATCTGTTCCCAGCCATGGCGAAAGCGAATTGCCGTGCGGTGATGTTCGGGATCGAAAGCGGGAGCCAGAAGGTTCTTGATCGGTTGGTGAAGGAGCAAACGCTGGAGGAAGTTGAAACGGCGGTGCGGAATGCCAAGCAGGCGGGGATTGAGCTTGTGCATGGGTTTTTCGTCGTCGGCAATCCGGATGAAACCGTCGAGGATATGAGGGCCACTTTTGATTTTGCCGCGAAATTGCCGTTGGACACCTTCGGGTTCAACCGGCTCTGCGTGTATCGCGGTACGCCGCTCTGGCACGAATATATCAAGCGCGGACTCGTCACTGAACAGGCGGATTGGTATAAGTATTTCAAGTGTTCAGAGATTGATCCTACCTGCTTGCCTGGTGGAGTGATCAACGCTGAACGGCAAGCCGGGCTTAGGCACTTGTTTATCTATAAGGTCCTGCATTATCCCATCCAAACCTTTAAGTTGCTCCGGCGTTTTCTCCGCTTCATGCCAGTGCGTGATGTGGTCTATCTCATCACCAAACCTTTCCTCGGAAAAGCCACAGGAGCGACGAAGGCAGAGGTGCTGTCACGGGCTGTCGAACACCAAGAGATGAAGGATGCGGCAGCTCAGATGACGCAGCTGACTGATGAGCGGCTTGAGCAGGTGTTTCAAGCCTCCAGGGAGGAACGGCTTCGCATTCAGCAGGAGGCAAATGGCCCGCGTGAGCTTCCGATGATCTCATCCCGCTAAGGCGGCAGGGAAGACCGGTAGCTCGCGGCTGACCCAGGAAGTTCAGCTTTGTACGTTCGGTCCCTTCGACTTCACGTTCGGAGTTGGTTGCCACATGAGCACCTGCGGCCATGGATAAGCCCCTGGCGACCCCAGTGGTTGTGGCGGCGACCAACACCGTGAGGGAATTTCCGAACGCACAAAAATCCGCTGACTGCTCCGAGAATCTCCACCAGCCCGTCGTTGAGCCCGAGAAAGATTTTCCGAACCCCATCGGGGTTGATTCGGCGTTCTGTTAACCGCATCACCAGCATATCCTCGTTCTTGAATTCGTCCATGAGCATGCCCTGGGAGGGTTCGCCGAGCGGATCGTGTTTATACAAGACAGCCTGCACATCCAAGGCCGCAGCCAGCGAAGAGCCCGACGCGTACCCTGCCAGTACGTGGAGGCTTCGAGCGAAGCGAGAACACCGCTGGCGGCCTTTTTTAGGATCCTGCGAGAATCGCCAGTAACAGGGTGTGAAGGCGTGGTAGGTCCATAACGTGCCAGTCTATTCTTCTCAGTGCGTGTTATGCTGTGCCGCTGATTAATGGAGAGAGGTGACCCACATGAAAGTCGCAGAATTATCGGTGGAGGAGCTCAAGGTCTTGGTTTCTGGGATCGTCGACGATCGTCTTCGAGAGCTGCTTGGTGATCCCGATCTTGGCATGCAATTGGGTGAAGCGGTGCGCGCACGATTACGGGCGTCGCTGTCCTCCACGGAGAGGCTGAGCGGTGATGAGGTGGCTGATAAACTTGGGTTGCGGTGGTAGGAGTGGATTTATGGCGTGGTATCAAGTGAGCTATCAGCCACAGATCGTGGACGATTTGGCTGCAGTAGATCCGGGCATGGCGCAACGAATCGTCGATAAGACGAAATGGCTGGCGTCGAATGCGGACAATCTTCGCCATGAAGCGTTTGAGGGGAGCCTGCCTGCCTTGCATAAGTATGCGGTGGGGGATTGGCGTATTGTCTACTCGATTGATCGAGGCGAGCATGTGGTGACGATTCATCTCATTGGCCAGCGGCAACAGCTGTATGGCTGAGCGTAGGTTGCGTTTGCCGGTATCGCGCGGCGTGTGTGTCTACCTTGATCAACAGAGGACGGCCTTGTGAAGGTTTTGACTCCTACTCTCGGTTCATGGTACTCAAGAATGATAAGCCTATGTTTACTGTAACCCCTGCAGCGTTGCGTCATCTCAAGGCCTTGATTGCCGAGCATCCTGAGGATCCCATTGTGCGAATCGCAATGAAGGATCTCGACGAAGATCGGATGGTGTTCAGTATTACCCTCGAATCAGTCCTGCAACCCGAGGATGAGTCTCAGCATGTGGATGGGGTGCGAATAGCTGTGGAGGGGCGGAGCGCTCCACGCATGGACGGGGTAACGCTCGATTACCAGGAGTCGAAAGGCTTTACCTTCATCCATCCTGACGAACACGAGGGCTTCGATTTGAGGAGGATGAGTCTGAACTAACCAAGCCCTGTGTGCCTGTTCCTCCCGCCACTTCTGACTCTGTATCCCGTGCACCGTGTGGGTTCTTGACGAATCCCAACATTCAAAACCGACCGCTTTTCTTGAGTGTGCCGACATGCAAGGCAAAGGTGCCGTGCTCGCGGTCGCGCTGGTAGCGTGTCAGGGTTTCGTGAACGACAGGGAAGGCGAGTTGTTCCCATGGGATGTGCGCTGGCTCAAAAAGCCGGACTTCCAGGCTCTCCGTCGTGGGGCCAAAGTCCAAACTGCGGAGCTGTCCACGGAAGATCATATAGATTTGGCTGATGTGGGGTAGGCTGAAGACCGCATAGAGTGTGTGCAAATCCACTTCGGCGTTCGTTTCCTCGAACGTTTCTCGTTGGGCCGCCGCCTCCGTACTCTCGCCTAGTTCCATGAATCCGGCGGGGAGGGTCCACAGCCCAATCTGCGGTTCGATGGCTCGTCGGCACAGAAGAATCGACCCATTCCACTCGGGAATACAGCCGGCCAC
>CXWL01119957.1_pt1 | contig 11186 bp, 10 predicted proteins | sample 590931 | NCBI WGS metagenome assembly CXWL01 (sample SAMEA3498368, study PRJEB10139) | groundwater metagenome | biome: water well; material: biofilm material | place: Germany | collected 2015-04-27 | reverse complement strand
CGCTTGGCCTGCTCCAGCTCGGACAGCGCCCGGCGCCGTTCGACCTCGAGCCGCGCCTGCCGCACCACGGGCGCGGCGGCCAGCAGGCTTTGCACGTCCTGTGCCGGCGCCATGGCCGGCAGCTGGTCGACCGCGCCGTCCACCTGCGTGAAGCGCGGGGCCGGGTTGCCCCACAGCGCGGCCAGTTGCTGGCGCGCCGAGCGCAGCGTGCCTTCGGCCTGCAGCAGCTCGACGCGAATGCCCGCCTCGGCCACGCGCGCCCTGGTTTCTTCCAGTGGCGAGACCTTGCCGGCGGCCACGCGGTTCGCGGCCGCGCGGGTGCCCGACTGCGCAAGGCCCACCGAATCCTGCGCAAGGCGCAGCCGCTCCTGCGCGGTCAGCACCTCGAAGAAGGCAGTGACGGTGGCCGCGCGAATCTCGGCGCGGCGCGCGTCCAGCGCCGACGCGGCCTGGTCGCGCGCGCGCTCGGCCGCCGTCACCCGCGCCGCGCGCTTGCCGCCCAGTTCGAGGGGCTGGCTCAGCATCAGCGTGGTGGTGCGGTTGTCGCGGCGCAGGTCTTCCCTCTGCGCGTCGAGCGTGGGGTTGGGCCAGGCGCCGGCCTGCACGATGGCGGCCTCGGTCGCGTCCTGCTCGCGCGATGCGGCGTACAGGCCCGGGTTGGCCTGCAGCGCCATCGCGAGCGCGGCCTGCAGGTTCAGCGGGCCGGAGGGCTCCAGCGTGCGCGTGGCCGCACGGGAGGACGAATAAGGGGAGCCGGCCGAGGTCTGCACGACCTGCGAAAAAACCGGGGGCGCCGCCAAGGCCAAGACGGCCAGCGGCACGAAGAGCGTGCGCATCGAATTCTCCTGGGTTGCAAAACAACGGACGGACGAATTCGGCGAGAAAGGCTCAGCTGATGATGAAGATCAGAAGGTGGGTGGGTTCTCTCGCCGAATCAGAGGGCGAGAGACCAGTCGGGCCGCACGGGAACGTCGGCGATGTGCGAGGCGAAGCGCTCGGCGGGCGTCATGCCCGGGACCTGCGCGATGCGGGCCGCGCCCAGCGCCGGTTCGGTCGAGGCGTCGGCATGCTGTGCCCAGCCTGCATGGCAGACCGCGCAGTCGCCGACCACGGCATTGGGTTGCGTGCTCGAATTTTTCTGCGCACCCTCGCCACTGTGGCTGCGGTCGGTGTCGCGGCCTTCGCTGTCGTGATGGCCCCAGTGCTCGGGCTGCATGTCGCGCTCGTGCTGGCAGTACGCCGATGCCGCGGCCCAGCTGAGCTGAAGCGGCAAGAGAGCAAGCAGGAAGATGAGGAGCCAGCGGCGCATGGAGGCAAAAAGTATATCGGCGGCCTTCGGCGCGTCTTGCGTCAAAGCCCCTGCGATCCGCAGGCCCGGCGCAATGTATGACGCCGGGAGGAGCGTTTGTCCGTCAATAGGATTACTAAATCGTAACCGGCGTAGCGAAAGCGCTTCGTTACCATCTACCAATGCGAATTCTTGTCATTGAAGATGAGCCCAAACTCGGCGATTACCTCAAGAAGGGACTCGAAGAGAACGGCTACGTGGTGGATATCGCCCGCGATGGCATCGAAGGAAAGTACCTTGCGACGGAGGGCGACTACGCCCTCGTCCTGCTCGACGTGATGCTTCCCGGCATCGACGGCTTCGGCGTGCTGCAGGCCATACGCCGCACGAAGAACGTTCCCGTGCTGGTGCTCACCGCGCGCGACAAGGTCGAAGACCGCGTGCAGGGGCTGCAGCAAGGCGCGGACGACTACCTCGTCAAACCCTTCTCGTTTTCCGAGCTGCTGGCCCGCGTGCAGGCGCTGCTGCGGCGCGGCAAGCCGCAGGAATCGACCCATCTCCGGCTGGCCGACCTCGAGGTCGACCTCATCAGCCGCAAGTGCGCACGCAACCGCACACGCCTGGAGCTCACGGCCAAGGAGTTCACATTGCTCGTCGTGCTGCTGCGCCGGCGGGGCCAGATCCTGTCGCGCACCACGCTCGCCGAGCAGGTGTGGGACATGAACTTCGACAGCGACACCAACGTGGTGGAAGTGGCCATCCGGCGCCTGCGCAGCAAGATCGACGATCCGTTCGAAGTGAAGCTGCTGCACACCGTGCGTGGCATGGGCTACGTGCTGGAAGACCGCTCCTGGGCATGAGCCCCCGCCCGCAATCGATACAGAGCCGCCTGTCGCTCTGGATCGCCGCGCAGACGCTGTTCGGGCTCAGCGTCATCTGCCTGGCCATCTACCTCGTGACGGCCTGGAACTTCGGCGAGAAGCAGGACGACGAACTCGACCAGAAGGCGGTGCTGGTGCAGCACCTGCTGAAGGAGGCCGAGAAAGGCGGCGACCTCGTCTTTCTCAAGCACAAGCTCGACGATTTCTTCTCGATGCAGGACGACGTGAGCCTGTCGATTTCGCATGCGGGCAAAGAGCTCTTCGAGTCGCGGCCGACCGCCGGTGGCCGCTGGCTGCGCCGCGACCTGACGGTGCCGTGGCAGCAAGGCGACCAGACAACCAACCTGCAGGTGCAGCTCGGCGTGAACGTCGCGCAAGAAGCGCGCTTGCTCGAACGGCTCGCATGGACGCTGCTCGGCGCCGTGGTGCTGGGCACCGCGCTGGTGTCGCTCACCGGCATGTGGCTGGTGCGGCGCGGCCTGCGTCCGTTGAAAGCGCTGGCCGACCGCACCGCGGCCATGGCGCCGGACAAGGCCAACCAGCCGATCGATGCGCTGGCCTTCGCCGAAGAGCTTCGTCCGTGGATCACGCAGTTCAACGCACTGCTGCTGCGCGTGCAGCGCGCCTACGTGCAGCTCGAATCCTTCAACGCCGACGTGGCGCACGAGCTGCGCACGCCGCTCGCCAACCTCATCGGCTCTACCGAACTCGCGCTCACACGGCAACGCTCCAACGAGGAGCTGCAGGGCGTGCTGACCTCCAACCTCGAGGAGATCGGCCGGCTCTCTGGCATCGTCACCGACATGCTGTTTCTCTCGAAGGCCGACCGCGGTACCTCGACGCGCTCGCGCGCCGTCGTGAGCCTCGCGGCGCAGGCGCGCGACGTGATCGACTTCTACGACGCGATGCTCGACGAGGCCGGCCTGAAGGCCGAAGTGGCCGGCGACGCGATGGCCGACGTGGACGCCTCCCTCGTTCGGCGAGCGCTCTCCAACTTGCTGGGCAATGCGATCCGTTTCGCCGCACCGGCTTCGGCCATTCGCATCGAGCTGAAAGAGGATCGCGACGAATTCGTGCTCTCGGTCGTGAACCGCGGGGAGCCGATCGACCCGGCGGCCCTTCCCCGCCTGTTCGAGCGCTTCTATCGCGCCGCGCAGGCTCGCGATGGATCGACAAGGCACCACGGGCTGGGCTTGGCCATCGTCGAGGCCATCGCACGCATGCACGGTGGGCGTGTGTTCGCATCGAGCGAGGGCGGGGAAACGCGCATCGGCTTCACGGTGCGCCGCAGCGGCTGATGCGAACGCTCAGGGCTTGGCGTGCGCCTCTGCTTCGGCCGCGGCTGCCGCGTCGGCAACAGGCTTTGCCTTGCGGCCGAGGCACAGCGTCATCAGCGGCCCGGTCATCGCGGTGGTGGCGAGCGCCATCACCAGCAGCATCGTGAAGAGCTCAGAGCCGATCAGGCCCACGTCGAAACCGATCTTGATGACGATCAGTTCCATCAACCCGCGCGCATTCATCAGCGAGCCGGTGGCCATGCTGTCGCGCCAGCTGTAGCCCGCCATGCGCGCACCGGCCGCGCCGCCGGCGATCTTGCCGATGGTGGCGACGCCGATGATCAGCAGCATCGCGCCGAGGCTCGTGCCAGTGAACGCATTGGCGGTGGTGCCCAGCCCGGCGAGCGCGAAGAAGAGCGGCATCAGCACGACGATGGAAATGGGCTCGATGCGCTCGCTCAGCGAACGCAGGAGGCGGTCGTCGCGCGGCAGGCAGGCACCGAAGAGGAAGGCGCCGAACACCGCGTGCAGGTGCAGCCATTCGGTGAGCAGCGCGGTGACCAGGAGGCCGATCATCAGCGAGGCCATCACCGTGGTCGAAGGCTCGCCATCGGGCGCCTTCACGCGCAGCAGCCACGCAAAGGCCGGCTTCAGGCCGAAGAACAGGAAGGCCAGCATCACCACCACGCCGACCGTGATCTTGATGAGCCCCGCATAGCCCTCGCCCGCGCCCACCATCGCCACCACGAAAGCCAGCAGCACCCAGGCGAACACATCGACCACCGCCGCGGCGCTGAGCGACAGCTGGCCAAAGGAGGTGCGCGTCATGCCGCGGTCCTTCAGGATGCGCGCCATGACGGGAAAAGCCGTGATCGAGAGCGCCGCCGCCATGAAGAGCGCGAAGGGCCAGAACGAGACGCCGGCCGGCGCGAGCGTGGGATACAGCGCCGGCGAGATCGCCAGGCCCAGCGCCAGCGGCACGACAACGCTGAGCACGCCCACGGCGCCCGCCGCCTTGAGCTGCGCGCGCATGTTTTGCGAAGCCCGCAGCTCCAGCCCGACGACGAACATGAACAGCACCAGCCCCACCGTCGACAGCGACGACAGGCCCTGCAGCAGGTCCTTGGCGAAGAGTTGCGAATGCAGCGAAGGAAAGAGCGCGCCCATCACCGCCGGCCCGAGCATCAGGCCCGCGGCCATTTCGCCCACCACGCTGGGCTGGCCCAGGTAGCGCAGCACCCAGCCGCAGATGCGCGCGGTGGTGAGGATGACGACGAGTTGCAGCAGCAGGGTGGTGACTGACATGGCGGGTCGAGGTGGCGAAAGAGCGCCCGATGTTAGTTCTGTTCGCCTGACGCGATCCAGCGGTTGGGCCACTGGTTGAGCGGTGTCAGCCGCTTGACGTCACGTGACCGTGCTACGAGGCAGGACTCCATCGATCAGCGAAGCACCTCAGCCCATCCCATGAACGACTCTCTCTTTGCCGATCTTGCCGCCTGGATCGATTCGGTTGTGGCCGCTTCACTGCCCAACGGTATTGCCGCCTTTCATTTCAATATCTACGAGAGTTCAGCGACCTACGACCTCGAACTGATAGGAGCTCCGACCTACGACGCAGAGGATTCAGACTGGGCGTGCGACGACATATTCATGTCTCCATCGCCGCGCTTCGAAGTGGCAACGGAGGCAGTGGGGTCGGACTGGGAGGCTGGCTTGCAGACCGTCGCGCAGATGATTCTTCGCTACTTGAACTCCGTGCACCCGGGTGCCTCGCGCCTGAAAGCCTCTCGCGCCGTCTCGCTGGGATTCGTGGACGGCGATCTGCAGCTCATATGGAGCGCGGATTGAATTGAAGCGGGGTAGGCCCTACTTTTCGGCCCGCATCAACCGCAGCCCGTTCGCCACCACCAGGAGGCTCGCCCCCATGTCCGCGAACACCGCCATCCACATCGTCGCGCTACCGAACACAGCGAGCACGAAGAACACGCCCTTGATGCCCAACGCGAGCGTGATGTTCTGCCACAGCACCGCGTGCGCGCGGCGCGAGAGGCGGATGGTCTCGGGAATGCGGCGCAGATCGTCGTTCATGATGACCACGTCGGCCGCTTCCATCGCGGTGTCGGTGCCCGCGCCACCCATGGCGAAACCGATGTCGGCCTGCGCGAGCGCCGGTGCGTCGTTGATGCCGTCGCCGGTCATCGCGACCGCGCCGTAGCGTTCCTGCATCGCCTTGATGGCGCCGAGTTTTTCCTCGGGCAGCAGGTTGCCGCGCACGTCCTCGATGCCGGCGTGGCCGCCGATGGTCATGGCCGTGGCGGCGTTGTCGCCGGTGAGCATCACGGGCACCACGCCGAGGGCGCGCAATTCAGCCACTGCGGCTTGCGACGATTCCTTGATGGTGTCGGCCACCGCGAACAGCGCGAGCACGACCTGGCTCGATGCGAGCAGGGTCACGGTGCGGCCCGCCTCTTCATGGCGCTTGAGTTCGGCTTCGAGTGCCGGAGTGCACAAGCCCTTCTCTTCGATCAGCCGATGGTTGCCGAGCACGTAGGTCTGGCCTGAAAGCACGGCCTGCACGCCGCGCCCCGGCAACGCGGTGAAGTCGCCGACTTCTTCGCGCTCGCCCTTCAGGCCCTCGGCGATGGCCTTCGACACCGGGTGGTCCGAGCGGCCCGCGACGCTCGCCGCAATCGCGAACACCGCCGCTTCGTTGCCCGATGCATCGAGCAGGCTGGACTCGACCAGCTTCGGCTTGCCTTCGGTGATGGTGCCGGTCTTGTCGAGCGCCACCGCCTTCAGCTTGCGCGCCTCTTCGAGGTAAGTGCCGCCCTTGATCAGGATGCCGCGCCGCGCGGCCGAGGCGAGCGCGCTCACGACCGTGACGGGCGTCGAGATCACCAGCGCGCATGGGCAGGCGATGACCAGCAGCACCAGCGCCTTGTAGATGGCCTGCAGCCAGGTCCAGTCCATGAAAAGCGGCGTGAACAGCGCGATCGCCAGCGCCAGCACGAAGACCGCGGGCGTGTAGATGGAAGCAAATTTGTCGACGAACCGCTGCGTGGGTGCGCGTGTGCCTTGCGCCTCTTCGACCGCGTGAATGATGCGCGCGAGCGTGGTGTTGGCCGCCACCGCCGTGACGCGGAATTCCAGCGCGGCCGTCTGGTTGATGGTGCCCGCGAAGACCGGGTCGCCCACCGTCTTGTCGACCGGAATGCTCTCGCCCGTGACCGGCGCCTGGTCGATGGCGCTCAGGCCCGCGGTCACCACGCCATCGAGCGGCACGCGCTCGCCGGGGCGGATGCGTGCGACGGCATCGAGCGCCACGGCGTCGGCCCTCACGGTCTGCCAGCTGCCGTCGGGTTGCTTGACTTCAGCCTGTTCGGGCGCGAGCGCGAGCAGGCTCTGGATTGCGTTGCGGGCGCGGTCGACCGCGCGAGCTTCGATCAGCTCGGCAATCGCATAGAGCGCCATCACCATCGCCGCCTCGGGCCACTGGCCGATGACGAAGGCACCGGTCACGGCGACTGCCATCAGCGCGTTGATGTTCAGGCGCCCGCGCACCAGTGCGCCGAAACCTTTCTTGTAGGTGTCGAGGCCGGCCAGGCCGATGGCCGCGAGCGCGAGCACCATCTCGGCGGCCATGAAGCCCTTGCCGTCGAGGGCCAGGAAAGAGATCGATTCGGCCGCGATGGCCAGCACCAGGGCGGCGACGAGGCGCGCGAGGCCGGTGCTCATTCCGGCGATGCGCGCAGGGGCGGCCGGCGTTGCCGTGTCGCCGACAGGCTCGGGCTTGAAGCCGGCCTTGCGGATCGCATCGAGCGCCTGGGGCAGCGCGCCATCGTCGGCCGTGATGGCCATCGTGCGCTCGCCGAGGCGAAAGCGCAGCCCCTGGATGCCGGCCACCGGCTCGAGGGCGCGGCGGATTTCGGACTCCTCGACCGCGCAGTCCATCGTGGGAATGCGAAAGAGCAAGGCGCCCTTGGGAATGTCGGTGGTGTCCACCGCGGGTGACGAACCGCAGACCGGGCTGCCGCAGCAGGCCGTTTCGGCATGGGCGTGCGCATCGCTGTGCGAAGGGCCGTGCGAGTGATCGTGACCATGGTCGTGGTCGTCATGGAGGGCCGGCGTCACGGGCTTCAGGGCGTTCTGGTTCGTCATGAAAGCAATTGGAAACCCTGAAGCAGGTGTAGAGTCAAACGCTGAATTTCACTTCTGGATTTGCCGCATCATGAAAATCGGTGAACTGGCCAAGGCCGCGAACACGCCGGTCGAAACCATCCGGTATTACGAGCGCGAGCAGTTGCTGCCCGAGCCCGCGCGCACCGACGGCAATTACCGCATCTACGACGACGAGCACGCCCAGCGCCTGGGGTTCATCCGGCGCTGCCGCTCGCTGGACATGACGCTCGACGAGATCCGCAGCCTGCTGAAATTCCGCGATGCACCGCAGGACGACTGCGGCGAGGTCAACCAGTTGCTGGACGACCACATCGGCCACGTGGCCGCGCGCATCGCCGAACTGAAGACACTCGAAAAGCAATTGAAGGCGCTGCGCCTGCAATGTTGCGGGCCAGAGTCCGCGAATGCCTGCGGCATCCTGCAGGAACTGGACACCGCCGCCCTCGCGCCGGAGACCTTCGGGCAGCACGCGGGACATGTGCATGGGTCGCTGCACGGCACGGCGGGGAAACGGTCGGGTTGAGGAGGTGAATCCAGGGCGCTGCTTCGGACTTTGCCCCAGTGCTCAATAGCGGCCGGTCGCGAGCCGCACCGCCTACGTCGCAGCAACGGCCTCCTTGACGAAGTCGGTGTATTTGCGCAGGGGACGCCCGAGCATGGCCTGCAGGCGATCCACCGCACCGTCCGCGCCGTGCATGCCGAACTTCTGGATCCCGGCCATCATCAGGCGCATGTCGTACGCAAGCCAGGACGGCCCCAACGAGGCCATCTGTGTTTCGAAGGCCGCCACGTCGTCCCCGCCGTAAGTCACGTCGCGACCGAGCGCGGCACTCCACACCTTGGCCACCGACTCTCCGGTCAACCGCTCGGGTCCGACCAGTTCCAGCGTCACGCGCGGCNNGGATGGTCGCGGGGATGTCGAGGCTCTCGATCATTCGCTCGACCGTGTGCTTGCCGGTGAAGTGCGGCACGTCGGTGAACTTGTCCGCATGGATGACCGACAGGTAGACGATGCGCTCGATGCCGGCCTCGCGCGCCAGACTCAGCGCAACGAGGGCCTGCGTCACTTCGTCGGGCGTGACGGCGTTCAGCAGGAACAGCGTGCGCACCGACGACAGTGCCGCGCGCATCGAAGGCACGTCGGTCAGGTCGCCGACGACCTCCTTGACGCCGGCCGGGAAGCTCTGCTTTCCGGGCGTGCGAACGAAGGCGCCGACTTCGGCGCCGGCAGCAGCCAGGCCTTGGACGACGAGGGAACCGATGGTGCCGGAGGCACCGGTGACGAGAGTGCTCATGAAAAAATCTCCAGGGGGTTGAGGGGAAACGGGTTGAAGGGAGAAAGAGGGAAAGAGGTAACGAGGTCGATCAGCGCGAGAAGTCCGCGACGACCTTGCCGATGCGCGGATCGGTGCGATTGCGTTCGATGGCCGCGGGGATGTCGTCGAAGCCCACGACTTCGTCGAGCTTCGAGATCAGCGTGCCTTGGGCGATCTCTGCCGCCAGCCGCTCCAGGAGCGCGGTGTCCGGCTGGTTCATGAACCACAGCCCGCGGCGGCCGGCGGGCGTGCGGGCAAGGATGTCCGGCGAGGACGTGCCGACGATCGCGCCGTCCTTCTTCAGCACCTGCCACGAGCGGTCGAGCACTTCGCCGCCGACGTAGTCGAGCACCAGGTCGATGTCTTGCGCAATCGATTCGAAGCGTTCGGTGCGGTAGTCGATGACGTGGTCCGCGCCCAGGCTGCGAACGTAGTCGAGGTGCGCGGTCGAGGCCGTCGCGAAGACTTCGGCGCCTGCCTGCTTGGCGTACTGCACGGCATAGCCGCCCAGCCCGCCCGCCGCGCCGTGGATCAGGATTCGCTGGCCTGCGGCAATCGGACCTGCGTGATGCAGGCTTTGCCAGGCTGCCACCGCCGCCACAGGGATGGCGGCCGCATGCACATCGTCCAGGCCCTGCGGCGTGCGCACGAGCTTCGCTTCGTCGACCGCCACGAATTCAGCATAGGCGCCCAGGCCGCCGAGCGGTCCCATCACACGATCGCCGATGCGAAAACGCGAGGCGCCCGCGCCGAGCGCTTCGACGACACCCGCCAGCTCGATGCCGAGCACGGCGGGCAGTTGAAGCGGGAACGCGTCCCGGACGAAGCCTTCACGAATCTTCCAGTCGATGCCGTTCACGCCGGCGGCCCGGACGCGGACCAGGACTTGGCCCGGCGCGGCCGTGGGCCTCGCGATTTCGGCGACCTCGGCGGCGGCAGCGCCGCCATAGGCCCGGATCAGCACAACGCGTTGCGTGTCGTTGTTGAGGGTGGTGGTGGTCATTTCAGTTTCTCCAGTTGAGTTGCGATGGGGAGAAGATAAGTCGTTGCATTGGCAAAACAAAGACTAGAAAATGAAGACACCTCGTTTCAAATTCGGAACACCATGGACCTGAACGCACTGAGCGACTTCGCGCTCATCGCCACGAATGGCGGCCTCGGTAAAGCGAGCCGCGCAAGCGGCAGATCGAAGGCGACGCTGTCCCGGCGCGTTGCCGACCTGGAAGAGCAGCTGGGCGTGCGGCTCATCGAGCGCAGTGCCCGCGGGCTCAAGCTCACGGAAGCCGGACAGATGCTGATGGACCGCACCGAAGGGCCGATGCACGAAGTGGCCGACGCCATGACGTCCGCGCGCGAGGGCTTGTCGGTGCCGCGCGGGCGCTTGCGTGTCGCTTCGCCGGTGCTGTTCTCGCAACTGGCGATGGGCCGCATCTCCGCCGAGTTCTGCACGGCCTACCCCGAGGTCAGCTGCGAGGTGGTGGCGGACGATCGCCTGGTCGACCTCGTCGAGGAGCAGTTCGATGCCGCGATCCGGATCAATCCAGCCCCGGACAGCAGCCTCGTGGGCCGGTGCTTCGCCAAGGACCGGCTGGTGGTCGTGGCCGCGCCCTCCGTGCCCATGCCGAAGCCGGGCAAGGTCAGCCCGGTCCCCGGCATCGTTTCAACGAGCTTTCAAGACGGGAACTGGACGCTCGACGACGGACGCCTCGTCCTGGAGCCGATCCCGCGGTTGAGGCTTTCTTCGTTCCTGATGATTCGCGACGCTGCGGTCGCCGGTGCCGGCGCTGCCCTGATACCGCAGTCCATCGCGTGGAACCAGTTGACGCGCGGAGAACTGGTTCAGTGGGGCATCGTTTCAGGCGTGGAGGTCGCGCTCTGGGTCCTGCATACGTCGAGGCGACTGCCCGCGCCGAAGGTCCGGGCGTTCGTCGACTTCATGTGCGCGCAGTATCCGCAGGGGTCGCTCGTGCTGAACGGCTAGAGGACGGCAGGTTGTACGGGCTCATCCTTCGCCCGTGTTCGTTATCGAGCGGGACTACCTCGCCACTCCCCGCCCCTTGCCACCCGCATTCGCATGCCGCGGAATCCAGTACCCCAGCATCCCCGCCGCGGCAAAGGCGATCAGCCCGGTCGCCGCGATCCCCGCAGCGAGCGACAAGCCACCCGCCAACAGAGACAGCAATGCCGGCCCGCACGAAGAGCCGATGTCGGACATCAAACGCCAGATGCCCAGGAAATGCGCGCG
>CXWL01002806.1_pt1 | contig 11188 bp, 11 predicted proteins | sample 590931 | NCBI WGS metagenome assembly CXWL01 (sample SAMEA3498368, study PRJEB10139) | groundwater metagenome | biome: water well; material: biofilm material | place: Germany | collected 2015-04-27 | reverse complement strand
GGGTGGCGGACCAGCATGAAACATCCCCTTCCTGCCGGATCGGAAACGACGGTCTACCTGGCTCTGCCGGATCACGATGTCTACAAATACATGATCGTGAACATGGCGACGGTGTGCTGGTCGGACGGGAATACGGCCGGCTGGAAGGTGTCGCACATCGACGAGGCGGCCAAGAACCGGCTCGATCAGTTTTTGAACGGCGCAGAAGAAGACTGACCCGTCTTCGGCCACCAGGGGATGAAGGCATTCGTCGTGTCCTGATAGCGGCGATAGTCATCGCCGCGAGTTCGAATGGCCTGTTCCTCCGCCCAGGGAATACCGGTGATCCTGACCAGCGCCACTCCCATCACCACCGGACCGATCCACGTCAGCCACCAGCCGGGGCTCCCGATCGCCATCACCACATAGGCCCACCAGTGGACCCATTCGAAAAAGTAGTTCGGGTGACGTGAGAAGAACCAGAGTCCCTCGCGACAGACCCGGTCATGGTTCCAGGGCTTCGCGCGAAACCGGGCCAGCTGCCGGTCTGCGAGCGACTCGCCGGCGATGCCGACCATCCAGACAAGTACGCCGGCCAACTCCCACAAGCTGAACGGCGGTCGCGGATTCTGCATGACGGCCAGAAAGGGAAGAGAGAAGAGGACGATGGCGGCCGCTTGCAGCTGAAAGTACCCGAATATCCGAAGCGGCTCGTCCAATCGCCACAAGCGCCGCAATCGCTGATACCGCTGATCTTCGGTTTTGCCGATCACCCGATTGAGGAGAATGTATCCGCCCAGGCGCAGACCATAGATCGATGCCATGACGACCAGGAGTAGTTTCCGCTCGATCTCACCGGTCGCAAACCAGGCATAACCCGCCACGACAGCGACGAGCCCGACGCACCACCCGACATCTGCGAGCGAGACATTACGCCGGACCAGCTCGACTAGCCACAACAGAGCCATCCAGCCCGCCATCGCGATCCAAGCCCAAAGGAGCAGCGTGAGTGGATCAGGAGACATTGAGACCTCACGAACAAACGCGTGACTACGTCAGCGGATAGTCCCATACATCGATACCGGGCGTCGTGCGATTCAGCAACCATGAACGGAATCCGGGAATCGGAAATGAGAGAAGCCGCTGGAGCTTGTCACAGCGCATCGACAGATCCGGCGGCCGGGGCGGTCCGTGATACGTGGCCACCGATCCCGGCTGAAGGCATGATGCCAGCTCGGGATACCATGTCGCCAGCGCCTCGCCGATCTCCATTCGGGACAGCCGTTCGGCCCCTCCCAGATGATACAAACCGGACTGCTTCTGAGCGATCAATTCCCACACCGCGCGCGCCACGACACCGGCCGGTACCGGACTGCGAAACTCATCCGTAAACAACGTGAGGCGTAGATTTGCGGCGACGCTTCGACGCATGTCTTCCACGAAACTGCGGTCGCCGGTCGCTGAGGTCCCGGCCGTCAGGGCCAGACGGACCACCGTGTGCCGGGGATTGCTCAAGACGAACTCCTCAGCGACCGCTTTGGTTTCACCATACCGGTTGATCGGATTGATCCGGTCCGTTTCGACATACCGGCCTTGCCGACCGTCGAAGACTTGATCGCTCGAAAAGAACAACAACGGCACCTCGCTCGCAAACGAGGCGAGGTGCGTCGTGGCCTCGACGTTCACCTTCCTGGCCAGCTCGGGATTCTGTTCACAAACGGCAGGGCGGCTGATCGCAGCGCAGTGGATCACTGCTGCCGGCTGATGCTCCTGCCAGAGGCGGCGAACCGCCGCCTCGTCCGTGAGATCCACATCCTGCCTAGTCAGGCCGCGCACGTCCCAGTCCGGCGCCCATCGAGCGGCAGTCCGCAGGAGATAATTTCCGACTAATCCTCCCGCGCCGGTAATCCATGCGACCGGCTTCATTGAGCACCTCCCAATCGCCGGATCTCCGGCACCTCGATCACCCGGATCGATTCAGGCGGGTGTTCGATAGACCAGACGAGCGCCGTGAGCATGTCATGAATGGTGACCAGACCCAATCGTCGCGCGGCGTCCTGCGTAGACGGAACCATCTCCATGAGCCGATACACCGGTTGAAGACCCAAGGGCCACCAGTGGCCGGGGCCGAGGATATACCAGGGCCTGAGAATTGTCGCACGCAGGCCGGCAGTATCCAGCCGATCTTCGCACTCGCACCGTACCGCAATGTAGTCTTTCATGATCGGCGCCGGATGCGCGACGCTGACATAGACAAAGTGTTCGACCCTCGCAGTCTTCGCGGCATCGATCGAGGCACGACCGGCAACCAGATCGACGGCCCTGAAGTGCGGACCTTTCCACGGAGCCGGCTTTGGCACGCCGACGAGCTGCACGACCGTATCGCCGGCATGCAAGTGAGGCGTGAGACTTGCCGCATCGAGCGGATCGGCCTGTACGGCACGACATCCCGGTACCGGTGTCGCGTGTGACCCAGGTCGCACCACAGCCGTGACGGTATGACCGCGTTCGATCAACCGCGGGATAAGGCACGATCCCAGATACCCCGTGCTGCCGATCACGACGATGTGATCCGACGCCATTCTCCGTCACCGACTCGTGTTTGCCGGACTACCGGCCTTACGCAAGAACGCAGCCCCGATCTCCGTCTCCCTGGAGATCTTGATCCCCTGCTCGATCAGCTGATGGGCGGCACGGATTAAGGCGTCTTGATCCGACGTCTCCAATCCGAAACTTGTTTTGATCCTGGTCACCCGGGCGCCCAGCGGATCGTCGTCCGGCAACTGCCGCAGCGCAAGATGCCAGAACGTGCAGACACTTTGGCTTCCATTCACCGTAAACGTACTGAACATGGTCCGATCTTGTTGCTCCTCGGCTATACCGACTCGTTCCAGGACCTCACGCCGGTGGCTTTTCAGCAAGACCGTCGAGGCCGACAAGGGTTGATTATTCATGCTCGTAATCCGTGGGGTGGCATCGACCGCAATAATCAAACAACCCTTGGGAAACTGTGTAGTCAGCGCCGTTCGCTGGTCCGCCTTCCCGAGCAGATTTACCAGCGTCTTGATTCCAAGATTGTCGGCAGGCCCCCCATCATAAGCCAACACCGCCGGATGCAATGCCGGTTCGGATGAGGGCAGCGTGACCGGATCGAACACACCGGGATAGGCTGCCGACATGTAGACCGCTCTCGAGACACTGAATGACGCCAGCGAAGAGGAGAGGGTCGCAAAACTTTCGTCAGAGATCACAAAGGGATCGCCGGTGAGCGCATTAGTCGCGTTCAGCAGCAACTTGGGACGAGACGGATTGAGATCGGCAAAGGTCGCGTTGTGGAAGAGCTGCTCGTCCAGCACTTGCACGACGGTGTCCGACTTTGTCGCATCAGTGAACCAGTATGTGAGCAGGTTACCGGGCGACAAGAAGCGACCGCGCATATCGCTCTGAAAGTCGTGGCCCATCCGTTCCAGAAAGCCGTTGGAAAAATCGACGTCACGATAGCCGTCGAGCGCGTAGTAGGCCGCGGGCAGCGCCCCGCCGGAGACGGCGGAGAGCACGTCGACCTGTTGCAACAATCCGAGCCGGTGCAACTCCCGGAGCATGGCCCCGCCGAATACGGCGGCCCGACTGCCCCCGCCGGAAATGGCCAAGCCGATGAATCGCCCGTCACGCTGGGCTTCCTGATCGAGTGTTTGATTGGCGTGGGTGGAAGCAGACACGGGCGGAGCCGCCGGCTGCGGCAGGGCCGTGGCACAGCCGCCGCCCCCGACCAGCACCAATGCCAGGATGATCGAGCGGGCGCTCATGAGCCGGACGATTGCAGGAGGCATTGTTGAAGAGCTAAGCGTCCCATCCTCCAACCACTACGGATTCTGCACGGTTTCAGATGGCTACCGGATGCTAATTGCGGGTCAGTTTCCGATAGCGAATTCGGTGCGGCTGATCGGCTTCTTTGCCCAGCCGCCGCTTGCGATCCGCTTCGTAGTCGCTGTAGTTCCCTTCGAACCACACGACCTTGCTGTCGCCCTCGAAGGCCAGAATATGCGTCGCCAAACGGTCGAGGAACCACCGGTCGTGACTGCTGACGACCGCGCAACCGGCGAAACTCTCCAACCCTTCTTCGAGCGCGCGCAACGTGTTCACATCGAGATCGTTCGTCGGCTCGTCGAGGATGATGAGATTGGCCCCTTCTTTCAGCATGCGGGCCAGATGCACGCGGTTGCGTTCACCGCCGGACAGCTCCTTCACTTTCTTCTGCTGATCGGTTCCCGCGAAGTTGAATCGTCCGCAATAGCCCCGGGCATTCACTTCCACCTTCCCGAGCTTGATCGTGTCCTGGCCGTCAGAGATGATTTCGTACACAGTCTTGTTGCCGTCGAGGCTGCGATCCTGATCCACATAGCCGAGCTTCACCGTGTCGCCGATCTTGATCGTGCCGGAATCGGGTTTCTCTTTGCCGAGTATCATCTTGAACATGGTCGTCTTGCCGGCGCCGTTCGGGCCGATCACACCGACAATGCCGCCCTTCGGCAGACTGAAATTCACATTCTCATAGAGCACCTTGTCGCCGAAGGCCTTGCCGATTCCATTGGCTTCGATGACCACATCGCCCAAGCGCGGTCCCGGCGGAATATAGATTTCGAGATCGTCGGCAACCTGGTCCTGCTTCTGATTGACGAGTTCCTCATACCGGTTCAAACGCGCCTTACCCTTCGACTGCCGCGCCTTGGGCGACATACGGATCCATTCCAACTCGTGTTCGAGGGTTTTCTTGCGCTTCGATTCGGCCTTCTCTTCCTTTTCCAGCCGGTCCTTCTTCTGCTCCAGCCAGGAGGTGTAATTGCCCTGGAAAGGAATCCCGTGACCGCGATCGAGTTCCAGAATCCAGCCGGCCACATTGTCGAGGAAGTAGCGATCGTGCGTCACGGCGATGACCGTGCCCTTATACTGCTGCAGATGTTGCTCCAGCCACTGCACGGATTCGGCATCGAGGTGGTTCGTCGGCTCGTCGAGCAACAGAATATCCGGTTCCTGAATCATGAGACGGCAGAGCGCCACGCGGCGTTTTTCACCGCCGGAGAGAAGCCCGACCTTCGCATCCGCCGGCGGACAGCGGAGCGCGTCCATGGCGACCTCNNCCCACTTCGCCGATCTTGTTGCTCACCGCTTCATATTCATGGAGCAGCGCCACCAGTTCGGCCTTCCCCTCTTCGACAACTTCCTTGACCGTCTTGTTCGGGTCAAGCTGCGGTTCCTGTTCGAGCAACCCGATGCTGTAGCCTTTCGAGCGGGTGATCTCCCCGGTGTAATTGGGATCCACGCCGGCAATAATCTTGAGCAGCGAGCTCTTACCCGACCCGTTCAAGCCGAGCACACCGATCTTCGCGCCGTAGTAAAATCCGAGGTAAATCTCCCGCAGAACCTGCTTCTTCGGCGGGAATACCTTGCCGACATTGACGAGAGAGAAAATGACTTGTTTGTCGTTGGTCGTGGCCATCTTGTTCCTTCTCTACATTTAAATATCAAGAATTTGGAATCGCTCACGATAGCAAAGAAGCTAAGCGGTTAACAAGGCATCGACAATGCCGGCATAGAGAAAAGCCACGTTGTGAGATCCTGGCAGTTGGTGTACCGTACCAGCTAGTTTCCACGCGAGAGCCTGCTGCCATGCCCACGGTCTTCCTGAGCTACTCCCGAGACGACCTTCCCGTCATCGAACAACTTGCGGCCCAACTCAAGACACATTCTGAGATCTCTATCTGGCGTGATCAGGAAAAACTCTATGGCGGACAGAAATGGCCAAAGGTCCTGGGCGAAGCCATTGCTGACCAACATGTCTTTCTCCTAGCCTGGTCCAAGAACTCTGCAACATCCCACTTCGTAGAGTTCGAATGGACCACGGCCCTCGCCTTGAAGAAGAAAATCGTTCCCTGCCTATTGGATACCACAAAACTGCCACCTTCCCTCGCTGCAATGCATGCTCTACCGATCCACGACCTTCCCAAGATTGTGACCTCGCTCACCGGCATGATTCCAGCCGGAGATGCAGACCGGCGCGCCGATGTGGTCGGCAAACTTGCAGAGATCACGGCCATAAACGAGGAAACCGTGCTGGAAGCAGCGAGGAAGCTCTTCGATCAGCCAGACTGGTTTGTGCAAGGAAATGTGATCCAGGGTGAGACGGTTCACGTACACTATCATTCAGATTCTTCAAGGCCCTCGCATGCCGACGCAAGTGAAAGATACTTGAAAGGACGTGTTCTCCTAATCGAACACAATGATGAATTGAGACCGGCTTCCTGGATTAGCGTCACCCTCCTACAGACCGCCGACAGCGTCGTCACAGGGCCGGAAGGCCTATTCAAACTCTCGCTCCCGGACACGTACCACCCCGGCATCAAGGTGGAGCTATCCGTTGAAATGGATGGGTGGGTGATCTTCTCGCCGCAGGATGGTGAAATCATCATTCCGGCTTTGGATACAGAGCTCGTCAAGCTTCGCTTAGTCAAGAAAGGTTCGCCGAAACTCTTGTCGGCTGAGCGTATTGAAAAATTCATCCGTGATACCGCTGAGCAGTCCAAAGAACAAGTCCGCCCCGAAGGCACACCGCAAGAAATCGATTTCAGCCGATACATCAAGGACTGGGCGTTGAAAAGCGGATTCACTTCCCAACAGGTTAAAAATGAGGTCGATAAATGGATCGCAGAAGCAGAACAGAAAGACGATCCGTATAAACTTGGGCTAGCCGCCTATGCGAAGAAGAATTTTGGGGAAGCCAGTAAGCTGTTCGAAGAATCAGCTATAGGTAAGCTCCATCGAGCTCGCGAGGCCTCGGCTACAGTCCTTCAGCTAATAAATGAAGCCATACGCGACTATCAATTGGCAGGCGATTCACACACAAGCAATTACAATTTCGTCCAAGCTCTTATGGCATACAGAAAAGCCAGGAGCTATACATCACGAGAAACCCAACCGCTCGCGTGGGCTGAACTGGCTTTATCCATTGGGATTGCTGAGGCTGAACTTGGCCTTCATTCGACGGGAGAAGGTATCTGTAGCCACTTAAAAACAGCTGTAATCGAATACCATGAGGCCGCGACGGTTTTCACAAAACAGACTTTCCCCAAACCCTGGGCATTGATTCAAACCAATTTGGGTGCCGCACTGCGCGAGCTAGGCATCCGCATAACAGGGAACCCGGTACCTGCCTCCTAGCCGAAGCCGTCATCGCGTATCATGAGGCATTGACGATCCGAACGAAAGAAGCGACCCCCCAACAATGGGCCGCGACCCAAACTAACCTCGGCATCGCCCTGCACGAACAAGGCAGCCGCACGGCAGGGAAGTCCAGCATCCGTTTACTCGCTGAGGCCATAACTGCACATCGAGCCGCCTTAAGCGTTTATACAAAAGAATCTTCTCCTCAACAGTGGGCTACGGCCCAGAACAACTTGGGTGCCGCACTGCGCGAACAAGGCAGCCGCAGCTCAGGCAAAGCTTGTATCCGTCTTCTCGCCGAAGCTGCCGTCGTACATCGCGAAGCATTGACGACTTGCACAACAGAAGTACTCCATGAGTTCTGGGCCTTGAACCAAGATAATCTGGGCAATGTGTTGGCCAACCTGGGTGCCCGTACCACAGGTAGAGCCGGGACCCAACTCCTCGATGAAGCCATTACCGCCTTCTTGGAAGTCCTAAAAGTCAGGACGAAAGAAGTCTTCCCACAACATTGGGCCATGACCCAGAATAACCTTGGCACCGCCTTATACAACAAGGCTACTCGCACCCCAGACGAACCTGGCAAACGCCTCCTCTTGGACGCCGTTACGGCCTACAATGAAGCATTGACCGTAAATACAAGAGACGCTCTCCCTCAACAGTGGGCCGCGACCCAGACCAACTTAGCCACCGCATTACGCGAACAGGGCATCCGCACCAAAGGGGAGCCCGGCATGCGACTTCTCGCTGAGGCTGTCTCCGCCTACCATAAGGCCTTGACGGTTTATACGAAAGAAACGCTCCCACAACATTGGGCTCTAACCCAGCACAATCTTGGGATCGTTCTACGGGACCAGGGAATCCGGACCGATGGGGATAAGGGTCGCTATCTGCTTACTGAGGCAATTGCTGCCTATCGCGAGGTCTTGACGGTCTATACGAAGAATTCTCTGCCAGAACAGTGGGCCATGACCCAGAGGAACCTAGCGCGGGCTTCTGTTGCGCTGGAAGATTGGCGGACCGCCGTTGGCTCATATCACAACTTGCTCATGTTTGATCCGGACGATGTAGAAGCCTACCAGTCTGTGCGCGCGCTCTATCAGGAGAAGCTTTTCGCCTACAAGTCGGCATTTGAAGTAACCAAACAATGGCTCAAACGCCACCCCAATGACGTTGAGGCTCAAGCCAACTTTGCAGAAGCACACTTTACCAATGGCCTGTTTTCTGAAGCCAAAGCGCGGTTCGCAGAGCTGTTGAAAGACTCGAAAATGGCGGCAACAGCGAGACTCGGCATGAGTACTTTAGAGATGGCAACATTGATAGTTACAGACAAACCAGAATCTCTGACAACCAAGCTTGGAGAATTGAATGAGTTACTTCTGAACCTGCCATCCGATATTGGATCTAGCTGGATTTTCGAAGGTTGCAAACACTTTGTAGCCCAGGACCCAATATTGGCTCCCTACCGTACCTGCCTTCTGAACCTCTTTTCTGCAGTCGAAGAAAAAGACGCGCAGACGAGATTTGTGGCGCTGGAGAAAGTTCAGGCAGGTTTTACCACTATCACAAAACGGCCATAACCAGCTCATTCAGCTCAAACTGGAATTTCGTGGAGAGGGTCAAATTCCCATTTCTTGCGACAGCCGGACTTCCGATTCGTCGACAATCTCTTCCAGGCAGGTGAAGCAGGGAAAAGGGAACTGATTGACGGGGATCGCACAGACCTCCCCGACGGGCGATTCATCAAGCGCCGGTCCGCCGCATTCTTTATGGATCAGGGTTAGCATCGCGGTTCCTTTATGGTTGTCCCAGCACCAGCTTATGAAATCGCTCGACATGCTCGGGGCTGCTGAGCCGATGGTCGCCGGGAATCAGGTTCAGGTCGATCGGATAGGTAGGGGCTTTGGCCAACAGCAGCCGGGCAAACTCCCGGCTTCCGTCAGGCAGGATTACCGTATCCTGTAATCCGTGCAGGATCGTCGTCCGCACCGGCCTGAGCCGGCCGAACGTGGCCTGCCAGTAGGCTTCGCTTTCCTCGACCCACTTCCATGACAGTGCCCAATCCTTGTGCAGCGGGTCGTCATCCCAGGGCATCCAGCCGGTGCTCTGCCAGGCCTGTCGTCGCTCAGGAGAAATCTGCTTCGCGCGCAGGCCCATCATATTGAATGCCGGCGCGATGAGAATGAGCCGGTCGACGAGTTCGAACTCTTGCGCGATCAACCAGGCGATCCAGCTTCCCAGAGAATTGCCGACGATGGTGACCCGGGGAAGAGGCGCGTCTTGGCGCGCCTGGGGTGGGCGGGTGAGAAAGGAGCGGTCCGTCAGCATATTAAGAACGCTGCGTGCATCAGCAACCCAATCCGACAGGCTGTAGTCCGTGAACGTTCCCTCCGAATCGCCGAACCCGCGCACATCGTAACAACAAAATCCCCAGCCCTGGTCCTGACACCATTGCGCGAGAGCCTTGCTCTTGTTCCCCCAGCGCTTGGAGAGAAATCCCGTGATGTAGAGAAGCTGCCGATCCTTCCCCATCGCGCGATCGCCGCGGATCAGCTTGCCGTCAGTAGCGGCAATTTCGAATGAGTGCAGGTCGCTCATGTAGGAGTGACCGCCTTGGTGATGAATAGCCCCAGCCGTTGCAGCACCACTCGCGGAATTTCATGGCCTCCACGGAAATTGTGCCATTCAACGGACAGTCCCCCATGAATCAGCGTATCTCGCAACCGTTCCGCCCCGACGTAGGGAAGGATCTCGTCCTGCACCCCGTGACTTTGAAAGACCGGCAGACCTTTGCGCTTCGGAAGCAACGGACCCCATTCCTGCGCGGCGAGGAGCGTTCCGGATAGTTGGACCAGCCCGGCATAGGGCTGCGTCGTTCGCAGCATCAGGTCGCAGGACAGCATCGCCCCCTGGGAGAATCCTCCGAGAATCGTCTTGCGCGGGTCCGCGGAGAATTTCTGTTCAATCTCTTTCAAGAACGCCAGCATCGTCTCACGCACCGGCCCCAGACCCTTGGGAATGTCCTGCGACAGATCGCGCACCCTTCCGGCCGCCCGATCCTGAGCAATACGCGCCATGTCGATCAGCCACCAGGCCCGTGCGTCGCCCGGTCCGAAGCTCAGCGACAGCGGGCCTTCGGGAAATACAAACCTCGTACCGGCCGGCACGTTCAGGGCATCGGCCAACGGCACAAGATCGTCGCCCGGCGCCCCGAAGCCATGGAGAAGCAGGACGAGAGGCCCTCGACCTCCACCCTTGCCGTCTGTGCCGCCCGTGATTCTCGTCCGCAACCCGCCGATCTGTTCTTCGCGCATGAGTGATCCGTTACCTCATATACAAGTATTGCAACAATGCGACGATGCCATAGAGCGATGATTCGATCACCGGCTGCTGGTAGAGCGGGACGAATGCGCCCTGCTCGTTTGCTTCGACTTCGTCGGTGATGAACTGGACTTGCTTCATCCGGACATCACGATCCTGACCGATCCCCAGGGCCTGGACCATCTGCCGGCTCAGCCCGGTCAGCATGGCGGCTTTCGCTCTGCTCGCCGCCCGGTAGAGGAGCAGCGCCGCCAGCAACGCCAGCAGCACGTTCAGCGCCCAGAAGCACAGGAGGAGAAGCGGGTAATTCCAGATATCGAAGTAGTCGCTCCGGCCGGCGATCATGATCAACAGCGCGAAGAACGGATAGCGAATCAGGCGGTTCACCACTTCGGTCCGCTGCCCGATCAGATCGACCACCGCCAGATATTTCAATTTCTCAAACTCCGCCTTCTGGGCCTGGCCCAGGCCGTAGTCCCGGAGATACTCCTCCTGCACCTGATCGGACCAGCCGCCGGTCGAGGCGGTCACCCAGCCGATCCACCGCCGGCAGAGCATCACCGCGTCGAAGACCGCCAGATTGAGCAGGCCCACGAGCGCCACGCTACCGAGTGTCAGAACCCAATCGACCGTGCAGCTCAGGTGCCCCCGGCAGGGATGGATCATCTCC
>CXWL01002576.1_pt1 | contig 11188 bp, 14 predicted proteins | sample 590931 | NCBI WGS metagenome assembly CXWL01 (sample SAMEA3498368, study PRJEB10139) | groundwater metagenome | biome: water well; material: biofilm material | place: Germany | collected 2015-04-27 | reverse complement strand
CCCTTGAGCAATCCGCGCATGACGTCGTTGCCGCGCAGCCCTTCGCGCGTCATCACCAGGTAGTTCTCGAGGAAGATGCGCGGCTGGCCGGCGATCGACGGCGTGCCGGCGATCACGGAGTTGCCGTCCGGCCCGTGGCAGGCGACGCAGGCCTTCGCCCGCTCCTCGGCCTGGGCGCCGGCGGCTGAAATGAAAAGGGCGGTGAGCAGAGCCCACCGCCCCTTGCCGGACAGGAGCACTATTTCTTCGCGGGTGCGCTGTAGCTGATGCGGTAAATCGCGCCCAGCTGCTCATCCGAGACCAGCAGCGAGCCGTCTTTCAGCTGCGCGAGGTACGCCGGCCGGCCCCAGAAGCTGTTGTCCTTCGGGTTCATGAAGCCGGTGGCGAACGGCGTGACCTTCGCGCCCTTGCCGTCCGCGCCCGCCTTGACCGTCACCACGTCGTAGCCGAGCTTGGTGGTGCGGTTCCAGGAGCCCTTGCGCGCGACGAAGGCCACTCCCTGGTACTCCTTCGGGAACATGTCGCCGGTGTAGAAGTGGAGGCCCATCACGGCGGCGTGCGGCCCCATCGTGGTCACCGGCAGCGTCACGTCCTTGCAGGCGTCCTTCTTGCCCTTGGCGACGTCGGGATCGACGATCTTGTTGGCGTGGCAGTACGGATAGCCGAAGTTCTGGCCCGGCTTGGCCAGGCGGTTGAGCTCGTCTTCCGGTCCCTTGTCGCCCAGCCAGTCGCGGCCGTGGTCGGTGAACCAGAGTTCGCCGGTCTTCGGATGGAAGTCGAAGCCCTGCGAGTTGCGCACACCGGTGGCGATGACTTCCTTGCCCGTGCCGTCCAGGTTGTAGCGGCGGATCTGCGCGTATTCCTTGCTCGGCGGCTCGCAGATGTTGCAGGGCGCGCCGAACGGCACGTAAAGCTTCTTGTCGGGCCCCACGCGCACGTACTTCCAGTTGTGGTGCTGCTCTTTCGGCAGTTCGAACGCCGCGGTCATGTCGACCGGCTGCCCCGCGACGCCCTTGGCGGCGTTGTCGTAGCGCAGCACCTTGTCGATGGCGAAAACGTAGAGCGCGCCGTTTGCGTACACCGAGGTGGGCTGCGTGAGCTTTTCCGCGACGACCTTGACCGTGCGCTTGCCGCCCTCGTTGCTGACCTCGTAGATGCGGCCGATGCCGCGCGTGCCGACCCACATCTTCGTCTGGTCGTCGTTCAGGGTCATGGCACGCCCGCCGACCAGGCCGGTGGCCCAGATCTCGGCCTTGAAGCCCTTGGGCAGCTTCATCTTGTCGATCGGGATTTCGCTCGCGGGCGTCTCGGTCATCTTGCCGGCGACCGGCGCGAGCTTCGATTCGGCCAGCGCGGGCGGCTTGCCCTGGTGCCAGGCGGGCGGCGGCGCGGCGGGCGCCTGCGCGAAGGCGGACTGGACGGACAATGCCAGGACGCTTGCGGCGGCGAGCGTAAACACGGCTTTCTTCATGGATGTTTCTCCCAGTTAAGGCGGAGAAAAATACACCCATGGCCGCACTGCCGCAACGCTATTCTTTGCCGCGTTGCAGCGAATTGACCAGGAGCGCACTCGCTAGGCCATCGTCGCCACCGCATCGCCTTCATTGACCATGTCGCCTTCCTTCACATTCAGCTCCGTCAACTTTCCGGCCGCGGGCGCGACGACCGGAATCTCCATCTTCATGGACTCCAGGATAAGGATGACGTCGTCGGCCGCCAAGGTCGCCCCGGGGCGTGCTTCGATCTTCCAGACCTTGCCTGCGACTTCGGCGATGACTTTCATGTTTAATAGGGCTTCCAACCAAGGGAGATGGAATGAAACGCCTGCTTAGCGCACTCTTTAGCGCAATCCTTCTGCTGCCCGCTCTCGCGTCGGCCCAATCCTACCCCGTCAAGCCGATCCGCATCATCGTCCCGTTCCCGGCCGGCGGTACCACCGACCTTGTGGCCCGCATGGTGCAGCCGAAATTCCAGGAATTCCTCGGCGTCCAGGTCATCATCGAGAACAAGGGCGGCGCCGGCGGCTCCATCGGCGCCAACGAAGCCGCGCGCTCCGCGCCCGACGGCTACACCTTCCTGATGGTGTTCGATACGCATGCCACCAACCACCACATTTTCAAGGCCGCGCTCGACCCGTTCAAGCACCTCGAGCACCTGATGCTGATGGTGACTTCGCCAAGCACGCTGGTGGCCGTGCCGAACTTCCAGCCGGGGAGCCTGAAGGACCTCATCGACGCCGCGAAAAAGGAAGCGAACAAAGTGACCTACGCCTCGGTCGGCTCGGCCAGCTCCAATCACCTTGGCGCGCTGCAGCTCGAGCAGGCCGCCGGGATCAAGATGACCCACATATCCCCTACAGCGGCGGCGGGCCGCTGATCCAGGCGCTGCTCAGCCAGCAGGTGGACATCTCCTTCGTCTCCACGCCGCTGATCCTGCCGCACCTGAAGTCCGGCAAGGTGAAAGGCATCGCCACCGGCGGCATAAAGCGCCTCACGCAGATGCCGGACATCCCGACGCTGGCGGAAACCTTCCCCGGCATGCAGATGGTGTCCTGGTTCGGCCTGCTTACGCCCGTCGGCGTGCCCAAGGACATCACCGCCCGCGTGCGCCGCGACCTCGCCCGCGCCATGGAGGACCCCACCATCCGCCAGCGCCTCGTCGACGGCGGCTTCGACATCGTCGCCAGCACGCCGGAGGAATTCCACAAATTCGTGCAAAACGAATCCGACAAGCTCGGCAAGCTGATCCGCGACAACGGGATCAAGGTTGAGTAGTCGACAGGCCTTGCGTTAGAGAGCGCGGACCTGCTCGCTTAAAAGCCATACATGGATATGGCTAACACGCCATACTCCTGCTAAACTTTGACCATGGCGAAGGCGCGGTTCGATTGGGACCCGAAGAAGGACCAACAGAACCAGGAAAAGCACGGGGTGGCCTTCGCGATGGCGCAAATCGCCTTCGCTGACGCAAGGCGTGTCATCGCGGAAGACCAGACGCATAGTTCACGTGAACAGCGGTACTACTGTTTCGGTTTTGTCGATGGTGGTGTTCTCACGGTGCGGTTCACTTACCGTGACGACGTAATCCGAATCTTCGGAGCCGGCTACTGGCGAAAAGGAAAGCGAATCTATGAGCGAGAGAATCAGGTATACGGACGAGCCCATCGGAGACCCAAAGGTCGTCCCTGATTTCCTGCCAAACCCGGAGGATCTGGTTTTCCGGGATGAGGGAGTCAAGGTCACGATCGCGCTAAGCAAGCGCAGCGTGGAGTTTTTCAAGAGCGAGGCGCAGAAGCACAATACGCAGTACCAGCGCATGATCCGGCGGCTGCTCGATGCCTACGCGGCTCATCACTCCCGGCGCTCTCTAACCGCGCGTTCAGCCCGGACGCGCGCAAAATCGGCGCGCGCTGGCTAACGCGGACGTTAAACGGCACGAGATTCAGCGATGGACGTTACTCAAAATCCAGCCGACCCAAAGACCTCGGCCCAGCCTCCAGATTGGACAGTACCTATCCTGATAGCTGTTCTGGGTGGCTTGGAGATTCTTGTTCTTGGAATCCTGTTCTTCGCCGAGACGCCCCTGAGCCCTTTAGCACGACGGGCAGCCGAAAGCATCAGCGGCACAATGACTCTGGTGGCGTCAATACTGTTCGTGCTGTGCCTCGCTACTGCAGCGTTCTGGGCGATAGTGAACAAGTACAAGAGCCATGAGCGAAAACGTGCCGTTTAACAGCGCAGCCCTCGCGGAGGCGGAACCTCATTCGATAAAGTGGACATCTCGACCTAACAGGCTGGAAGTGGGTAGTGGCAAAGGCGGACCCAGGCAAGATTGCAAAGTACGGGGAGACGATCAAGGCATCAGGAATGTCGCAACCTGACCCGGAAAGGCACGAAGCCGTTGAAAATATCGGAGGAGAGGCATGAGCATTCCCACAATTGAACAGGCGAAGATCCAGGCCAGGGTGCTGGTTCCGCTCGTCAAGGCCCTGCAGGAGGAACTGGGGGAGGAGCGGGCGAACGCGGTGGTGCGAAAGGCGCTCGGCGGCATGTATCGGAAGCTCGGGGAAAAGTGGTGGCGCGCGAAGGAGAGCCAGGGCCTGGGGGAGAACATGTCGTCGGCGTTCGAGATGTATGCGGCCGGCGACGCGCTCGACTACAAGGTGGTGGAGCAATCGCAGGACCGCTTCGAGATTGACGTCACCGGGTGCCGCTACGCGGAGTTCTACAAGGAACTGGGTGTGCCCGAGCTGGGATTCCTGCTGGTCTGCGGCGCGGACTTTCCGATGGCGGAGGGTTTCGGCCCGGACATAAAACTCACGCGGACCAACACCATCATGCAGGGGGCCAGCCACTGCGATTTCCGGTATTCGCGCCAGAAAGGGCAGGGCTGAATCCATGATGAGAATTCCCACCATTGCATTGGCGGCGTTCGCGCTGGCCATGCCGGGCGCGGCGGCGGCGGACGAGCGGCCGCAACTCTCGGGCGTATCGACCGTCCGGGTCGCGAACTATGGAACGCCGTCCACGGTGATCCAGGACCGGGAGCGCCTGAATGCCATCGTCGCCGAGTTGCGGCAGTTGCGGGGCAAGGCCTGGCGCCGCGGCGACACCAAGCTGTCCTGCTACGCGACGCTGGCGCTGCTCAAGGGGGACAAGACGATGACGCTGTTCCGCATCGGCGCGGAGGCCGTCGTCGAACGTCCTTCGGGGAAGGGCCAGTCGATCCACAGCCTCGCCGTCGGCCCGGGCGACATGCCGGTGATCGGACCGCTGCTGGCGGGCATCCCGCCGCCGAAGGATTGCAATTGACTGGTGCTCCAGTGACCGCCGTTTTCGCATTCGTTCTGGTTCTGCATGCAGGGGCGTTCGTCGCCTCCTCGCCAGTGCACGCGGACGACGGAAAGCGCGATGCGGCGCTGCGCGAGGAGGCGCACCGCATTCCTGTCCCGGCGGCTGGCGCGAATATCGTGGTGACCACTTTCCGGCCGAAGGGCGCGGGACCGTTTCCGTGGCTGCTCATCAGCCACGGCACGGCGACGACGCCGGAGGCCAACCGCGCCCTCGGCCGGTATCGGCCGCTGAGTCCGGCGCGCGAATGGGTGCGCCGGGGATACGCGGTTCTGGTGCCGGTGCGGCGTGGCTACGGCGCGAGCGGCGGGGATGTTTTCGCCGATGCCTACGGCACCTGCAAGCGCCCGGATTTCCGCAAGGCGGGCGAGGGCGCGGCCACGGATCTGCTCGCGACGATCGAATGGGCCAAGGCGCAGGCCGACCTCGATCCGAAGCGCTGGCTGCTGACCGGGCAGAGCGCCGGCGGCTTTGCCTCGATCTACACGGCGTCGAAGCGCCCGGAAGGGCTGGTCGCGGTACTCGCTTTCTCTTCCGGCCGGGGTGGCAATCCGGAAACGCGTCCCGGCGAGCCCTGCGCGTCGGACAGCCTGGCTTCGCTCTACGCCGAGATCACGCCGCGGATCGCGGTGCCGGTGCTCTGGTTCTATGCCGAGAACGACAAGTTCATCGGGCCGCGCGTGCAGAAGCTGTGGTTCGAGAGCTTCCGCAAGGCCGGCGGCCGTGGCGAACTGGTCATGGTTCCGCCGTTTCCAACCGCTCTCGGCCACGGCGTGTATCCCTCGGCCAACGGCACGCCGCTGTGGACCGCCGCCGTGGCGGGCTTCTCGAAGGCAAACGGCCTCGGCCTGCCGTTCTAGGCGCGGGCCGGCCTACTTGTCGAAGCGGTAAGGCCCGCCTTTTTCGAGGGCCTTCTTGTACGCCGGGCGCGCGTGGAGGCGCTTCACCCAGGCGTCGAGGTTCGGGAACGCGGCGCGCTTGCCGAAGATCTCGGCGATTTCGCCGATGAAGCTCATCTGGATGTCGGCTCCGGAGAACGTGTCGCCCAGCAGGAACTGGCAGTCCTTGAGGCGGCCGTCGAGATAGCCGAGGTGATTGGCGATCTCGCTCTCGATGCGCGGCTGCAGCGGCTTGCCGCCGTCGCCCAGGCGCGAGACATAGAGGTTCAGCATCAGCGGCAGCATCGCGGAGCCTTCCGCGTAGTGCATCCACATCATGTAGTCGTCGTACGCGGGCGTGGCGGGGTCCGGCTGCAGGCGGCCGCCGGCATGGCGGCGGATGAGGTAGTCGACGATCGCGCCGGATTCATGGATGATCCTGCCGTGGTCGGTGATGACCGGCGACTTGCCCAGCGGGTGGATCGCATTGAGTTCCGGCGGCGCGAGCCGCGTCTCGAGGCGCTTGTACTGCTTCATTTCGTAGGGCAGGCCCAGCTCCTCCATCAGCCAGAGGATGCGCTGCGAGCGCGAGTCGTTCAGGTGGTGGACGACGATCATGGAGGGACAAAAATCAAGCGGCCGGCTTGTCGACGACGCGGACGAGCGCGACGGTGACGTTGTCGCGCGCGTGCAGGTCCAGCGCGGCGCGCAGCAGCGCCTCCGCCGAAGCCTGCAGGTCGGCGCCGATCAGTTCCCGCATGTGCTCTTCCGGCACCGTTTCGTACAGGCCGTCGCTGCACAGCAGGTAAGTGCTGCCCGCCACGCAGGGCTCGACGAGCATGTTGGGCTCGATGTCGGTGAAGGTCGGGCGGCCGCCGAAGCACTGGGTCAGCATGCTGGAGCGGGCGAATTCCGCGCCCGGCTTCCAGTTCTGCACCATGGAATCGTCGGTGCTCAGCTGCATCAGGCCGCGCTCGCCGACCTTGTAGGCGCGGCTGTCGCCGACGTTGAAGATGGTGAGGCTCGTGTCGTGGACCGAGAGCCCGACGACGGTCGAGCCCATGCCGGCCAGCTCGGGATGTTCGCCGACGTGCGCGTAGAGCTCGGCGTTCACCGCGCGCACCGACGAGGAGATCTTGTCGGGTCCGAAGGCGGGCAGGCGGCGCGCGATGCTCTTGGCCACCAGCAGGCTGGCCTGTTCGCCGTCGTTGTGGCCGCCCATGCCGTCGGCCACGACGCAGGAAAAGGGCAGGTCGAGCGCGTGGTCGAAGGTGCGCGCGGATTCCATGGTCTCCTGGGAGACCCAGTAGCCGATGGCGATGCAGTCCTCGTTGTTCTCGCGCACGGCGCCCTTGTGCGTGATGCCGGCGGCTTCGATGTGCAGGGTCATTTCCGCATCTCCACTCCACTCTCCCACTCCCGCTCCTGCAGCGCGCGCCACATCAGCTTGCCCGAGCCGGTGCGGGGCAGGGCGTCGGTGAACTCGAGCTTGCGCGGAACCTTATATGCGGCCATCTGCGTCCTGGACCATTCGATAATCTCGCTTTCAGTGGCGGATACGCCAGGCTTCAATACAACCACGGCTTTCACCGTTTCCCCCCTGCGCTGGTCCGGAGACGCAATGATGCAGCATTCCTTGATCGCCGGGTGGCGGTACATCATGGCTTCGACTTCGGCGGGCCAGACTTTCATGCCGGCGGCGTTGATCATGCGCTTCAGGCGGTCGGAAATGTAGAAATAGCCGTCCTTGTCGGTCCGGCCGAGGTCGCCGGTGCGGAAAAAGCGCCTGCCGCCGACCTCGCACCAGGCCTCCGCGTAGGCCTGGTCGTTCTTCCAGTAGCCGGTCAGGACCTGGGGGCCGCGCACCACGATCTCGCCCTGGGTTTCCTCGGGAAGGACTTCAAGAGTGATGGGATCCACGATCAGCGCCTCGGTGTCGAAGGCGGGGATGCCGAGGCACTGCTTCTTCGGGTTCTGCGGCGGGTTGATGTGGGTCTGCGAGATGGTCTCGGTCAGCCCGTAGCCCTCGATGTAGCGCACGCCGCACAGGTCGAAGAGCTTCTGCGCGATCGCCTCGGGCATCGCCGCGCCGCCGCCGAAGATCCATTTGAGCGAGGAAATGTCGTGCTCCAGCGCCCTTGGATGCGACAGCAGGTCCACCACCATGGTCGGGACATTGTCCCAGTGGGTGCAGCGGTGGCGCTCGACCAGGCGCGCCGCCTCGAGCGGATCCCAGCGCCGCTGGATCACCATGGTGCCGCCGGCGTAGATGGCCGAAAGGAAGCTGTGGATCAACCCGGTGACGTGGAAGAACGGCGCCGTCGCCAGCGCCACCGTGTCCTCGTCGATGTGCTTCCAGGCGCAGNNCCGCCACGTTGTGCAGGATGGTGGCGTGCGTGTGCATGCAGCCCTTGGGCTTGCCCGTGCTGCCGGAGGTGTACGGCATCATCGCAAGGTCTTCGGGCCGGGAAATGCCGGGATTCGGTTTTGCAGTCGTTTGTATTTCACCTGGGACCAGCAAATGTTCCAAGGCCAAACCCGAGAACCTTGGAGCAAGGTCTTTCTCCGTGATCGCAACGCGCGCATCGCTGTCTTCGATGTAGTGCCGCAGTTCCTCCGCGAGGTTCATCGGGCTGACGGGCACCACCACGGCGTCGGCGAGCAGGATGGCGAAGGTGGCGATGACGAAGTCGTGCCCGTTCTGCATGTCGAGCAGCACCCGGTCGCCGCGCTTCACCCCGCAAGCGGATTGCAGGTGGGCCGCGAGGTTTGCGGTTTTCTTTTCCAGTTCCGAATAACCAAGGGCACGGCCCTCGAAAATCGCAGCGGGCTTGTCCGGGTGCTTGCGGGCCGAGCGCAGGAACATCTCCTGCAGCGTGATCTGCGGCGCCCGCAGCGAGCGCGGCATGTCCGCTGGCCAGTGCGCGAAGTGTGGTGGCGGGTGGCGGGGCTCCATCGGCGCGAAGTATAGTAGGCCATGGGCGAACCCGCCGCATCGTTCGAGGATCATCTCGCCCGGGAGATCGTCCACAGCGAGCGCACGCGCATGGCGATCCTCGCCGGCCTGCTCGGCGTGCTGATCGTGCTCTACAGCCTGGGCTACGCGCTGTCCCGCGAAGAATACCTGCTGCCGTTCTTCTCACCTGCCGGGTTGCAAGCCTACCTGCTTCGATTCCTGACGCCCGCGGTATTTTTCTACATCGTCTCGGCCATCGCCCTGCTGCTCTGCTACGAGCTTGCCGTCCGGTACCAGATCGGCCGTTGGCAACGGCAGGGAAGGAGGGTGCCGAGCGCGCTCAGATACGTGAACGCACTGGTCGAAACGAGCGCTCCCAGCATCCTGATTGTCCTCGTGTCGCGCGAAATCGATCCACGCTACGTGCTGCAGAGCCCGCTGAGCCATCTCTACGCGGTCTTCATCGTGCTTTCCACCCTGCGGCTGGATTTCCGGCTGTCCGTCTTCACCGGCGTGATGGCGGCGGTGGAGTACTCGGCCCTGTCGTTCGCCTACCTTGGCGGAAGTGCCGCAATCGTCACGGCGCGCACGCTGTTTGACGCGACACCGTTCTACGTTGCCAAGGGGGTGATGCTGCTGCTTGCCGGGCTGGCGGCGGGCTTCGTCGCGCAGCAGCTGAAGCGCCGGGTCGGCAACGCCTACCGCTCCCTCCAGGAGCGCCAGCGGGTGCTGAGCGCCTTCGGCCAGCAGGTGTCGCCCTCCATCGCGGATGAGCTGCTCAAGTCCGGGCCGGAGATCGCCAGCCGCAGCAATTTCGTGTGCGTCATGTTCATGGACATCCGCGATTTCACGCCGCTGGTCGAGCACAAGGCGCCGGCGGAGATCGTCGCCTTCCAGAACCTGGTGTTCGGGGAGGCGATCGAAGTCGTGAACCGCAACCATGGCATCATCAACCAGTTCCTCGGCGACGGCTTCATGGCCACCTTCGGCGCGCCGATCACGGGCGAACGCGATTGCGCCAATGCGCTGGCGGCGGCGCGCGAACTGGTCGCCGGCATCGCGCGCCTGGGGCAGTCCGGCCGGATACCGCCGATTGCGATCGGCATCGGCCTGCACGCCGGGGAGGCGGTGTCCGGCAACATCGGCTCCGCGCAGCGCAAGCAGTACTCGATCACGGGCAATGTGGTGATCCTCGCTTCGCGCATCGAACAGCTGAACAAGGTCCACGCGTCGCAGATCCTCGCCTCGCGCGAGGTGCTGGAGGCGGCGGGAGAGGATCCCGGCGCGGCGCAGTCGCTTGGCCAGGTCAAGGTCAAAGGCCGCGAGCAGCCGATAGAATTGTTCCGAATTGCCTGAGGGCCTGTCCGGGAATGGCTGAAGTGACCCACAGTTTTCTCCTGAAGGAAGGCCTCTGGCGCAGCGAGGGCGAGTTCCTCGACGGCGCCGGCAAGCGCGTCGCAGTGGCCGGGGAAGCGCACATCCGGCATTACCCGGACAAGTGGGTCTATGAGGGCGTGCTGCGCGCGGCCACGGTCCCGCCGACAGAGCACCGCACCGTGTACGAGATCCAGCCCATGGCGCCGGGCAATTTCGCCACGCCCTGGACCTCCAAGAGTCCGGCCTTCGGCACGCTGCACGGCCGCTTCATCGTGATCGGCGACGCCATCCTGTCGGCCTACGAATCCGCCACCGGCCGCTACCGCGGCCAGGACACGATCCTGCGGCGTGACGAACGCCACTACAGCGCCCGCGGCACGGTGTTCGATGGCGGCAAGATCCTCTCGGCCTGGAGCCTCGAGCTGGGGCAGCCTTAGCAATGACGGCCTGGGCGCCGTTGCGGCACCGTGCGTTCCGCGCCCTCTGGCTGGCTTCTTTCACCGGCTTGACCGGGTCGTGGATCGCGGACAGCACCGCCGCCTGGCTGATGACCTCGCTGTCCGCCTCGCCGCTGATGGTGGCGCTGGTGTCGAGCGCGATCACGCTGCCGATCCTCATGATGGCGTTGCCCGCGGGTGCGGCGGCCGACCTGTTCGACCGGCGCATGGTGCTGATGGCGACGCAAATCTGGGTGACGGCTGTACTGCTTGTGCTTTTCGCTGTGTCCTACGCTGGCAGGATGAGCGCGGAGCTGCTGCTGGCGCTCACCTTCATGCATGGCGTGGGCAACGCGATCCGCTTCCCGGTGGTCGCGGCCATGACGCCGGGCCTGGTGCCGCGCGCCGACCTGCCCAACGCGATGGCGCTGCACGGCGTCTCGTTCAACGGCGCGCGCGTGGTCGGCCCGGTGCTGGCGGGCCTGCTGCTCGCGTGGATCGGCGGCGCATGGGTATTTCTCGTATGCTCGGCGGTCTCGGTGGCCGTCACCATCGCATACGCGCGCGGAGCGTCGCAGCAGCGCGCGAGTTCGCTGCCGAACGAGCGCTTCATCGCCGCGATGCGCCTCGGCCTGCAGTTTTCGCGGCAGACGCCGGCGATGGTCGCGGCCCTGGCGCATGTCTGCGGCT
>CXWL01114783.1_pt1 | contig 11190 bp, 10 predicted proteins | sample 590931 | NCBI WGS metagenome assembly CXWL01 (sample SAMEA3498368, study PRJEB10139) | groundwater metagenome | biome: water well; material: biofilm material | place: Germany | collected 2015-04-27 | reverse complement strand
GCCGGACTAGCGCGCCCGGCAGCCGCTACAGGCAGCGGTTGGCGGCGATGGCGCGTTCGAGGAACGCCAGCACGATCTGCGGCGCGGCCCCCTGCAGGGTGACCGCCTGGCCGTCGAGGCCGCTATCGAGGTCGGTGACGCCGTCGGCGTCGAAGGTGAAGGCGCCGATGCAGTTGTCGAGCGAATCGCCGTACGCGGCGTGGCGGTGCGTGCAAATGACGCGCCCGCGCGGCTCGAAGCCGTCGCTGAAGATCATCAGCAGCTGGAAGCGGATGCGCGTGTCCATGAACACCGCGTCGATGCTGCCGTCCTCGCGCGGATCCGATACGGAGATGGACTTGAGCGCGCCCGGCCCGTGAAAATAGCGGTGGGCCGACGTCAGCGCCTCGAAGCGCCCGCGCAATTGCTCGCTTTCCCGTTCCATCTGCGAAAACCGCGCTAGCCGATTTTGGGACAGCATAGGCTGCTCCTCGCTGAGAGAACATGGCCGAAAAAGACTCGGCAATACTTCATCGTAGGTCGCAATTTAAGAAACGCAATAAATGGCGACACGATTTCGTGCCGGCGCGTCGCCTAGACCAGCAACGCGGCGTTCATGCGCTGGAACTCTTCGGCGGATTCATCGATGATGTTGTCGAGCGTCGCCTGGTCGAGCACGAAGTCGAGCGCGCTGTCCTCGTGCGGCATCTGCACCTGTTCGCGCGTGGCGAGCGGCGATGGCACCGGCGCAAACTGGTTGGCCAGCAACAGCGTGTCGAGCAAAGTGCTCGGCGGCATGCCCAAGAGGCCGTTGCGCATGTTCGAAATGGCCTCGACCACCGATTCGGGAAGCGAGAGCTTGCGCATCACTTCGCGGCTGACCACCTCCTCGCACAGTTCGACCCAGTTTTCGGGGTCGGCATCGAGCAGGCCGGGAAATTCGTCGGCGCGCGACAGCAGGTAGAAGCCGCCGACCTCATGGACGATGGCGGCGAACATCGCGGTATCGGGGTTGATGAAGGTGACGCGCCGCGCGAACACCTGCGCCAGCGCGGCGACGTGGGCGGTGTGCTCCCACAGCTGCTCGGCCTTCAGGCGCAAGCCCGGATCGACGATGCGGCTGCCGAACTGGCGCACCACCAGGCTCGCCACCAGCATCTGCAGGCTGCGGTAGCCGATCCGCATCACCGCGGCGCGCACGTTCGTCACGGTCGCCTCGCCGTTGCGGTTGAAGGCGGCCGAATTGGCCAGCGCCACCGTGCGCGCGGCCAGTTGCGGCTCGCCGAGCACCAGCTTGATGGCGTCTTCGATGTGGCAGTCGGGATTATCCAGGGCAAGCTGAAGGCGCAGTGCTGCGTTCACGCTGGTAGGAAAGATAATTTCCCCGCGTTCGGCCTGTGCGGCAATAAGTCCAAAGGTTTCGAGTCTGTTCACTGGAAAATTATACCTTGGGCGACGCCCCAACAGTTGGGCCGAATGCGAATGTCGCCAAGTAACGGCAGGGCTGGAAACGCGAATGCCCGCGCGGCGACATGCATCACCGCGCGGGCATCGTCATGGCCAGGGGCTTACTTGACCTTGATCGCGCTCTTCACGCTGGCGACGCCTTCGACGCCCTTGGCCAGGCGCACGGCCTTGTCGGCATCGGCTTTCGAATCGACGAAGCCGCTCAGCATGACCACGCCTTTTTCGGTCTCGACGTGAATTGCCATCGATTTCAGTTCAGGCTCCTTGAAGATGTCGGCCTTGACCTTGGTGGTGATCACCGAGTCGGCCATCACTGCGCCGGACTTGCGGGCGGCGGCGTCGGTCTTGACTTCGGCGGTGTCGGCGGCGCGCTCGGTTTTGCCGGCCACGACAGCTGCGGCGTGGCGCGTCTTGTCGGCGGCCGTCGCTGCCACTTCCTTGGTCTTCTCGACCACGGTTGCCGCGACGTTGCGGGTCTTGTCGGCGGCGACAGCGGCGGCGTTGCGCGTGTTGTCGGCAGCGTTGTCGACCGCGTTGGCGGTGCGGTTGGCCACTACCGCGCCTGGTACAACGGTGGTGGTGGTCGTGGCGCCGGTGACGGTGGTACGGTTATCGATCAGGCAACCAGTCTTCGGCTCGCCGGCGACCTGGGCGCACTTGTCCACTGCGGCAGCCTTGACGGCGTCGCGCGTGGCGGTCGTGGTGACCGGGCTGATGGTGTCGGTGGTGCCAACTGCGGCCACTGCGCGGTCAGCCTTGGCGTCGGCCACGGCGGCGGTGTGCACGGAGGTGGCTGTGCTCAGGCAGCTGTCCTTGTCGGCGCCGGTCATGTCGGCGCATTTTGCTTTTGCCAGCGAGAAATCAGCATCGGCAACCGCGGTGCGCGCCTTGGCGCGACCCTTCGGGGTGTTGTTGTATTGAGCGATCGCGTCGGCTTCCGCGTGGGCGCGGGCGGTTTTCGCTTCTTCCATGCAGACCATCTTGGCGTTGCCGGTCATGCTGGTGCATTTCGCGCTGGCCATCTTGAAGTCGGCCGTGGCCTTCTGGGTCACGTTATGGTACGTGGCAGGATCGTGGTTCAGGGCGGCGGTCGGCGCGGCGGCAAAACTGGCGCTGACGGCGGTGGCCAGCAGCGTTGCGAGAATGGTGGTTTTCATGGTGGTCCCTTGGTGAATTGTTGTAAGTAGCGGTATTTAACGCTGTAACAACATCACCTATCTGTGCGTCAACGTACAGTTATTGTAAAAACCACACATTCACTCGAAACCAGTTGCCATAACGGCATTTTATTCGTCGACCAGCAATCCCTTGCTCCACAGGGGGGCAACATCGTCGAACGGCGTGGCGGCCTGGCCGAAGGCGCCGGCATCGCGCGCCAGCGCCACCCAGGCCCGCGTGTCGTGGGCGTTACGCGCCACCGGCTGTTCGCCGCGCAACGCCGCCAGCCAGCCGTACACCTCGGCGTAAGCGCCCGGATGGCTGCGCGCCGTCCAGGCCAGCGCTACCAGGTCGGCATAACCTTCCTCGCGGCGGCTGTCGCGCATTTCTTTTGCCGCGGCCAGCAGGCTGTCGCTGTCGGCGCTTTCCTCGCCGGTTTCGACGAATCCGGCCGGCAGCGCATGCCACACGCCGTGAGCGTAGCGCCAGCAGTGGCCGACCTCATGCGCGGTCATCGCTTCGATCAGCAGGCCGCGCCCGGCTTCGGGCACCTTGTCGAGGATGGCGTCGGCATCCGGGTTGCCGCGCAACGACAGCACCAGCTTGCAGCGCTTGCCGTCGAAGCCCATCGCCAGCGGCACGTCGCCGGGCCGCGCCTGCGGCTGGACGATGATGTCGATCGGCAGGTTGAGGCGTTGCGAATATGCCAGCACGGGGCCGGCAGCGCTGAGCCAGCGGGTTTCCTGCGCCGTCAGGGTGGCGGCGCGCGCCGGGGCGGCAGTGAACATGAGGCAAAGCGACGTTGTCAGAATTTGCTTGAGCATGGAAGGGTCCTCGCGAAGTCCATACATGCCTATCGGCGATTCTTTAGGGCGCTAAACCCGTTTTTCGACTTTATATTTCTGTGTGGGAAGAAATGCAACTGCCGCTGCTTGCGCTATTGGCAATGCACAGGCGAAAAAAAACCGCCGCGGTGCGATCCGCGGCGGCCCTTCAGACAAACGCTTACTTGGCCGTTTTGGCCGTCAACATATTCGCCGTCGCAAACGCTGGACGGATATCGTTCGGCACCGACTTCTTCATCTTGTCGAGCGCCTTCTGCACGTCCGGACGAATGACGACGTACTTGGTCATCAGCGCCTTGGCGCGCGCATAATCGCCGGTGGCCTCGATGGTCAGGAACTCGCGGTCCAGATCCATCACCGCCTGCTTGATCTTCTTGAAGTCGACCGAGAAGGTGCCGTCGCCGTGCGACACGAAGCCGCCTTTGTCGAGGATGTAGTTCATCTGGATCGCCATGCCGCGCGCGTGCGAATCGGTCAGCCCGAAATGCAGCGTGCGAAAGCCCGACGCGAGGAAGGTGTTGTACAGCTTGCGCTCGGCCGCTTCGCCCTGCCCCAAGGTGTCCTTCAGCTGGCCCTTCTCCATCATGTACGCCAGCGCCCACAGTCCGGTGACGTCGGCCTTGGCTTCCTCGATGGTCGAATAGGTGTCCTTCAGGTCCTGGCGCGGGGTCGACTCCTTGCCGCCGTTCCTGGTCAGGTGCGGACCGAGGCCGTGCGTGATTTCATGGGCCAGGATATGCGTGAAGAAGGAATCGAAATCGAGGTCCTTCTGCGCTTCCGGACGCAGCACGATCCTGGCGATCGGCTGCAGGGTCGACTTGAATTTGGCTTGCTGGATGTTCTTCAGCATGACGCGCTTGGAGCCGCGCTGGCTGATGATGCGCTCGTCGTTGGGCAGGTTGTACGCCGCCGTCTGCACGCCCATGTTGCCGTCGCCGGCGCCGTACACCTGGTTCACCACCACCATCGGCGCCAGCGCGCCGACCTTCGGGTTGCGGTACTGCTTGTCGAGCGGCAGATTGTCTTCCAGCTCCTGCATGTGCTTGCCGAAGAAGTCGAGCTTACGCGTCTCCTTCTCGTCGCGCACATTGACGTACGCTTCGAACGCGGCCTTGTAGCCGAACAGTTCGTCGTTGTAGGTCTCGTACGGCCCGATCGTCACGTCGACCGGCGAATCGAGATCCATCCAGGCGAAGTCCGATGCCAGGTAGTCGTTCGACAGGAAGGCGTCGGCGCGCAGGTTGAGGAATTTCTTCAGCGAGGCGTTGTCGGTGGAGGCGGCTGCTTCCTTCAGCAGCTTGGCCAGCTTCTCGAGCTCCGGCTTGTACTCGTCCGAGTACTTGACCGACTTGAATTTGCCGTCGGCGCCGCTGCGGATGGTGGTGTAGAACCACTGCGCCTGCTCCTTGTCCTTGGCCGGCAGCGCGTTGATCCACGCTTCGATCGCTTCCTTGGACGCGCCGGCGGGATAAAAGTTGGCGCCGTCCGGCTTTTTCGCCGGGATCTTGATGCCGGCATAGTCGGCCGGCATGAACGACTCGTTGCCGTCGATGATGGACCACGGGCCCTTGTTGATCCAGAAGTAGCGCTGGCGTGCCTTGCCGAGCGCCGACTGATCCTTGTTCAGCGCGGCCCACAGCGCCTCGTTGTCCGACCAGCGCTGGCGCAGTTGCAGGGTGTCGACGATTTTCGCCGCTTCGATCAGCTTGACGATGGCGGCCTTGTCGCCGGCCGACAGCTTGGAGGTATCGGCAGTCAGGTCGACCGGCGCGAAGCGCTTGGCCATCACGTCGAGCTGCACGGCGGTGGCGGCAACCGGCCCCGCGGCTGGCTTGGCAGTATCGACTGCGCCGGCGCCGCCGGCAGCGACCATCAGGATGAATGGAACGAGAATATTCTTCATAGGTCCTTTGAGAGATTAGATTGCAGCGAATGCATTGTAATCCTTCGCCGGTGGAGATCAATACCCGGGCAGCGCCAAGCAAATGGGGTCCCCGCGTGCGCGAGGACGACGGCGTTAGAGTNNCGCGGGGACCCCATTTTGTTCGCCGACCAGCGCGATACTTTCTATCTGGTGGCGGGCCCCTGCGCGATGGTCGCCAGCGGCGCTTGCGGGGTCCAGCCGGCGCCCAGCGCGCGCGCTACCGCCACGGTGGCCAGCAGGCGCTGCGTGCGGATCTGCACCGCGGCGCGGTCGGCGCCCAGCGAATTGCGCTGGGCGTCGGTCACGTCGAGGTAATTCGAGACGCCGCGATCGTAGCGCGCCTGCGCCACCACGTAGGCGCGCGCGGCGGCGGTGCGCGACACGGCCTGGGCGTCGCCCTGCAACTGGCGCTGCTGCACGTCCGACAGCGCGTCCTCGACTTCGCGCAGGGCGGTCAGCAAGCGCGTCTCGTGGTTGGCCACAGCTTCTTCGTAGCGCGCCTTCGACACCGCCAGGTTGGCCTTGTTGCGGCCGCCGTCGAAAATCGGCAGCGACAGCGCCAGCGGGCCGACCGAGAACTGGCGCGCGCCGCCGTCGGCAAGGTTGCGCAAGCTTTCGGACGCGTAACCGAAATTGCCGGTCAGGCTGAGCGACGGGTAGAACGCGCCCTCGGCCACGCCGACCTGCGCGTTTGCCGCGCGCAGCAGCGCCACGCTGGCGGCGAGGTCGGGCCGCTGCGACAACAGGCTGGCCGGCAGGCCGACCGGGATTGCCGGCGGCTGCGGCAGGTCGGCGTTGCCGAGTGACGCGATCAGCGGCGCCGACGGCGACACGCCGGCCAGCGTCGCCAGGCTGTGTTCGAGCAGGTTGCGCTGGCGTTGTACTTCGTGCAGGTCGGCCTCCGCGTTGGCGCGTTCGACGCGCGCGCGCGACAGGTCGAGTTCATTCGACAGGCCGCCATTGAAGCGCGCCTCGACCAGCTGCTCCGACTCGCGCCGGGTACCGAGCGCGTTCTTCAGGATCGCCATCTCGGCATCGAGGCCGCGCAGCTGCCAGTAATTGGTTGCCACCTGCGCCGACAGCAGCAGGATCACGCCGTCGCGGTCGTCCTGCGCGGCCAGCGCCTGCGCGTCGGCCGCTTCGACCACGCGCCGCACGCGGCCCCACAGGTCGAGTTCATAGGACAGCGAGGCGCCGACGGCGAAGTTGTTGCCTTTGATCGAGCGGCCGCCAAGCGCCAGCGCCTGCGACGTTTCGGCCGAGGTGCGCGAGTTGGCGACCGAGGCGCCGAGGTTGAGCGTCGGCGCCTGCGCGGCGCGGAATACCCCGAGCTGGGCCTGGGCCTGCAGCAGGCGCTGCGCGCTCGCTTTCACGCCCGGGTTGTCGCGCACCGCGCGCTGTTCGAGCGCGTTGAGGGCCGGGTCGTTGAACACGGTCCACCACTCGGCCGGCAGGCGCGCGCTGTCAAGCTTTGCGGCGTCGGCGTGGCGATAGCCCGCCGCCTGCGGCGCCGCCGGCGCCAAGAAATCGGAACCGACCGTGGCGCAACCGGTCAGCGCTACCAGCGACAGCGCGATCGCGCTGCGGACAAACGATGTAGGCATAGTCATTTTCATCTTGATATTCTTTGATTAGTGAGCGCCGCCGGCGCTGGCGCCCGATGGCGACTTGACCTTGTTGGCGAACCAGAGCACGACGATGCAGGCGATCAGGACGCAGCCCATGATCACGAAGCCGTCGTTGTAGGCCATGATGTAAGACTCGCGCCGCACAATGCGGTCGAGCGCTGCGAGCGCCTGGTTGCCGGCGGTGACCGGGTCGATGCCCTGGCCGACGAACGCCTGCGTCATCAGGTCGAGCCGCTGCTGGGTCGGCGCGGCGTAGCTGGAAATCGATTCGCCCAGGCGCGCCGAGTGGAAGTGCTCGCGGTTGGTGAGCGCGGTCGCCAGCAGAGCGATGCCGACCGAGCCGCCGAGGTTGCGCGTCATGTTGAACAGGCTCGACGCGGACGACATGTCTTTCGCCGAAATGCCCTGCATGGCGAAGTTCGACAGCGTCAGCATGATGAACGGCTGGCCGATCGCGCGCACCACCTGCGACCAGAACAGCTGGTCGTAGCCGGTGGTGGCGTCGAGGTTGGCGTTCATCAGGCAGGACGCGCCGAACAGCGCCAGGCCGATCGAGCACAGGATGCGGTTGTCCACTTTCGACGACAGCGCGGCGGCGAACGGCATCACGAACAGCTGCGGCAAGCCGCACCACATGATGACTTCACCGATCTGCATCGGCGTGTAGCCGGCGATCTGGCCGAGGTATAGCGGCAGCAGGAACGAGGCGCCGTACAGGCCCATGCCGACGCAGGCCGACAGCGCGGTGGCGACCAGGAAGTTGCGTTCGCCGTACAGGCGCAGGTTGACGAACGGCTCGGCGCGCGTCAGGCTGGTGGCGACCCAGCCGACGATGCCGAACAGCGCCAACGCCGCGAACGTGATGATGAAGTTCGAGTCGAACCAGTCCTTCGAATTGCCCTCTTCGAGGAAGATGGTCAGGCTGCCCAGGCCGATGGCCATCAGCGCGATGCCGATCCAGTCCGCCTTGGCGAGGAATTCGAGATGGATCTTTTCCTTGTCGAGGCCCCACCAGACGCCGAAAATGAGCAGCAGCCCGGGCACCCAGTTGATGTAGAAGATCGACGGCCAGCCGTACAATTCGGACAGGTAGCCGCCCAGGGTCGGGCCCATGGTCGGCGCCAGCGTCGCGGTCAGGCCGAAGATCGCCATGCCGACCGCGCGCTTCGATGGCGGCAGCTTGGCCATCACCAGCATCATCGCCATCGGGATCAGCGCGCCGCCGGTGAAGCCCTGCATCATGCGGAACACGATCATCGACGACAGGCTCCAGGCGCCGCCGCACAGTGTCGAGAACAGCAGGAACAGCGCGGTAGTGCCCATCATGTAGCCGCGCATGCCGAACACGCGCACCAGCAGCGCGGCGAGCGGGATGACGACGATTTCGGCGCACAGGTAGGCGGTGGAAATCCACGAGCCCTCTTCCTGCGTGGCCGACAGCGTGCCGAGGATGTCCTTCAGTGACGAATTGGTGATCTGGATGTCGAGCACCGCCATGAAGGCGCCCAGCATGCCGGCGGCGACCGCCATCCAGGTGCGCAGGTCGACGTGGCTGTCGACCGCGGCCGGAATGAATGCGCCGCGTGGAGTAGTAGTGGTGCTCGTCATCGCAGTCTCTTAGTGGGCTGCGGCGGTCTGGTTCAGGCGGATTTCGGCCAGCGCCGACATGCCCGGTACCAGGCGTCCGCCCAGTTTGCGCACGTCGTCGGCGGACAGCACGATCTTGACCGGCACGCGCTGGACGATCTTGGTGAAGTTGCCGGTCGCGTTATCGGCCGGCAGCAGCGCGAACTGGTTGCCCGACGCCGGTGAGAAGCTGTCGACGCGGCCCACCAGCGGTTGGTTCGGCATCGCGTCGATGACGACGTGGACGGCCTGCCCCGGCACGATGTCGGCCAGTTGGGTTTCCTTGAAGTTGGCGGTCACCCACACCTCGTCCTGCACGATGGCGGCGAGCTGCTGGCCCGGTTGCAGGCGTGCGCCCACTTCGACGCTGCGCTTGCCGATGCGGCCGGCGACCGGCGCGACGATCTTGTTGTAGCCCAGCTGCTGGCTGGCGTCCTTGAGCTGGGTCTGCAGCACCTTGACCTGCGCCTTGAGCACTTCGCGCGCCGAACCGGCGGCGGCGATCTGCGCCTGCGCGGCGACCGCGTTGTCGCGCCGCGCGGCCAGGTCGGCGGTGGCGCCGGCCTTGGCGGCGTTGGCCGCGTCGAGTTCCGCCTTCGAGACCGCTTTCATCTGGGTGTTGTACAACTGGCCGTAGCGTTCGGCGTCCTGCTTCGTGCGCAGCAGCTGCGCCTGCGACTGGGCGACCAGCGCCTGCGCGCCGCTGGCCTGCGCCTTGACCTGGGCGATGGCGGCGTCCGATTGCAGCACTTGCTGCTCGGCGCTGGCGATCTGCGCCTCGATCTGCTCGACCTTGACGCGCTGGTCGGCCGGATCGAGCTCGGCGATCACGTCGCCCGCCTTGACCTTCTGGTTATCCTCGACCAGCACGCGCGTGACGACGCCGGCGATGCGCGCCGAGACCGGGGTCACGTGGCCCGACACGTAGGCGTTTTCCGTCTCGACGTAATAGTGACCGCGATACCACATGCGCCCGCCCACGCCGAGCGCAATCAGGGCGATCACCGCGACGATGCCGATCACGCGCTTGTTGGGCGGGTTGCCGGCTGGCGCGGCGGTTGCCGCCGTTTCGACGGCGGCTAACGACGTGTGATCGACTTTGTTGGGCGTGGCTGACATGGAACGGCTCCGGGAATAGGAAATGGTAGTAGCGCATTATTGGACAGAATTTCGACGAAGTCAAGAAATGAAACGATTGCATTTCATTTTAATTTGGACTACAGTGAGGGCATGAATACAGAATTGCAGAATCCAAGCGTCGCCAAGTGCGCCGGCCGTCCACGCAGCAGCGAGCGCGAAGCGCGCATGCATGACCTCATCCAGACTGCCGGGCAGCTTTTTCTCAAGCATGGCTACCGCAATGTCAGTCTCGAGATGCTGGCGCGCGAAGCGCACGTCGCGGTGCGCACCATCTACGTCAAGTTCGGCGGCAAGGCCGGCCTGTTCAACGCGGTGCTGGTGGCGAACCGCGAGCGCTTCTTCAATACCCATGACATGGAACAGGACCAGCGCCCGCTGAAGGAAATCGTCAGCGATTTCGCGGCCCACTTCCTCGACCTGGTGACGATGCCCGAGGCGCTCAGCATGACGCGCATGGTGATCGCCGATGCCCCCGACAATGTGGAGTTGGCGCAGACGTTCTTCGAGGCCGGGCCGAAGCAGACGCGCGACATGCTGCTGCGGTTTTTCACGCGTGCCGATATTCGCGCGCAGCTGCGCGACGATGTGAATCTCGACCTGCTGCCGGTGCACCTGCTCAACTGCGTCAGCGGCGACCATTACAGCAAGCTGTTGTTCGGGCCGACATCGGCGCCGCGCGCCGATGTGTTGCGCGACCTGGAACAGCGCCTCGACCTGTTCTACCGCAGCGTGTTGCGCACGGCCTGAGCGCCACAGCGCCGGCAAAGCCGCTCCGCCAAAAGCCGAGCGGCTTTTTCATGCACGTTCAATTGATTTTCCAGTGCAGGCTGAAGTGCTTGGCCATGTCGCNNCCGAGAAGTTGGCGTAGGCGGAAACCGCAATGACATAGTTGCCGATGGCGAGGTTGGACAGCCCGATGCCGGAGTCGTAGCGCGTCTGGCTGGCCGTGTCGATCGTGGGGTTGTCGTCGTTCTGGGCAATCCGCCCATTGTGGAAATACACGTTGACGATCGGGTCGAAGTTGGCGCCGTTGATATAGGAGTCGGTCCACAGCACCAGGCTGCTGCCCGGCTGGGTGATCCGGGTGCTGTAATACGAGACATCGTTGTGGAAGGCAATATGCCCATCGAACGAGTCGGCGTGGACGCCGAGCGCCAGCGTCGACAACACCTGTGCGGCCAGAAAATTAGTCGCGGTTTTCATGATAATTCTGCAGTGGAATGACAGCAAATTGAACTTTTGAGTGAGAGAAACTTGGCTCACATCAAGACGCCGCCCAAAACGGGCTCGCCGTGCCCATCAATTTAGCAAGCTGGTCAGTACCGGAAGTCGAATCAGTCAAGCTGCTGCGCCGGCGCGCGCAAGGCCCCGGATTCGCGTGGTCACGAAGCTCGTCAAACATCGGGGTCAGACCCGTTTTTTT
>CXWL01126199.1_pt1 | contig 11191 bp, 12 predicted proteins | sample 590931 | NCBI WGS metagenome assembly CXWL01 (sample SAMEA3498368, study PRJEB10139) | groundwater metagenome | biome: water well; material: biofilm material | place: Germany | collected 2015-04-27 | reverse complement strand
TTAGATCCAGTATTCGGTCAGGCGCGCGGCCCATTCCTTGACGCGGTCGGCCCACGGCCGATGGCTCCACGCCTCGCGCGTCACTTCTTTCGAGTCGCGCAGGTCTTCGTTGAAGGCGTTTTCCATGTCCTGCCCAAAGGCCGGATCGAGCACGATCACGTTCAGCTCGTAGTTGTGGATGAAGCTGCGGCGGTCGATGTTGGCCGAGCCGATGGTCGACCAGGTGCCGTCGATGACCGCCGTCTTGGCGTGCAGCACGGCGATCTGCAGGTGGAAGATCTTGACGCCGTTGGCCAGCAGCTTGTCGTAGAACGCGCGGCCGGCGTGCAGCACCAGGCCATGGTCGGTCACGCCCGGCAGCACCAGGCGCACGTCGACACCGCGTTTGGCGGCGTCGCACAGCGCATCGACGATCTGCTGGTCCGGCACGAAATAGGCGGACGTGATGTGGATCGTCTTCTTCGATTCCTGGATCGCCAGCACCAGCGACTTGTAGATCTCGAAGCCCTTGTCGGGATCGCTGGCGAGCACGCGCACGATCTTGTCGCCGGCCGGCGCCAGCGGCGGGAAGTAGGCCGCCTCGGGCAGTTCGCCGGCGTCCTGGTGGACCCAGTTGTTGACGAACGACCATTGCAACGCGGCGACGGCCGGCCCCTCGATCTTGATGTGGGTGTCGCGCCAGCCGACTTTGCGGCCGTCCTGCTTGTTCGGGGTGCGGCGCGAGCCGAAGAACGAACTGTTGGCGTAGGTGCTGCTGATGTTGATGCCGCCGGTGAAGGCGATCTTGCCGTCAACCACCATCAACTTGCGGTGGTCGCGGTTGTTGAGCTCCCATTTGCCAATCCTCTTGGCCGGGTTGACCGGGTTGAACGCCATCAGGGTGATGCCGGCCGCCTTCATGCGGTCGAAGAACGGCTGCGGCGTGCCGAAGGTGCCGACGGCGTCGTACAGCACGTTGACGGTGAGGCCCTGGCGGCGCTTCTCGATCAGCAGGTCGGCAAACTCGATGCCGACCGGGTCCTGGTCGAAGATGTAGGTTTCGAGGTTGATGGTGGTCTTGGCGTCGCGCACCGCGGCCATCATTTCCTTCATGGTGGCGGGGCCGTCGAACAGCAGGGTCACCTTGTTGCCGGCGATCAGAGGCACGCCAGTGGCCGCTTCTTCCAGTACCGCCAGCGCCTTCATGTCGGGGGTGGCGCGGGCCCAGCGCCGCGCCAGCAGGGCGGCGGCCTGTTTGGCCTGCAGCGCGCCCTTGGGCGTCTCAACGGTCGGGTTGGCCTTGGCCGCCACCGCCTCCTGCGCGCCGCTCACTTCCGGCAGGCTGGCGCACGCCGCGCACGCCGTCGCGAGGACGATCGGGAGTAACCATTTTCCGCTGCTCATTCTGCTCATGTCGATCCTCTGGGTGGTTCCACGAAAGGCTGGTCGGACGACAGGTCCTCGGGCCCGATAAAAAAGTCGATCGGGGCGGCGATGAATCGCCGTCCCAGCGCGCGCAGCAAGTCGATGCCGTGCTCGAAGCGGATCTTGCGCGCGCGCAGGGCAACCCACAGCGCCAGCGAAAAGCTGACCAGCAGGTTGACCGCGCCGATCGCCAGGAACCCCGCTATGGATGTGGCCGCCAGCTGCCAGCTTACCCGATGATCGAGTCCGACCAGCGCCGTGGAGAAATTGGCGGCGGAAAACGTCACGTGGCGGATGTCGAGCGGCAGCCCGAGCAGGTCGCCGAGGGTGCCGATGGTGCCGAGCAGGATGCCGAAATAGAAGTTGCCCATCAGGCCGCCGAGGTTGTTTTCGAGGTAGACCGACAGGCGCGCCAGGCGCTCCTGACCGAGCCAGCGGCCGAGGCCGCGCAGCTGGCGCACGCGCTGCGCCATGCGGGTGTACAGCGCCTTGTTGTCGTAGTAGCCGGAGATCAGGCCGGCGACGAACAGGCAGACGCCGGCGATCGCCGCGTACAGCAGCGCCGGGCTGTGGATCGGGTCGATGTCGTGCAGCATGTGCAGCGCCTTGTCGGGGGTGACCAGCTGGGCGCCGGTGACCCGCCGCCACAGCATGGCGATGCCCCAGGCGACCGGGATCACGGTGGCCAGGTTGCCCAGCACGGCGATGCACTGGGTGCGGAACACCTTGTTGACCAGCTCGGCCATGTTGTCGAGGTCGATGTGGCGCCCGTCCTTGCTCGACAGGCCGGCGGCGATGCGCGCCGCGGTCATTGCCGGCTGCTTGGTGGCAATCGTCAGGTGCATCACGTGGATCAGCATGAAGCCGATCGAATAGTTCATGCTGAACAGGAAGGCTTCGACCAGCGGCGCGCTGCGCAGGTAACCCAGCAGGATCTTGAACAGCGCCATGCAGCCGACGATCACGCCGGCGCCGGCCGAGGACAGGAACATGTGGCGCAGCTCGGCGCGCGTTTCGGCGATGTAGTGCTCGCCCGTGCGNNGTCGATATTGTCGGCGAACAGGCCGGCCACCTCGTACTTGGCGTTGTGCGCCTCGACCAGCTCCTGCGCCAGGGTGATGGCGGCGGCGCGGCGCAGGCTGGTCGGCGGCGCCGCCGGCGGCGTGGCGTCGTTGGCGGCGGCCACCAGGTCGACCGTCGGCGCGCTCGGCAGGTCGCCGCTGACGTCGACCAGGAACAGCAGCTTGCGCAGGCGGTCGATGCTTTGCGTCAGCGCCACGATCAGGTAGGTCAGCGCCACGCTGGTGCCCTGGGCGGCGGCGTTCTTGCGGATCTTGGCCAGCACCGCGTCGCACTGGTCGAGCATGACGAGCAGGTGGCGCGCGTCTTCCGGCGCGCCGCCTTCGTCGCCCAGCATGCGCGCGTAGCCGTCGAGGTAGTCGTTGACCTCGATGTTTTGCATCAGGAACGGCGAATCGAAGGTCTCGATGTCGGGGTTGCTGCGGATCAGGCGCGGCTCGAGCCCCAGCGCGCAGACGCGGCAGGACAGGGTGCGGATCGCGTCGAGCATGCCGAGCAGGGTGGTGCGCTGGGCGGCGGCGGCGTGCTCGCGCGGGGTGGCGGCGGCGATCACGTCGAACAGCGCCAGCCAGTCGGCGGTCGGCACCGCGTTGATCCAGCGCCAGTCGGTGTCGACGAACAGCACCTGGTCGATGGCGTCGGTCAGGTAGGCGTCGTCGAGCGCCGGCGGCAGGAAGCGGTAGGCGATGCGGCGCTTCAGTTCGACGACGAAGCCGTCGTTCGACAGGATGCCGATGTCGGTGTACAGGCTGGTGTGGCGGCGCTGCTCGAGCAGGGTGGACAGCGAGGCGCCCAGCCGCGCGGCGTGTTCTGGATTGCCTCTAAGCAGCTGGGTAAGGGTGCGGACGTTGGCGGCGGTGATCTCGCCCTGGCTCGGATGGGGCGGGCGCAACTTGTCGACCAGTTCGACCAGCAGGTCGATCCGGCCGGTGTCGGGAGCGAGGCGCTCTAGTGTGGAAAGCATGGGAAATCTGACGCGAATACCAAAGATTCAGTATACGTCGGCGCTCCCCGGGAACTTTGTACGGTAGCGTACAGAGCCGCCGTTCAGCCTGCCAGAAGTGCGCGGTGCTACTTATTTAGTAGCAGGCAGCTCCAGCGCGCGGACGCTGCCGCATTCGGCGCCCAGCCAGCGGCCGGTGGAGTCGATGTTGACCGTCTCGCTCTCGCCGGTGGCGGTGGTGTTGACGCGCGTGCTGGCGGTGTAGGCGGTCGGGCTGGTAAACGTCACCGTGCCGTCGCCGGCGCCTTGCGGATTGGTGCATGAAAAGGAGAACTTCATGGTGCGGCCCGCCATCGGCTCGGTCTGGTAGCTGCAATTGCCGCGCTGCTGCAGCGGCAGCTGGTGCGACTTCACCATCTCCGGCGTGACGCACATCTTGGCGACGACGCCATCGTTGCTCAGGACCACGCCCTGGCGCGCCATCATGCCGTCGATCCGGGCGCGCTGTTCCGGATTCATCGAGGCCATCTGCTGCTGCGCCATGGCCATCAGGCCCTGCAGCTTGCCGGAACCGGATCCCGCCTTGCTGTTGGTTTCCCACAGGCCGGCTTTGAACGTTTGGGCCAGCACTGGCTGGGCGCTGAGGGCCAGCAAGGCGAAGGGCAAGGCGAGGTGGCGAATTTTCATGGGTGCTCCGGTTCGGTCATGGAGCGCCAGCATAAACCAAAACCGCGCCAGGGCGCCGTTCGGCTCAGGTGAGCGCCACCAGCAGCAGCGCCAGCAGGGTGCTGGCGAGCGCATAGGCGGCGCCGACGATCAGCGCGACGATCACCACGCCTTCCCATGGGCGGCGCCGGTAGCTGGCGCCGTAGCGCGCCTTGATCAGCAGCGCCTGCTGGCGGGCGGCGCCGAAATACCACACCAGCAGGAACAGCAGGCTGGCCGGGTGGATCAGCAGCGGCTCGCTGCCGAGGCGGTAATTCAGCGCGCGGGTGAACACCTGCAGCATCAGCAGGCACAGGCTGGCGTGGAACCATTTGCGCGCGGATGCGGCGCGCTCCGGTTCGCCCAGCGCATGCCAGTTGCGCATGAGAACGAATGCGCCGAACGCGGGCGTGAAGAGCAGGCTCCAGCGTGCGGCGGCGGACGGATTCCACAGCGCGCAGGCCGGTTCGTCGGGGGAGTCGTGGTGCATGGGAATCCTCGCTAACTTGCCGATGAGCATGTCAATATGCGCCGCCCCCATCCGGCCGTGTTGATCCTTGCCATGACGTTTGTCACTGGCGGGGCGCGGCGCGGCGTGATAGCGTTCGTCTCTTGCGAGATTGGCCACAACGGGAGCGTCAGCCACATGCAGCGAATCGAACACTTGCGTCGCCTGCTGGCCGGCCCCTGGGTGCCGGCGCGGCGCGGCAAGGCGCCCTACCTGTGGATCCTGATGATGTTTTTCCTGCTGTGGAAGTACCTGCGGGTGGCGCCGGCCGCACTCGAGCTGGCGCTGCTGGGCGCGACGGTGCTGCTGTTCCTGCCGCTGTATTTCGCCAGCTACTGGTGCCGCGGACCGGCGCGCGCCCTGGTGATCATCCTGACCTGCCTGATCGGCGCGCTGTGGGCGCCGCACAATTTTGGCGCCAGCACCTTCTTCATCTACGCCTGCGCCATGTGCGCCGGCATCCAGGCGCCGCGCGCGGCCTACGCCAGCGTCGTGGCGGTGATCGCGCTGGCGCTGGCGAGCGCCTGGGGCTTGCCCGGCCACGGCCTCGACTTCCTGGTGCCGGTGCTGATCGTCGGCACGCTGCTCGGGCTCGGCAGCATCATGGACGCGCGCCTCGAGCGCTCGCGCGGCCAGCTGCTGCGCAAGCAGGAAGAGGTCGAGCAGATGGCCACCATCGCCGAGCGCGAACGCATCTCGCGCGACCTGCACGACCTGCTCGGCCACACGCTGTCGCTGATCACCCTCAAGGCCGAGCTGGCCGGCAAGCTGTTCGAGCGCGACCCGGCCGCCTGCCGGCGCGAGATCGGCGACATCGAGCGCAGCGCGCGGTCGGCGCTGTCGGAAGTGCGCAGCGCCGTCAGCGGCTATCGCCAGACCGGCTTCGCGCATGAGCTGGCCGGCGCGCGCGCCAGCCTGGCGGCGGCCGGCGTCGAACTGCGCGCCGAGGTGCAGGCGTTCGCGCTGCCGGCCGCCGCCGAAAACGTCATGTCGCTGGCGTTGCGCGAGGCGGTCACCAACATCGTGCGCCACGCCGGCGCCACCGAGTGCCGGCTCAGCCTGGCGCTGGAGGAGGGCGTGATCGCGCTGCGGATCGCCGACAACGGCGTGCGGCTCGCCAACGGCGCGCCGGTGCGCCATGGCAATGGGCTGACCGGGATGCAGGAGCGCATCGCCGCGCTGGGCGGCCGCCTGGCGCTGCGGGCCGAACGCGGGCTGGCGCTGGAGCTGACCTTGCCGCTGGGAGCGGCGGCGTGATCCGCGTGCTGATCGCCGAAGACCAGGCGCTGCTGCTGGGGGCGCTGGCGGCGCTGCTCGGGCTCGAGCCGGACCTGGAGGTGGTCGGCCGCGCCGGCAACGGCCAGGAGGCGCTGGCAATGTGCGCGGCGCTGGCGCCCGATATCGTGCTGACCGATATCGAGATGCCGCTGATGACGGGGCTGGAGCTGGCGGCCGAGCTGGCCGCGCGGCGCATGCCGGGCAAGGTGATCATCGTCACCACCTTCGCCCGCGCCGGCTACCTGCGGCGCGCGCTGGCGGCCGGGGTGCGCGGCTACCTGCTCAAGGACGCGCCGGCCGACACGCTGGCGGCGGCGATCCGCAGCGTGCATGCGGGCGGGCGGGCGGTGGCGCCCGAGCTGGCGCTGGAAGGCTGGCGCGGGCGCGACGATCCGCTCACCGAGCGCGAGCGGCAGGTGTTGCGGCTGGCGGGCGAGGGCAAGACGTCGGCGGAGATCGCGCGCCAGCTCCACCTGTCGGAAGGCACGGTGCGCAATTACTTGTCGGAAGCGATCAGCAAGCTCGACGCGGCCAACCGGATCGATGCGTTCCGCCTCGCGCGCGACGCCGGCTGGCTATGAAAAACGCCGCCGAGGCGTGAACCGGGGCGGCGTTGCTGCGGTAGCGCTGGCTGGCGTTTAGCCGCGTGAATCGCGCTCGGCGACGTAGATCTCGACGCGGCGATTGCGCGCGCGGCCGGCCGGATCGTCGTTCGATGCGATCGGCTCGCGTTCACCGCGGCCGTCGATCATGATGCGGTTCGGCGCCACGCCACGCATCGTCAGGTAGTCGCGCGTGTGCGCGGCGCGGTCGATCGACAGCGGCTGGTTGATGGCGTCGCTGCCGGTGTTGTCGGTATGGCCGATGATGGTCACCGTGGTGGCGGGATTCTCATTGAGCGTGCCGGCAAAGCGCTCGAGCACCGGACGGAAGTTCGGCTTGATGTCGGAGCGCCCGGTGTCGAACGAGACGTCGCTCGGGATTTCCAGCTTGAGCCGGTTGTCCTGGGTCTGCGTCACTTGCACGCCGGTACCGCGGGTGGCCTGCTCCATCTGCTGCTTCTGCTGCTCCATGCGCTTCGACCAGACGTTGCCGATCAGCGCCCCGGCGGCGCCGCCGATGACGGCGCCCTTGGCCGCGCGTTCGCCGCCGCCGCCGCCGGTGCTGCCGCCGAGGATGGCGCCAAGGCCGGCGCCGATGCCGGCCCCGGTGGCGGTGCCGCGCTGGGTCTGGCTCATGTCAGCGCAGCCGGTGGCTGCCAGCGCCAGGACCGCGGCGCCGATGACCGTCTTGGTCAGGTGGGATATCTTATTCATGTTGTCTCCTTGAAGTAAAAAAATCCGTTTCGTAGTCGCGTCCGTTCAAAGCGGGGCGCGACCGCGAAACGGATCGGGCATCGATGCCGATGTCCGCATGCGGTTGCCCTAAATGCCTCGCCCACTGATCAGGCGCACCAGGATCATGATCACTGCAACGACGAGCAGGATGTGAATGAAGCCGCCGACGGTGTAGGAGGTGACCAGGCCAAGCACCCACAGGATCAGGAGAATGATTGCGATTGTATAGAGCATGATGTAGTCCTCGTTAGTTTGGATAACGACTGTATCGTCGTGAAACCAGTATCCGCATTTGTCGCCAAGTGATCCGTACGCTGGCGTACATTAAGAATAACTTTTTTGCTCAGTTCGCAATCCAGGCACCCAACCCATGACGCCGACCAGGCCGACCATGCCGATCAGGCAGGTCACCAGGCCGCCGGCGACGAGGAACATCAGATCCTGCGGCTGGGTGGTTTCACCGCCCACACCGGCACCTACACTACTTAGACCGAATCCGGTGACGAAAACTCCCCAAGCGATAATACCGATCCAGTGAATGCTGTTCATGTGTGTTCCTCTTTTTTTGCGGTGGTGCGTGGCGCCCGCGGTGGGCATGAACGAATCATGAACCTTGCCCAAATGTAATTCCGTTCGCTGTCGCACATTGCACTGAAGAAAAAAAACGCCATGCGCAAATTGCCGCATGGCGTTGTTTTTCAGCACCGGGCGGACAGGCCGCCGGCCGGGTTAGCGCACCGAATGGAGCGCGCCCTTGACCACGCGGACGCGGTCACCGGTGTGCCAGCCTGGCGCACTTTGCTGGTGGAAGGTGCGCGAGCTGCCGTCGTCGAGGCGGACGTGGATCTCGTAGCTGCTGGTGGCCTTCATGTTGCCTTCGACCTGGTTGCCGACGACCGCGCCGCCGACTGCACCGGCGACGGTGGCGAGCTGACGGCCGTGGCCGCCGCCGACCTGGTTGCCGAGCAGGCCGCCGAGGATCGCGCCGCCGGCCGCGCCGACGCCGCTACCCTGGGCACGGCTTTTGATTTCGCGGATCGATTCGACGTTGCCGCAATTCGAACACCAGTTCTTGGCCGGCGCCGCCGCTGCCACGTGCACCGGCTCCTGGTAATTCGATACGCGCTGGGCGACCGGCTCGGGTGCGTACTGGCGCACCGGCTGCGGCTGCTGCTGCTGCGACATCAGCTGCTGCGATGGCTGCAGCGACTGCTGGTAAGCCAGCGGCGCCGGCGCCGGAGCGTCCATCTTGGACGCGAGCGCGATGCGGTCAGCTTCGGTCAGGTCGCCGCGTCCGGCCGCGGTATTGCCACCGACCGAGGAGGGGATCCAGCCCATGATGGCGGCGGTGCCGGCCAGGCAGAACAGGACGATGGCAATCGCCGCGATGATCATCATCGGGTGATGCGTCGGGCCCTTGTGGGTGAGCGGTGTATTCATGATGGTTCCTTTTCGTTGTGTTGTTGTCGTCGCCGGACGCTGCCGGCGCCAAACGGGCTGGGCACAAGACCCGTTCGATGGCGCCATTGTCCCTGCGAACATGCCGGTCTTCCGTGCGTCACCGTACATACTTTCATGAATAGAGCCGTTACGCTGATCCAAATTGTTTGTAAATGTAATAGCGCTCCATTCACAAATGGCTTCTCACAATGACCGCTACCCGACGAGAAAAATGTTTCAACACACGCAACCGAGTCGCGAGGCGCTGGTGAATTTTCCGGCCGCCCTCGAGGCGGCTGAGAAAAGCGGCAACCTGCTGTTGGCGGCATTGCCCGACAGTGACTGCGCGCGCCTGGCGCCGCTGCTCGAGCCGGTGCAGGTCGAGGTGGGGGAAGTGCTGTGCGAGCCGGGCGATGCGATCCGCCACATCTATTTTCCGCATGACAGCCTGGTGTCGCTGCTCGGCGTGGCCGAAGGGCGCATGACGCTCGAGGTGGGGCTGGTCGGACGCGAAGGCATGCTCGGCGCTACTGTCGCGCTCGGTCACGAGGTGTCGCAGGTGCGCGCTGTCGTGCAGCGCGCCGGCAGCGCCAGCCGCATGGACAGCGCCCAGTTCCGCGCCGAGTTCGCGCGCAACCCGTCGCTGCAACGCGTCTTGTACCGCTATACCGACACCTTGCTGGCGCAGGCGATCCAGATCGCCGTGTGCAGCCGCTTTCATGTGCTCGAGGCGCGCCTGGCGCGCTCGCTGCTGATCACGCGCGACCGCCTGCAGTCCGATAAATTCCACCTGACCCACGAATTCCTCGCCCACGCGCTGGGCGTGCGGCGGGTCGGCGTCACCAAGGCCGCCAGCGCGCTGCAGCAGCAGGGCCTGATCATCTACAGTCGCGGCAATATCGAGATCCTCGATGTCCCGGGTCTCGCCGCGGCCTCGTGCAAATGCTACGAGATCGTCAAGGAAGCGGGCGAGGTCGCCTTGTCGACCGCCTTCGTCTGATCTGGGCCAAGCAAGTTGCATGCAATATGCAATGGGCGCTCAACTATTCGAGCGTCGNNGATCGAAACGGCCGCGGTGCCAACTGCTGTGGCGTCTGCGCGGCTTCGCGCCCTGGCGCCCTTGCTGGTTCAGGCCAGCGTCGGTTTGCCGGACAGGACGCCGTGGTACTCCTCGAGTCCCGCGCCGATGTTGATGCCGCCGGCGCCGATGTCGTAGAAGCGGAACTCGTCGCTGTGCGCACTGCCGCGCACCTTGACCACCGACAGCACGCGCCGCATCCGGCCTTGCAGTTCGATATAGCGCTGCATCACGATGGCGTCGGCGAGGAAGGCGTTGCCGTACGAGCTGAAACGCAGCTCGGTGTAGCGGTCCTCCACCTCGGCCGTCATCAGCACCGTCACCCCCATCTCGGTCAGTGTCGCCACCAGCCGGTACAGCGATTCGCGGAAGTCCTCGCGGAACATCGACGCCAGCGCCATCTCGAAGCCGGACACCGAGTCGATCACCACGCGCCGCGCCTTCATGCGCAGGATCATCGCCACCATGTCGTGCAGGATTTCGTCGAGCGACAGGTCGAGCGTGCGGGTGTTGATGACGCCAACGTCGCCGCTGGCGATCAGGGTATTGAGCTGGTGGCTCATCAGCTGGTTCGGGCTCTTTTCGAACGCGGCGATCACGCCCGGTTCGCCGATGCGCACCCCTTCGGCGAGGAATTGCGTCGCCAGCACCGTCTTGCCGGAGCCGGACGGGCCGACCACCAGCAGCGAATAGCCGGCCGGCAAGCCGCCGCCCAGCATGTCGTCGAGCGCCGCCACGCCGAGCGACAGGCGCTGGTCGCGGGCGATCCGCGGCGGCGCGATGCCGACCGGCTTCAACACCGCGCGCGGGAAGATCTCGAGGCCATTGTCGCCGATGCGGAAAGTGTGCACGCCGAGGCTCTGCGCCTGGCCGCGCATCTTGACCACCTGGATCTTGCGCACCAGGGAGTCGCGGTGAATCTGCTGCGACAGCCACAAGATGCCGTCGGCGACGGTAAACACCGGGCTCGATTCGGCTTCCGGCACGAGGTATTCACCGATCAGGAACGTGGTTGCCAGCCAGCTGGTCATCTGCATGCCGAGCTGCTGGACGAAATGCTGCAGCCCCCCGGCGCCGGCGTCCATCGCCTTGGCCGACTGCACCACGGAGCGGAACGAGTCGACGAATACCAGGCTCGGCGCGAACGCCTGCACTTCTTCGTCGATGCGCTCCAGCACGCGCGTGAAGTCGCCTTCGAGCAGGTCGGCGGCGAGATTGACGAACTTGATCGAGTCGTTGATCTTGCTGATGTCGAAAAACGGAAACAGCTGCTGGTAACGCAGCATCTTTAGCGGCGGCTCGCCCAGCACGGTGAAGAACAGCGCGCGCCGCTGCGGATTTGCCAGCGAGAACATGATCTGGTGCGCCATCGTGGTCTTGCCGCTGCCGGGGGTGCCGGCCAGCAGGTTGAACGAAAA
>CXWL01009685.1_pt1 | contig 11191 bp, 6 predicted proteins | sample 590931 | NCBI WGS metagenome assembly CXWL01 (sample SAMEA3498368, study PRJEB10139) | groundwater metagenome | biome: water well; material: biofilm material | place: Germany | collected 2015-04-27 | reverse complement strand
GCGACCCATTCCCCGTCGGCGTCCTGCAGTGGTTGCGGTGCTCCGAACGCGCCGGCCGCCACCTGGAGGGACAGGAGGGGCAGGCAGGTAACGAACTTTTCGCTGGCGGTCGGCTGGACCCGTCGAAACGGCAGTGCGAGGCTGGCGCTCTCCGCCGATGTCGCATCGTTGGCGCGCAGTCTGCGGTACGCCTCGCCGGCCATCCAGGAGGTCACCACCTTCTGGAACGGCGCGTCGTTCATGAAGCGAACGAAGATTTCCTCGTTCTGATCCATGCGTTCCACGAACAGGTTTTCGAGCAGGTTCTTGAAGACCAGCTCGAACTTGTCGTCCGGATTGACCGCCGCGGCCTGCTGGAGGCCCGCGTCGGCCATTGCTGCCTCTACGATCTGATCGAAGAACAGCTGGTCGGCCTGGTTGAAGTCGGTTCCAAAGCGCTCGTTGACGATGTCGATGAGCTGCGACAGCGGGACCGGGCGCTCCCGTACGAGCGCGCTCCCCACCTCGGTTGGGCCATCGAGCTTCTGAGCGTCGCCCTCGCGCAGCGAGATCGAACCCTCGCTGATCTTCTGAAGACGGTAGTACTCGAGCCGGATCTCGTCGTCGAACTGGTACGCGGGTCCGCCCTTGCGGCGGGGGAGCTTCGCACTCAGGTGCCGCAAGAAGACGTAGAGCCGCTCGAGGTCCGAGTCCTGGTAGGGGATGACCTGGCTCAGGAAGCCGTAGAGATTGAGGAAGGCCTGAGCCTTCCCGCGCCAGAGCTCGGCCTCTTCCTCGTTCCCCTGCTGGCGGGCAGTGAAGCGGGAAACGGCAGGGTCGAGCGCGGCGTTCAACGCCTGGTGATCGCTCGGGCTTTGTTTCGCCTTGGGCTTGAAGTAGACAGCGCAGAAGCGCTCGAGCTCCTCGGCCAGGTAGATGCCGCTTGCATCGAGCTCGCCGCGGATCTGGTACATCCGTGCGGGATCCACCTGCTCGCCCATCTCGGCGCCTTCGTAGTACGTCTTGAACGCTTCGCGGATCTCGTCCCGGTCGTTGACGAAATCGAGGACGAAGGTGTCCTCCTTGAGCGGGTGGATTCGGTTCAGTCGGGAGAGCGTCTGCACGGCTTGGATCCCGGCCAGCCGGCGATCGACGTACATCGTGTGGAGGAGTGGCTGGTCGAACCCGGTCTGGTACTTCTCGGCCACGAGCAGGACCTGGTACTCCTGGGACGAGAACTTCTCCGGCAGCTCCTTCTCCCGGACGCCCGGGTTCATCCCTTCCTCGGTGTAGGTCACGCCATCGACCTTGTCGTCCTGAACGGTTCCTGAGAAGGCCACGAGCGTTCGGATCGGGTACCCCTTCTCCTGGATGTAGCGGTCGAAGCTCTGTTTGTAGCGCACCGCCTCGAGCCGCGAGCTCGTGACCACCATCGCCTTTGCGCGCCCGCCGATCTTGTGGCGGGTGAAGGCGTTGAAGTGCTCCACCATCACTTCGGTCTTCTGGGCAATGTTGTGAGGGTGGAGCTTGAGAAACCGGGCCAGCGCGCGCGCCGCCTTCTTGCGCTCGACGTTGGGATCGTCCTCGCAAGCCTTCAGGAGGCGGTAGTACGTGGCGTAGCTCGTGTAGTGGGCGAGAACATCGAGGATGAACTCTTCCTCGATCGCCTGGCGCATGGTGTAGCGATGTGTCGGCTCGCCGTTCCGGCCGAAGACAGCCAGAGTCTTGTGCTTCGGCGTCGCCGTGAAGGCGAAAAAGCTCAGGTTCGCTTGCCGCCCCCGCTTGGCCATGCTGCGGAACAGCTCGTCGAGGTCGTCGAGCCCCTCCTCGGCGGCCCGCTTCTTGGCCTCCTCGCGAAGGCCCTGGCCGCCGAGCACGGCCTTCAGCTCAGTGGCCGCCTCGCCCCCCTGGGAGCTGTGCGCTTCGTCGACGATGACCGCGAAACTCCGCCGCGGGAGGTCGGGCGCCCCCTCGCCTCCTCGCTGCTGGGCCATCTCGAAGAGGTGATCGGAGACGAAGGGGAACTTCTGCAAGGTGGTGATGATGATCGGGACGCCGCTGTCGAGCGCCGCCGCGAGCTGCTTCGAGTGCTCGTCGATCTTTTCGACCACGCCGCGCTTGTGCTCGAACTGGTAGATCGTGTCCTGGAGCTGTTGATCGAGCACGACGCGGTCGGTCACGACTACGACGCTGTCGAAGACTCTCCGGTTCGATGCATCGTGAAGTGACGCCAGGCGGTGCGCGAGCCAACCGATGGTGTTGCTCTTCCCGCTGCCGGCCGAGTGCTCCACCAGGTAGTTGTGGCCGGGCCCCTCGTTGCGCGCGGCCGTGGTGAGCTTCCGCACCGCCTCGAGCTGGTGGTAGCGCGGAAAGATCATCGACTCGGTTCGGACCTTCCGGCCCTGGTCGTCCCGCCTCTCGTCGACCTGGAGGTGGATAAAGCGGGCGAGGAGGTCGAGAACGCTGTGTCGCTCGAGGATCTCCTCCCAAAGATAGGCCGTCCGGTAGGTCCGCCCGGATGGGTCGGCCGGGTTGCCGGCCCCACCGTCGCAGCCACGATTGAAAGGCAGGAAGTGCGTTGCGGTGCCGCCAAGTCGGGTGGTCATCAGCACCGACTCGGTGTCGACCGCGAAGTGCACCAACGTGCGACGCTTGAACTCGAAGATCGGGTCGTGGGCGTCCCGGTCGCACTTGTACTGCGCTCGGGCGTTCTCGACGGTCTGTCCGGTGAGCGGGTTCTTGAGCTCGAGAGTGGCGAAGGGGATGCCGTTCAGGCTCAGGGTGACGTCGAGGGAGTTCTCGGAACGCGCGGAGTAGCGGAGCTGCCTCGTGAGGCCGAGCCTGTTCGCGGCGTAGCGTGCCTCGAGCTCGGGGTTCAGCTCGTGTGCCGCCCGGAAGTAGGCGACCTGAAGCGTTCGCCCGTAGCACTTGAAGCCGTGCCGGAGGGTCGCCAGCGCGCCGTTCGAGTCCATCCACTTGCAGAGGTCGCCTAGGATCTGATCCCCGGTCTGCTCGCCGTGCAGTGATGCGAGTCGCGCCCACTCCTTCGGCTGAGTCTCCTGGATGAATGCCAGAACTTCGCCGGGGAAGAGGGCTCGCGCCTTGTCGAACGCCTCCGGCTTGACGGAGACGTACCCCTGTCCCAGGAGGTGCGCTTCGATGACCGTCTCGAATGCCGCCTCGCCGGTTCGCTTCACGCGGTCGGCTCCAGGACGAAGCGGGCGCCCTCGCGGCGGAGCATCTCGAAGGTGTTGATATACCGGACGTTCATGCCGACGCAGGCATTGGGAATCTTCACCTGCTTCACGCCGTCGCTCGGTCGCTCGTGGGTGACGACGGTGTGGGCGTGAGCGTGGGCATAGGCCACGAGGTACGCGTCGGCGTCGTCGGCGAAGGCGTTGATCGCGGTCGGTCGGAACGGCTGCTGTCGCGCCCATTCCACGGTGGCGACCAGACTCCGGAGCATGGGCTCGTCCGCCGGCAGGAAGAAGGCCTCGCCCCGATCGGATGCCCACTCGGAGAGTCCGTCGTTACCCGCTGAGAGCTCGGCGCCCACCTTTTCGATGCTGTAGACGCGGCCGTCTGCGTTGGCCTCGGCAAGCCACTGCCAGAAACCGGGACAGACGCCGAAGTCGTAGTAGCGCTGCTTCGCTTCGATGAAGACGTTGCTGTCGAGGAGGTAGGCCATCAGAGCACGCCGAGTCGGGTCCCCAGCTCGAGGAACGTCGCCTCCTTCGAGATGCCGAGCATCCGATAGGCGTCGCGGAAGAGCGTGTTGCCCTCCAGCGTGTCGGCGATCAGCGCCGTGGTGAAACGCTTTCCGAGGCGGCTCGGTTGAGTGCGATAGAAGCTCCCGCCGCCCGCGTCGCGAGCGATCGCGCGAAGCCGCGCGAGCTCGCGGCGGTACTCGGTCCAGTACGCATCACCGGTGAGCGCTCCGACGTCGTGCATGCGCCGCAGCACGACCAGTGTGCTGACCTTGAACCGCCGGGCGAGGCGCTCGAGCTCGTCCACGAGCTCGGCCGCGCGGTCGAGCTCCTCTCGGAAGAGCTGCAGCGGTACGAGAAGCTCGGCGGCGACGCGGTTGCACCACCGTTCGGTCCGCTGTTGCGGCGGCGCCGCGACTTCGGCATCCGACAGCGCGCTCTGCCCGATCCAGAGGTGGACCAGCTCGTGGGCAAGCGTGAACATGCGCGCCGAGAGGGTGTCGGCGCCGTTGACGAAGACGAGGGGAGCCAGCGGGTCGGCGAGGGCGAAGCCGCGGAACTCCTCCGGATCGAGGGTGCGGTGGGTGTTGCTCCCCACGACACCGCTCACCATGACGAGCACACCGAGGGCCTCTGCCTGCTCGACGAAGATCCGGTGCGCATCGGCCCAGGTCCGTGCCTGGCGCCGTGCCTCGAGATCGAAACCGAGCGCCTGGCGTATCCGCTCCGCGGCCGCGGTAACGTCGTCGTCGACGCGGAGGGTGCCGACGAAGCGGGGCGGTTCCTGGCCCGAGCCCACGGCGTAGTCGCGGTACCAGTCCTGCCGCACCTGGCAGTGGTAGATGGTGTCGAGCAGGTTGGGGCTCGGCCGGCCGACCTCGCGCTCGGCGATGGTTCGGAAGTCAGGGATGGGTACGCTCTCAGCTGGCGGTTCGGTCAGGAAGAGGAAGCCAACCGGCGTGTGCGTCGCCCGCGCGAACCGCTCGAGCTGCTTCAGCGTCGGCCGGCGGTCCTGCCGCGCCCAGGTCTCGAGCTGCGGAAAGCGCGCGGCCAGATCGAGCTCGTCGACCCGCGACCGCTCGACCGCCCAGCGCAGCATCTCCGGCCTTACCTCGACGCGCAGCATGGTTCCTCCATCATCCTTCGCTAGCCGTTGTCGGCAGTCTAGTTTTAGCCGGCGCTCTTCTCAAACTGCGCTGTTGCTCCTCGCAATCGGGATTCCGGTTCTTCCACTCCTAGACATCGGCGGGCCTCAGGTGGCGCCTGCCGATTGCGGGATAAAACCGCGCCGCCCCTGGTCGTTACCCGTGAAGAGCACGGCGTTCACCCCACCGATCGTCACGTCTCCGGGGAGCTGCTTGCTGTTTTCAATGATGATGACCTGCGCTTCGGCGAAGGACGTCTTCACGCTCTCCCAGAAGTGCTTCTTGACGTCCTGCGGGAACGATGACTCGTCGGCGTCCGGCTCCTCGTACACGAGCAGTGGCGAGTCGATGAGGACGAAGTTGGGGAACGGTCGCTCGTCTTCCACACAGAGCCGCAGGAGCGCGAGATTGAATGCGGCCCGAGTGATGGCTCGCACGCCCTTACCGTGGCTCCTCCGTGCCCGGCCGGAGATCACGACGTCCTGGTCGTTCTCGCTGAACGAGACCCGATCAAGATCAGGGAAGTGCCACGCTCTCAGCAGCGCCTCGACCTCCTTGCTGAAGGGGTCCGCCTGACCTGTGCTTACTGCTGCGCCAGCGACGTCGGTCTTCTTCTTCGTCCTGGGCTTGCTTGTCTCTTCGAGGAGTTCCTCGAGCTCCTGCACACGCTCGAGGAGTTCGATCGCCCTTCGACCGGTCTCGGCGCGCGCCCGAAGGTCGTCGACCTTCCTGGCCGCGACATCGACGTGGTTCTCCATCAGCGCCTTCAACTCCGCAGAGATAGCGTTGAGATCGCCCTGGCGCGAGTCTCGGGCCTCGTAGAGTTCCCCGACCTCGGCGGCGGTGGCAGCGCGAGTGCTTTGCAGGTCCTGAAGCAGCTTGAGGGTCTTCGCCGCCTCGGCCTTGCACGCCAGGGAGACCTCCGCCGGCGCGGGCCGCTCTTGAGGATGAGCGCGGTTGTGATGCTCGGGGAGCGCGCCGCAGACCGGACAACGCTCCTCCCTAAGCTGGCCGAGACGCACTCCAGTTTCGGCTATAGCCTCGAGTCGTCGAAGGTCGGACGAGTACTGATCCTGCAGCAGGTCGAACCTTGTTTGCAGCTCGGACAAGACCGCGAGCTTCGACTCGACCGTCCGAAGCATCGTCCAAGCCTTGCTGCGCTTCGCTTGCAGAGGCAGGACGCTGGCCTGGGCGGCGGTGCGTTCGACGAGGGCAGTATGGATCGAGTATTCGACCCCAGTAAGACGGTCTCGTTCGTCGGTGAGCGTTCCCACTTCTCCGAGCTCGGCGAGGCGCTCGCGCGCGTCCTTCAGCAGCCCATCGAGCAGCTCGACCTTGCCGGCCTGTCGCCCCTTGGCAACCTTGGGATCCTCCTTCGCGATGATTGAAGAGTCGTCGGTACCCGTCAGCAGGATCCGGAAGGTGCCGCTCTCGACAGTCCTCGACGTGAACTGCCCGCTCAGGACTGGCGAGGTCTCCTTTATTACCGTCTCCTCGTCGACTATTACGAGCCGGGCAATGTCGCGGAAGCTGAGCGGGCGGGTCTTGCCCGGCTCGTTGATACGCACCTTCTTCGTGCCCAGCCCAGATAGATCGAGAAGGAACTGTGAGACCGTATCCTCTTTGCCCCCTTGGTGCTTCGCCGCCAGCACCCGGTCGGGCTCCCCGACCGCCTTGCAGAGGACCTCGCCGCCTCGCAGACTCCTCTCTAGCGTGTAGATGCGTTGGTCACTGTTCGCCTCAATCTCAAGGACGACAGACGTATAGCCCTCTGCTTCAGGGATCTCCTTGGGAGGGTCCCCACTGCCGAGCGCGTAGTCGAGGCACTGAGCGATGAAGCTCTTGCCGGTGTCGGAGGGACCGGCAATGACGTTCAGACCGCGCGTGAACGTCACTTCGGCGGGCTCTTTCCCCGGCCCCGTGAGAGCGAGTCGTCGCAATACGAAGCCGAAATTCACGAGGCGTCCTCGGTCCACAGAACCGATTCCATCAGGAACTCGGCTCCCCACGTGCCGATGCGCTCCCGCACCATTGCATCGAGCTCCCCGTCGGCGAGGGGGCCGAAGCTGTCGACGATCCAGTCGGCGCGCTCGCGTAGGCCCTTGAGGTACTCGGTACTAAGCGTGTCGAGGAAATCGGCGGACTTGTCGGTCGCCGCGAAGAAAATCCCGCCGTCTCTGTAGATGCGCTCGACGAGGCCACGGCTCTCGTAGAGCGTAAGTCCCTCCTGCAGCACGCCGCGCCGCACGAGAATCTCACCGCCGCGATGGGGCGTCCGAGGATGTAGTCCTTCGGGGCCGCCCTCGATGTCATCGGAGTGGACAAGAAAGTAGTCGAACACGACAAGCCGCTGCAGGGCATACGCGGTAGGAAACGCAGTCGTCAGAACGCAAAGGGCTCGCAGCCCGATCTCGACGGGACCATTGAACGGCGAGACGAACTGGGCTGGCATCTCCGCGGTCATTCGACCCACCGGACCTTTCCGTCGTTCGCGAGCTGATGGCAGATGCCGCCCCGGTCACGGTTGTGTATGCGGCTGCTAAGCGGGTGGCTCGTGAGCGGCAGCGTACGCGCCGTCTTCACAACCGCGACAACGCGCCGATAGCCATCGGAGTGTTCGCTTCGCAGGTCGTCCTTGATGCCGGAGTGCACCTCATCTTGGAGCTTCTCGAACTCGCCCGGCGGCAGCGTGTCACGCGAAAACGTGCGCAGCCCTTCGGCGCTGTAGAACTCGACGCGCGCATCCTTGAAGTGCTCCCGCAGGTCTTCCCGGTGAGCGAGGCCTGCGTCGACGTCCCTTAGCTCGTGCTTGAGGTGGTCCGCATACGCGCGCCGAAGCTCGCCGACGAAGACCGCCTCGTTGTCGGCAGGAAGATGAGGCGGCGTGAACGGTTCAGGTCGCTGAGGAAGTCCACCTCCGAACCGCGCCGCGTACCATCGCGTCTTGGCATGCGCTTCGAGGATCCGCAGCACCGGAGTGGCCTGGAAGATCGTGAAATCGAGGCGCTCAATGTGACCTCTCATAGCGGCATCGCACTCGACGCGCTCAGTCTTCGTGATGCGGTCTCGGCAGTGGGCGTCCCACTGTTTGAGCAGCTCGCTCCGTAGCTCCTCGGGCTTCCTCAGAAGGTTCGAGAGCTTCGTGCCAGCACCTCTCGGCGCGATGAAGTAGTAGCGACGGGGATATGAGTAGTCGCCGCGCTTCGTGTAGTAGGCGAGCTTCCCGAGCTCCACCCAGATGTCACTGGGCTTCAGCGAGTCGCCGTAATGCTTGCACTGGTAGTTGTCCCACGCACCGTTGTCGCCGTTCACGGTGGCGATGACGTCGCGGCCCATATCGCCCGCCCCGCCGCATCGTTCTACAAGCGCGTATTCGTCACGCAGAGAATCTACCCACTCTTGGACGAACCGCTCCCACTCTCTGTCGCTGTAGAGCCTTAGGCGGTCCTCGGGATGAATCGGTTGCCCGGTCGCGACGACGTCCAAGGCCAGCCCTGGCGGCGCCTGGGGCGGCTGGATCGGAACTGGCGGCGGGATCGTCTTCACCTCGTGGCCTCGGAGCCGTCGATCCAGAAACGCTGGCACGCCCAGCGCAGCAGCGCCGGCACAATTTGTGCGCGGCTCATGCCGCCGCTCCCGCGTCGAGCTGGCCGGTCACTGCCGCTGCGATGAGCGCGGCACGGCGCTCCGTGAGAAGCGCGACGGTTCGTTCGGTCGCGGCGCGCACGGCATCGAGCTTCGCGGTCTCGCTCGCGATGTGCTCGACGATGGCGTGTTGCTCGGCCAGCGGTGGCACGGGCAGATGCACCTCGAAAAAGCCCTCGGGATAGAGGCGAAGGCGCGAGGACCAGACGCCCTTCGAGTAGCGCGTGACCTCCTGCGCAAAGACCGGGAGGCGGACGAGCGCGTCGATGTAGGCGGGCGTGAGGCGTGGGCCCGGCTCGTACACGTTGTATGCGGGGCTGGCGATTCCCCTCACGGGCGCAATTCCCATCGCGCCCATCCACGCCCAGAGCGTGTTGATGACGAGGTCGCCCGGCTCGCAGAGCTTGTAGCCCTCGTTCGTCTCGGCCTGGAACATGTTGACGTTCTTCTCGGCCCGAGGCGTGACACCCGTGAGGTGCGAGACCGTCAGTAGTTCCTCGTCGCCAGCCTCCGACCGGGCGTCGCGCTCGAGGAAGAGCCAGCGTGCGCGCTCGGTCTCCCAGTGCGACGGGATCTCGCCCAACCACGGCACGCCGGAGTCGCGGCGCTTCATCTTCGGGTCGAGCCCACGGGTGACGGCGCGAGTAATGAGCGTCCGGCGCTTCTCGGCCAACAGTCCGAGCACCCGCTCCTTCGCTGCCACCAGCGCATCCAGCCGCGCCGTCTCGCGGTCGAGGTAGGCGGCGATGGCGCGTTGCTCCTTCACGGGCGGGATTGGCACCCTCAGTGCTGCAAGCGTTTCGACGGAAAGACCCGGTTGGGCCGCTGACACCGAGTACTGATTGAGCTCCATGGCGCGCAAGAGCTCGCCCAGCCAGCGAACCGCAATCTCCTCCCGCGGAGCGACGACTACAGCGTGCTCGGAGGCCCAGAACTCGCCTTTTGCGTAGTTGATGTTCCCGCACAAAGCGCCCTGTCGTCCGATGAGTGCGTACTCGCCGTCGTGAGTGAATCGGTCTGTATAGCCGCGCAAGCCGTTGCCGCCATAAACCGGATACGGCCCGTCTTCCTTGATGTCGTCGGTAGTAATCGAGTCGCCACTCTTGAGCGATGCGAGAAACGCTAGCTTCTTGACAGTCCAGTGAGCTGGGACGAGCGGCGCCCACGCGAGTCCGCTCGGCTGCTTCGACGGGTGACCGATCATTCCGTCACCTCGCGCAACAACCGCATGATCTCTTCCTCCGCCTGCTTCAGCTCCGCGTCGATCAGCTCCAGTGGCCGCGGCGGGGTGTACTTGTAAAAATGGCGGTTGAAGTTGATCTCGTAGCCGACTTTGTCCTTGGTTCGGTCCATCCAGGCGTCGGGTACGTGCGGACGAACCTCGCGTTCGAAGTAGGCGTTGCCGTCGTCCTTGAGCGGCACGTTCTCGAAGTCGCGCAGGTCGGCGTCCGGCTCGTATCCGGCGTCGCGCCCGCCCCTGGCGACCGGCTCGGCCCAAGGGTCCTTCTGCGTAAAGACGCTGAGGAAGAGCTTCTGCTCCGTCGCCTTCCAGCGGGATTTGCGTGCGTGCAGCAGGTCCTCGATGCGGCTCCACACAGCATTCCAGTCGCGGTGCGGCTCGCGGCCGAGCGCCTTGTCGATGGCCTGCACATCTTCGAGCAGGTGCGGGCACGCGTCGAGGAAGCGGGCCTTGTCCTCCAGGGTCATCTGAAAGCGCAGACGCAGGGGCCGCTCGACGGTCACGCGGGTATAGCCGAAGTCGGCGTTGTCGAAAGTCTTGGAGGTCTCTCCGTCGACCTGCCGACCGTAGATCTTGACGATCTCGGCAATCTGGCTGTTGGTAATGTGCCGGCGCTTGTCGCCGAGGCTCCGCTTGTTGTCGGTGCTCCCGCCGGAGGTCCAGATCTCCCGTGCGTCGATCAGTTGGATCTTGCCCCTCCGACGCTTCTCCTTGCGGTTGGTCACGATCCAGACGTAAGTGCCGATGCCGGTGTTGTAGAACATCTGCTCGGGGAGCGCGATGATCGCCTCGAGCCAGTCGTTCTCGATGATCCAGCGGCGGATCTCGCTCTCCCCTGACCCGGCAGCTCCGGTGAAGAGCGGCGAGCCCGAGAAGACGATCGCGAGGCGCGAACCGTGCTTCTGCTCAGCCGGTCGCACCGGCTCGAACTTGTGGACCATGTGCTGGAGGAAGAGGAGCGCGCCGTCGTTGACCCGGGGAAGCCCGGCCCCGAACCGCCCGTCGAAGCCGCTCTTGTCGTGCTCGCGCTGGATCTCCTTCTGCTGCTTCTTCCAGTCGACGCCGAACGGTGGATTCGTCAGGAAGTAGTCGTAGCGCTCGCCGGCGAACTGGTCGTCGGTGAAGCTGTCTCCGTACTTGACGTTCTCGCCTCCGCCATTGTGGTCGACCTGCTTCATCAGCATGTCGGCTGCGGCCGTGGCGAAGGCGCGCTTGTTGTAGTCCTGCCCGTAGACGTAGAGCCGAGCGGCGGCGTGGTGTTCGCGAAGGTAGTTCTGCGCCTCGGCGAGCATGCCTCCCGTGCCGCAGGCCGGGTCGAGAAGCTTCCGTACCGTGCCCGGCGTTGCCAGGAGCTTGTCGTCGTGGATGAAGAGGATGCTCACCATGAGGCGGATCACTTCGCGGGGCGTGAAGTGGTCGCCGGCGGTCTCGTTCGCGAGCTCGTTGAAGCGCCGGATGAGGTTCTCGAAGATCAA
>CXWL01084596.1_pt1 | contig 11192 bp, 7 predicted proteins | sample 590931 | NCBI WGS metagenome assembly CXWL01 (sample SAMEA3498368, study PRJEB10139) | groundwater metagenome | biome: water well; material: biofilm material | place: Germany | collected 2015-04-27 | reverse complement strand
CGTTCCAGCTCGATACTTCGCCGCTCGGCGACAGCATGTAGATCGCGTAGTCGACCACGCCTTCCACCAGCAAGCGGAAATGCTGTTCGCTGGCGTATTGCGCATCGCGCGCGGCCTTCTGCTCGGTAATGTCGCGGGTAATCTTGGCGAATCCGATCAGTTCAGTGCCATCCCACACCGGGTCGATCACGACGCTGGCCCAGAAACGCGTCCCATCTTTGCGCACCCGCCAGCCTTCGCACTCGAACTTGCCTTCGGTGCGCGCGGTCAGCAGGGCCCTGGCCGGCACCCCGCGGGCCTGGTCCTCGGGGGTGTGGAAGCGCGAGAAATGATGCCCGACGATCTCGTCGGCCCGATAGCCCTTGAACCGCTCGGCGCCGGCATTCCACGAACTGACCCGGCCTTCCGGGTCGAGCAGGTAGATGGCGTAATCCCGGATGCTCGTGATCAGCAACTGCTGGCGCTGCTCGTAGCTCAGTTGCGGGATGTGATTCGGCATTTTTTGCTCATGTTCTCGTCATGTTGGGCTGCCGGAAGCAGCAGCGAACCGCTCGGGTTCTGGCTCGAGTATGGGCGGCGCAAAGCGGCCGGTATTGGACGATGCTTACATCCGTTTCCGCCCAATAACTACTTCGCAATTATATAAGGAAATGATCAAGGCGCACGCCGCGCTGCCGGGACACCTGGCTGCCGGGCGGTGCGCAGCCCCGCTTCGCCAGAGTCGGGCTCACTTGTGCGGCAGCGGCGGCGGGCGCATCATATGGCTTGCAGCAAGGTAGGTAATCATGGGCTCCAATACAAGCAGCTCCCTGGCTGAGTTCATCAGCAACAACACCGATTCGATAGTTGATGAGTGGGTGAAGTTCGCGCGCGACCTGCCGTCTGCGCGCGGGTTCACCACCGAGGTGCTGCGCGATCACGTGCTGGGCATCCTCGATACCATCGGCGCCGACCTGGCGCACGCGCAGACCGACGAGCAGCAGGCGCAAAAGTCGAAAGGCCGCGCCCCCGCCTCCGGCCACACCAGCGAGGCGGAGCGGCATGGTGCGGCGCGGTTGCTGGAAGGCTTGAGCGTCAACGACGCGATGGCGGAATTTCGCGCCCTTCGCGCCAGTATATTGCGCTTGTGGACCGCCTCGCCGGCGGCGCGCGGGGCCGCTGCGTTCAGCGACCTGGTCCGCTTCAATGAAGCCATCGACCAGGCCCTGACCGAATCACTGGCGGGCTTCTCCGAAGACAAGGAACGCAGCAGACGCCTGCTCGAGACCCTGCTGTCATCGTCCCCGGACCTGAGTTTCATCCTCGATCGGGATGGGAACGTGGTGTATGCCAATGCCGCCCTTGCCAGCCTGTATGGCTTGCCGTTGGACGCGCTGCGCGGCAGGCAATTCGGCCAGTGCGACGGGTCGGACCAGGCCGTGCTGAACGACGATATCCGCCAGGCCGCGATCGACAAGCGCACCCGCCGGGGCGAGCTGAACCTCACCCGGGGCGGCAAACAGCTGACCTACGAATACCTGCTGGTACCCGTGCTCGACGAACACGGCGAGGCCGAGGCGGTAGCGGGCACCGCGCGTGACGTTACCGAGCGCAAGGCCGGCGAAACGGAAACGCAGCACCGCGCGCATTTCGACCAGCTCACCAAGCTGCCGAACCGCACGCTGTTCTTCGACCGGCTGGAACACGAAATCAGGCGTTCGGCGCGGATAAGCCAGCCGTTCGCCCTGCTGTTTATCGACCTCGACGGCTTCAAGGAAGTCAATGACCTGTACGGCCATGACGCGGGCGACGACCTGCTGTGCGTGGCGGCGGCGCGCATCAGCGCGTGCCTACGCGAGTCGGACACGGTGGCGCGCCTCGGCGGCGACGAGTTCACCGTGCTGATCACCGAAGTGCACAACATGCAGCACGTCGACATCCTCACGCGCCACATCCTCGACGAACTGCGCCGCCCGTTTGATATTGCCGACAAAGAGGTCGCCATTTCAGGCAGCATCGGCATCGCGATCTATCCGCAGGACGCGGCCGGCGCGGCCGAGCTGCTCAAGCGCGCCGACGAGGCCATGTACGAGGTCAAGAAGGGCGGGCGTGGTCACTTCGGCTTCTTTACCGCGGCCATGCGCGAGACGACGCGTGCACGCATGACCATGCTCGACGCGCTGCGCAACGCCGTTGCCCAGCATCAACTGCTGGTGCATTACCAGCCGATCGTCGCCCTTGCAGATGGCAGGATTGTCGGCGCCGAGGCCCTGTTGCGTTGGCAGCACCCATCGGGCCGGCTGATCGCCGCCGCCGCCTTCGTCGACCTGGCCGAGGAGGCCGGCCTGGCCGGCGAGATCGACGAATGGGTGCTTGACCAGGCGCTGGCCGGAGCGCGCGACTGGCCGCGGCGGTGCGGGTCGCCGATCTTCGTGAGCGTGAACAAGTCGGCCGCGGGCCTGGCCGGCAAGGGGGCGGACCGCCACTGGAAGGCGTATATCGCGCGGCTCGCCGCGGCCGAGGTGCCGGTGACGCTGGAGCTGCGCGAAGCACTACTGCTGTGCGAGGAACCGGCCGTCAAACTCAAGCTGGAGCAACTGGCGCGCACCGGAGTGCGGCTATGCGTGGATGACTTCGGCACCGGCCGTTCGTCCATGACAGGGCTGACCAGGATAGCGCTGGACAGCGTGAAAATCGACGTGGCCGTGGTGCACCGGGTGCACACCCAGGGCAACAGCGTCATGGCAAAGGCCATCATCGCGATGGCGCATGCGTTTGGACTGAAGGTGATCGCGGAAGGGGTGGAAACGGTGGAGCAGCGAGATTTCCTGGCCAGGACAGGCTGCGATTATGCCCAGGGCACGCTGTTTTCAGGGGCCGTGGCTGGACCTTGCCTTGCGGACATGCTGAAAGCGCCGCAATGACTGGTCCCTCCGACTGGAATCGAACCAGTATCCCACGCTTAGGAGGCATGTGCACTATCCATTGTGCTACGGAGAGGACGCCGTGGTTCGGCGATCGGCCGGGCCGGTGTCGTGAACCGAACGCAATTATAGCCGAGGACGGGCGACAAATAGAATGGCGCAGCCGATCTATCGGTACAATGCGTGTTTTCTTTCATTCCGGCCGTGCTTTCCAGCATGGCCTCGCACCGGTAAATTAGTCATGGCTGTCATCTCCCTCTCGTCGGCGCAACTTGCGTTCGGCCACGTCGCGCTGCTCGATCACGCGGAATTTTCCCTTGAAACCACGGAGCGCGTCGGACTGATCGGCCGTAACGGTACCGGCAAGTCCTCGCTGCTGAAGGTCATTTCGGGCAAGTTCAAGCTCGACGACGGCCTGCTCGTCATGCAGCAGGGCATCAAGATCGCCTATGTCGAGCAGGAACCGACCTTCGACCCGGCCATGTCGGTGTTCGACGCCGTTGCCGCCGGCATGGGCGAGCAGGCCGCCATGCTGGCCGAGTATGAAACGCTGACCGGCCAGTTCGGCCAGGGCGACGACGACGCCCTGATGGACCGCATGCACGACCTCCAGGTCAAGCTCGACGCGACCGACGGCTGGAGCATGCAGAACAAGGTCGACACCACGCTCGACCGCCTCAACCTGGCCGGCGCGTCCCTGATGGGTACCTTGTCGGGCGGGATGCAGAAGCGGGTCGCGCTGGCGGTGGCGCTGGTGTCGGCGCCCGACGTGCTGCTGCTGGACGAGCCGACCAACCACCTCGACTTCAAATCCATCATGTGGCTGGAAGGCCTGCTGCGCGACTTCAAGGGTTCGGTGCTGTTCATCACCCACGACCGCAGCTTCCTCGACAACGTCGCCACCCGCATCATCGAACTCGACCGCGGCAAGCTGCTGTCGTACCCGGGCAATTTCTCGGCCTACCAGACCCGCAAGGCCGAGCAGCTCGAAATCGAAGAGGTCGAAGCGGCCAAGTTCGACAAGTTCCTGGCGCAGGAAGAAGTGTGGATCCGCAAGGGCGTCAAGGCACGCCGCGTGCGTGACGAAGGGCGCGTGCGCCGCCTCGAGGCGCTGCGCGTGCAGCGCGCCGCGCGCCGCGAACAGCAGGGCCAGGTCACCCTGGCAGTGACCGCCGGCGACCGCTCCGGCAAGATCGTGGCCGAACTCGAGAACGTCAACAAGCGTTATGGCGACAAGGTCATCGTCAGCGATTTCAGCGGCACCATCCTGCGCGGCGACAAGGTCGGCCTGATCGGCGCCAACGGCGCCGGCAAGACCACCTTGCTGAAGATGATCCTGGGCGAGGAGGCGCCCGACAGCGGCAAGGTGAAGCTCGGCACCAAGCTGCAGGTGGCGTACTTCGACCAGATGCGCGCCCAGCTCAATGAAGAAGACAGCCTGATGGAAACCATCGCGCCGGGCAGCGACTGGGTCGAGATCAACGGCGCCAAGAAGCACGTGATGAGCTACCTGAACGACTTCCTGTTCGCGCCGGAACGCGCGCGCTCGCCGGTCAAGTCGCTGTCCGGCGGCGAACGCAACCGCCTGCTGCTGGCGCGCCTGTTCGCCAAGCCGGCCAACTGCCTGGTGCTCGACGAGCCGACCAACGACCTCGACATCGATACGCTGGAACTGCTGGAAGAACTGCTGGAAGACTATACCGGCACCGTGTTCCTGGTCAGCCACGACCGTACCTTCCTCGACAACGTGGTGACCCAGGTGATCGTGGCCGAAGGCGACGGACTGTGGCGCGAATACGTCGGCGGCTACACCGACTGGGAACGGGTGAAAGCGCAGACGCCGGTGGCAGCCAAGCCGGTCGCCGGCAAGCCAGCGGCCACTGCCGCCAGCGTGCCGAAGGAAACCGCCAAGAAGGTCAAGCTGAGCTACAAGGAACAGCGCGAGCTGGAAGAGTTGCCGCTGCTGATCGCCAGCCTGGAAGACGAGCAGTCGGCGATTACCCAGCAGCTCAATGCGCCCGATTTCTACAAGACCAATCCGGCCGACGCCAAGCGCATCAACGCGCGCTTTGCGGAGATCGATGACTTGCTGATCGTCGCGCTGGAAAAATGGGAACTGATCGAGGCCCGTTCGAAAGGCGAGTAATTCCTTCCTGACCGTGACATTCATGGAGCCACATGTCCGAACATGACGCACCAGGCCTCGGCGCTTCCCGCACCGGGGCTTCGATGTTCCACCGCGCCGCCTGGGCGCGGATCCTGCCTTTCCTCACTTACATGCTGTTCATCGGCGTCGCCGAATTGCTCGGGCGGCTAGGCTGGGCTGCGGCCGAGCTGCGCTGGCTGTACGGCGTCAAGATCGGCGCCGTGGTCCTGGTGCTGGCGATCTTCTGGCGCGACTACGCCGAACTCAAGACCTTCCCCCTGCGCGCCCCCGGCGTGCTGCTCGCGCTCGCCGCCGGCGTGGCCGTGCTGGTGCTGTGGATCGGCCTCGGCGCGGGCTGGATGACCATCGGCCAATCGGCCGGCTTCGATCCGACCAGCGCCGGGCGCATCGACTGGCCCTTGGTGGCGGTGCGCATCGCGGGCGCCGCGCTGGTGGTTCCCGTCATGGAAGAGTTGTTCTGGCGCTCATTCCTGATGCGCTGGCTGGACGCCGGCGACTTCCAAACTGTTGAGCCATCTCAAGTAACCATCAAAAGCTTGATTATCACCTCCGTGCTGTTCGGTTTCGAGCATAACCTTTGGCTCGCAGGGATTGTCGCGGGGCTTGCGTATGGTGCCCTGTATATGCGCCATCGCACGATCTGGTCACCCATCCTGGCCCATGCTGTGACGAATGGGTTGCTGGGAATGTGGGTGGTGTACACGGGTAGCTGGTCTTATTGGTGACGGGACGGTGACCAGCAGATTAATCATTTCAACGATGAGTAAAAATGCTGAGTTACCTTCCAACCAACAAGGCCACATCTTGCTCACCGCGTGCTGCCGGCGTCCGCCGGCTCTGCCTGCTTGTCGCAGCACTGTCCGCCGTCCACGCGATGGCCGGGCCGAGCGATGCCCTGCATGTCTACGGCGGCCTCGGCTACGGCCATGACGACAACCTGTTGCGCGTCGCGGACGGTTTCCCCGGCTTCGACAACCAGCGCGGCGACTCCTGGTACCAGGCCCAGGCGGGCGTGCTGTTCGACCACACCTACAGCCGCCAGCGCATCAGCGCCCAGGCCAAATTGTCGAAAGTGAAGTTCGACCATTTCCAGCAGCTCGACTACAACGGCGAGGATGCCCAGGTCAAATGGAACTGGCAGGTCGGCAATCACCTGGAAGGCACGCTCGGCGCCAATTACAACCAGACGCTGGCGCCGTACACCGATTTTCGCAGCGACCAGCGCAACCTGCGCCAGCAGCGCCGCACCTGGTTCGACGGCGCCTGGCGCTTTCATCCCAGCTATCGCGCGCGCGGCGGCGCGTCCAGGGAAAAGTTCAGCTACGAGCTGGCGGTCCAGAGTTACAACGACCGCACCGAAGACGCATACGAACTTGGCGCCGACTACCTGCCGCCCAGCGGCAGCGAAATAGGGCTGGTGCTGCGCAAGGTCAAGGGCAAGTATCCGAACCGGCGCCCATTCGGCCAGCAGCTGCTCAACGACGACTACGACCAGGACGAGGTCAAGGCCAAGGTGCTGTGGATCGCCAGCGGCAGCACCACGGTGCAGGCGCTGGCCGGCTGGGCCAAGCGGCGCCAGCGTGCGCTGGGCGACGACACCAGCGGCTTCAACGGGCGGGCGGACGCGACCTACAAGCCGCACGGCAAGGTCAGCTACACCGCGGCGCTGTGGCGCGACTTCGCCCCAATCGAAAGCACGATCGTCAACTACACGCTGAACAAGGGCGCCAGCGTGGGCGCCACGTGGGAGGCCGGCGCCAAGCTCAAGGTGGACGCGAACGCCGTCTACGAACGGCGCGCCTATAACGCGCGCCTGTTGGCGATTGCCGCGCGCGGCGGCCTGGACGATTCGGTCCGTTCCGCCAACGTGCGCGTCACGTGGTCGCCGCGCAGCGCGCTGCAGCTGAGCGCGGCGCTGGCGCACCAGGCGCGCTCCGGCTCGGTCGTGCTCGCTACCGGCAGGTTCTCGTCGAACCGCATCCAGGTTAACGCCAACGCACAGTTCTGAACAAAAAATGACGGTCGACGACATCCCACTCATCTCGTTCTTCCAGCGTGTACTCGACCCGCTCATCATCATGGGTACCCTGTACCTGACTTCCGTGCTGTTTAACGAGGCGTTCACCGGGTATTCGCTGGTCCTGATGATCCTGGCGTTCTTCATTTCGTCGGCGGTATACCAGCACATCGATCCCTACCGCACCTGGCGCAGCGGGCGCATGCTGGCGTACGCGCGCGACACCGTCTTCGGCTGGGCCATCACGATCGCGGTGCTGCTGTTCCTCGGCAACGCCAGCGGGCTATCCTACTACTATGACGAGCGGGTGGTGCTGGCCTGGTTCGTGGCCACCCCGGTCACTTTGCTGGTGAGCCATATCGCGGTGCGCCGCGCTTCCGGCAGCCCCGAAAAGAACAGCGAAGTGCGCTCGGTGATAGTGATCGGCGCCAACTCGGTCGGCATCAAGTTCGCCGCCATCTGCGACCAGCATTCGAACCTGTTCATGCAGATGCGCGGCTTCTTCGACGACCGCACCGACGACCGCCATCCGGCCGGCATGCTCCACCCGATACTGGGCAAGATGAGCGAGATCGCCGCCTACGTGCGCGAGCAGAACATCAAGATGATCTTCATCAGCCAGCCGATTTCGGCCCAGCCGCGCATCCGCAGGCTGCTCGACGAATTGCAGGACACCACCGCCTCGGTCTACTTCCTGCCGGACGTCTACATCTTCGACCTGATGCAGGCGCGCTTCGACAACGTCGGCGGCATGCCCGTGATCGCCATCTGCGAAACCCCGTTCATGGGGCTGAACAGCGCGATCAAGCGCGCCAGCGACATCGTGTTCGCGCTGGCGATCCTGTTGCTGCTATTGCCGCTGATGCTGGCCGTGGCGCTGGCGGTGCGGCTGACTTCACCGGGACCGGTGATTTTCCGCCAGCGCCGCTACGGCTTGTACGGCGAGGAAATCATCGTCTACAAGTTCCGCTCGATGACGGTGACCGACGACGGCGGCAGCATCGTCCAGGCCGCCCACAACGACCAGCGCCTGACGCCGATCGGCGCCTTCCTGCGCCGCAGCTCGCTCGACGAGTTGCCGCAATTCGTCAACGTGCTGCAAGGGCGCATGAGCGTCGTCGGGCCGCGCCCGCATGCGGTCGCGCACAACGAGCAATATCGCAAGCTGATCAAGGGCTACATGCTGCGCCACAAGGTCAAGCCCGGCATCACCGGCTGGGCCCAGGTCAACGGCATGCGCGGCGAAACCGCGACCCTCGACAAGATGCAGGCGCGCATCCAGTACGACCTCGACTACCTGCGCAGCTGGTCGGTGTGGCTGGACCTGTGGATCATCTTGAAGACCGTCAAGGTGGTGCTCGCGCGCGACAACGCACACTGACTTAACGCCCGCTTAAGGTGAGCGCGCACGATTGGAGAACGCTTGTGTTGGCGATGCCGATGACTAGAATTTGAATTGTCCAGTGTACCAAGCCGGGCGCCTGCGCTGGGCAACCTTTCAGGATGAAACAATCATGAAAAAAGCACTCATCACCGGCGTTACCGGACAGGACGGTTCCTATCTCGCCGAGCTGCTGCTGGCAAAGGGCTATGAAGTACACGGCATCAAGCGCCGCGCCTCGCTGTTCAATACCGAGCGCATCGACCATATCTACCAGGACCCGCACGCATCGGCCCCGAATTTTTTCCTGCATTACGGCGACCTGTCGGACACCTCGAACCTGACCCGCATCCTGCAGCAGGTGCAGCCCGACGAGGTGTACAACCTGGGCGCGATGAGCCACGTCGCGGTGTCGTTCGAGTCGCCCGAATACACCGTCGACGTCGACGGCATCGGCACCTTGCGCCTGCTGGAGGCGATCCGCTTCCTCGGGCTGGAAAAGAAAACCCGCTTCTACCAGGCCTCCACTTCCGAACTGTACGGACTGGTGCAGGAAACCCCGCAGCGCGAGACCACGCCGTTCTATCCGCGCAGCCCGTACGCGGTGGCCAAGCTGTACGCCTACTGGATCACGGTCAACTACCGCGAGGCCTACGGCATGTACGCCTGCAACGGCATCCTGTTCAACCACGAGTCGCCGCGCCGCGGCGAAACTTTCGTCACGCGCAAGATCACGCGCGCGCTGGCGAATATCTCGCAGGGGCTGGAGCAGCAGCTCTTCCTTGGCAACATGGACGCGCTGCGCGACTGGGGCCATGCGCGCGACTATGTCGAAATGCAATGGCTGATGTTGCAACAAGAACAGGCCGAGGACTACGTGATCGCCACCGGGCGCCAGTACTCGGTGCGCCATTTCGTCGAAGTCGCCGCGCGCGAACTGGGGATGGAAATCGCGTGGCACGGGAGCGGCGTCAATGAACGCGGTGTTATTTCTTCTATGATGGGCGAGAAGTGCACTGGCGCAAGTGTTGGCCAGACCATTGTCGCGGTCGATCCGCAGTACTTCCGGCCGACCGAAGTCGAGTCCTTGCTGGGCGACGCCGGCAAGGCGCGCGAGCGGCTCGGCTGGACGCCGCAGACCAGCTTCGAGGCGATGGTGCAGGAGATGGTCGCGCATGACCTGGACACCGCGCGCCGCCACAAGCTGCTCAAGTCGCACGGCTACAACGTCGCAATCTCGCTGGAGTGATGCTTTGAAAAACGCGCAACCCCGCATTTTCGTGGCAGGCCACCGCGGCCTGGTCGGTTCGGCCATCGTGCGCGTGCTGCACGCGCTGGGGTTGACCAATCTCGTCACGCGCACCCATGCCGAACTGGAACTGACCGACCAGGCCCAGGTGCGCGACTTCTTCGAGACCGAGCATATCGACCAGGTCTACCTGGCCGCGGCCAAGGTGGGCGGGATCCACGCCAACAATTCCTATCCGGCTGAATTCATTTACGACAACACGATGGTGCAGGCGAATGTGGTGCACGAGGCCTGGCGCAATGGCGTGCACAAGCTGCTGTTCCTCGGCTCGTCCTGCATCTATCCGCGCATGGCCGAGCAGCCGATCCGCGAGGAATCCCTGATGAACGGCATCCTCGAGCCGACCAACGAGCCGTACGCGATGGCCAAGATCGCCGGCATCAAGCTGTGCGAGAGCTACAACCGCCAGTACGGCACCGATTACCGCTGCGTGATGCCGACCAACCTGTACGGCCCGGGCGACAACTACCACCCGCAAAACAGCCATGTGATTCCGGCCCTGATCCGCCGCTTCCACGAAGCGAAGCTCATCGGCGCGGCGGAGGTGGTGATCTGGGGCAGCGGCAAGGCGATGCGCGAATTCCTGTATGTCGACGACATGGCCGCGGCCAGCGTCTACGTGATGCAGCTCGACCGGGCATGCTACAGCGCCAACACCGACCCGATGCATTCGCACATCAATGTCGGCACCGGCGAGGACACCACCATCGGCGAGCTGGCCTCGCTGATCGGCAAGACCGTGGGTTACGACGGCGACATCGTGTTCGACCCCAGCAAGCCCGATGGCACCCCGCGCAAGCTGCTCGACGTGTCGAAGCTGAAGGCGCTGGGCTGGTCGGCCCGCATGCCGCTCGATATCGGATTGCGGCATGCGTATCGTGCGTTTCTTGATACGAACAAGTTGTATTGATGGCCACGTGGCCGGCTGAGGAACCTATCTTGAACAACGCCACCCTGACAGACATGATGAAGCCACCAGCCCACACCAGGCGCTGGCTGTGCGCGGCGCTGATCCTGGCCGCTGCCGGTCTGTCGGCATGCGGCAACAAGGCCAGGGAGGCCAAGCCGGGACAGGCGCTGGCCAGCGTCAACGGCGCCGAAATCACCGTGCTCCAGCTCAATGAAGAGCTGCAGCGCGCCGGCGTCGGCCCGGCCCAGCAGGAAGCCGCCAGCAAGCAGCTGCTGCAGGCGCTGATCGACCGCCAGCTGCTGCAGACCGAGGCGGCCCGGGAAAAGCTCGACCGCGATCCCAAGGTGATGCAGGCGATCGAGCGCGCCAAGGCCCTGATCGTGGCCCAGGCCTACCTGCAGAAGCGGGTCGGCAACCAGGTCCGGCCGACGCCGGCCGAGGTGGAGGACTATTACAACAAGAACCCGCAGTTCTTTGCGCATCGCAAGCAGTTCAACATGAACGA
>CXWL01020701.1_pt1 | contig 11192 bp, 6 predicted proteins | sample 590931 | NCBI WGS metagenome assembly CXWL01 (sample SAMEA3498368, study PRJEB10139) | groundwater metagenome | biome: water well; material: biofilm material | place: Germany | collected 2015-04-27 | reverse complement strand
TAGTTGCTCAAGCGCTCTTTTTAGCATATCTTTTCAATTGGTTCCAGTCTGTTTTTCAATTTACTCGAATCCATAAGCCGGGAGCTTAAAATGTAGACAAAGTTGCTGTATTTCGACAGCCTAGCCTCGGACCCGGATTGATCAGTGTAGCAGAGATAAGTAGAGTTCCCGATAGGCTGCTGCACTGGCGTGCCAGCTGAAGTCTTTTGCCATGCCGTTTTTCTGCAATCGTTGCCAGGTCTTTTTCTTATGATAAGCAAATGCCGCACGTTTTATCGTGCTCAGCAGATTGTCGGCAGTCATGGGGTAAAATAAAAAGCCACTGGCGCTTCCGTCGGCAAGTGCCGCCGGTGTGTAATCCACGACGGTGTCCAGCAGACCGCCAGTGGCATGGACTATCGGTGGCGTGCCATAACGCTGGCTATACATCTGATTCAAACCGCAAGGTTCAAAACGTGATGGCATCAGAAAGCAATCTGCGCCGGCTTCAATCAGGTGGGACAGGGCTTCACTAAAACCGATACGCACAGCGATTGCATCGGGGTAAGTTTGGGTCAAGGTGGATAACTGGTGTTCCAGTTCGGCATGGTCGCTACCGAGGACAACCAGTTGGGCGGGTATTTTTACCAGTTGAGGGGCTATCTGTATCAGCAAATCAGTGCCTTTCTGATGATTCAGGCGACTGACCACACCGAATAACGGAATATCGGCATCAACAGCTAACCCCATCTGCTGCTGCAAAGCGTTTTTATTCGCCGCTTTATCGGATAGTTTTTTGCTGGTGTAGTTTTTTACCAGATGGGGATCCATAGCGGGGTCCCATTCGTTGGTGGCTATCCCATTGATAATGCCGGTGATATTACGGCGGCGTGCTGCCAGTAATCCTTGCAGGCCAAAACCCAGCGCTTCTGTTTGAATTTCCTCTGCATAATTGGGACTGACCGTTGTGATATGGTCAGCATAGTAGAGTCCCGCCTTGAGAAAGGACAGGCTGCCGTAATATTCAACACCGTTGATGTCAAAACTATCCGGGGGCAACCCCAATTGGACGGCACTGCCGGGTGGAAATATGCCTTGGAATGCGAGATTATGGATCGTCATCAAGGTGGCTGCTTTTTTCCCTGGATGAAAATGCAGATAAGCGGGGGTCAGACCACTTTGCCAGTCATTACAGTGCGCAATATGCGGGCGCCAGGCAATCGGACTGGCATCGCTGGTCAGAATGGCGCCAATTTTTGACAGTAAGCCAAAGCGGAGTGCATTATCCGGCCAGTCACGTCCAAGCGCATCCATGTAGGGGCCTCCTTCGCGACGATATAACCCCGGGCAATCGATAACAAAAACCGGAATGTTTTCAGATTTGCTGAGCGATAATCTCGCCGAGAGCAGTGTAGCGGGCGGAAATTGTTCTAATTCGCTGAATTCGGCTACCTTGGATTTGTAGTTAACACCCGCCAGAACCTGTGGGTAACCAGGTAGCAGAAGCCGCACATCTGTATGCAGTGCACGCAACGCGGCAGGTAATGCAGCACTGACATCACCCAGGCCACCTGTTTTACATAAGGGATAAACTTCAGGAGTAATAAACAGAACACGGAGTTCCTGGGATGATGGCATGGAGGGTATTTTTACTGATTCGACTTGAAATAATTGATCAACCCATTGGTGGAGGCATCATGGGAAGTCACTGTGGCATCCTGTTCCAGTTCGGTTAGGATTTTTCCGGCCAGTTGCTTACCCAGTTCCACACCCCACTGGTCAAAAGGGTTGATGTTCCAGATCACACTTTGCACAAAAACTTTATGCTCGTAGAGTGCAATGAGAGAGCCCAGTGTCTTGGGATCCAGTTTTTTGAACAGAATGGAAGTGGTCGAGCGGTTTCCGGGAAAAACTTTATGCGGAAGCAGCTTTTCCAGCGATTCATCAGTCATGCCTTGCGCTGCAAGTTCAGTGCGGACTTCGCGTTCATTCTTGCCAGCCATCAATGCCTCCGTTTGGGCAAAGAAATTGGCTAATAACAAGCGATGATGATGACCCATTGGATGATGGCTTTGACAAGGGGCCAGGAAATCAGCCGAAACGGTTTGTGTGCCTTGATGCAATAGCTGGTAGAAAGCATGCTGGCCATTGGTTCCCGGTTCTCCCCAAACGACTGTCCCGGTCGCATAATCGACCACTTCACCGTCACGGGTGATACGCTTGCCGTTACTCTCCATTTCCAGTTGTTGTAAATAAGCGGGGAAACGGTGCATGGATTGATCATAGGGCAGCACTGCATGCGATGATGTACCGCAAAAATTGATTTGCCAGATACCCATCAGGGCCAGTATAACCGGCATATTTTCTGCCAGCGGGGCTGAGGAAAAATGCTGATCCATTGCTCTTGCACCTGCGAGTAACGAATAAAAATTATCCATGCCGATGGCCAAGGCAATAGGTAAACCAATCGCTGACCACAACGAATAGCGTCCACCCACCCAATCCCAGAACTCAAACATGTTGTCAGGATTGATGCCAAAGGCTTCCACCGCAGAACGATGGGTGGAAACAGCTACAAAATGATGCGCGATATCTTTTTCACTGCCGCCGTGAGCGAGAAACCATTCCCGCGCGGAATGCGCATTGGTGAGCGTTTCCTGCGTGGTGAATGTTTTCGAGGCAATCACAAACAATGTAGTAGCCGGGTCAAGATGCTGCAGTGTTTCAGATAGGTGCGTACCATCAATATTTGAAACAAAATGCGGTGTAATGGAAGGTAACCCGTAAGGTTTGAGTGCTTCAGTCACCATCACCGGCCCTAAATCAGAGCCGCCAATACCGATATTGACGATATCCGTAAAAATTTTGCCGGAATAACCCCTGCGCGCACCGCTCTGTATGGCGGTCGAGAAGCGCTCCATTTGTTCTAATACCCGTTTAATCTCTGGCATGACATCCACGCCATCTACCTTGACTGAGTGTTTGCCACGTAACGCAATATGCAGTGCGGCGCGATGCTCAGTCGAATTGATTTTTTCTCCTGAGAACATGCGAGCAATCCAGCTTGCCAATTCTTGTTGATGGGCTAGCGCCAGCAGTCGATGAATCGTTTCGCCATTGATCGACTGTTTTGCATAATCCAGTAAAATGTCATTGAAGAGTAAAGAGAACTTCTCAGAACGCTGAGGATCTTTTTGAAATAGTTCGCGCAAGTGTTGCTGCGCCATGACAGACTGATGTGCCTGCAAGGCAAGCCATGCCGTGGATTGGGTAAGAGATGACATATTTATTCTGGTTGCTGATTTATGATGCGTTTTCTCGTGAATTGATCTCCAGCGTGATGATCAATTCCTGAGTTGTGATCGGCCATTCCAACAGCAACGTCACCGCTTGCATGATTTTCTCAAATCCACTCTCAGATTGTGATACCGAAAAATGGGGTTGTGCACATAACGTTACAGAGGAAGAAGTCTTTAGCACGATATTCCCTCCTAACGTATCATCGTCCAGTGTTATTTCGGTCAAATGGGCTAGCTCAAGTAATTGACCGAAGCCACCGGGAATTTTTCCCTGGTAAATATAACGCCCACCTATGCCATCACAACTGGGCATGGCAAGGTTAATTTCGGTACTGAACACCTGTTCCATTTTATCGGTAAAACGATAGGACACTTGTAGCCGGTTATTATTAAGCGTGATGTGTTTATGAATGGGCTGCACAGTGTTTTCAGATTGGAAATGATTATTTTCAACCGCTGAATGCTTGGGTTGATAGGTAATAAACACGCCATCCAGACGATCTATAAACAGGCTCCGGGGATGATCGTCAGCTGTTATATCTTCGGCGTTTATCTCATGTTTATAGCTGATTCTGTCATGCGCTGAAGCGATGCCAGTCCCTTCATGGCTGGGTAGCTGACGTTCGCCGGGTTGAATTTTCTGGTAATAGTGCTCTACCTGGCAGCGCAAGGTATCACCGAAGTTATGTGTTAATCGATAGGCATCCAGCTCGCAAATACTGGCGAAGCTATCCAGCTTCAGGACTGCCTGGAGTATACCATTCTGGTGATAGGCTTCTTCCACGCCGTCCAGATCGGTATCTTCGGTGAAAGATGCGGGACGTGCGATGCAGGTATCCAGCAGCGCTTCCAGTGCAACGATGCCGTTGTAAACGGCACGCCGCAGATGGGGAAGATACAAACCACCGAACAGGCCATGCCAATAGGCATCATTGGCTTGGGATTCATAAAGTTTCTGCTGCATTTCCTGAGTCCGCTGTATCACGGGCAGTGACGCTAAACGTGCGGAAAGCCCCAACATACGCTTATGCATCCAGTTGGATTCAGGGTAGCGTGAAAAGAAATTTTTCCAGATGCCGCCACGTAAAAATGCTTTTTTGTGTTCATACCAGCCACTAGTCTTGGCTTGTTGCACTAAGTCTGCGTAGGTGCTGGCCGATTGGGCGGGCAGGGTCCACTCATTCATTTCAATGTAGGATACTGTGGGTAGATAGACAATCCCCCGTGTTTTTTCAGTGGCATGATATTCGCTGTAGTGCCGGGTACAAATTTTTGTTGAGGCCAGTACGCTTTGAATAAACTGTTCAAGCCAGCCTTTTTCATAAACCCACTGGTAAGTTTCCGGCCAGATACCAAATTTTTCAATGTCATCGAAATAGATCGCTGCGATGCTGGTATTGGACGGATTATTATCGGCTAATGATTCCAGATAAGCGATCGTTTCATCAACGGGTGAAAACGGAATCTTATAGCGCAAATTCTCAGAAATCGGAAACAAGTCAAGCGTCCGTGTATCTTCTTCCGTTGTGAAGTAACCATTTAATTCTGCAAGCGTTTTGCCAGCGCAGAGAAAATGATAGTCATCCACAATCACATAGCGGATGCCGCAATCAGCGAGTGCCGGAACGACCGTTGATTCCCAGACACGTTCTGTTAACCATGCGCCTTGCGGGCGTTGCCCTAACTTTGCGGCCAGCTTATTGGAAAAAGTTTCAATCTGTCCAATACGGTCACGGTTTGGAATGACTGCCAGCACGGGCTCGGTATCACCCGCGCCAAATAACTCGACTTGCCCCCGCTTGACCATTTCCCGCAATAATGCCATGTCTTCCGGATAATGTTCGAATAGATAATCGAGTAACCAACCAGAGAAATGGACTGCGAAATGGAAGTCTGGATAGCGATAAAGTACTTGCAGAAAGGGTCTGTAACAACGCAAGTGTGCATCCATCAGCACTTCAGGAAAATTACCAACCGGTTGATGCGCATGAACACCAAAAAGTAGAGAGACACGTTGAGGCATTAAATTATTCCAGTCATAGTTTTACCATAATAAAAACCCAAAGAACGCTTAACCTGGATATTTCATGAATTGCACACGCTCTCACTTGGTTATTTATTTCACAAGGAATTTTTGCAGGCAAGCCGCTTTGCGGCTTGCCTGCTTACTCCGAATCCTCAGTTGAGTGTATGAATAACTAAATCGCTTCTTCGAAAAATTCCTTATAAAACCAATATCCTGCGCGATCATCGTGCGAATTCATGAAATATCCAGGTTAATGCAATTTGAAATCAATCAGTTGTTCATGAAGATCGCCGCATGGCGCCGCTTTCTTCAGTTTGCTCACTGCCTTTGCTAATGGATTCAAGGACTACTGCGGGTACTGGCAGTTTAAGTAAATGATAAAGATTAATCAGGTTTTGCCTGAACAGCTGATCGAAACTTGCGACCGAATGTGCTGGGTTGTAATCACCAAACCACCAGAACCAATCGGAGCTTTCACAAGACGCCAATTGTCGGCAGGCCTCGGCTTTTTCCACATCGGTTAGTCGATCGCTTTGTATCACCAGATCAAAACTATGTTTGGCTGCACAGAGCATATCCCAGGCACAATTCTTTTCCTTGTCGCCCATCCAGGTGGAAAATGTTCCATACACCCAACTACCTGCTGCCAGTGTGGGTAATGTCACAATATGATCAACATTTTCGACAGAGGCAATATAGTCATGATAAGTCGTCGTGCGAATCACTGGGTGGCTATCCAGTAAACTATAAAGATCATCAAGAAAATAAAATCCGTTGTAGGGATAGGACTCCCAGGCATTTTCTCCGTCCAGAATGACACTGACCACCGGGTTTTCTCCAGCGGGACTACTATGGGATATGCGTTCCAGCGATTGTATAAAATTTTCGGCAGCATCACGTCCAAACCATTTTGCATATTCAAAACCAATTAAATCAGATAATTGATCATCACGAAAAAAACAGATGACGTGCTCCGCCTCTCCAGCTACCCGGTAGGGGTGATATAAATAACGGTTGCGATCCGGTAATGGCTCATCAGGATAAGAGGTGCGTAAGCTATTCACCAGAACACCTTCACCGCTGGCACTCCACTGGCAGTTTTGCTCTGCCAGGATTTTTAATAACGGTGTCGATAGTGCTCCTTCAGCGGGCCAGATGCCGGAGGGTTGCTTACTAAAACGCTGCGTATGGCTGGTTATTGCCGAGGATAGATGAAATGCAACACGGCTGCGTCCACCTGGATAATTACTATGATCGGGCAAAGCTGTATCAGGTTGACTGTCCCGCGCGGAAGAAAAATCAATCAGTAACGGTGCGAGCGGATGATAGTGGGGTGTAGTGGATAATTCAATCTGGCCTGACTCAGCGAGTTTCTTGTAGCGTGGAATCAATTTCTGGATCAAGTCTCCAATCAGATTGAACAATTGCAGCCGATCCGTAACAGTAAATCCTTCGCTTTGAGCCATCAACCTCATCACCAATTCGTTATTTCGACGTACACTTTCACCCATCCATGCCAGGTGATACCACACGAGTAAATCTGCCAGATATTGTCCGGAAAAATAATTTAATTCAGCTTCACCGCGTTTGTTAAGGATATTATACAGCTCGTACAAGCGTTTATAGACTGGATATGGTTGCAGCATCCTTGCATGATTGCTGAGAAAGCAACTGTCGAGCACGTGTAAGCGATCTTTCATCGTAATGTGCTCCAGCTCAGGTGTCGATAACAGGCGCAGCAAGGGATCACGTATCTGTCCCGCTGAAAATTGCTCAATATAATCCTCCAATTGATCCAGCAATATTGGCACAAAATTGATAACCGCCTTGGTTTGTGGATGCATCTCCAGGTGATAAACCATATCGGTATAATCCTTGATGGCATGGAGATACACCCACGGTAACAGGAATTCATTGGTTGCATAATCCCGGTAGTCCGGTTGATGCATGTGCCATAATAAAATAAGATTTAATTGCTTCATTTAAAAATGATAGTACTTATGAAAATTTTGTCATTAGGGAAACTTCGCCCAAGTTGATTACGTTCATGGTTAGACAAGCTCACCACGAACGTAATCAATACCTTACCGTTCGTCCTGAGCTTGTCGCAGGACTTAATCAGAACTTTCTTGGCCTATTTTATGAATTTGTTGCCCCAACATTTCCGGTGTAATTAATGTGATGCCTTTTTCAGTCACGTAAAATCGCGTGCGATCTACCTCTGGATCGTATCCTACTACCAGTCCTTCAGGAATGACACATTGTTTTTCCACGACCACACGTCGCAGACGTGCATATCTGCCAATTTCTACATTGGGCAGTATGACAGAATCTTTGACATTGCTGTAACTGCGGACTTTTACATTAGAGAATAGCAAAGAACGACGGACCGTCGCACCACTGATAATACAGCCACCCGACACTGAGGAATCCAGTGCCTGACCACGGCGATTTTCATCATCAAAAACGAATTTGGCAGGAGGTAATTGTTCCTGGTGCGTCCAGATCGGCCAATCTTCATCGTAGAGATTGAGTTGCGGAGTAACGGTAGTCAGGTCAAAATTAGCTTCCCAATAAGCATCCACCGTTCCCACGTCTCGCCAATAAGGCACTCCCGATGCCATATTCACGCAGCTGTTTAAAAACCGGTGTGCAAATATGCGATAGCGAGGCACCAGATACGGAATCAGATCTTTACCAAAGTCATGGGATGAATTATTGACGTTACTGTCACGAATTAATTGTTCATATAGAAATGCTGCATTAAAGACATAAATTCCCATACTCACCAGCGCTTTTTCTGGTTGATCGGGCATGGGTACTGGATGATCTGGTTTTTCAGCAAAACTGGTTACTTGCCATTCATCATTGACACCCATTACGCCAAAAGCACTCGCTTCTTGCAGTGGAATTTCGAGACAGGCCACCGTCATATCAGCCCCTTTTTCTATATGTTCAGTCAATAATTTGCTGTAATCCATTTTGTAGATATGATCTCCACCCAGAATGAGTACATATTTTGCATCGTGGCGTCGCAATATATCAAGATTCTGGAATACGGCATCGGCTGTACCTTGGTACCAGGTCTCTGCTGTTCGTTGCTGAGCAGGTAACAGTTCGACAAATTCCTTGAAGCGTCCATCGAGAAAACTCCAGCCATACTGAATATGACGGATCAGGCTTTGTGCCTTGTATTGCGTAACAACTCCGATGCGACGAACACCCGAATTAACACAGTTAGAAAGTGGGAAATCAATGATGCGAAACTTACCCCCAAAGGGAACCGCTGGTTTGGCGCGCCAATCCGTCAGTTGATGTAAACGGCTGCCACGCCCGCCCGCTAGTATGAGTGCCAGCATATTGCGTGTATGATTGTTATGGAAACGCGGGTTGGTTTCATGCTTTACTGGACATGGATCCACAGGTCTGAATTCTTTGTCTTCCATAGTCATGTGTCGCTCCACTATCTATATGAGGTTATTATCGCATTATGTCACTTTCTCGCGAACAATTTTTATCTTAATCAACAATGGTAAATAACCAGGCAATCTTCTTAATGGCCACCTCCACCAAAACTGATAATTTGCTGAAAGCGCTGCTAGCTGCACGACTACATGATCCATTTGCTTACCTGGGTGCGCGTATGGAGCATAATCGTGGCTTGATACGGGTATTTCATCCCTATGCTGAAAATATCCGGATCAAAGTAACCCATGAGTTTGAACCGATGACACGTATCCATTCGAGTGGAGTTTTCGAGTGGCGCGGAATAACCCTGCCCGCTACGCCTTATCTATTGCGGATCGAAGAAAGCGGCGGAAATCAGAAAAATACAATGTATGAAACTTATGATCCTTATGCTTTTTCGCTGCAAATTTCTGATCATGAATTGTACCTGTTCAATGAAGGCAGTCTGAAACAAGCTTATCGCACTTTAGGCGCACATAAAGTCAGCATAGCTGGTATTGAAGGGGTACGTTTCTCAGTCTGGGCACCCAACGCAGAGCGCGTCAGTGTTGTGGGTGATTTCAACCGGTGGGATGGTCGCATTCATCCGATGGCAGTCCACTATTCCAGTGGCATATGGGAATTATTCATTCCTGGCCTGTCGCCGATGTCACTGTATAAATACGAAATCCGCAATCGCGATAGCGGAGAAATTCTACTCAAAACCGATCCCTATGCTACACGCTATGAGCTGCGTCCAAATACAGCTGCGCTTACACCGGTGAACGGGCACTACGACTGGCAGGATATTGAATGGATGACAAATCGTGCAGACTGGAACTGGTTAAATGCGCCTCTAAATATTTTTGAAATTCATATTGGCTCATGGAGGAAGCATCCTGATGGGCGCTTTTATACGTATCGTGAACTGGCTCAATATCTGTTGCCTTACGTATTAGAAATGGGCTATACCCATATCGAATTAATGCCCATTTCAGAGCATCCACTGGATGAATCATGGGGTTACCAAACCACCGGATATTTTGCTATCACCAGTCGCTATGGTTCATCCGATGATTTCAGATTCTTCGTTGAGGCCTGTCATCAGGCAAAAATTGGTGTGATCCTGGATTGGGTACCTGCACATTTTCCACAAGATACTTTTGCATTGGCACGTTTTGACGGGACTGCATTGTATGAACATGAAGATCCACGCCTTGGATTTCACCAGGATTGGGGCACTTGTATCTTCAATTATGGGCGTAACGAAGTCAAATCATTTCTATTATCGAGTGCCCATTATTGGCTGTCTGAGTTTCATCTGGATGGATTACGGGTCGATGCCGTTGCTTCCATGCTTTATCTGGATTACTCGCGCAAGGAAGGAGAATGGTTACCGAATAAGTATGGCGGCAGGGAGAATCTGGAGGCGATTGATTTTCTGCGTGACCTGAATATTATGGTTCACGAGGAGTTTCCGGGCGCGTTAACACTGGCAGAAGAGTCCACTGCATGGCCGGCTGTGTCGCGCCCAACCTATGTCGGCGGCCTGGGGTTTTCCATGAAATGGAATATGGGTTGGATGCACGACACCCTTTCCTATATGCAGCAAGATCCTATCTATCGGCACTATCACCACAATCAGCTGACTTTTAGCCAGCTCTATGCGTATACGGAAAATTTCATATTGCCATTTTCACATGATGAGGTAGTCCATGGTAAGGGTTCACTCCTGACCAAAATGCCCGGCGATGTCTGGCAAAAATTTGCTAATCTGCGTTTATTGTTTGTCTATCAGATGACCTGGCCTGGTAAGAAACTCAATTTCATGGGCAATGAATTTGCTCAGAAACAGGAATGGAGAGTTAACCATGAGCTGGATTGGAAATTGCTGGAACACAAGCAACACTGTGGTGTTCAGGCAACGTTACGTGATTTGAATCAGTTATATCAGAATACCCCAGCTTTATATCAACTCGACTTTTCTGCAGAAGGTTTTAGCTGGATCGATTGCCAGGATGCCGATCAATCCGTGATCAGTTACGTGCGGCATGCGAGCGATGGTACGTTTATACTGGTGATTCTCAACTTTACCCCGGTTCCGCGTCAAAACTATCGCATTGGAGTCCCTGCTGGAGGGTTTTACCGTGAGATATTCAACAGTGATTCAACCTATTACGGCGGTAGTAATATGGGTAATATGAGCAACATCGTTACCACCCATGAACCCTGGATGGGTCTGCCTGATTCCATTGTTATCACCTTGCCACCGTTGGCGGGTATTATCCTTTCTTCAGAAAGTATCTATTAATTCGTTTGGCAAGGCGAACGAAAAAAACGGCATTGTTAACCCGGATATTGCATGAATTCGCACGATAATCACGCATGATATTGGTTTCACAAGGGATTTTTCGAAGAAGCGGTGTAGTTATTCATACACC
>CXWL01141156.1_pt1 | contig 11194 bp, 11 predicted proteins | sample 590931 | NCBI WGS metagenome assembly CXWL01 (sample SAMEA3498368, study PRJEB10139) | groundwater metagenome | biome: water well; material: biofilm material | place: Germany | collected 2015-04-27 | reverse complement strand
GCAGCCATGGCGGTCCCGCGGGCGACCTGTACGTGGCGCTGGCGCTGACGCCGCATCCGCTGTACCGGATCAGCGGGCGCGACCTGTACATGGACCTGCCGCTGGCGCCGTGGGAAGCGGTGCTGGGCGCGGTGATCCGCGTGCCCACCCTGGACGGCCCGGTCGAACTCAACGTCAAGCCGGGCGCCACTGCCGGGCAGCAGCTGCGCCTGGCCAAGCGCGGCCTGCGCGGCAGCGACGGCGCCAGCGGCGCGCTGCACGCGGTCATCGTCATCGCCATGCCGGCCGTCGTCAGCGAGGCCGAGCGGGACCTGTACCGCCAGCTGGCGGCCGCTTCCGATTTCGACCCGCGGCCACAGTTCGCGCAGGCGGAGACAGCATGAACGTACAACTGAGCCATGCGATCTGGCTGGGCGAGGCCGAGCTGTGCACGCTGGAACACCTGGCCGAGGTCTCCGGCCTGTCGCTCGGCGAAGTCGACGACCTGGTCGTGAGCGGCGTGATCTGGCCGGCCGACGCGGCGACCCAGCCGCGCAGCTTCCACCTGCTGCACGTGGTGACGGTGCGCCAGGCGCGCCGTCTGCGTGACGATTTCGAGCTCGACAGCAATGGCCTTGCGCTTGCCATGACGCTGTTGCGCCGCATCGGCGCGCTGGAGCAGGCGCTGTCGCAGCAGCGGCGCGTGGCCGGTTCCTAGCCGTTTTCGCAATAAGGTCGGCGGCGCAGCACCGCGCTTGACACATCTGTTTGCTGTTGCCATGCTTGTCGCTTTTATTTCGAGCCACGCCAATGACAACGCTACATGAACTGATCGAGACTTCCACCGTGAGCGAGCTCAAGGAGATGCTCGCGTATTTCCCCGGCGCCGACAAAGTCGGACGCAAGGAGCTGCTGGTCGCGTCGGTCATGCAGCAGATGTCCGGCGACGGCATGCTGCGCGCCTGGCAGCAGCTCGACCCATGCCAGCGGCTGGCCGTGGGCGAAGCCATCTACGACGCGCACGGCATTTTCCACGGCAAGCGTTTCGCGGCGAAATACGGGCAGTGGCCCTTGCTCCATCATTCCGGCGGCCAATATCAACGTGGCGCCTTGACCGCACTAGGCCTGTTCATGCACTGGCTCGGCGATCACCTGGTGATCCCGGAGGATCTGCGGGCGCGCCTGAAGGCATTCATTCCCGCGCCGGCGCCAAACACGCTGGCGACAGTCGCGGCCTTGCCGGAAGCGGACGCCGACGGCGCGCCCATCACCGTGCGCGCCACCGCGCCCGATGCCTTGCACGACGTCGTGGTGATGCTGCGCGCGGCCGACCAGCAGCTGATCGCCGTCAGCGACAAGACGCACCTGCCCGGCGTTGCCGGCTTGTCGGTGGTCTCGGGCAAGCTCGCCGGCGGCGATTTCTACGACATCGCCGCCCCCAAGGACCAGTGGGAACAGCGGATCGGCCCCATCAAGGCGCTGGCGTGGCCGGTGCTGCTGCAGGGCGGCGGCCTGGCCCAGCTCAACGGCAGCAAGCTGGGATTGACGCCGGCCGGCATCAAGGCGCTGCAGGCGGCGCCGGCCGACGTCGTGCGCGCCATCTGGCGCAAGTGGCTGACATCGACGCTGCTCGACGAATTCAGCCGGATCGACGAGATCAAGGGACAAAAGGGCAAGGGCCGCATGAGCGCCGCCGCGCCGCGCCGCGCCGTCGTCGGCGTCGCCCTGCAGCGCTGCCCGGTCGACACCTGGGTCAGCGTCGACGAGTGGGCGCGCGACATGCGGGCCGAGGGTTTGCCGCTGGCGATTTGCCACGACATCCCCAGCCTGTATATCAGCGACCCCAACTATGGCAGCCTGGCCTACGGCGGCGCGCAGATGTCGAACCTGCTGCAGCTGCGCTACCTGCTGTGCGTGCTGTTCGAATACTGCGCCACCCTGGGCATGGTCGATGTCGCCTACCGTTCGCCGCACGACGCGCGCGCCGACTTCGGCGAGCTATGGGGCGCCGAAGACATGTCATTCCTGTCGCGCTACGACGGCCTGATGTATTTCCGCCTGACCGCGCTGGGCGCGTATTGCCTGGGCGCCAGCGACAGCTACACGCCGGTGGCCGCCGCGGCGACGTGCTCGCTGGCGGTGCATGCCAACCTGCNNCTCGACCGCGAGAAGGCGATCGCTGCCATCGAACGGGGCCACGACGCCGCCCAGCTCGAAGCGTTCCTGCAGGCGCGCGACAGCCAGCCGCTGCCGGTTCAGGCGGAAGCGTTCCTGCGTACCTGCGCCAGACAGGGCAAGGCGATGAAGGTGCTGGAGGCGAGCCTGCTGATCGAATGCGTCGACCCCGACACTGCCGACCTGATCGCCGCGCACAAGGACACCGCCAGGCTGTGCATGCGCGCCGGCGAGCGCCACCTGGTGGTGCGGCTGGACCAGGAGGGTAAATTCCGCAAGGCCGTGCGCCAGCTCGGCTACGGCATACCGGTGTGAACGGGCGGTTCCTGACGATGACCATCACCAGCGACCTGCCAAAACTGCTCGGCAGCGTGCGCTGCGACGGCGATTTCTATGCCGCCGGCGCGACGGCCCAGCTGTACAAACTGCTGAACTACGACACCGGCAGCTTTTTCGTCGAGCATCGGGACGCGGAAAAGAGCGCCGGGCATGTTTGCCACACTGGTGATCGTGTTGCCGTCCGTGTATGCCGGCGGCGAATTGCTGATCCGCCGCCACCGCGAGCGCGAAGTCTGCCTGCCGCTGGCCTGCCCCGACCCGTCCGATGCGGCCTTCGTCGCCTTCTACGCCGACTGCGTGCACGAGGTGCGGCCGGTGACATCGGGCACGCGCCTGACGCTGATATACAACCTTATCCGCGACGGCGAGACGGTGCCGGCGTCACCGCCCCAGTACCGACGCGAACAGGTCGCGCTGGCAGCCATGCTGTCGGGCTGCGCCGCCGCACTCGACGCCGGCGCCGGCGCCGGCAATCTACCGAAAAACTGGTCGATCCGGTGGAACACGCGTATTCGGCTGCCGAGCTCGGTTTCCACAGCCTCAAGAACGCCGATGCCGCGGCGGCGAAGGTGCTGTCGGCGGCAGCCGCATTGGCCGGCTGCGACATCCACCTGGCCCAGGTGATGATCGAGGAGAGCGGCAGCGTCGAGCACGACGGCTACGAATCGCCTTCCTGGCGACGCTATCGTGGCCATGACGAGGACGAAGGGGAGGACCTCGATGACGGCTTTGAAGTGAGCGAGGTTGTCGAGCGCAGCGCCACGGTGTCGGACTGGCGTCGGCCCGACGGCAGCCCGGCGCCGATGGGCGTGCTGCCCTTGCACGACAACGAGCTGTGCCCTCCCGGCGCGCTCGACGATGCCGATCCCGACGAGCAGCATTTTCACGAGGCCACCGGCAACGAGGGGGCGTCGTTCGAACGCAGCTACCGGCGCGCGGCGCTGGTGCTGTGGCCGCGCGCGCGCCGGCTTGCCGTGATCAGCCAGGGCGCACTGGCCGGCACGCTCGGCTAGCTGGAGCATCTGAGCGGACGCGCTGGCGCCACCGCCGCGCCGCTGGCGCTGGCCGCGATGGTAGTGCGCGGCTGGCCGGAGCGCGGCGGGCCGCGCGGCGCAGATGCCGCACGGCTGCTCGCCTGCCTGCTGCGCTTGGAGGGGCCCGAGTTGATCGAGACCTTCATCGCCGAGGTGCCGGCGGCGGGCCGCTACGACGGTGCGGAAAACGCCGCGCTGGCGCAGGCGGCACTGCTGTTGCCGGCGCCGCGCGCGGGCGCATTGATCGAGGCCGTTATCGCCGCCAATGCGCCGTTTGCACCGGGCGCTTGCGCCGAGTTGCTGGCCGCGTGCTGCATAGGGCGCGAGCACGCCGTCGATGCGCTCGCGCCCGCTGCGCGCACGCTCGTCGACGCGCTCACCGGCGCCTTGTCCAAGCCGGCGGAAGCCGATCACTGGCGCCGGATCGCGCCTCCAGACGCTGCGCTGGTGGTGCACGTGTTGACCACCTTGCAGCGTCAGGGCGACGCCGCGCTGGCGGACATGGCGATACCACCGTCTCTCTTGATAAATATCAATGTCTAGCCGGTATTCCGAACGTTAATCTTTGCTAATATATTTGCGGTAACTGGCGATTCGTCCTGTAGGAAATTCTATGGCGATCATCGATTCGGGGAACCGCCGCTCGCACAGCGGTATCGTTTTTTTCAACGATATCACGCACACGATTGATGGGTACCAGTTGCCCGATGGCTACAACGTTTTCTGCTCGCCCTAAGCTGACGTATACGATTACAAATGCCGACGCTCTCCACGGCCAGCAGAACTTCGTGGGGCTTTCGACAGCTTCGGCAATATTGGAAGCGCAATGCGAGCCGCAAGCTCGCGCATGGCTGCGCGCAGTCACTCGCATGGTAAGGAATTCCGGCACTTCCGATCAACCATCTCCTAACAGGTGTTCGCAGAATGGCAAATTCTCGCAAGCCAGGCCCCCTGAACCCACCGATGCATTGGTGCCTTATTCCGGCGCTGACGCCCGGGCCGCTGGGTCTTTTCGACCAGGGTGATCCCAACGTCACGACCTTGCTCGGCGACACCCCTGGACCGCTCGGAATGAACGATGCGAATGACCCAAGCATGAGTCCTTTTGGCTCTGCCATGGATCATGCGATGTTCATCTCACAAGATACGATTCGCCGTGCACTGGAGAACGATTCGGACGATGCCAGGGCGGCGGCGAGCGCCGCGGTGAAGCCATCGTCCGCTGCATGGAAGCGCACTGAACAAAGCAGCGTTCCGGCATGGAATCCCGCAGCGGCGGATCGCGTGATGGGGAACTTGCTCGCGAATTCGGAACGGTTTGCGGCCAACAAGTCCAGCCCAGACCTGTTGGACCGCATCGCCGAGCAAGGGCACGCAGTCCTCGACGCCACAGCAGAGGCCGTTGGCGATGTGGGCAGGACGCTGCTTCGCGCCGTGACGATCGATACACCGGAGGAAGCGAGGGAAAGAGCCGAGCGGATTGAGCTACTTCGCGCGCAAAATTTCCGAAAGTTGCTGGGAGCTGAACTTCTCGCGCACGGGATGATCGACAATGGCACGGTTTGCACACGACAACTAGGGCCAATGGCGGTGGCGGTGCAACCGGCGTCGGCGCATTTGGCATACTACGATTCGTTTGATCAGCGCATCGCTCGGAGCACGGCCGATGCGCTCGAATTCTATGCCAGCGGGGCGCTCATCAATGCGGTTGCAATGCCGATTCTGACGGCTGGCGGCAAACTCACGCTCCGATTCTTGAGCAAAGAAGCCAAACTGAGCTATGGACTTCAGCAGGAACTACGGTCATCGCTGCGCGCAGACCTTCGGCCTTCTGCCAAAATAGATGGGCTGAGCCCACGGATTGGAGGGAGCAAGACCGCCGAACTCGTCGCGCCAAAAATTGCAGAGGGTGGCAACGCAAGCTGGGCGACGGGCAACGGCCGGGTACCGGATAGTGCCGGTGTAGCATCCGAACGTGGTGTGGCATTTTTTGGTCGTGACAATCTCCGTTATTATGTGGGTGACGCCAATGGCGCGACTCCGCCATTGGGCGCCCCAGGCAGGCCCTTCTTTATGATGCCAATAGAAGATTCCGCTTTGATCAACACTCCTGTTAGTGCTGCTATCGAAAGTGGATTTGCTCCGTCTGCCCAGAGGGTTTGGAATAATGGCGGAGATCTATTCGGGATTTCCGTGCCGTTGGAGGGAATGTCTCCTCGACTTCCTACGGCCGCCGACNNTACGGCAGTAAATGTGGCTGATACCGACTGGTTCCTAGTCAATAAGACGCGAGAATTTGTGATTGATGGCGGGGCACAAACACCAAAAGGAACTGTCATATTCCGGGTTGGAGAACGTGGCGAATTGATTCCTTTATGGAGGTACTAGTAATGATCTCGACCTCGGTTGGTTGCGACGAGTGTAAGGGATACTGGCAAAAGAGCCCAAAGAAACGCCCGGAACCATCAGACGTCAATATGGAACTGCAAGTATCGCTCGTTGTGTGCATGAAATGTGGGAGCCTTTGGGAAGAATCTCAGCGGCTAGCCCGTATTATCGATTTAAACGAAGCAAAAATTATATTCAAAAGATACTTTAAAAGGTGAAATAATATGAGTCCGATGCATCTGAAGCCTAATAATTACTTAGAAATTTCATTAGCTGAGGCGCAAGCAGGAAAAATTCTGATGGGCGATTTTATTCAAATAATGGTCGCCGCCGATCTATTCATCGCTAGCACGGAAGAAATGCCTATTGGCGCACATGCCCTCCATCCACTTCTATTCGATAGGGCTGGCGTTCCGATGGCGGCGGTTTATACAGATGCTTCACGTCTTGTGTCGGTCCAATCTCAAGTCAAGTCGGTAGTCAAGATGAAAGGGGTCGACATCTTTTTAAAGACTCCCCCAAAGTACGGCATCGTAATTAATCCAGGTTACGATATTGGATTAGAGATTCTGCCTGAGGGCGTCGAGAATATTGTAAATAAATATTGCGGACCGAATCTGCAGAAATCTCCCAGGTAGTTGGGTAAGCAGTCCCGTTGCAGAGCAAACGCGCGCGTTCGCGTAGAGAAATTATTCTCTGAAGAAAATATTGATATTTTGAACTTGAATTGTGAGTCAGTCGTTTAGGGGCGAATAGCGCGACTGTTGCCGCAACTGGCGTCGCGGCCGTCGCCGTAGCGGCCCCAACATGTGAGATCGCGTCACCGAGAAAGTCCCGGACGCTACCGAATCGAAAGTGTCTCCTTGACTTCCTGCTGCCGCTGACGCCGTGGGCTGGCCACATTTTCTTGAACGTGGAAATGCTGCAGCAAGTATGACAGGCACCGACTGGTTCTTAGTTGGCCAAGCCCACGGTCAGGCAGCCATCGACACGGCGTTGCCGCGACCGCATCTGTCGTATACTGCGGCACTGTCGCAACCCCATTTCCGTCACCCCGACGATCACCCGAGCACAAATTGGCTACTCCTAAATCGCTGGTGTCCGCGCTGTACGACCATTGGGACACCGTCGAGTGGCTGGCCCAGCTCTCGCGCGAGATGCCGAGCTTCGAAGCGGAGCACATCCTGGCGGTGATGGCGCGCCTGGCGCCCAGCTCCTCGGCCGACGAGCAGCAACAGGCGCTGCGCCACCTCGTCAACGCCGACATCCTGCAGGCGCAGCCGCGCGGCCAGTCCTACCANNGCTCAACACCTACGTGCTCGAATTCGTGCGCGGGCTCACGCGCGAGCACGAGCTGGGCCTGTCGGCGGTGCTCGGCTCGCGCATCAACGCCATCACCGACGCCACCCGCAAGCTCAACGAAGGCGTGCAGGGGCGCGACATGGACCTGCTGCGCCAGGCCGCCAACAAGCTCTCCGAGCTGTTCCGCCAGATCGGCCAGCAGCTCGACGGCGACCGCCACGCGATCCTCGAGCTGGCCGAGCGCGCCAAGGCGCAGCAGACCGACATGCCGATCGCGCGCCGCTACCGCGAAGTGCTCGACGCCTACGACAACTACGTCGCGCCGATGGCGGCGATGATGGACAGCGGCCCGAGCGGCACCTTCTACCGCCATCTCGAGCAGGCCGAGCACGCGCTCGACAACGCCGTCGACGTGCTGACGGTGCAAGGCGCCCTCTACACCCAGCGCCTGGCGCTGCGCCACGTCGCCTACCAGGCCAAGGAACTGCGCCGGCTGGGACGCGAGGTATTGAAGCATTGCAGCGACACCCTACTGCCGCTGCGCGAGGAAGTGCGCCAGCACAACCTGCTGTCGGCGGCCATCAGCGCGCTGCTCGGGCGCGTGCGCAAGCGCGGCCTGAACCGCACCCTGCCGGCGCGCGATCTTCCCCTGTGGCGGCGCGAACTGTCGCGCGCGGTGTCGGTCGGCCCCGAGGTGCTGACCATCATGAGCGAAGCGCGATCTTTCGCGCCGATGCTGGTCAGCTTCCCGGAGGAGCGCGCGGCCGGCGCCATGCCCGCGCTCGACCTGGTCGACGAGCAGGCGCTGGCGGACGACCTGCGCGCCGCGATGCCGGTCGTCAACCTGCTGGCCTGGCTGCGCGCGCGCTACCGCCACCTGAACGACGCCACCCTGCTGCGCCTGTATCATGAGCTGATCGCCCGCCCCGACTGGCAGGCGATCCAGAGCGACGCCACTTCCAGCGTCCCCCTCAACACGGTGCGGGTGACCCTGTATCCGCACGCCATCGAAGCCGCATGAAACCACAAGCCCCCAGTCCGCCGATCGCCCTCGACCAGCTGCCCCACCTGAAGGAGCTGTTCGCCATGCTCAACGCCGGCCGCCACGTCAACCGCCTGAGCGAGCCGGTGCTGTGGGCCGAGCTCGAGCGCGAGGCGGCGCAGTACGAGCGCGTGTTCGGCGCGCTCGGCTACGAGCTGCGCATCGACGGCCGCGGCTACGCCTGGTTCCAGACGGCCGAGGCCAGCGGCACGGTGTCGAAGGCGACGCGCCAGCTGGCGCTGCTGTTCATGCTGATTTTCGAGCAGCAGGCCGATGCCGGCCAGCACCTGGGCCGCTTCGTCGACTGGCGCATCGACCGCGCGCTGCTGGCCGGCCTGCTCGACAAGAACCGCGCGCTGCTCGACGCCGAAGGCCTGGCCGAAGTCGACGCCCTGGCGCAGCTGCTCGACACGGCCGTGCGCTACGGCTTCGCCGACGCCGCCAACGGCGCCTGGCGCTTGCTGCCGGCGGTGTTCCGCTACCTCGACCGGTTCGAGGAACTGGCCGCCAACGCCGACCTGGCCGGCGACGCCATCGAGCTGGCCGTGGCCGAACGGGAGGCATCATGATGCAATACGGCTTCCAGCGCCTGGTGATGCTCGGCAGCGCCGGCTACCAGCGGGCCGAGCTGCCGCTCGACGCGGCCGTCTCGCTGATCGCGCCCAACAACACCGGCAAGACCAGCCTGATCAACGCGCTGCAGTTCCTGCTCATCGTCGACAAGCGGCGCATGGATTTCGGCGCCCACGACGTCGAAAAGAGCCGGCGCTTCTACTTCCCCAACAACAGCGCGTTCATCCTGCTGGAAGTGGCGCTGCCGACCACCGGCACCGTGGTGCTCGGCTGCGTCGGCAAGGGCGTCAGCCACGACTACGAATACTTCGCCTACAAGGGCCAGCTCGACATGGAGGACTTCCGCCTGCCCAACGGCAGCGTGGTGACCCAGCCGCAGCTGAAGTCGCACCTGGCGACGCGCGGCAAACTGGTGTTCAGCTACACGTCGAGCGAATTCAGCGACGCCATCTACGGCAGCCGCAAGAAGCGCCAGGACCACGAGCCCGACTTCACCATCTTCAAGCTCGAGCACGCCAGCCTGGCCGAGGCCTTCCAGCGCGTGCTCACGCGCACCCTGCGGCTGGACCGGCTGCGCTCGGGCGAGGTCAAGGACTACCTGCTGAGCATCTTCCGCCGCGACCTGCCCGACGCCAACATCGACTTCAAGGCCGAGTGGGACAAGGCGTTTGCCGACGTCAACGCCGACCGCGCCCAGTACCAGGCGGCGCTGGCGCACCAGGCCGAGATCGCCGCGCTCGAGCGCGACGCCGGCGAGCGGCTCGACCTGCGCGGCAAGCTGATCCACAACCGGCCCCTGATCGACAGCGCGCTGGGCGCGTGGGACGCGCACTTCACCGACAGCGAAGCGCGCCTGCAGGAAAGCATCGCCCAGGTCGCGCGCGACCAGCAGCGCCTGCGCACGCGCGACGTCGAACTGGCCGAGCAACGCCTGCTCAAGCGCCAGCAACTGGCGCAATTGGAGCAGTCCGACAAGCGCCACGCCGCGCTGGCGCAGCAGTTCGCGCTGGTGGCCGACCGCCGCACGCTCGAGGCGCGCCACGCCGAAGCGCGCCAGGCGCTCGACGCCCAGATCGCGCTGGTGCAACAGGCCAGCACGCGCAGCGCCGACGCCGTCGCGCGCGAGCGCAAGAGCGCCGAGCAGGAGCACGCCGGCCTGCAACGCGAACTGGCGACGCTGACCGACAACCTGTACCTGCGCCTGCAGGCCGCCCTCAGCGCCGAACAGCTCGCCACGCTCAACGTGCTGCTGGCGCGCCAGGTGATGACGCTGGGCGCCGGCCAGTTCGACATCGACCCGGCCCAGCTGCCGACCCTGCGCGCGCAGCTCGACCGCCTGGTCGACGGCGGCCGCCTCGCGCTGCCGGGCGTCGCCATCACGCTCGATGCGCTCGAAGCGCAGCACAGCCAGCGCACCCCGGCCGAGCTGGAACTGCGCATCGGTGAACTGGCGCAGCAGATCGCCGACCTGGCGCGCCAAGGCGAGGCGGCGCGTGCGCTCGACGCCGCCCGCGCGCTCCAGCAGCAGCTCGACAAGGCCGTGCGCCAGATCGAGCACGAGCTCGGCCTGTTCGACGAACTGGGCGAACTGACGCTGTCGGCACCCCAGCGCGCCGCCGCCAGCGCCGACGTGACGGCCGCGCTGGCCGCCATCGAGGCCGAGCAGGCCCAGGCGCAAGGCGCGGTCCAGGCGCTGCGCGACCAGGAGGCCCAAAGCCTGAGCCAGCTGGCCGGCCTGCGCAACGCCCACAAGGACATCGTGCAGCGGCGCGACCGCCGCGGCGACTCCGCCTCCGTGTTTTCCTACCTGGCCGACCTGCCGCACCGCGCCTGGACCGGCGCGCCCGGCTTCGCCCTCGACCAGCTCGCCGCGCAGCTGGAGGCCTACAGCAACGACTGCCGGCGCCTGCTGCAGCTCAACGAACAGCTGCCGCACCAGGTGGCCGAGCTGCACGCCAGCGGCCTGACCAAGTTCAGCTACATGGGCGGCGAGGAAACCGAGATCGACCGCATGATCGCCTTCGCCGCCCACCTGCCGCAGGAAGCCGAGGCGCTCGAGCGCAAGGCGCGCAGCGCCGTCGTCAACGTCACCGCCTGCCTGCGCGAGCTGCGCGACGGCCTGCTCACCTTCAAGAGCCGGATGCGCGACTTCAACCGCCTCATCAGCCGGCGCCAGCTGTCCGACCTGGCCGTCTTCAAGATCGAGCCGGCCGACGAACTGCTGCTGGTCGACGCCATCGAACTGTTGATCGGCAAGGCCGAACAGGTCGACGACGGCGAGACGTTCTCGCTGTTCAACCACGCCAGCGTGCTCGACGACGACGCCCTGAACCGCGCCAAGCAGGTGCTGATCGGCGAAGGC
>CXWL01127811.1_pt1 | contig 11196 bp, 10 predicted proteins | sample 590931 | NCBI WGS metagenome assembly CXWL01 (sample SAMEA3498368, study PRJEB10139) | groundwater metagenome | biome: water well; material: biofilm material | place: Germany | collected 2015-04-27 | reverse complement strand
TCGCGGAACGGCCCGGCCATGCGCACATAGGTTTCGTAACCCAGCACATCGGTGCAGCGCGCCAGTTCGGCTTTCACCGCCGGCACCATCAGCTCGGCAGCGCCAGGGCCCAGGCCGATTACGGCAAGGCGGCCACGGGCGCGGCCAACCTGCGCCAGGTCCAAGGGCTGCTCGGCGACGCTGATAGAGATATCGGCATCTTGCTCGACGTTGCCAAACCGCAGCGGCACACCCAGCTCCAATGCGGCTTCATGCAACGAGGATTCGGCCATCTGCGTATCGCTGGCCTTCAGGCAGGCCAGGGATTGCAGCGCGATCCCCGCGTCGTGCAAGGCCGTGCGTACACGCTCGGCCAAATCTGCGCCCGGCTTGCAGGTCACGCACACCGTCTGCGGGTAAATCAGCAATTCGTTGGCCGCAGGCTTGCGCTCGGCGCTGCCCACATGGATCGCCAGGCGCGCCTGCTGATCCTGCGGCAAGTTGGCCTGCTCCAGCCACGGCGCCGCGCCTTCGATGCGCACGCTTTCGCCGGCCAGCAGGTCCGAGACAAAGCGCTTGCCCAGTTCCAGGTCGCCCAGTTGATAACCGGCAGGCGGGTTGAGCAGGCAGGTACCGAAACGCAGCTCGCCACTGGTGGTGATCGCCGCGGCCACCTTCAGTGCGGCCGCAATCTCGCGCGCCATCACGTTCACGCCGCCCAGGCCACCGAGCAAGGGCACCACGGCGCTGCCGTCTTCCGCCACGGCCAGCACGGCGGGTTCTTCGCCCTTCTCCAGCAGCAGCGGCGCCAGGGTGCGGATGATGATGCCGGCGGCGCACAGGGCAATCAGCGGCGTGCCTTGCTGGTACAGCTGGCGCAGGGTCGTGCCGAATTCACTATAGCTCTGGTCGGCGCCTTCAACGCGCCCGGCCAGGCCGTGGATCAATGCGCCAGGGTAAACCTGTTGGATTTTGCGCGCGGTGGCCAGGCTGCCCTGGCCCAGGATCACGATTGCCGGTGTCATCACCCTTGCCACCGTTCACCGGGCACGATGATCAGCGAAAAGTACGGCGAGGACGACGGGTCGACCTGATCCAGCGCGACGATTTTCTGGTTGGCCATGGTGGCGCGTTCCACATACAGCGCGCGCCCGGCCAGACCGAGTTCTTCCAGCACCTGGCGCACCTTGGGGAAGTTACGACCCAGCTTCATGATCACCGCCGCGTCGGCATCCGCCAGGCGGCGCTTGAGGTCGTCATGGGGCAACACGCCCGAGAGCACCGACAGGCTCTGGTTGCGATACACCAGCGGCGCGCCCAGTACCGAGGCGCCGCCGAGCATCGAGCACACGCCAGGGATGACCTGTGCTTCGTAGCGTTCGGCGAGGCGGTCGTGCAGGTACATGTAGGAGCCGTAGAAGAACGGGTCGCCTTCACAGATCACCGCCACATCGCGGCCGGCGTCCAGGTGCGCGGCCACGTCGACGCTGGCAGCGTCGTAGAAATCGCTGATCACTTGCTCGTAGGACATCGGCGCCGGCAGCACCTCGGTGGTCACCGGATACACCAGCGGCATCAGGGTTTGCTGGGGCACCAGATGGTCTTCGATGATGCCGAAGGCATTGCCCTTTTTACCCTTGGCCACGAAGTACGCCACCACCGGCGACTCGCGCAGCAGGCGCAGGGCCTTGAGGGTGATCAGCTCCGGGTCGCCGGGGCCGACGCCCAGGCCGATCAAACGTCCGCGTGCCGGCATTATTCGACCTCCGTGGCGAGGGCGTTGACCGCAGCGGCGGCCATGGCGCTGCCGCCCAGGCGACCCTGCATGATCACGAACGGCACGCCACGGCTGTCGGCCGCCAGCATCGCCTTGGATTCGGCTGCACCGACAAACCCGACCGGGAAGCCGAGGATCAACGCCGGTTTCGGCGCGCCGGCGTCGAGCATTTCCAGCAAGTAGAACAACGCCGTCGGCGCGTTGCCGATCACCACCACACTGCCCGCCAGGTGCGGGCGCCACAGCTCCAGGGCGGCAGCGGAACGGGTGTTGCCCAGTTCGCGCGCCAGCTCCGGCACGCTGTCGTCGCGCAGGGTGCAGATCACTGGGTTGTTGGCCGGCAGGCGCGTACGGGTGACGCCTTCGGAGACCATCCGCGCATCACACAGAATCGGCGCGCCGGCGGCCAACGCATCGCGCCCGGCCTTGCCTGCGCCTTCGGAAAACTGCAGGCCATCGATCGCATCGACCATGCCGCACGCATGAATCACCCGCACCGCGAGTTTTTCCAGATCAGCCGGGATGCGGTCCAATTTGGCTTCCGCGCGAATAATGGCGAAGGAGTTGCGATAGATCTCCTGACCGTCGCGGATGTAATCAATCATCGGTGTTGCTCCGTGGGCGAGCGCGCAGCAAGGCGCCCGTCGCTTCAATAGAAAGAGTGCGTGCGTGCAGCCGGCCGAAACCGGGTTGGGCTGCGTCGCGAAAATAGACGTCGTAGTGGCCGGGGCTCACCGCCAGCAAGGTGACCGGCGCCACGTGGGCGGCGGCGCAGGAGCGTGGGCAGCCGGACAGGTGCACCTCAACGCCAGGGTTCAGCGCGGCGAGTTGCACGGCGTCGGCCTTGGTGTCCGCCAGCGCTTTGCCGCAGCCGCTGGAGCCGGTGCAGGCGGTCATGCGCGCCAGCGGCTGGTCGACTGAGCAGAGGAAGCCCAACTGCGCCAGGCGCTCGGCGACGGCGTGAGGCTTTTCGACGTTGGGCAGCAGCACGCCTTGCCAGGGCGTGAAGCGCAAAGTGCCGTCGCCATGGTCGCTGGCAAGTTGCGCGATGCCCTTGAGCATCGTCGAGTCCAGGCGGCCCAAGGGGGCGATGGCGGCGACGTAGAACTGATTCGTTTGCACCTGTGGATAAGTTCCAAGATGCAGCAAAGCGCCACTGGCCGGGCGTTTGAAGCCATCGGCCGGCAGCAGCGGCAGGCTGAGGCGGCCCAATAACTTATCCACAGCCAGATGGCGCATGCGCGTTTGTTCGGCGGTCGCCAGGTCGAGAAACGCCTCCAGCACCGCCACCACCAGTGCATGGCCCTGCTCCAATGGCACGGCTGCCAACGGCGCATCCAGCCCCGGGCAACCGGCCAGGCCGAACGCGAGCAGCGTCTCGCCATTGCGTAGAAACGCCGACAGCCACAGGTCGTGGTGATGTTCGAGCATTGCCAGGGCCTCGCCGCCATCCAGCTGCACGGCGAACTTGGCCGACAGCTCATGAAAGCGCGGATGGGTTTGCAGGGTGGCCAGGATCTGCGCGGCGAGTGGCCGGGTGTCGAACAGCATGTGCGGGTCGATGCCGGCGCTGGGGCTGAGCATCAGGTTGCGCACGTCATCACCGGCGGCGTTGCTCGGGCCCAGGTCGGCGGCCAGCAGCATGGCGATCAGCGCGTCCTGCTCGGCGCCGATCCCGCGAATCTGCAGGTTGGCGCGGTTGGTCGCCTCGATCACCCCGCCCGCATAGGCCTGGGCCGCGTCCGCCACGGCATGCGCCTGCGCGCTGGTGATCGAACCGCCGGCCAGTTTGATCCGGCAAATGCCGCCGTCCAACGCCTGGACAATACGCAGCAACCCCGGACAGGCCGAGGGGCGCAAGGTATTTACAGTGGGCGTTGGGTTCACGGGGCTACCGGTTGATGGGTAAAGGCGCGGTATTATGCCTGCTTTGTCCGGCGGCATGAAAAGCCTGCCCGTCGGATGTCGTTCAAGGAATTCATATGTCGCCCTGGCTGACGGTTGTAGGCATCGGTGAAGACGGCTTCAAGGGGCTGGGCAGGAATGCCCGGCATGCCCTGTTGCGTGCCCAGCGGATTATAGGCGCTCAGCGCCAGCTGGACCTGCTGCCGGTGTGCATTCGTGGCGAGCGCCAGCTGTGGCCGAGCCCGTTTTCCCTGGAGCCGGTGTTGGCCAAGCGCGGCGAGCCGGTGTGTGTACTGGCCAGCGGCNNAGGAGTTGCTGATTCTGCCGGCGCCGTCCTCGGTGTCGCTGGCAGCGGCGCGGTTGGGCTGGCCGTTGCAGGAGGTGGTGACCTTATCCGTAGTCGCCCGGCCGGTGGCGGCGATCAATGCGCACCTGGCCAGTGGCGTGCGGTTGCTGGTGTTAAGCAATGATGGCAACAGCCCTGCGTTGATTGCTTCGCTGTTGGCGGAATCGGGTTTTGGGCCCAGCCAGTTGAGCGTATTTGAGCACCTGGGTGGCGCGGATGAGCGGCGTATCGACGGCGTGGCGGCAGATTGGCAACACGCCTCGGTCGCCGATTTGAACCTGGTCGCCATCGACTGCCTGGCGTCCATCGACACCCCACGCCTGTCACGTCTGGCAGGCCTGCCGGATTCAGCCTTCAAGCACGACGGCCAGCTGACCAAACGCGATGTACGCGCCATGACCCTCGCGCGCCTGGCGCCGGTGCCCGGCGAACTGTTGTGGGACGTGGGCGCGGGCAGTGGCTCCATCGGCATCGAATGGATGCGTGCGCACCCCAGCTGCCGCGCGTTGGCGATTGAGGCGGATGAAGGCCGCCAGGGCCTGATCGAACACAACCGCGACGCCCTTGGCGTGCCCGGCTTGCAACTGATTCGCGGCAAAGCCCCGGACGCATTGCGCGGCCTTCCGGCGCCGGATGCGATCTTTATCGGCGGCGGCGTCACCCGCGAGGGCGTGCTCGACACCTGCTGGCACCACCTGCGCCCCGGCGGCCGTTTGGTCGCCAATGCCGTGACCCTGCAAAGTGAAATGACCCTGATGAACTGGCGCGCGAAGCATGGCGGCGAACTGACGCGCATCCACGTGGCCCAGGCCCAGCCGTTGGGCGAGTTCGATACCTGGCGCCAGGCGCTGCCGATCTCGTTGCTGGAAGTGGTCAAACCACTATGAAACGCATCCTGTTGCTGGGCGGCGTGACGGAAGCGCTGGCCATCGCGCGGACCTTGGGGCCGGAGCATATCTACAGTTTGGCGGGCGTAGGCCGTGTGCCAACCGACCTTACCTGCCAGGTACGGGTTGGTGGTTATGGCGGCGCTGAAGGGCTGGCGCAGTTTGTGCGCGCTGAGGGGATTGGCCTGGTACTCGACGCGACCCACCCGTATGCGGCGCAGATCAGCCGCAATGCCGCTGAGGCTGCNNTGGGCCTCGTTGATTGAGGCGTTGCAACCCTTCAAGCGCCCGTTGTTCACGTTGGGGCGTGAGCCGTTGCAGCACCTTGATGAAATTCCCGCCGATCAATTCTGGACGTTGCGTGCACTGGATATGTATCCGGGAAATGCGCGCTGTGAAGTCATCGGCGCGCGTGGGCCGTTTCTGATTGATGACGAGCGCGCGTTGTTTGAACGGCGTGGGATTGATGTGTTGATCAGCAAGAACAGCGGCAGTACGGCGACGGAGCCCAAGCTGGAAGTCGCGCGGGAGCGCCGGGTGCCGGTGCTGGTGTTGAAGCGGCCGGTGCTGCCAGCAGTGGACCGAGAATTCACCTGCGCTGCGGCGACCCTACAGGCCATCCAGACTCTTTGAACAACACCGATCCAATGTGGGGGGGCTTGCTCCCGATAGCGGTGTATCAGTCACAGATTTGTTGACTGACACACTGCCATCGAGGGCAAGCCCCCTCCCACCTTTGACCTGTGTTCTCAGTTGCCCGCGCCTATTGCCTGCCCGATACCCTCATGCACCCGATCAGCCAGCAACTGCGAGAGACCTGCTTTGAAGACAATGCGGGTGATGGTCTTTTGATTCGCACCGCTCTCAACGATATTGCACGCGCCCAAGGCATGACCCAAATAGCCCGCGGCGCCGGCCTCGGACGCGAAAGTTTGTATAAAGCCCTCTCCAGCACTGGCAATCCCGAGTTCGCGACTATCATGAAAGTCATGAAAGCTCTGGGCCTCAAGCTTCACGCCAGGGCGGTCTGATACCACTGCGACACCAAACCACACCGGCCCTTTTTACTTATCCCCCCCGATCAGGCTAAATACCCACCTGATCGTTTAACCCTACGGATCGTCCGCCATGGCCCGTCAACGCTTTGCAATTGCCTGGATCGCCTGCCTAGCAGTGCTGTTCAATGCGTTTGCCATGCCGATGGCCAGTGCGATGCAGCAATCCCAGGACCCTGTGCAGCAATTGATATGGGGCGGTTTCTGCTCCTCCAATGGCGCAAGCCTCAAGGCGATTGCCCTGGGCAAGCTGGAAATTCCGGCGCCGCAGCAGGACGAACATTCCACCATGCAGCATTGCTGGTGTTGCTCGGGCTCGGCGCCGTTGGTGGCGTTGCCGGGGCATGTGCCGCAGTTGTATGTCACGCGGTTCGATGCATTCCAGAGCCTGCCGCCCCCTTCGCTGCAATCGCCGACACCGCGTCAGCAATGGCCGAGCCTCAACCCGCGCGCCTCTCCAACGGTCTGATTTCTTCGCAAGTGAACTGCGTTTAGAACCGTTCTGGAGAACTGCCATGCTCAAATCTTCCCTGCTTCTGGCGGCATTGCTGCTGCCGGTGTTCAGTGCCGCCAATGCCGACGACTACAAGGCCGGCGACCTGTTGGTCAGCAACCCCTGGTCCCAGGAATTGCCGCCGAACGCGCCCACCGTCGCGGCGTATTTCGTGATTCACAACACCGGCGAAACCCCGGACCGCCTGCTCAGCGTCGACACCCCGGTGGCCGACAAGGCCGAGTTGCATGAGCATGTGATGCAGGGCGACTTGATGAAGATGCAGCAAGTGCCCAGCGTGGCCGTGCCCGCCAAGGGCGACCTGACCTTCGCACCCATGGCGTACCACGTGATGTTGCTCGGTCTCAAGGACCGCAGCCTGCTGGCCGATGGCAAACAGTTCCCGCTGACCCTCACCTTCGAAAAAGCCGGCAAGGTCGAAGTCGAAGTGTCGGTGCAGAAAGTGCCGCCAGTGCCCAGCCACGAGCATAAGCACGCCCAGTAGGCCAACACTCGATGGGCGCCCCTCGCGCCAGGCACCGTCCACACCACCGCGTAATGCGCGGAAGCTGGATCAGCCTGTTCGCCATGCTGATGATCTTTATCGGTCCGCTGATTTCCCAAGCGATGCCGATGGATCATCACGCCGGTATGTCGATGCAAATGCCCATGGACATGTCGGGCGACCATCACGCACACACCCCCGCCCCTGACGAACACCACGCCCTCTGGTCCAAGTGCGGCTATTGCGACCTGCTCTACAGTTGCCCCGCCCTGCCCGGCGGCGTTTCAACCTTCACCCTCGGCACCCCGCCGCCGGCCAACGCCCTCACCCCCGCCACGCGCCTGGGCCACGCCCGGCAGAGCATCTTCCCCGGCGCCCGCAGTCGCGCGCCGCCCATCATCGCGTAAGCGCTTAATACCGTTACTTCACCCCGGCCGACTTCAGACAGACAGCCGCAGGCTGCTGGCCGTGTTGTTTACGATTGATTGATGGGATTTTTATGTCCAGGTTTTCTGCTGACACCCGTTTGGGATGCACCCCCGTGCTCGCCGTTTTATGCGGCGCGCTCCTGGCGCCACAGGCCCAGGCCGACGAACATGAACTGAGCCCCACGGTGATCACCGCCATCGCCCCCAGCTCACCGCTGACCGTGGTCACCCACCCGAAAGACCCGCGCCAGCCGGTGCCGGCCAGCGATGGCGGCGACTACCTCAAGACCATCCCCGGCTTCGCCCTGGTGCGCAACGGCGGCACCAACGGCGACCCGGTGTTGCGTGGCATGTTTGGCTCGCGCCTGAATATCCTCACCAACGGCAGCCAGATGCTCGGCGCCTGCCCGGGCCGGATGGACGCGCCCACCGCGTACATCTCGCCGGAAACCTACGACAAACTCACCGTGATCAAAGGCCCGCAAACCGTACTCTGGGGCCCCGGAGCGTCGGCCGGCACGGTGCTGTTCGAGCGCGAGCCGGAGCACTTCGGCGCGCTCGGCACCCGCCTCAACGCCAGTGTGCTGGCCGGCTCCAACGGGCGTTTCGACAAGGTCATCGATGCCGCCGCCGGTGGCCCGCTGGGCTATGTGCGTGTGATCGGCAACCAGGCCCACGCCGACGACTACAAGGACGGCAACAACGACACCGTCGCCTCACGCTACGACAAATGGAATGGCGACGTCGCCGTGGGCTTCACCCCCGACGCCGACACCCTGCTGGAACTCACCGCCGGCCGTGGCGATGGCGAAGCACGCTACGCCGGGCGCGGCATGGACGGCTCGCAGTTCCTGCGCGAAAGCCTGGGGCTGCGGTTCGAAAAGTCCAATATCGGCGAGGTGCTGGACAAGGTCGAAGCCCAGGTCTACTACAACTACGCCGACCATGTGATGGACAACTACAGCCTGCGCACGCCGTCGGGCACCGGGATGATGGCCGGGCCGATGGCCGCCAACGTCGACCGCCGCACCCTCGGCGCGCGCATCAAGGCCACCTGGCGCTGGGCCGATGTGCAACTGATCGGCGGCCTGGACGCACAGACCAACGAACACCGCGAACGCAGCAGCATGGGCATCGACACTTACAAGGATTTGCCCAAGGTCAAGGACGCCAACTTCCACAACTACGGCGTGTTCGGCGAACTCACCTGGTACGCCGCCGACCGCGACCGCCTGATCACCGGCGCGCGCCTGGACCGCGCCTCGGCCAAGGATTTTCGCGAAGCCAGCGCAACGGCAGGCGACACCCGCGCCGATACCCTGCCCTCGGGTTTTGTGCGCTACGAGCACGACCTGGCCGACAGCCCCACCACCCTCTACGCCGGGTTGGGGCACGCGGAGCGTTTCCCTGATTACTGGGAGCTGTTTTCCCCAGACACCGGCGCCGTCGGTGCGGTGAATGCCTTCGACGGCGTGAAACCGGAGAAGACCACCCAACTCGACTTCGGCGCGCAGTACAAAAGCGCCGACCTCGAAGCCTGGGCCTCGGGTTATATCGGCCAGGTGCGCGACTACATCCTGTTCGACTACCGGCCGGGGATGATGGGCACCACCTCCCAGGCGCGCAACGTAGACGCGCGCATCCTGGGTGGCGAACTCGGCGCGGCCTACAAACTGACGCGCAACTGGAAGGCCGACGCGACCCTGGCCTATGCCTGGGGCAAGAACAGCAGCGACGGCAAGGCACTGCCGCAGATGCCGCCGCTGGATGCGCGCCTGGGCCTCACCTACAGCGAAGACGACTGGAGCGCCGGCGCGCTGTGGCGCGTGGTCGCCGCGCAGAATCGCATCGACGCGAACAAGGGCAACGTGGTTGGCAAGGACTTCGACAAGAGCGGCGGCTTTGGCGTGTTCTCGCTGAATGCGGCGTATCGCCTCAATAAAAACTTCAAGGTCAGCACCGGCGTCGACAACCTGTTCGGCAAGGCCTACGCCGAGCACCTGAACCTGGCCGGCAACGCCGGGTTCGGCTACCCGGCCAACGACCCGCAAGCCATCAAGGAGCCCGGTCGAACACTCTGGACCAAAGTTGACATGAGCTTTTAAAAGCATCGGGGGCAAGCCCCCTCCCACCTTTGAATGTATTCACAAATCAAATGTGGGAGGGGACTTGCCCCCGATGGCGGCCTGACCAACACAAAAAATTCAAAGCCTTTGCGGAGCCCCCTGATGACCACCCAAAAAATCTCCTTCTACAACCTGGCCTGGCGCTGGCACTTCTACGCCGGCCTCTTCGTCGCACCCTTCATGGTGCTGCTGGCCCTCACCGGCATCATCTACCTGTTCAAACCCCAACTCGACCCACTGATGTACGCCAACCTGCTCACCGTACCCGCCGCCGAACACGCCCTGAGCGCCGACGAGCAACTGCAACGCGCCCAGGCCGCCTTCCCCCAGGGCAAGATCAGCAAATACCTGCCACCGGCCGACGCCACCAACAGCGCGCAGTTCGTGATGCATCAAGACGGCCGCGAAGTCAGCGTGTTCCTCGACCCGTATCGCGGCAGCGTACTCGGCGAGCAGGACGCGAAATACAACCTGCAAGCCATCGCCCGCGCCCTGCACGGCGAGCTGATGATCGGCACCGTGGGCGATCGCCTGGTGGAACTCGCCGCCGGTTGGGGCGTGATGCTGGTGGTGTCCGGCCTGTACCTGTGGTGGCCGCGCGGCAAGTCGTCGGCCGGGGTGCTGTGGCCACGCTTCAACAGCCGTGGCCGCGTGCTATGGCGTGACATGCACGCAGTCGCCGGTTTCTGGGGCGCGGTCTTCCTGTTGGTGATGCTGCTCAGCGGCATGACCTGGACCGGCTTCTGGGGCAAGCAATACGCCGACCTGTGGAACACCTTCCCGGCGGCGATGTGGAACAACGTGCCGCAGTCCGACCAGCAAGCGCGGGTGCTCAACACCGCCAGCCAGCAGACCGTGCCCTGGGCCATGGAAAACACGCCGATGCCGATGTCCGGCGACCACGCCGAACACATGAACCACGGGTCCATGCATGCGGCGCCGGCCGCACCGAGCATTCGCCTGCAACAGGTGGTCGACCTGGCCACCGCGCGCAAGGTCGAGCCCGGCTACAGCATCACCTTCCCGACCACCGCCGAAGGCGTGTTCACCGTGGCGGTGTTCGCCAACGACCCACGCAACGACGCTACCCTGCACGTGGACCAGTACACCGGCAAGGTCCTCGCCGATGTGCGCTGGGAGCACTACAACACGGTGGCGCGCGCTACCGAAACCGGGGTGATGCTGCATGAAGGCAAGATGTTCGGCTGGGTCAACCAACTGATCGTGCTGCTGATCTGCCTGATGATCCTGCTCAGCGCCGTGAGTGGCGTGGTGATCTGGTGGAAGCGTCGCCCACAGGGCGGCCTGGGTGTTCCGCCGTTGCGCCATGACCTGCCCAAGTGGAAAACCGCGATGGTGATCATGCTCGCGCTGTCGATNNTGTTCACGCAACGTGAATCTGCCTCAGGTTCTGCATGAAGCAGGCGAGATGCCCGCTGCAGACGGCTTCTGTAGCCTTGCGCAACTTTTGCCCCGCAGCCAATAAGTGTTAACTTATAACACTTTCTGCGTTATCGTTGCTCGCCGCGCACTGCGGCGAGTACCCCCGTAAAGAAGATTGATCGACCGATGAACAAGTACCTTGCGTCCGGCCTGTGCCTGCTCGCCCTGCATAACAGCGCCCAGGCCCTGACACTCCCCGCCAGCCCCATCACCGCGCCTGAAGTGGACGACCAGCACGTCGACCTGCACACC
>CXWL01111399.1_pt1 | contig 11197 bp, 10 predicted proteins | sample 590931 | NCBI WGS metagenome assembly CXWL01 (sample SAMEA3498368, study PRJEB10139) | groundwater metagenome | biome: water well; material: biofilm material | place: Germany | collected 2015-04-27 | reverse complement strand
GAGCAGCGGCAGCAGGCCGTGGTGCAGGCCTTCCTTGCGCAGCTGCTGCAGGCAGGCCAGCGCATGGCCGCTCATCAGGAGCTTGAGCATCTCGTCGAACACGCGCGCGGCCGGCACGTTGTTGATCAAGGGGGCCATCACGGCGATCGGCGCCTGGGTCGAGTGCTCGATGCTGAAGCGCAGGCGCGCCGCGAAGCGCACCACGCGCAGCATGCGCACCGGGTCTTCGCGGTAGCGCGCTTCCGGCTGGCCGATGATGCGCAAGGTCTTGTCGCGGATGTCCTGAATGCCGCCGTGGTAGTCCAGCACCACCTGGGTCGCCGGGTCGTAGTACATCGCGTTGATGGTGAAGTCGCGCCGCATCGCGTCCTCGTGCTGTGCGCCGAAGTTATTGTCGCGCAGGACGCGCCCGTGTTCATCCTTCGGCGCGGTGGTCTCGCCGGCGCCGCGGAAGGTGGTCACCTCCAGCAGGTCCTGGCCGAACATCACGTGCACGATCTGGAAGCGCTTGCCGATGATGAAGGCGCGCCGGAACAGGCGCTTGACCTGTTCGGGCGTGGCGTCGGTGGCGATGTCGAAGTCTTTCGGCTTCACGCCCAGCAGCAGGTCGCGCACCGCGCCGCCGACCACGAAGGCCTTGAAGCCGGCCTCCTGCAGCGACGAGGTCACCCGGATCGCGTTCGACGACACCAGTTTCGGGTCGATCCCGTGTTCGGCCGGGCCCAGGATAATGGGTTCGGTCAGGTCGCGCGCTGGCTTGTCTTTGACGCCGAGGATCTTGCGGATGAATTTTTTAATCATTGAATAGTTGAAGTAAAGGCCAGCCAAGGTTCGTTGCGTGCGTTGCCAGCGCGGCATTGGGATTGGTCGCAACAGGGTGGGTGACGACGGACAGGAGGGGTATATCGTTGTGCGAATCGCTGTAGAAATGGCTGCTCTCGAACGCGGAGAGCGGCTTGCCGATTTTCTCCAGCCAGGCGTGGGTGTGGGTGACCTTGCCCGGTCCCGAGGTCGGGGCGCCGAGCAGCTTGCCGGTCAGGTTGCCGTTCTCGTCTTCTTCCGGCATAGCGGCAATCAGGTATTCGACCCCCAGCGCGGCGGCGATCGGCGCGGTGACGAAGCGGTTGGTGGCGGTGATGATGGCCACCAGGTCGCCCGCGCCCTGGTGCTTTTGCAGCAGCGCGCGCGCCTGCGGCAGGATCGCCGGCTCGATTACTTCGCGCATGAACTGCTGGTGCATCGCATCGAGCTGCGGACGCGGAAAGCGCGCCAGGGTGCCGAGCGCGAATTCAAGGTATTCGACCGGGTCGAGCGTGCCGGCCTGGTACTGGGCGAAGAAATCGTCGTTGGCGCGCTTGAAGGCGACCGCATCGACCGCGCCGGTGCGCACCAGGAACTGGCCCCATTCGTAGTCGGAGTCGAGCGGCAGCAGCGTGTGGTCGAGGTCGAACAGTGCCAGTTTGTTCATTCTTTGGGTTCCCCTTGCGGATTGGCCTGCTGCAGCAGGTCGCGCAGCAGCGGCAAGGTGACCGGGCGCTGGGTTTCGAGGGAATACTGATCGAGTGCGTCTAGCATCGTCGACAGGGAGCGCATGTCGCGCCGAAAATGGGACAGCAGGTAGGGTAACACGCTGGCCGACAGCGTCAAACCNNGGCATCGGCCGCATGGGTCAGCGCGGCGATCTTCTCGTCGTCGGACAGGCCGTGGATCTGGTAGACCAGGCCCCAGCCCATGCGGGTGCGCAGGTCCTCGCGCACCGGCAGCACCGCCGGCGGCACCGGGCCGGTGCTGACCATGTAGGCGCCGTGCTCGCGGATCTGGTTGAACAGCGCGAACGCCTCGATCTGGGCTTCCGGCGACAGCTGGCCGCAGTCGTCCAGCAGGTACAGCGTCGTTTCGGGCGTAAAGGTGAAGCTTGAGGCCGGCGTGCCGGCGCCGATGTAGCGCGAGGCGGGGGTGGCGGCCAGCGCGTGCAGCAGGTGGGTCTTGCCGGCCGAGGCCTCGCCCCACAGGTAGGCAAAATGTTCACGCGAGCTGCGTCCGGCGAACTGGTGCATCAGATGCGCCAGTTCGGCATTCTGTCCAACCTCGAAGCTGTCGAGGCTTTGCGCCTGGTCTGCGCCCAAATCGAGCACCAGCTGTTTCATGGCGTTCGTCTCATACGGAGTGTGATGGTAAGCGCTGTGTGTACATCAGGCATTATAGAAGCTGCTGCGCAGATAGTGGTGGCGCAAGTGACGGAACGCGACCATCAGCACGGCCGAGGCTGGCAGCGCGAGCAGGACGCCGACGAAGCCGAACAGCTGGCCGAAGGCGAGCAGGGCGAAGATGACGGCCAGCGGATTCAAGCCGATGCGTTCGCCGACCAGCCGCGGCGTCAGGAAAAACCCCTCGATCACCTGGCCGGCGCCATAGATCACGGCCACGGCGATCAGGCCGCTCCAGTCGGAAAACTGCAGTACCGCGGCGATCAGCGCCAGCATCAGGCCCAGGCCGAAGCCGAGGTAGGGAATGAATACCAGCAGGCCGGTCAGGATGCCGACCGGCAGCGCAACGTCGAAACCGGCGATGGTCAGCCCGATCGAGTAGTAGGCCGCCAGCACCAGCATCACCAGCAGCTGGCCGCGCAGGTACTGGGCCAGCAGGATATTGACTTCCTGCGCCATGCCGACGGTCTGCGCGACCCAGCGCCGCGGCACCGCCCCGGTGACCCGTTTGAGGATCTTGTGCCAGTCCATCAACAGGTAGAACAGCACCACCGGGATCAGGATCAGGGTCGCGAGCCAGCCCAGCAGGCGGGTGCCGCCGATGCGCGCCGACGACAGCACGGTGGTCCAGATTTCATCGCCGCCGGCGGTGAATTGCTGGGTCAGCAGGGCGCGCAGGCCGGTGCCGTCGAGCTTGATCTTGATGCCCATTTCCTGCAGCCTCGGCGACAGTACCTTGTCGAGCCGCACCAGAAAGGCCGGGATTTGCGCCAGCAGCAGGGGAATTTCGGTTTGCAGCACCGGAATGACGATCAGCACCAGCGCGGTGACGGCCGACAGGAACAGCAGCATCACGAGCATTACCGCCAAGGCGCGCGGCACCGGAAAGCGGCCGACCCGGCGCTGGTCGATGTAGTCGACGCCGCCGTTGAGCGCATAAGCGAGGATCGCGGCCGCAATGAACGGCGTCAGCACCGGCCCCAGCGCGTACAGCAAGACCACAAATGCCAGCCACAGACCCAGCCAAAACGCGGTTTGCTTCTGTTCCGGCGTGAAAGAAAATGGCATGTAGTGGCGGTCTGTTTTGGTTAAATGGGCTGTGAACGGTCGATTTTGATAAAATAGCGGATTGACCAGTTGCGGGCGCTGCGCGCGTGCAATTGTTTCGCCGCCTTCTATTTTACCGCCTCCACTGCCAATTACACCATGAGCCAACCTTCAAATGTTTCACTCTCCTACCGCGATGCCGGTGTCGATATCGATGCGGGCGACGCGCTGGTAGAAGCGATCAAGCCCCTCGCCAAGCGCACCATGCGCGAAGGTGTACTGAAAGGCATTGGCGGTTTCGGCGCCCTGTTCGAGATCAGCAAGAAATACAAGGAGCCGGTGCTGGTGTCCGGCACCGATGGCGTCGGCACCAAGCTCAAGCTCGCTTTCGAGCTGAACCGCCACGACACGGTCGGCATCGACCTGGTCGCGATGAGCGTCAACGACATCCTGGTGCAGGGCGCCGAGCCGCTGTTCTTCCTCGACTACTTCGCCTGCGGCAAGCTCGACGTGCCGACCGCCACCGCGGTGGTGTCCGGCATCGCGAAAGGCTGCGAGCAGGCCGGCTGCGCGCTGATCGGCGGCGAAACGGCCGAGATGCCGAGCATGTATCCGGCCGGCGAATACGACCTGGCCGGCTTCGCGGTCGGCGCGGTGGAGAAATCGAAAATCATCGACGGCACCACGATTGCCGCCGGCGACGTGGTGCTGGGCCTGGCCTCGTCGGGCGTGCATTCGAACGGCTACTCGCTGGTGCGCAAGATCATCGAAGTGGCCAAGCCGGACCTCGATGCCGACTTCCACGGCCGCAAGCTGGCCGACGTGCTGATGGAGCCGACCCGCATTTACGTCAAGCCGCTGCTGGCGCTGATGGAGTCGATCGACGTCAAGGGCATGGTGCACATCACCGGCGGCGGGCTGGTCGAAAACGTGCCGCGCGTGCTGCAGCCGCACCTGACGGCCGTGCTCGACTCGAAGGCATGGACCATGCCGCCGCTGTTCCATTGGCTGCAGCAGCATGGCGGCGTGGCCGACGCCGAGATGCATCGCGTGTTCAACTGCGGCATCGGCATGATCGTCATCGTCGCGCCAGCGCAGGCCGACGCCGCGCTGGCGCAGCTGCAGGCGGCCGGCGAAACCGTCACGCGCATCGGCGAAATCCGCGCGCGCGCAGGCGACGAGCACCAGACGATCGTGATCTGACCGGCGCCGCCGGCGTAGCGGCGACCCATACATATACATATTCAACGGCGGGCGATTCGCAAGGAACGCCCGCCGTTGTTGCGTTCGCTGCTCGCGGAATGCGATACAAAACAGCGCCGGCGCGGCGCAATGCCGTGGTATTTCCTTAAGTTTGCCAGCCGTCCTGAGTAGGACAGATTCGTCATGTGACGCTTATGCAGCTTGCATGAGTGCGTCTCGTCGCTAGACTCAAATTGTCGTCAGGCTTTTACAGATCCCGACGATCCATCCTCAGCATCGCTGCGCGAATTTGCATTGAAACATATGCATCCGATTCACGTTGGTGATGCTCTTTTCGACCAGACGAGATTGGAACGATCATGCGCACACTTATCCTGCTTCCCCTCGCATTCGCACTCAGCCAAGTGAGCGCTTCCGCCGCACCGCAATCGACTCAAAGCGAAGCATCCTTGTCCGAAATCCAGGTGCGCGGCGTGATGCCCACCTATAAACCGCGCCCTTTCGAAATTGAACAGGTGCAGGGCGCCTACGTGCTGGACAATGGAAAGAGCTTCAAGATCTCGAGCGAGCACCGCAAGCTGTATGCACAGCTTGGCCAGCGCAAGTTGGCAGAACTGTTGCCGGTCAGTGAGAACCACTTCGCCTCTCCGGACCAGCGGGTGACGGTGGAGTTTCGCCCGCAACCGTTCAACGATGAGATCGTGTTGACCTATCCATCCGACGTCAACGTGGCGACGTCGGACCTGGTCACGGTAAGGTTCGCCGCCAACCGCTAGGCCGCGCGCGAACCGCCATCTCTGGGGGAAGGTCTGACCCCAGTGTTACTTGTTGAGGATCTTGGCGACGGGCGCGGCGCGCAGGCGGTGCGCGTCCGGCATGCCGGAGCCGAGCAGCGGCCGCAGGTACTGGCGGAAGGCGTCGGTCACGTCGGTGCCGCTGGCGCTGATGAACTCGTCCTCCATCACGCGTGTCTTGCCGGCCACCGACTCCAGCGGCACCAACGCGTACTCGACCGAGTAGTCGCCGGTGCGCTTGATCGCGACCGAGCCGTCGCGCTCGCCCCACATCGCATACTGCACCGCCTTCTCGCCCACTTCGCGCGCCTCGCGCTGGTCGACATCGGAGACGCAGCCGATGAACGAACGCTGCAGGTAGCCGAAGGTGTCGCCGCGCACCCGCTTGATGCCCAGCTTGGCCTTGATTTCGTCGCACAGCAGGTCGGCCAGCGCGCCGGTGCCCGACAGCTGCACGTTGCCGTGGGCGTCGCGCTCGACTTCCTTCGACAGCAGGCTGGCGATCGCTTCGCCCGAGGCGTCGTGGATGCCTTCGGACACGGCGATCACGCAGCGCCCGTATTGCGCGTACGCGGCCTTGACGTCGGCCAGGAACTGCTCGAGCACGAAGGTGCGCTCGGGCAGGTAGATCAGGTGCGGTCCATCGTCGGGGAACTTCTTGCCGAGCGCGGCCGCGGCGGTCAGGAAGCCCGCATGGCGCCCCATCACCACGCCGACATACACGCCGGGCAGGGCTGCATTGTCGAGGTTGGCGCCGGAGAAAGCTTGCGCGACGAAGCGCGCGGCGGACGGGAAGCCGGGCGTGTGGTCATTGCCGACCAAATCGTTGTCGATGGTTTTCGGGATGTGGATGCAGCGCAGCGGATAACCGGCTTTCTGCGCCTCGAGGCTGACAATCCGCACCGTGTCGGAAGAGTCGTTGCCGCCGATGTAGAAGAAATGCTCGATCTGGTGCGCGCGCAGCACTTCAAAAATCTTCTGGCAGTAGGCGATGTCCGGCTTGTCGCGGGTCGAGCCCAGCGCCGACGAGGGCGTGGCCGCCACCAGTTCGAGGTTGTGGCTGGTCTCCTGCGTCAGGTCGACGAACTCCTCGTTGATAATGCCGCGCACCCCATGCAGCGCGCCGTACACCCGCGTCACTTGCGGAAAGCGGCGCGCTTCGAGCGCCACCCCGACCATCGACTGGTTGATCACGGCGGTGGGACCGCCTCCCTGGGCAACCAGAATTTTTCCCGACGACATGCGCAGCTCCTTCACATTGAGATTGGCGGCCAGCGTCAAGGGTACTCCGAAATGGCCGCGCCGTTACGATTTGCCGAGCTTGCGCTCCGAGAAACTTCGAACGGCACGCCTCAATCCGGCGTCTCTCCCAGCCGTGCGGCCACGGAACGCAGGATGGCGATAAATTCCTGCGTGGTCTGGGACGGAATCTCGTTCTTGCGGGTGACGATGCCATAATTCGACATCGTGCGGCTGATCGACACGGGGACATGCCCGAGCAGCCCCTTTGCCACATATTTTTCCACCGCAGCGCGCGGTTGCAGGGACAGCATCTCGGTCGCTTGCAACAGTTCAAGCGTCGAAAAAATGGATGGCGTCTCGACCATGCCTGGCGGCGCGGGCACCCCGGCGCCGGCAAACGATTCTTCAAACAATTGTCTGATCGCCGTGGCGGGAGGATAAAGAATCCACGGCCAGGCGACCAGGTCGGACAGTTCCAGCTGTTTCATTGCCAGCAGCGGATGATGCTGGCCGGCGACGACCCATACCGCTTCACCCGACATCATCTCGAAGTCAAACAGCGACCGATGGCGGGTCTCGGTGAGGCGGCCGACCATGATGTCGAGTTTCTTTTCTTCCAGCCAGATGGCAAGCTGATCGCTGCTCTGTTCGACCAGCTTGATGCTCAGCAGCGGCCGCTGCTCCCGCACTTCCTTGATGCTGGCAGTCAGCAGCTGGGCGGCCGACGCGGAAATTGCGCCGACAGTCAGGTGACCATGTCCACCGTTGCGCAAGGCGTTGAATTCGCCGACGAACTTGCCCAGATCGGCCAGGCCGACGCTGGCAAAGCGCAGCGCGAACAAGCCGAGATCGGTCGGGCGCATGTCGCGCGGCAGCCGTTCGAACAATTGCGCGCCGAACAAGGCTTCGATATCGGCCAGGATTTTCGTCGCCGCCGGCTGGGTCATGTGCATCTGCTCGGCGGTGACCCGCAAGTTGCGGGTGCGTCCGAGAATGTCGAGCAGTTGCAGATGCCGGAAACGCAACTTTGAACACATGCTCGGGACTGAGACGAATTGTGGTTCTTGCATAAGGGACGACGCTCCGACTCATCACGAAATGGAATCGATTTTACGAATTAATTGATTGGATGTCTATCGATAGCCCAAGTATATTGACGTCATACAAGCAAACGTTGCGGGGCCGATGGCCACTGAGACGCTGCATATAATTCCAATAGAGACATTTATGAATCCTACCCTTTCCCTGAATTCCGCTGAAACGCTGCCGTCGGACGGCGTGGCAGGCACGCTGGTCGGCCGTGCATGGGTGCCCGCCACGGGCGCCATGCCGGCCGGCCCGGCAGTGGTGGTGCTACGCGCCGATGGCGTGTTCGATATTTCCGATGCGGCGCCCACGATCAGCAGCCTGGTGGAGCGCGATGATCCAGTCGCCGTGGTTCGCGCTGCCCGCGGGCGGCGCATCGGTAGCCTGGACCAGGTACTCGCGAATACGGCGGCGCTGCCGCGCAATGCCGAAGCCGCCTATTTGCTGGCGCCCTGCGACCTCCAGGTCATCAAGGCGGCCGGCGTCACCTTCGCAGCCAGCCTGATCGAACGGGTCATCGAAGAGCGGGCCAAGGGCGATCCGCAGGGCGCCGTGCAGGTGCGCGCGCAGGTCATGGCGCTGGTGGGCGATAGCCTGGCCAACATCCGGCCGGGTTCAGCCGAGTCGCGCGCACTGAAGGCGCTGTTGGTGGAACAGGGCCTGTGGTCGCAATACCTGGAGGTCGGCATCGGCCCCGACGCCGAAGTGTTTACCAAGGCCCCCTTGCTCGCCGCAGTGGGGACCGGGGTGGACATCGGCCTTCATCCGAAGTCGGTATGGAACAATCCCGAGCCGGAAATCGTCCTGTCGGTGGACAGCCGCGGCCGGGCGCTCGGCGCCATGCTGGGAAACGACGTTAACCTGCGCGATTTCGAGGGGCGCAGCGCGCTGCTGCTGAGCAAGGCGAAAGACAACAACGGCTCATGCGCGATCGGCCCTTTTCTCAGGCTGTTCGATGAAACGTTCTCGATGGACGACGTGCGGCAAGCAACCGTTCATCTGCGCGTGGATGGCCCCGACGCATTTGTGCTGAAAGGCACCAGTTCGATGGACCAGATCACGCGCGACCCGCTCGACCTGATCGAACACGCCATCGGTCCATGCCATCAGTATCCGGACGGCCTGGTCCTGTTCCTGGGGACGCTGTTCGCGCCGGTCGAGGACCGCGATGCCGCCGGCGAGGGCTTCACGCACAAGTACGGCGACCAGGTGCGCATTTCCAGCACCATGCTGGGGACGCTGGTCAACCGGGTCGACAGCAGCGATCGCATCGAGCCGTGGACGTTCGGCGTGCGCGCGCTAATGGCCAACCTTGCGGCGCGCGGCTTGCTGGAGCATCCCGCTTTCTGAACCCTGCCTTACCGATCCCAATAATTATAGAAAGCCGCAAAGGCTTCAACGCTGGAGACCCCACCATGCAACACCAGAACCACAAGCAAGACCCATTGGCCTCGGCCGTGCGCAAGGCGCGGCTGCGGCTCGCGCCTTTCCTCGCCCTGATGTTCGCGCTGGCGATGCTCGACCGCTCGAATGTCGGCTTCGTCAAGCAGGCGCTGCAGCTCGACGCCCATATCGGCAATGCCGCGTTCGCGCTCGGCGCAGGCATGTTTTTCATCGGCTATGCCGTGTTTGAAATTCCAAGCAACCTGATGCTGCAACGGTTCGGCGCCAAGGTCTGGCTGAGCCGGATCATGATCACCTGGGGCCTTGCCTCGGCCGCGATGATGCTGGTGCGCGACGAAACCTCGTTCTATATCTTGCGCTTTATCCTGGGCGTGACGGAAGCGGGCTTTTCGCCGGGGGTGATTCTTTTTTCGACCTACTGGTTCCCGGCCCGCGATCGCGGCAAGGCACTGGGCGTGTATTACTTCGGGCTGCCGATCGCGCTGGTGCTGGGCGGACCGCTGTCCGGTTTCTTGCTGGAGGTGACCGGAGGCATGCTCGGACTGTACAACTGGCAGTGGATGTTCATTATCGAAGGCCTTGCCGCTTGCGTGGTCGGGGTGATCGCTTTCTTCTACCTGACCAGCCGGCCGCGCGATGCGGCATGGCTCAGCGCCGCCGAGCGCACCGCGCTGGAAAACGCCATTGCGGCCGAGGACAGCAAGAAGCTTGCGCACGGCCCGGCCACCGCGCTGGCGGCGCTCAAGGATGCCAAGGTGCTGCGCTTCGTGCTGATCTATTTTGCGATCCAGATCAGCGTGTATGGCGTCATCTTTTACCTGCCGACCCGGATTTCGGAACTGACCGGCAGCGCGATCGGCCTGAAGGTCGGCCTGCTCACCGCGATTCCCTGGTTCTGTGCGCTGGTGGCGATGCGTTTCATTACCAGGTACGCGGACGCGACCGGCAAGCATCGCCAGCTGGCGGCCTGGATGCTGGGCCTGGCAGCGGCGGGCATCTTGTGTTCCACCTTCGGCAGCCAGCTCGCACCGGTACTGCTGGCGTTCTGTGTCGCCACGGTCGGCTTTGTCGTGGTGCAGCCGCTGTTCTGGACCTTGCCGACCGCCTACCTTGCCGGACCGGCCGCGGCCAGCGGCATCGCCCTGATCGGTTCGATCGGCAATCTCGGCGGCTTCATCGCCCCGACCCTGAAAACGGCGGTGGAAACCGCGTTCCACAGCCAGCGTGCGGGAATGTTCGCGCTTGCCGCCGCCGGCTTCATCGGCATCGTCCTGTTGCTGAGCATAGGAGCAGCGTCGCGCCGGGTGCGCGTCGTGCAGCTCGAAGCGTCCTAAAGACGCCCTACCCATAGAACCAGGACGGCTTCCCTGAGGGAGGCCGGGCCGCTGCATTATCAATTGAGGAAACAGTGCTGTGAATGTTGAAATGAAACCCGAAGTTAGCGCCATCGCGGCGCGCAGACAGTCTCCAGCCGAGCCTGTCGTTCTGCTGCATCCGCAGGATGATGTGCTCGTCGCAATCCTGCAGCTTGTCGCCGGGATGCGCGTAGGCAATGAAGGACTGGCGGTGCGCGGATTGATCCCGGCCGGCCACAAAGTAGCGGTGCGCCGTCTCGAGGCGGGGGCGCCGGTGCGGCGCTACGGCCAGATCATCGGTTTTGCGGCCAAAGCCATCGAAGCGGGCGAGCATGTGCATAGTCATAACCTGGCGATGGGAAATTTCGATCGCGACTATGCATTCGGCGTCGATGCAAAGCCTGGCGCGGCGGGCGCCGGAGCGGCGCAGTTCATGGGAATCGTCAGGTCCGACGGGCGTATCGCCACCCGCAATTACATCGGCATCCTGACCTCGGTCAATTGTTCAGCCACCGCCGCCAAGGCGATCGCCGACCACTTCCGGCGCGACATTCATCCGGAAGCCCTGGCGGCATTTCCGAATGTTGACGGGGTCGTCGCGCTCACCCACGGCCTCGGCTGTGCGGTCGATGCGAACGGCGAGGGGCTGGCGCTGTTGCGCCGCACCCTCGGCGGCTACGCCCGCCATCCGAATTTCGCCGCGGTGCTGATCGTGGGCCTGGGCTGCGAAACCAACCAGATCGACGGCCTGATCGCGTCGGAACGGCTGCAGCCGGGAGCGCAGCTGCGCACCCTGGTGATCCAGGAAAGCGGCGGCACCGCGCGTACCGTTGCCGCCGGCATTGCGCAGCTGCAGGCG
>CXWL01127413.1_pt1 | contig 11198 bp, 13 predicted proteins | sample 590931 | NCBI WGS metagenome assembly CXWL01 (sample SAMEA3498368, study PRJEB10139) | groundwater metagenome | biome: water well; material: biofilm material | place: Germany | collected 2015-04-27 | reverse complement strand
ACCTTGGTCTTCTCGCGGTAGGTGGCGAACAGGCCCATGTCGGCCAGCTCGACCATCTTCGGCGACAGCCGCGCCTGCGCGACGATTTCGTAGTCGCGCGCCTTCAGCTTGGCCAGGTAGTCGGGCAGGTTGGCGTAGCCGAGCCGCTCGTCGTACGGGCTGTCGGAAGGGAAGCGGATGGTGCTGCTCGGGCCCGGCTCGACCTTGAAGCTGACCTTGCTCGCCAGGTGCGAGAAGAAGCGCGCCTGCATCGACGAGCTGCGGGTTTCCTGCACCAGCCACCAGGCGAACAGCGACAACAGCATCAGCAACAGCAGGACCAGCGCCGGCTTGATGCGGCTGCGGCGCTTCGGCGGCGTGCCGTCGGGCGCGGTTTCGGCGGTGTCGGGTTCGGGTTCGGGCACCAGCGACAGGTGCGGCTGCGGATAATGCAGCTCGGCTGCCTTTTCTTCGCCTTCCGGCGCCTGTTCGGCGCGTGGGCGGCCGATCGACGCGGCGCGTGCGCGCAGCCTGCGTACCGCGCTCGCGACGCTGTAGGGCCGCCCTGCTTGACTGCTATTACTATCCATGATGGCTCAACCGGTATGAATCAAAAGTCCCGCGTCCTCGGTGTCGACCATCGCCATCCTTGCAGGGGTCGTTTCGAGTGAGCGAGGCCGTTTTAAAGTTTCGCGAATTACAACCAAAATCCCACTCCAGAACTTGGCCATCGCATGCTTACCATTCCACCACATCAACGCCTCCGCCACGTAGCACTGATCGACAAAAAGTCGTAACACCGATTTTTTTCGCAAAAAAACAACGGCCCAGTCCGCTAGAAAAAGCACTTCGACAACATGCGGCAATGCCGCGGCCGCACCCTGTTCGCGACGAGTGTTATCCGGTTCACATATGGTTGGGTTGGGCGCCGGTGTCGAGGGCGCGTTTGCACTTTGATACAAGCAGTGTGCCACGAAATCGCGTCAGGGTTTGGGCGATTCGATAACGGCGCCGGCGCGCAGGTCGCGCAGTGCCTGCAGGCAGTAATACTGGAACCACAGGCCGGTGAAAATGAAAATCACCAGGTACAGCCAGATTGAAATCATCGCCAGGAACGGGAACAGCACCACCGAGATCAAGGCGCCGCCGATCCACACGATGCCCGGCAGGGCGCCGGCCAGGCCGGACACCATGCCGATCGCCAGCAGCGGCCAGCGGTGCGTCTTGACGATGGCGTGGCGCTCATCCGCGCTGGCGTGCGCGGCCAGCGCGTCGTAGCTCATCACGCGCGCGGTCAGCCAGCCCCACAGCAGCACCTGCGCCACCAGCGCCAGCGGCGGGAAAAAGTACAGCGGCAAGGTCAGCAGCCAGAGCAGCGCGAACAGCAGCACCGAACCGAGGTTCAGGCCGAGGCTGCCGAGCAGGCTGCCGCCCTGCTTCATCTCGAGCGAGGCGAACTGGCGCGCGCCGACGTGGCGCCCGATCGCCGGCATCGCGACCAGCCCCATGAACATCAGCGAGCTCATGATCATCAGCGGCAGCAGCAACAGCATCGCGACCAGCGGCACCACCATGGTCTTGAGCATGCCCAGCCCCAGCATCGACAGCAGGCCGCCGCTGGCCTGGTAGCCGCCGTAGTTCTCGAACAGCGTCTGCACGTAATCGATCAGCGGCTGCAGGCCGAGGTACAGCAGCGCGCCCCACAGCGCCACCGACAGCAGGAATGGAATGATCGACAGGAACAGCATCTTGCCGCTGAGCTGGGATGCCAGCGCGCGCCCGTAGGCGTTCAGCACCGCGCGCATCAGCGCGCGCCCCGGCGCGCGAATTCGACCATCCGCTTCAGGCCGAACCACTGCTGCTGCCAGAAGCCGCGCCCGTAGTTGCGGCCGGCGACCGGCGCACCGGCGGCGTCGATGCGCGCCAGCTGGTCGCGCACGCCGGTGGCCGCAAAGCCCTGGTCGAAACGCGCGGTGCGGAACAGCAGGTCCCACACCGGCAGCAGCACGCCGAAATTGCAGCCGCCCAGCGTACCCTTGCCGGCCGACTCATGGCCGACGCCGATCGCGTGGTGGGTGCGGTGAAAGCGCGGCGACACCAGCAGCCGCTCGCCGAGGCGGCCGAAATGGATCCGCAGATTGGCGTGCTGCAGGCTTTGCAGCGCGCGCGAGACCGACACCAGCAGGATGAACTGGGCCGGCGGCACGCCGATCGCCAGCGCGATGACGGCCATGAAAATGTCGCGCAGCAGGTCGTCGAGCAGGTGGTTGCGGTTGTCGCTCCACAGGTTCATGTCCATCTGGCTGTGGTGCAGGCTGTGCAGGCCCCACCACCAGTTGAACTGGTGCTGGGCGCGGTGGAACCAGTAGTCGCAGAAGTCCAGCACCACCAGGTACAGCAGGAAGCTGGCCAGCGGCGTCATCGACGGCAGCAGCGATTCGAGGTTGAACGGATGCACGCCCTCGAGGCGCAGCAGGCCGGCGACGTGGTCCATCAGCGGATCGAGCGTGAAGAAGATCGCGATCGAGAACAGGCCCAGCCGGTGCACCAGCGTGTAGATGAAGTCGTTCCAGCGCGCGCGCTTGTCGGAAAACGCGTGCACCGGCAGCAGCGCCTCGAGCGGGCGCAGCACCAGGTACAGCGCGGCCAGTTCGACCATGCCGACCAGGAACCACTCGGTGCCCTCGAACGCTTCCTCGGTGAACTCGCCGAGGCCGCTGATAAATATGAAAGGCTCGACCACGTGCTCGAACAGCCAGCCGTGGGCGCCGCCAAACAGGTCGATGAAAAACTGGATCATGGCGCTTTCGACTGGATGGTACTTTCAAACGCGGGATGCTCACGCAGTGTAGCGAAACACATGCCCTTCTGCTGCAGGCCGGTGATCAGCGGCTCGAGGTCGGCCGGCGCCCACGGCTCCTTGCGCGACCAGATGCCCAGGTGGGCCAGGAAGATGTCGCCGTCCTTCAGGTCGGCCAGCGCGCGTTTCAGCAGCACGCTGTTGGGGAAGGCCTCGCTGGAGGTCTCGTCGCCCGAGAAACCGGCCGGCGCCCAGCCGAAGTGGGTGTAGCCGCAGGCCTTGCCGGCGGCCAGCGTGCGCGCCGACACTTTCCCGCCCGGCGCGCGCCAGATCGGATCGAGGTTCCTGCCGGTCAGCTCACGGAAGCGCTGGTCGACCCGTTTCAGTTCGGTGCAGTATTCAACCGGCGTCCAGGAGAGCAGCTGGCCGGCGTTGGCGCCGAACTGCGGCTTGACCTCGATCTGGTCTTTGGTGCCATCGCGCTTGAAGTAGACGTGGTCGAAAGTGTGGGTGCCGAAGGCGTGGCCTTCCGCGACCCGGGCCTTCCAGTACGGCGCCCAGGACGGGTCGAGCGACCAGTCGCCGCGCGTGGTCTTCTCGTTGGCCATGAAGAAGGTGGCCTTGACGTGGTGCCTGGCCAGGGTGGCGGCGATGAACTCGGCCTGCGACTGGCTGCCGGTGTCGAAGGTCAGGTAGATGGTGCCGCGGCAGGCGTCCTTGCCCGCCGCACCGGCCGGTGATGCGGCCGCCAGCGCAAATGCGCAAGCTGCCAGCGCGAAGCGTGCGTTCATTACATCCGCGGCGCCGCGTCGGCGAAGAACACGCCGTGCGGCGACCGTCCGACCGGAATCAGCTTGATGACCTTGCGGCTGGCGACGTCGACCACGGCGACCCTTTTGATCCAGCGCAGCGTCACCCACAGGGTCTTGCCATCCTTGGTCAGCTCCATGCAGTCCGGGCCGCCCGGCACGTTGATGGTGCCGACGTTCTCCAGGGTCACCTGGTCGATGATGTTGATCGTGTTCGACACCCGGTTCGACACGAAGGTGTGGCGCTTGTCGCCCAGCGAACGGAAGTTGTGGGTGCCGTCGCCGGCCTTGATGCGCTTGACCGTTTTCTGGGCGCGCCAGTCGATCACCTCGACGTAGTCGCTGCCCATGATCCCGACCAGCAGGTACTTGTCGTCCGGGGTCATGGCGATCCCCGCCGGCAGCTTGCCGACCGGGACAGTCCACTTGACGGTACCGGTGACGAGGTCGATCGCGCTGACCTGGTCGCTGCCCTGGCGCGTGATGAACACGGTGTCGCTGGCCTTGTTGAAGGCCATGTGGCTCGGCAGCTTGCCCAGCGGGATGCGCTTCGAGAGCACCAGGTTGGCGCCGTCGTATTTGTAGATGTCGACCCGGTCCAGCCGCAGCGAGGCGCTGACGAACCACTTCTGGTCCGGCGAGAAGCCGATCTGGTACGGGTCGAGCACGTCCTTGAGGCGGCGCTGGATCTGGCCGGTGATGGGGTCGAGGAAAATCAGTTCGTTGCCCACCGAGCTGGCCACGATCACCGACTTGTTATCCGGCGTCGCCATCAGGTGGTGCGGTTCCTTGCCGACCGCGAAGGTCGCCATTTCGGCGTAGGTCTGCTGATTCAGCAGCTTGACCGTGGCGTCGCGCGAATTAAGGACCACCACCACGTTCGCACGGGCGGCGCCGGCGATCGAAGCGAGACAAAGAACGGAAAAAATGAGCCGGTGAAAACTGCGCAACATGGGGGAATATTCGCTCGAAAGGGGCCAAAACGATATTCTACGTGGAAATCAATGGGGCGTTATGCTTTTACTCCCATAATCGATCGCACGTCACAACACAGCTGCCATTGCGTTAATAGCGCTTTGACACGCCATGCACTACAATCCTCAATCACCCTGATCAAGAAAGAAAAATCATGTCTACCACTACCACTGATTCCGGCCTGCAGTACGAAGACACCATCGTCGGCGAAGGCGCCGAGGCGCAAGCCGGCCAGCACGTCACCGTGCACTACACCGGCTGGCTGCGCAACGACGACGGCACCGCCGGCGCCAAGTTCGATTCCAGCAAGGACCGCAACGACCCGTTCCAGTTTTCGCTGGGCGCCGGCCAGGTCATCAAGGGCTGGGACGAAGGCGTCCAGGGCATGAAGGTCGGCGGCGCGCGCCGCCTGACGATTCCTGCCAGCCTCGGTTACGGCGCACGCGGCGCGGGCGGCGTGATCCCGCCGAATGCGACCCTGATTTTCGACGTCGAACTGCTGGCGGTGTAAGCATGCCGCGCGCTGCGCGGTACCTGCTGCTGGCGGCCCTGCTGCCAGCCGTTAGCGCTTGCACGGTGATCGCGGTCACCGGGGCCGTGGTCGGCACCGGTGTGGCGGTCGCCTCCACCGCGGTCGGCGCCGGCGTCGCCGTCGGCAAAGGCGTCGTCAATGTCGCCACCGCGCCGTTCGGCAGCGACAAGGACAAGTGATAATCCGATTTTCTTCCCGCCCACAGGAGTTTTTATGAGCTTGCAAGAACAGTTTGCCCAGGCACAGGCCGATTCCAAGAACCTGCCGGAACGTCCCGACAACATGACCTTGCTGAAGATTTACGGCCTGTACAAGCAAGCGTCGGCCGGCGACGCCACCGGCGAGCGTCCGGGCTTTACCGACATGGTCGGGCGCGCCAAGTTCGACGCATGGGACGGTTTCAAGGGCACCTCGAAGGAAGACGCGATGCAGCAGTACGTCGACCTGATCGAGGAATTGAAGGACGAGTAACAGGGTCTGACCCCGCGGGGTCAGACCCCGGACGCGCCGCCGAATACCTTGCGCATCTTTTCCGCGACCTTCGCTTCGATGGTCGCGGCGAACGCGCTCATCAGGAAGCCGAGCGTGATCTTCAGCTCGGCTTTTTGCTGCTGCAAGGTCAGCGCGCCTTGCACGCCGCTGCGTTCGAACCTCAGCACATCCCCTTCCCACTTGCAGGCCAGGTCGTAATCCCGGGCCAGTTTGTCTGCGACTTTCCCGGCCGCTTCGCGCGCTTTTTCCGGGCTCAGGCTGTGCGCCTGAACGATGCTGATGTCCGCCATGTAACGCTACTCTCCAATTGAACAGCCCGCCATTGTGCCAGCAGCTCAGGCAGGATGCCAGCCCAGCAGCGCCAGCATCGCAAAAAACCCGACGACATACCCGACGATCACGTGCCAGCCGTGGCGCACCCACTGCGTGACCGAGCGCGATTCCGGATACAGGTTGGACAGCGCCACCCCGGCCGACGATCCGAACCAGATCATCGAACCGCCGAAACCGACCGCATAGGCCAGGAAGGCCCAGTCGAAGCCGCCCTGGCGCAGCGCCAGCGCGGTCAGCGGAATGTTGTCGAACACCGCCGATACGAAGCCGAGCGCCAGCGCCGACTGCCAGCTGGCGGCCGGCAGCGCCGCGACCGGCATCGACGACGCCGCCCATACCAGCGCCAGCAGGAACAGCGCGCCCTTGGTGGCGCCCGGCAGCACCTTCCAGTCGGGACGGCGCAGCGGGGCGGTGGCGAAGATCGCCAGCCCGATCGCGATCCCGAGGAAGGGCGCGAGCGCGCTCAATTGCCGGAAGCGCAGGTTGAGCAGCAGGTTGGCGCCGACCGCGACGGCCAGGATCAGCGCGACGATGGCCACCCGGGTCCAGTCGATACGGGCGCCGTCCGGCGCCTCCTTGACGATCGGGCAGTGCGCGTGCTGCGCCAGCGAGGCCGGCACCGCGCACACCACCAGCGCCACCACGCCCGCCACGTAGGCCGGAAACACCTGGGCCGCGGTCACGCCGGACAGCCACATCATGGTGGTGGTGGTGTCGCCCACCACGCTGCCGCAGCCGCCAGCGTTGGACGCGGCGACGATCGCGGCCAGGTAGCCGATATGGACCTTGCCGCGAAACACGGTGTGGGCGACCGCGCCGCCGATCATCGCCGCGGCGATATTGTCGAGGAAACTGGAAATGAAGAACACCGCGAACAGCAGCACCAGCGGGCCGGTCCAGCCGTCGGGCAGGTAGTCGGGCAGCTTGGCCGGCACCCCGCTCTCCTCGAAATGCCGGGCCAGCAGCGCGAAACCGAGCAGCAGCGCCAGCAGGTTGGCCAGCCCGACCCATTCGGCCTGCACATGACCGAGCAGCCCGGCGAGGCCCGCCCCTTCGTGGAACGGGGAAAACACCAGCTTGTAGAGCGTGATCGCGAGCGCGCCCCACAGCGCGGTGGCGAGCGTGCTGACATGGCTGAAGGCGACCATGCCCAGCACCAGCGCGAACAGGAAGAATTCGAGGGGGATGCCGGCCAGGGCCGGACCGCCGGCGACGCCGACAGGATGCATGAAAACTCCAAGTTTGTTGTTTCTGGTAGTCACGCATTTTATCCCACCGGCTAGCCCATTGATGAGCATCAACAGGTGCTGCGGCGCATGGCGCGACTATTTCCCAACGAAAACCCGGCTTTCACTGGAGAACTGCCCATGGATCCTCGCGACACCCTGCCCATCGATCCGCTGCTCGGCGAACGCGCGCCCGCGCCGGTGAGCTACGTGCCCACCCCCAGCGCGGCCTACCGCCAGCACCGCAAGGCCGCCCAGCTGCTCGACGAGCCGGGCCTGCCGCGCAGCGCCGACGGCGAGCCGCCGCAGGCGCCGGTGCCGCTGCCGTTCGCCTTCGGCGCGCGCGTGCTGATGTGGAAGCAGGATCCGTCGGTCAGCGAGATCGGCACCCGCAAGGCGTTCTTGCCCGGGATCGTACTGGACGGCCCGCGCGACGCCCGCATCGTCTCGGGCGACCCCGGCATCGCGCCGGTCAGCCCGAACGCCTTCGGCGACTTCATTACCATGCCCGACACGCCCCAGTTCGACGCGGTGCACACCTTCGCGGTGGTGCGCCAGACCCTGACCATGTACCAGCGCGCCCTGTCGGCGGTCGGCAGCGCGATGCCGCTGCCGTGGCAATGGAACAGCAGCGTCGACACCGCGCCGATCCAGGTCTATCCCTACGGCCTGCCGAACGTGATGAACGCCTTCTACAGCCGTTCGCAGTGCTGCCTGAAGTTCGGCGACTTCGTGCCGAGCGGCCAGACCGGGCGGGTATTTACCTGCCGCTCCTTCGACATCGTCTCGCACGAGACCGGGCATGCCGTGCTGGACGGCCTCAAGCCGGCCTGGCTGGGCGCCGACAACCCGCCCCAGACCGGCGGCCTGCACGAGTCGTTCGGCGACCTGACCGCGATCTTCCTGGCCCTGTCGCAGCTCGACCAGTGCGAGGCGGTCATCGCCCAGACCAAGGCGCGGCTGCACGACAAGTCCTTCCTGGCCGACATCGCCGAGCAGTTCGGACTGGCGCTCGGCGCCTCCACCGGCCTGCGCAACGCCGACAACGACCTGACCCTGACCGACGCCGGCAGCGAAGTGCACGCCATCTCGCAAGTGTTCACCGGCGCCATCTACGACATCCTGGCCGACCTGTTCGCCTTCGAGCGCAACCCGGCCTTGCTGGACGACGCGATGGTGCTGCACGGCGTCGGCGCCTACCTGCGCGGACTGGTGCTGCGCGCGCTGGTGGCCGCGCCCGACAGCGCCGCCACCTACCCCGACGTGGTCAACCAGATGCTGCGCCTGACCACCGAAGACGGCAAGCCGGTCGAGTACCGCAACAGCATCCGCAACCGCTTCACGCAGCGCGAAGTGGTCGAGTCGCCGGTGCCGCTGACCGAGGACCACGGCGACCAGGTGGTGCTGCTGCCCGGCGTGCAGGACCGGCCCGGCGCGGTGCAGGACCGGCGCGCCTGCTGCGGCACCATGAACCTGGCCGAGTACTACGACATCGCCCACATCCTCGACGGCGAGGCGCAGGCGCTGGCGCGCTGGTGCGCCGAACACGGCCGCAACGGCCCCGCCGCGGCCGACGACTGGCCGGACGGCCGCGCGCCGCGGCCGGATACCGCGCGGCTGCGCTAAGGGCTCGTAAATGAATAACTTGGCGTTTTGGCGGTCAGGGCGGGATGCCCTGCAAGGCGNNACGCAGCAGGGCGCCCGTCCTGGCCGAGAAAAACGTTCAAGTTATTTGTTTATGAGTCCTAAGATAGCGCCATCATGAAGATTACCGCCACCGGCAGCGGCGGCTTCAGCGGCCGCACCGAGCATTACGAACTGGATACCGGCCAGGTCGAACAGGGCAAGGCGATCGAAGCGCTGCTGCGCCAGCTCGATTTTTTCGCGGCCGCCCCGCCGGCCGGCGAAGGCGCCGACATCGGGCGCTGGGACATCACCGTCGCCGACGGCGGGCGCGAACACACCGTCACGTTCGCCGAGGATGGCAGCCCGGGCTCGGCGCCGTGGCAATCGCTGGTGTCGCAGTTGCGCACGCTGGCATGACGGCGCCAGCCAGCGGCAAAAGCGTGTTCCAAACCTGGGGCTCGGCGCCCCCGTCTGCCCCGCGGGGTCAGACCCACGACCCGCATATGCTTATGTATATTGTGTATGAGCCTGATTTGGAGGAAAAAGCGAATTGCCTTAAAATACAGTGCTTTGCTATGGTTGGCGGAAACCTCTGTTTGCCGCTACGCCGCAACACCCCCTTCATTGATAGGACTGTTATGACCCACGTTGTCACCGAATCGTGCATCAGCTGTCGTTATACCGATTGCGTTGATGTATGCCCGGTAGATTGTTTCCGGGAAGGCCCGAATTTCCTGACCATCGATCCGGACGAGTGCATCGATTGCGCCGTCTGCGTGGCCGAATGCCCCGTGAACGCGATCTATGCCGAGGAAGACGTGCCGGCCGACCAGATGCAGTTCATCAAGATCAACGTCGACCTGGCGCGCACCTGGCCGTCGATCACCAAGACCAAGCCGCCCCTGCCTGATGCGGACAAGTGGAAAGACGTCAAGGACAAGCTGGGCCAGTTGATCCCCTGAGCGCCGGCCGCTTTACTGCGGCGCCAATGAACAATCACAGGAAGTAAACGGATGACAATCAGCGCCCTCCACGACGCGGCCAGCGTCGCACCCGCCAGCTCGTTCGCTGGCGCCATCGACACCGATGCGGTGATCATCGGCGCCGGCCCGGTCGGGCTGTTCCAGGTATTCGAGCTGGGCCTGCTGGAAATCAAGGCCCACGTGATCGATTCCCTGCCGGCGGTGGGCGGTCAATGCGTCGAACTGTATCCCGACAAGCCGATCTACGACATCCCCGCAGTGCCGGTGTGCACCGGCCAGGAACTGACCGACAACCTGCTCAAGCAGATCGCGCCGTTCGAGCCGACCTTCCACCTGGGTCAGGAAGTGACCGCGGTCCAGCGCCGCGAAGACGGCCGTTTCAACGTCGAAACGTCGGCCGGCACCCGCTTCATCAGCAAGACCATCTTCATCGCCGCCGGCGTCGGCTCGTTCCAGGCGCGCACCATCAAGGTCGAGGGCATCGAAGTATTCGAAGGCACCCAGCTGCACTACCGCGTCAAGGAGCCTGCCCTGTTCGAAGGCAAGAACCTGGTGATCTGCGGCGGCGGCGACTCGGCGCTCGACTGGGCCCTGAATTTCGTCGGCAAGGCCGAATCGGTGGTGCTGCTGCATCGCCGCGAAGATTTCCGCGCGGCGCCGGCCTCGGTCGCCAAGATGAAAGCCCTGTGCGACGCATTCGAAATGCAATTGATCACCGGCCAGGTCACCGGCTTCGACACCAAGGCCGGCCAGCTGACCGAAGTCAAGGTCACCGGCGCCGACGGCGTGACCCGCCGCGTGCCGCTCGACATGCTGCTGGTGTTCTTCGGCCTGTCGCCGAAGCTCGGCCCGATCGCCGAGTGGGGCCTGGACATCGAACGGCGCCAGCTGAAAGTGCAGAGCACCGAAAAGTTCGAGACCAACGTCCCGGGCATCTTCGCGGTGGGCGACATCAACACCTACCCAGGCAAGAAAAAACTGATCCTGTCCGGCTTCCACGAAGCGGCGCTGGCGGCCTTCGGTGCGGCGCCCTATATCTTCCCGGACAAGAAGATCCACATGCAATACACGACGACGTCACCCAAGCTGCATAAGATCCTTGGTGTCGAGAGCCCTGTGTTCGATTGACCACGTTCAGTTACCTGTCAGATACGGAATGCCCCGCTTGCGGGGCATTTTTATTGCTATGTGGGGCGCCCCACCGACGACGTTCCGGAATCTATGATAAAAGTCGTGACTAAGGGTATGTACCCGCGGCGTGCTTTGAGCAATCTTAAGCAATTGCTATCTAGAACGTCAAATTGCTGTAAGACGCGCCGTATAGCCTATAATTAATTCACGGTCGGCGCGCGATTGCGACGGTCGGCTATCAAGAAGGATACTTTTATGCTTTACCAATTGCACGAGATGCAGCGCTCCCTACTGACCCCAATGATGCAGTGG
>CXWL01112013.1_pt1 | contig 11198 bp, 13 predicted proteins | sample 590931 | NCBI WGS metagenome assembly CXWL01 (sample SAMEA3498368, study PRJEB10139) | groundwater metagenome | biome: water well; material: biofilm material | place: Germany | collected 2015-04-27 | reverse complement strand
ATCGCTATGGCACATATGCTGAACTTGAACGTCATTGCCGAAGGTGTGGAGACGGAAGAACAGCAAGGCCTGCTTCTGAACAACGGTTGCACGCACTACCAAGGGTATTTGTTTAGCAAACCAGTACCGATTGAGCAATTTGAGGCGTTGCTGAAACCGTAAGCCAGTATTTGGCTTTTGCGTACGAATAAGGTGCTTAACGCATTATCCTGAGTGAAAGTTGGTTACTCACACGTCAAAGCTTCTTATTCGTACGTAAAAGCAGGGGTAATTGTTTTGACGCTAATTATTTAAACACAAACTCTTTAGGTAACAACACCCAAATCTTACCAGCCTGCTTCATTGCGCCTGCTTTTGCACCCGCCTCTAGGCCGGCACCCCAAAAAAAGTCTGCGCGTACGCCGCCCTTAATAGCACCGCCAGTATCTTGCGCCATCATCAAGTGTTTTAAGGATTTTGTACTATTGGGTTCAGTGGTGGATAAAAACACAGGTGCGCCAAGTGGCACAAATTTAGCATCAACCGCCACACTTCTCTCGCCCAAAATTGGCACGCCAAGCGCACCCAATGGGCCTGGCAAGCCCGCTGGTAATTCTCTAAAAAATACATAGCTAGGATTACTATTGAGTAGCTCACGCAGTTTACTTAAATTATTGCGCGCCCAATTTTTAATTCCTTGCATTGAAGCGTTAGAAGCAGTGAGTTCGCCACGCTCAATTAGAAGGCGTCCAATTGAATTGTAAGTTTGTCCATTTTGATCAGCATAACCTACATGCACTTGTTCGCCATTTTCTAGCTGCACCAATCCTGACCCTTGAATCTGCAAGAAAAAAACATCAATAATGTCATCTATATAGATAAACTCGCGCCCCCTGATAGGCGACGTATCCAGTTCAATTTCTGCCCTATTATAATAAGGCACTAATTTGTTGCCCACCAGCCTGCCTCGCACGCGCTTATACTTAAGCTCTGGATAGATGCTGTCCAACTCAACCGTGACTAAATCATTCGGTGGCTGGTATAAAGGGTAGGGATATTTGGCTGATTTTGTACGGTTACCTTTTAATAACGGCTCATAATAACCAGTAATCAGGCCATTATCAGTGCCATCAATATTAGTCGTTTTGTAAACAGAAAAATACTGTTTGAAATAAGTCAGCACAGCTTCTGTATCAGGTTTATTTGCTGTTATGCTATTAAGCTGAGTAGCGGCGCCACAGGCTTTTTGCCATATAGGTTTATTGCCTAAAGCTGTACAGCTTTGCATCCAGGCTGGCCAGGCCAGGCTTAAGTTATCCTGATTTAATCCGTCAACTTCATCCCATTTGGCGGGCTTTAGCAAGCTATAGTCTGCAGTTTTTGTGGCTTCTTTTGATTCTGCAGGGTTTGCATCATTGGGTTTTGGTTCTGAAATTTGCTCAGATGGCGTTATTACAGCACAATCACACTTAATATTTGATGCCGCAGGCCTTACTAATGCAGTATTTTTTACATTCTTTTTTGCACATGCGGTAAAAGCGCCAGCCGCCAACATCACCAAAGAAAACATCATTATTTTTTTTATCAATTTATTGTCATCACTTGGATTAAGTTTATGTAGCCAGCCAGCAACCTAGTGCAACACTCTAGGCATACTAAGCGCAAAAGGGTGAATGATCGCATCAAACCGTGTGCCATCTTCAGCTACCATCTGATAGCTGCCATGCATTTCACCCATAGGCATATTAATGACCGTACCACTCGTATATTCAAAATTCTCACTCGGATTAAGTAGCGGCTGCGAACCAACCACGCCCAAACCACTTACTTCTTGTTGCTCACCGTTAGCCTCGGTAATAATCCAGTGCCGACTAATTAACTGTGCAGCAATGTTGCCAGTGTTGGTGATTTTAACGTGGTAAGCAAACGCATAACGATTACGCTCAACATCTGATTGCTCAGGAATAAAGACTGCTTCAACAGTCACCATGCATTCATAGTGTTTAGAGCTGCTCATTGCGAATTACAGTCATTGTGAGTCATGGATGCCAAAAACAGGGCCTACGAAATTAGTCCAGCACTCGGCGAACTTGGGCTGGCAGAGTACAGTTTTTTAGGCATACGGCCTGCCAAGTAAGCCTCACGGCCTGCTTCAACCGCTTTTTTCATGGCCCCCGCCATGCGGATAGGGTCACGCGCCGCAGCAATCGCCGTGTTCATTAACACGCCTTGACAGCCTAACTCCATGGCGATGGCTGCATCAGATGCAGTACCAACACCCGCATCCACAAGCACTGGGATGTTGGCATTTGCTATGATAATTTGCAGATTCCAAGGATTCAGAATGCCCATGCCTGAACCGATGAGCGAAGCAAGTGGCATTACCGCACAACAGCCAATGTCTTCTAGCTGCTTTGCAATAATCGGGTCATCTGAGCAATACACCATCACATCAAAACCATCTTTTACCAAAACTTTAGCTGCGGCGATAGTTTCTACCATGTTAGGGTACAGCGTGTTTGGGTCGCCCAATACTTCTAATTTCACTAACTTGTGACCGTCTAATAACTCACGCGCCAAACGCAAAGTTCGCACAGCATCGTCGGCTGAATAGCAACCAGCAGTGTTTGGCAGGTAAGTAAATTCTTCCGGTGGCAAATAATCTAAAAGTGATGGTTCGCCTGCGGTTTGACCAATATTAGTACGCCGAATTGCCACAGTAATAATCTCAGCTCCACTGGCATCAATCGCTGCGCGCGTTTGCGCAAAGTCTTGATATTTACCAGTGCCCACCAACAAGCGTGAATGATAGGTTTTATCTGCAATTTTTAATAAATCTGACACTTTTGTATCCTTTAATTACCTTGATGTGTGCTAATTAGCCGCCACCCACTGCACCTACAATTTCAAGCTTATCGCCATCCACCAGTTTTGTTTCTGCAAACCGGCTACGCGGGACAATTTCACCATTGCACTCTATAGCAAGCCGCTTGCCTTCTAAATCAAGACTTTTTACTAAATGCGCCACACTAAAACTTATCGCATCAAAACTACGTGGTTTACCATTGATAGTGAGTTGCATTATGTATTATTAAACCAAAAAATAGTCAGTCTGCGCCCTAAACATATTTAAAAAGATGTCGTTAAAGCATTATGAAATGAATACATTTCAAAGCATCATTTTACGAAAATAGTAGTGCCTTTAGCAAACCTTATATCGATTATTTAGTTGTCATCCTATCTCTCATGGTGCGCGTTACAGTATGCAATTAGTGAATACAGGCTCTCCATCAGGCCAATTCACTAAGAGTCGCTAGGAATTTTTTTAAAAAACAAATGTCGTATTTGCCCTGAAACAAAATTTCAGCAAATTTATCTCCCACAAGGAAAATACTATGCGAGTTGCAACACAACAAATCTTATCTTCAAATTCTATCAAAGTAGCGCCACCACAGCCTAGTCACAAAAATAAAGCTGAGCTTGTTAAGCCCGCCGAACTTCAGCGCGAGGCTCCCGCTGAAACAAGCAATCTAACGAGGCTGCTAGCTTCATGCTGCGACTGCGTTTAGATTTACGCCATTAAAAGCGCAGCTTGCGTTCTAGCTTAGCAATGCCACATAACCGCTTGTGGCGTTGTACAATAACTAAATTATCCAATTGAAAGTTAATTTAGAAAGTAAGCCATGAACGTTCAAAGCCATATTGCAGATATCAGCACGCCTACAGGCGTTATGCGCACTTATATTCACCGCCCCATTGGTGATAAAAAGTATCCTGCAATTCTATTTTATTCGGAGATTTTTCAGCAAACTGGTCCTATTGAAAGCGCCGCTAAAATCATGGCAAGTCACGGCTACGCCGTGCTTGTGCCTGAAGTTTTTCATGAACTCAACCCGATTGGCACAATATTGGGCTATGACGATGCAGGTCGCGATAAAGGTAATGCCGACAAAGCCGCGAAGGATGTACAAGCTTATGATACTGACAACGCCGCAATGATTGCCTTTGTTAAACAGCAAGATTGGTATAACGGTAATATTGGCGCCATGGGATTTTGTATTGGCGGTCACTTAGCTTTTCGCGCTGCATTACAACCTGAAATAAAAGGTACTGCCTGCTTTTACGCGACGGATTTAAATACGCAGCTTATTCCAAACCAAGCCGGTCAACACAGCATGGATCGCCTAAATGAGATTACAGGTGAAATGCTCATGATTTGGGGCAAACAAGACCCGTATATTCCAGTGGAAGGGCGAGTAGAAATTAACGCCAGAATGACCGCCGCTAACCTCACCTACACTTGGCATGAATTTAATGCCCAACATGCTTTTATGCGGGATGGGGACAATCGTTATGATGCACAAACAGCTATGATTGGTTATCAACTCGCACTCAATTTGTTTAGCAGAACACTATAGTAATAATGAGTTAATACTTAAAATGTGAGTATCAAATTTGAGCAATAAAAAAGGGCAGAATTCTGCCCTTTTTTACGTGCCTGATTTAGTTACTTACCTGAATTACACCTCTAACTGTGGACGACCTGCTTCTGGCCAATCCAAATGATAGAACTGACCACGCGGTTGATCCACACGCTCATAAGTATGCGCACCAAAGTAATCACGCTGACCTTGCAGCAAGTTAGCAGGCAACACAGCGCTACGGTAACCGTCATAATAGGCTAATGCCGCACTGAAACCTTGCGCTGGAATACCATTGGTAACGGCTAAAGCAATCACTTTACGCCATCCAGCCTGACTATCATTCAAAGAGTTGGTGAAATATGGATCAAGCATCAAATTTTTCAAACGTGAGTTTAATGCGTAAGCATCAGTGATTTTTTGCAAGAATCGTGCACGGATGATACAACCACCACGCCAGATTTGTGCAATCTCACCAAAATTGAGCTTCCAGTTATAAGCCACTTGCGCTTTGTCAATGAGTTGAAAGCCTTGTGCGTAAGCGCAGATTTTTGAGCAATACAGCGCATTTTTAATGGCGTCAATAATAGCTTTTTTGTCTGTTTCTTTAACAACCGCTGGGCCTTTTAAGATTTTGCTTGCATCTACACGCTCTTCTTTTAAGCTTGAAAGCGCGCGTGCATAAACTGCTGCTGCAATCGCATTGGCTGGTGAGCCAAGTTCAAGCGCATTTGCCGCCGTCCATTGACCCGTGCCTTTTTGGCCTGCGGTATCCAGGATTTTATCTACCAGGAAGCCTGGGCCCATTGGGTCTTTTTGCTGCAAGATATCGCTGGTAATTTCAATCAAGAAGCTTGATAACTCACCTTTATTCCATTCCTGGAATACTTTACCAATTTCATCTGCTGGCATGCCGAGCAGATTTTTCATCAACCAGTAAGCCTCGCAAATCAACTGCATATCAATGTACTCAATACCATTGTGTACCATTTTCACGTAATGACCGGCTCCGTCTGGACCTATATATTCAGCACATGAAAAACCGCCCTCAACTGGCTTACCTGGTTTTCCACCTTCCATCGGCTCGCCAGTCACAGCGTCCACTTTAGCAGCAATGTCACGCCAAATCGGCTCTAAGCTCGACCATGCTTTACGTGTGCCTGATGGCATGAGTGAAGGACCGAAGCGTGCGCCAGTTTCACCACCTGATACGCCAGAACCTATGAAGTCTATCCCTTTAACTGCAAGTTCTTTTTCACGACGAATAGTGTCTGTCCATAATGAGTTGCCGCCGTCGATAATAATGTCGCCTTGCTCAAGATATGGCAGCAAAGCGTTAATTGTTACGTCAGTGGCGCTACCTGCTTTTACCAGCAAAATGATTTTGCGTGGGCGTTTAATACTTAATACAAATGAGGCCAAATCAGCGTGTCCTACAACACGTTCGTGTGAAGGCTCATTTTTTTTGCATTCTTCAATAAAATTCACCATTTTTTTAGGGTCGCGGTTATAAACAGCAATGGTGTAGCCGTGATCGGCAATATTGAGGGCTAAATTTTGCCCCATAACAGCTAGGCCAACTAGGCCAATATCAGCATTTTTTGTGGTCATTTATCTTCTCTTTTGGAGTTGTTTAATGGAAAGGGTGTTTTTGTAGGCAAGATTATAGAACTTTTAACGGACTTAATTGTTAAATCTTGATGGAGATTAAATATTTATTTTCAATTCTCAATCAAATATTCACAAAAATCTTTTTTGCAGACTTTAAGGTACGTGCAATCAATACGAAAAACAGCATTTCAAATATAGCCAGTCCCAATAATAATGTCAGTCTACTAAGCCCACATTGTCATTCCGTACTTTGGCGTATGAGCCAGTATTTGGCTTCCCCACTTTGACTAAGCCAGTAAACTGGCAAGTAAAGTGTGAAATAATGAGCTTCTCGCGCACGAATATCCTGCTTTGGTTCCTGAGCTTGTCGAAGGATAGCAGGTATATTCTACAGAACACCAGTTCTTGGTGTCCCCACAGAGCATAGGTGCTGAAGCACCTTGTTCTGAGTGAAAGACAAGTACTGGCTGACACGGAATCCAGTGACTTAAAGGCACTAGATACCGACGCCCAAAGGTATGACAAATGTAAGGGTTGAAGCAATAACGGGTAAGCACTATCATTATTTAGAAGATTAGCTATAGCATATCGCTACATGTCAGTCATCCTGTCACTTTGCGAGCACCCGCACCAAGCCACCTCAACAAAGCTGAGTTTGAGAAGACTCGCTTAATGCTAAAAGATGTGAGCGTAAATTAGCAAAGACGCCAGCCGAAGCACTAAAAACGCTAGTAAAGATAAACAAACTATTTAAGTCTGAATATTAAAAATCGCTACTTCTACCAGTTGAATATCCTTGTGGAATATCACTTTGCAATTCTCCGCAGTCTGCACAGCGATGATCATGCATCGTTGGACTTAACACCAAGTGTGCACTACCACAAAACTTGCAATTAATGGGGTGAAGTACTGCTGCCTTATGATGCGCTGCGTGATGTCCTGTAGCAACTCTTGCACCGCCTAATCCGTATTTATTATCCATGGCTAACTCCACAGTTAATACAAACTTATAGCGTCAAATTACGCCCTTTTTATGCTACATGCAAGGATTAAATCAAGCCGCTTAATCCAAAAACTTGGATCCAATAAAACAGTCAATCAAATTGAAATATTTAGTTTTTAAGCTGCGGCTTGCATGCTGTGTAAGCAATTTTTTCACCGTCGTTTAATGTGGTTTCTGCACCATTAATCACCAGTACAATTACACCACTGGTAAAACGATTGTTGCCATCGGCAGCTTTAGTTAAATTCACTTCGTGGTCAGGATAAATAAGCCATGCATCGTTGCCATTATTTTGCATGCGTACATAAAACTGCTTACTGTTCTCGCATACATAAGCTGTTGCATTTTGTGGCGTGCGTGATTGCTCCTTTGTATCAGAGCCGAACGGATTAGAAATACCAATCGTACTACATGACGTCAATAGCGCGATTAAACCTGCCGTGAAAAGTAATTGATTAAATTTGATTGTCATATTCAGACCTGTGTGATTAAAATTGTTCGATGAGTGCGTTTATTCTGCCAGCGTATGCAATATCCGGCAATCAATAGATTATTTCAGCCAGCTTTAACCAAATCCGCCACCCGCGCGACATAATCGATCTAGCACCGCAGCCCATGCTGGCGTATTGGGTGGCAACTCAACCAGTAAACGGTCAACTTTCAAGGCATCTAAGTTATGCAGTGCACTGTATAATTGTTCTGCCACCTCTACGGGCTGGCTAGATAGTTGTATTACGGTGCAATCTGGCCTGTCTCCTTCACCAATCAACAATGCAGCACATTTCAAGTTGGCTTGCGTTAAAGCTTCACACTCTCGAACGAGAGCCGCTTTATTCTTAAAAAGTAACAGCGGCGTGCGAGGTGAATAATGCAAGGCATGTTGCCCTGGCGCTTTAGGTAAGTTTGTTTGGGCTGGCGCTTTGCCAGCTCCAACTGTTTTTGCTTGTTGATGTGTGCCTGCCACTTTCGCAATATCCGCTTCACTTATCATTCCAGGGCGCAACAGCAACCATTCGCCATCTGCCGCTACACTGACAATGGTAGATTCAATGCCTACAGCGCATGCGCCACCATCCAACACAGGCAATGTATCACCTAAGCCAGCCTCTACATGATCTGCCGTGGTTGGACTTAATTGGGTAAATAAATTTGCTGAAGGCGCAGCGACGCACAGGCCGCTGAATTTAAGCAAAGCAAGCGCAATTGGATGATTTGGCACACGCAAGGCAATGGTAGGTTCGCCGCCACGCACCACGCGTGATACGTGGTTTTTTGCAGGCAGTACCAAAGTAAGTGCGCCTGGCCAAAAGGCTTTGGCAAGCTTGACTGCAATATCAGGAAACTCTGCCGCCCAATCGCTTACTTGGCTGATGTCACTAATATGCACAATCAAAGGATGGTCTGCGGGTCGTTGCTTGATAGTAAATATTTTTTGTAGTGCAACATCATTGCTCGCGTCCGCTGCCAAGCCATATACGGTCTCGGTAGGAATCGCGACAACTTCGCCATTCCTAAGCCTGCTTGCTGCCTCTTCTAAACTAATGCGCATATTCAATGCTACTTACCACATAAAATGCGTATTTTACTACTGAAAGGGAACTCTATAAATGCATTATTTAGGATGCAGTACAGGGTGCATGGAACGCAGAAGCTGAGATAGCATGCGGTATACAGCGAGGCTGCTAGCATCGTGCAACGCAGTAATAAGCCAAAAAATATATCTATAGAAATGCCCTAAAGTGTATCTGTTACATAAATTCAGTCATTATGCGATAAAATAGCGAATCATTATCATTTAAAGAAAACGGCATGAGCCAGACTATTGTTAATAAAATCACTGTAGAAAAAAATCCAAGCCAAGCACATTTAGAATCGCTTGGCGTGAGCAAATGGCCCACTTGGCAAAAGGAAGTTTCGGTATTTTCCTGGACGTTTCCTGAGCAAGAAATCGCTTATATTTTAGAAGGTGAATGCGTCATCACCAGCTGCTGTGGCGATGCAGTGACATTTGGCAAAGGTGATTTAGTCACGTTTCCTGCGGGCATGACGGTCAGCTGGGAAGTAAAACAACCACTGCATAAACACTATCAGCTAGATGGTACATTGATTGGCCGTATTTATCGCCGAGTTAAAATTGCGCTAAAACTATAAGTTGGAAAAACGCCGATTTTATGTGTGAATAAATCGGCATTTTCTTAAGTATTAAGAGTTAACCACCAAGAGTTACCCAAAGGTTCCGTCAATTCTGGGTTTTAGTAATATTGGGGTGTAAATCACTACAAACGTTGCAAAGCCAAATATCCAAAAAATAGCGGCCACTAGCACCCAGCTTGTGTAAATCTGCGTGGTTAACATGGGTACCAAGGCACGAAACACCACACTCATAATAATCGCTGCAAAAGCAAGACCTATCCAGCGTGATGGGTTTCTGATGTCACGCCCCGTATGCCCCAAGGCAACACGCGACATCATGCTAAGTGTCATTAAACCTATGCCACCGATAGTGAAAATATGTAGCGTCAGAATAGACAAGCTGCTGTATTGCACTTGCAACCCATAAAAAAGAAAACCAAGATTAATCAGCCAGGCTGACAAATACAAGCTCCATAACAACGGCACTCGCCATATTCCGGCAGTATGCCAATTGTATAAACGATAGCCGTTCAAAACAAATAAAGTCCAGGCCGGCAATGTTGTTAAATAAGGGATTTGTATAAAAATTGTATTCAAGAATAAAGCTAAAAAAACCACTAAAATGCTTACATCCAGCCATTTGTATTGTTTTAGCTGGACTTTTGATTCCACACCACGTTCGATAAAAAATGGGATAACTCGTCGCCCAATCATCAAAATAAGGCTGATAAACAATAATACCGCACCGTTGATGGCATATAGCATGCCACTTGTTAGTATGCTATAGCAGCCAAGATAAAAAGCCAGATTGCCGATCCATAACAAAATAACTTTACTCACCACAGCAAGTTGCATCCATTGCTTTGCCTTGATAATCGGCTTGGCAATCGCACCAATTAACACAAGCCCGAACAGGAGATCTGCCGTTGCCGCCCAAGCTAACAATGACGTACCAAACAAAAATAGCACCCTTGCTGTACACCAAAGCATAAACAAAACCATTAAAGGCCTGCCATGAAGCGTTGGTATTCCTGTCCAGTTTTTGACCGCAGTTAATAGAAACCCAGCAACCACCGCCATGCCGTAGCCATATAGCATCTCATGTGCATGCCATTGACTAATCGATACATTTGTAATGCTTACAAAGCCGTGAGAGAAATAAACAAGCATCCACGATGCTATCGAAACAACCGCAAAAATACTTGCCCCTAAAAAGAATGGGCGAAATCCCAGGTTAAATAATGCAAGTTTTTTCGCATCTGCTTGATTGGGTTGATTGATTTGAATTTGCATATGTACCCTTGTAACAAAATACCTAAAGTTTTTGAGATTGCCAAAATTACGTTAATAATGATAACTTCATTATTAAATTACTCTCTTGATACAGCACAAGTTTAAGCAAATGTTTGCAAATACCAGTAATTTCCAAAAAGCCACAGCCCATCTTGTCAGCTTAGACACAGATTGGGCGCAGCTGATAGTAACGGTTGGCCATTGCACCCTTGAAGCCAAGCCGGAACGTGAGCCTTATGAAGCTTTAATTCGTGCAGTGGCTTATCAACAGCTGCATGCCAAGGCGGGCGATGCAATTATTACCAGGCTGCTGAATCTATATGGCAATGCATTTCCATCGCCTAATCAGCTATTAGCCACTGAATTCGATGCACTGAGAGCTTGTGGATTTTCTGCGCGCAAAATAGACACGATTCACGGCATTGCAGAAGGCGCTTTAAATGGTCTTGTGCCTTCACGTCATGATGCCGATGCAATGGCAGATGAATACTTAATTGAACGTTTAGTAACGCTTAAAGGTATCGGACGCTGGACAGTAGAAATGTTACTGATGTTCACCTTAGAACGCTTAGACATACTCCCTGCAGATGACTTTGGTATAGCAGAAGGCTATAAGCGCTTTAAAAAACTAGATACTGCGCCTAAACGTAAAGAAATCACTGAAATTGGCAAGGCTTGGAGCCCATATCGCACTATTGCAAGCTGGTATTTGTGGAGAGTGCCGAAATAACGAAGTAAAATTGGTTAGTGCGCCTAAT
>CXWL01021984.1_pt1 | contig 11198 bp, 11 predicted proteins | sample 590931 | NCBI WGS metagenome assembly CXWL01 (sample SAMEA3498368, study PRJEB10139) | groundwater metagenome | biome: water well; material: biofilm material | place: Germany | collected 2015-04-27 | reverse complement strand
GCCAGCTACCACGGTGGCAATGGCGAGTTTTCCAACCGTTTGCAGGTGCTGGTGGACGGCCGCTCGGTTTACTCCTCGTACCTGCTGGGCAGTACCGGACTGGGTCTTCAATCGCTGTCGCTGGATGACATTGAACGTGTGGAAGTGCTGCGGGGCTCCAACTCGGCGGCCTATGGCGCGCGCGCTTTTTTGGGCGTGGTCAATATTGTCAGCCGCGACACCAAGGACCCGCCGGGGCTGGCTCTGGGCGTGACCAGCGGGCAAAACGGTGTACGCGATGTGTCGGCGCGTTGGGCCTATGTCGGCGTTAACCTGGGTCTGCGTGTGTCGGTCGATCAACGTGGCGATGACGGGCTGCTTGGGGCACAGGGGACGACTCGAGTGCGCCGTTTCAATACCCGTGCCGACTTGCGCCTGAGCGACCGTGACGAGATCGAGTTGCGCGCGGGCCTGGTGGAAGCATTGGCGACACGAGGCTTTGACGGGCGCGTCGGCAACCCGGTTCGTCAGCGGTCCGACACCGCGCGCCACGTGCAGTTGGACTGGCGACGCACGCTTGACGCGGATCAGGTCATGTCGGCCCAGTTCTCGATGAACCATGAGCGCTATACGGACCGGTTTCCCTACACGCCGGTTCCTGGCTTGATCGTCGACTTTGGCGGCCTATCGACTGACTACGCGGTGTTGCTGCAACACACGGTGCGCCACGGCGCGACGCTGCGCTCGGTGTGGGGTGCCGAGTTTCGCGGCGAAGCGGTGCAATCGGCGCCGGTCTACAACCGAGTGGACGCGATTCGAACCGAATTCACGCGGCTGTTTGGCAATGCGGAGTGGCGCGTTGCCCCGAGTTGGGTGGTCAATGCCGGGGGCTTGTTCGAACACAGCTCGCTGAGCGGCGACACCCTGGCACCGCGCCTGGCCGTGAACTGGCACCTTGCCCCGGGTCACACCGTGCGTGGCGGCGTCTCGCGGTCTTTTCGACCGCCCAGCCCCTATGAGAAGTTTGCCGACACGCGTTACTTTCATCCGGTAACCCATGCCTTGCTGGAGGTGACCGCTTTCGCCAGCGGCAAGGTAGGACCGGAAAGCGTTTTGGCCCGCGAGCTGGGTTACCTGGCGGATTGGCCGAGCATCGGCTTGAACGCCGATGTGCGCCTGTTTCATGAAAAAGTGTCGGACGTGATTGGCGCATACCGCAAGTTGCCGGCACCGGCGCGCCGGCCGTACGACTATGTCAATCAGGATCGCTTGCGCATCCGGGGCTTGGAGTACCAGTTGAGTTGGAGAGCCTGGCCCGGGGGTGACGTGATGTTCAACCAGACCTTCACCAAAATTTCGGATTCCTTCAACAACGATTCCCTTCACGGCGCCGCGGACAACGCGCTGTCTTTGGTGTTGATGCATCAATTCGCCAGCGGCACGCAGGCCAGCGTGAGCTACAACAAGAGCGGACCGGCGGCACTGCAGGGGGCTGCGGTACTGGCTTCCAGGGAGCGACTCGACCTGCGCGTGGCGACGCCCGTTGCGTTTGGCCCCGCCCGGGCGGAACTGGCCCTGGTGGTGCAGAACCTGGGGCCGGCCTACACGGATTACGACCCTTTGTTTTCATTTGCGCGCCGGGCCTTCGTGACCCTGCGCGTCCAGCACTGACGGGAGGCATGCGTGCGTGTTTGCCTGCGCTGGCTGATCGGGTGGCTTTGCCTGTTGCTGGCCATGGCGCTCGCGCGCGCGGCGGATCCCGGCGTGGTGCTGGTCAGCAGTGAGCACAGCCCGGCCTATGTGGAACTGGCTGATGCGCTGGTGGCCGAGCTGGAGCGCGGTGGCGTGTCAAGGGACGCCGTTCGTCGCATGACCGCGGCCGAATTCGTGGCGCGCGAACGACCGGCGCCGACCCTGTTTGTCGCCCTGGGCGTGCGCGCGGCCACGGTCCTGGCGCAGCACGATGATCGCGTGCCGGTCTTGTGCACCTTGCTGCCACGGGCCAGTTTCGAGCGCATCCTGGCGGAGTCGGGCCGCAAAGTGTCTAGCCAGTTTTCGGCGATCTACCTCGATCAGCCCTTGTCGCGCCAGCTCGACATGGTGCGCCTGATGCTGCCGCGGGCCAGGCGAGTGGGTGTTGTGTGGGGGGATGTGTCGGTTGCCCAGCAGGCGGCGCTCGACGCGGCTGCCGCCAGCCGGGGCCTGCGTGTGGTGTCGGCCCGCGTGGGACCGAGCGAGGCGTTATTCGCGGCCCTCACGAAGGTACTGGGTGATTCTGACGTGTTGCTGGCGCTGGCCGATCCGCAGATCTACCACGGTGGCACGATCCAGAATATCTTGATGACTTCGGTTCGCGTGCGCGTGCCCATGGTGGCGTTCTCGCCAGCCTACGTCAGGGCCGGCGCCCTGGCGGCTGTCTATGTGACGCCGACTCAGCTCGGCGTGCAAGCTGGCGGATTGGCGCGCGCCGTGTTGCAGGGTCGCGCGCTGCCAGGCGCGGCGCAATATTCAAGGGAGTTCGAAGTCAGCGTCAATACGCCGGTGGCCCACGCGCTGACCTTGTCGCTGGACGCCGCCGCCCTGACGGCGCGCCTTCGGCTACTGGAGCGCTCGCCATGAAGGTGGCCTTCGATATCCGCAGCCGCATGCTGGTGGCGGCGCTGTTGCCGGTCACCGTGGTGGCCCTGGTGTTGGCGGCCGTGCTGCTGCGCGGGCGCGCCGTGGACATTGCCGAAGCACATGATCAGCGCGCCCGTTCGCTGATTCGACAAATGGCGGCGGCCAGTGAATTTGGTCTATTCAGCGCCAACCGTGCCAGCTTGCAGGCGATTGTTGGGGGCGCGATGCGCCAACCCGAGGTGCGTGCCGTGCAAATCCTCGACGCGCGCGGCCAGGTGCTCGCTCAAGGCGGCATACTTGACGCGCTTGCCCTGCCCAGTTTGGGCTCGCAAGAGGCGCTGCATAGTCTGTCGGCGCGCGGCTCGGACTTGTTGGTGCAACCCGTGCGCGCCACCCAGGTCAGGCTGGATGATCTGTTCGAGGGCGCGAAGGCCGAGCCCTCGATCGAGGCGGCGCTGCTCGGGCACGTGCTGATGGAGTTTTCGCGCGACAGCGTGTGGCAGCGCGAACGTGACATGTTGTGGGTTGGTCTACTGGTGACCTTGAGCGGCTTGCTGCTAAGCGGTTGGTTGGCCGTGCGCTTGGCGCGCAGCATCAACCAGCCGGTGTTGCGCATGGCAACCATGATCGAGCGCATCGGGCGTGGTGAAATATTTGTGCGCGGTCCGATCCTGGCCGACGACCCCATGCGCGAGGTGCAGCGCGGCCTCAATGACATGGCCGCGCGCCTGGAGTCGGGCCGTGAGGAGCTTGGCCGACGCATTGCGGCGGCGACCTTTGAATTGCGTGAAAGGAAGGAGGAGGCCGAAGCGGCCACGCAAGCCAAGTCCCGATTTATTGCCGCGGCGAGCCACGACCTGCGCCAGCCGCTGCACGCCTTGGGCATGTTCGTGGCGCGTCTGGCTCAGTTGCCGATGGACCCACCGACGCGACAGTTGGTGGGCAATCTGGACGCCTCGGTGCTGGCAATGCAGAATTTGCTGGATGCCTTGCTCGATGTGTCACGCCTGGAGGCCGATGCGGTCAAGGTCCGGGTCCGACCGACCGCCGTAAATGAGTTGTTTGACATGTTGCGCAACGCGTTGACGAGCACTGCCACCGAGAAGGGCGTTCGGCTGCGGGTTCGACCCAGCAAAGCGTGGATCATGAGCGACCCGGCGCTCATGCATCGAGTCTTGCTCAACCTGGTCGGAAACGCGATCCGCTACACGGTGCAGGGGACCGTGCTGGTCTCGTGCCGGCCTTGGGCAGACGGGCGTTTTGTCCGCATCGAGGTATGGGACAGCGGTGTTGGCATTGCGCCGGAACACCAAACCGACGTGTTCAAGGAGTTCTTTCAGGTAGGCAACCCGCAACGCAACCGCGAGCAGGGGTTGGGCCTGGGTCTCAGCATTGTCAAACGCACCGCGCAACTGCTGGGTCACCGCTTGCACTTGCGCTCGGGTCTGGATTGCGGCTCCCGCTTCACCATCGAGGTGCCCCAGATCGCGCGCCCCGATGTGGAGCCGGTGCGCATGGCGACGCCGTCCGCCCTGCCCATCGATCAGTTCGAGGGTCTGGCCGTCATGGTGATCGAAGATGACGCGCTCGCCAGTGAGGGCTTGACCGGTCTGCTTCAGTCCTGGGGCTGCGAGACGCGCCGGGCCGACGGTCTGGAGGCGGCCTTGTCGCTGGTGGCGGATGGGTGGCGTCCCGATGTGATCGTCAGCGACTTCCGTTTGCGCGATGTCGAACACGGTATCGAGACCGTGCGCCGCCTGCGCGTGACCTTGGGCCGTCCGGTCCCCGCCTGCCTGATGAGTGGCAACACCGACCCCCAGTTGATCCAGGCCACCCGCCAGGCGGGTTTGACCCTGTTGCACAAACCCGTGCGACCGGCCAAGCTGCGCAGCTTGTTGCGCAAGCTGGTGGAGAAGGAGTCGCCGGTGTCTCTTTCCCCACTCACTCCCCCAACCCCTCTCCCGCCCCGCAGGGCGGGAGAGGGGCGGAGGGGTGTGAGTGGGGAAAACAGGACCCGGCGGAGCTGAACCCCACAAACAAGAAACCAGAAGCAGATCAGTCCGGGCGCCCACCCGCCACGTAGCCATGCCGTTCCGCCGCCAACACTGCCTGCGTGCGGGTCTGCACGTCGAAGCGGCGCAGGATCGCGGTGACGTGGTTCTTGACGGTTTCTTCGGACAGGTGCAGCTTGACACTGATCTGGCGGTTGGTGAGACCGTCCAGGAGTTCATGCAAGACCAACTCCTGGCGTCGGGTCAGCAAGGCTGGGGCCTGTCCGCCAGCGCTGCTGGCCTGCAGCGGCGCCGGTTCGGTGTCGGGTGCGCAGTCGGGCGGCGTATAGATGCCGCCAGCCATAACCAGCCTAACCACCGACAGCAACTCGCTGCTCAGGCCCGACTTGGTGACGAAACCGGCTGCGCCACGGTCCATGACCCGGCGCATGGTTTGTGGGCTGGCCGAGCCGGACAGGATGATGACTGGCAGCTCCGGATGGCTTCGCGCAAAGAAGTCGAGCGCGGCCAGACCGTTCATGTCTGGCAGGTGGTAATCCAGCAGCACCACATCGAGATCGGGGTGCAACTCGGCGAGCATGAAGGCACGGGCGCAGTCGGGCGCGTCCAATACCTCCAATCCGTCTTCGAGACCCCGCAGCACCTGGCGTAGTCCCTCGCGCACCAAGGCGTGGTCGTCCACCACCAGGATCTTCACGGTACTGCCCCCAGCGCCAGGATACGTCTCCAAAGTGTTGCATGCCGCATGTCAAACACAACGCGCCCCATCGACTTCGATGCACACACCGCTTATGAAACAGGCTTCGTCGCTGGCCAGGTAGAGCACCGCGTTGGCCACGTCCAGGGCGGTGGAGAATCGGCCCAGCGGAATGCTGGACAGAAACTTGGCGCGCCGGGCGTCGTCCAGCGGCCCGCCGGCAAATTCGACCGACAGGCCGGTATCGGGGTTGAAGACCGGGTTGACGCAGTTGACGCGGATGTTGTCAGGACCCAGTTCAGCGGCGAGTGACTTCGAGGTCACGATCACCGCGCCCTTGGAGCCGTTGTACCAGGTCAGGCCGGGGCGCGGCCGAATACCGGCAGTCGAGGCAATGTTGATGAAGCTGCCGCCACCCTGGGCACGGAACACCGGCGTGGCGTGAATTGTGGCCAGGTAAATGCTCTTGACGTTGACGGCGTAACAGCGGTCAAACTCTGCTTCGCTGACTTCAAGCGCGGGGCGGTTGCGGTGCGTCCAGCCGGCGTTGTTGACCATCACATCGAGCACGCCATGGCGTTGAACCGCCGCGGCGACCAACCCATGCACCTGATCCGACTGGGTGACATCGGCCTGGAAGAACGACGCCCGGCCGCCCGCGGCAAGAATGTCACCAGCGACTCTCTGACCAGCCTCCGCATTGACGTCATTAACGACGACCTGGGCGCCTTCGCTGGCCAGCCGCTTGGCGATGCCTTCGCCGATGCCGCCGCCGGCACCGGTCACGATGATGGATTTGCCACTGACACGCATGGTATTTTTCTTTGAGCAGACAACGCAGACAAAGCAGCCACCGCAGAAACCGCGATGCCCCTGCGCCCAACGGTTCATTGTCCCGCAAAAAGTCCGCGCGGCAAATAGGTATGGAGACAGCATCTTGGTGAATATTCACCTGCTTAGCAGCGTGCTGATCTGGGCGTCCTTTTCTCGCCACAACTGGTGTACCCAGAGCTGAAACGCCTCCCGCATCGCGGGATCGCCAGCGTAGTCGCCGTGGGCCAGATGCTGGGGCACCGGCAGGGAGCGCACCCGCACCACGATGTGGCGCACCTTGCCTTGCAGAAAGTGCCAGAAGGTGGGGGGGCCGTCGGGGTACACGATGGTCACGTCGAGAATGGCCTGGAATTTGTCGCCCATGGCGTTGAGCGCCATCGCGATGCCACCGGCCTTGGGCTTGAGCAGGTGTCGGTAGGGCGAATGTTGGCGTTGGTGTTTGGCCACGGTGAAGCGCGTGCCCTCCAGGAAGTTCATCACGCTGGTGGGGACCAGGGCGTACTTCTCGCAAGCCTTGCGGGTGGTCTCCTGGTCCTTGCCACGCATCTCCGGGTGTTGTTTGAGGTAGTCCTCGCTGTGGCGGCGCATGAAGGGAAACTCCAGCGCCCACCACGCCAGGCCCATGACCGGCACCCAGATCAACTCGTGCTTGAGAAAGAACTTGAGCAGCGGTATGCGCCGGTTCAGCAGATGTTGCAGCACCAGGATATCGACCCAGGACTGGTGGTTGCAATTGACCAGGTACCAACTGCGGGTGTTCAACTGCTCGATGCCCTGCACGTCCCAGTGGGTGCGNNCTTGAGCAGGGCGACCACCAGCAGGATGGGCACCCAGAACAGCGCGTTGAGCACCATCAGGAAGCTGGCAATCAGCGCGATCAGCGGCGTTGGCAAAAAGCTAAGCATGGACGAGGGGGCTAGATGGTGCGTGGTTTCGCATTGTCGGTCCATTCGTCAGCGCGCGGGCTGCGCAACGGCGTCAGCGCGGCGACAGATGCGCCAGTAAACGCCCCTCGGCCAGTTTGAACAAGCCGATCAACGTGAAGGTGCCGACCAGATACAGCGCGGCAGCGGCCAGATAGGCCTCAAACGGCAGGTAGAAGTCAGAGTAAATGCGGCCGGCCGCGGCGGTGATGTCCAGCATGGCGGGCACCGCACTGGCCAGGCTGGTGCTGTGCAGCATCATCACCACCTCGTTGCTGTAGGCCGGCAGCGTGCGCCGCAGGGCGCCGGGCAGCACGATGTGCAGCATCACTTGCGCGCGGCTCATACCAAAGGCCTGCGCGGCTTCAATCTCGCCGGCGGCGGTCTCGCGGATGGCGCCGGCCAGCATCTCGGCGGTGTAGCCAGCGGTGTTGAGGCTGAAGGCCAGCAGGGCGCAGAAGAACGGCTCCTTGAAGTGGGTCCAGGGCCAGACCGTGTCCCAGCGCGCCTGAATCCATTCCAACTGGCCCAGCCCGTAGTAAATCAGGTAGACCTGAATCAGCAGGGGCGTGCCACGAATCACAAAGGTGTAGCCGCCCACCAGGTGCCGCAGCAATCGGCTCGGGCCGGTCAGAGCCAACGCAAACAGCAGGGCCAAGACGCCACCAACCGCCAGTGAGCAAGCGAGCAGCAGCAGGGTGGTCAGCACCCCTTGGCCGTATAGCGCCAAACTCTCGGGACGGAAAATCACTTCCCACTGCATTCAGAGCTGCCCCCGCTTGACACCCAGGCTGTAACGCTGGTTGAGTTGCTTGAGCACCACCAGCGAGACCCAGGTGTAGACCAGAAACAGCCCGGCCGTGAACAGAAAGAACGCAAACGGCGAACGTGTGGCCGCGCTGGCCTGCTTGGCCAGGTAAGTCATCTCCTGCAGACCGATCAGGCTGACCACGGCGGTGGCCTTGATCAGCACCAGCCAGTTGTTGGTGACACCCGGCAAGGCATAGCGCACCATCTGCGGCACGGTGATGCGCAGCAGAATTTGCAGCGGGCGCATGCCAAAGGCGGCAGCCGCTTCAAACTGGCCTTTGGGTATGGCCAGAATGGCACCGCGAAAAGTCTCGGTCATGTAGGCGCCGTAGATGAAGCCCAAGGTTAATACGCCCGCCGTGAAGGGCTCGATGTCGATGGTCAACTCGCTGCCCAGCGCCTCGATCAAGGCGTTCAGGCCAATGCTGCCGCCATAAAACACCAGCAGCATCAACACCAGTTCCGGGATGCCCCGAATCACCGTGGTGTAGGCCGTGGCGGGCAGCACCAGGTAGCGCCGCCCCGACAGCTTGGCGGCGGCGCCCAGCAGCCCCAACAACACCGCGACCACCAAGGCCGACAGCGACACGCCCACGGTCAGCAGCGCGCCGTGCAGGATGGAGCCGTAGTAGGCGCTCAATGCGAATCAGGCAAACAACGTGGGGCGAGCCACGATCACGCGCCGTAGACGTCGATCTTGAAATACTTGTCGTTGAGCTTCTTGTAGGTGCCGTTGGCGCGGATGGTCTTGATGGCCGCGTTGAGTTCACCCTTCAAAACTGACTCGCCCTTGCGCAGGGCGATGCCGGCGCCGATGCCAAAGTATTTTGGAATCGACAGCTCCGGGCCCACGAAGCCATAACTCTTGCCCTCGGGCTTGCTCAGGAAGCCACCGTTGACTTCCACCACGTCGGCCACCGTGCCATCCAGGCGGCCGGACTTGATGTCCAGGTAGACCTGGTCCTGCGCCTCGTAGGAGGTCACCACCACGCCGACCGGCTTGAGCTCGCCCGTGGCGTACTTCTCTTGGGTGCTGCCCTTGAGCACGCCAATTTTCTTGCCCTTGAGCGAGGCGAGGTCGGTGAACTTGATGTCGTTCTTCACCACGATTTTGCTGGGCGTGTTGTAGTACTTGTCGGTGAAGTCCACCGCCTTGAGCCGGTCCTCGGTGATCGACATGGAACTGATGATCACGTCGTACTTCTTGGCTTGCAGCCCCGGGATCATGCTGTCCCACACCTGTTCCACAAACACGCACTTGCGTTTGATCTGCTCGCACAGCGCCAGCGCGATGTCGACATCAAAGCCGGTCGGTTTGCCGTCGGCGGTCTTGAAGGTGAAGGGCTCGTAGGTGGCGTCGATGGCCACCTTGAGTTCCTTGGTCTGAGCGCCGACGATGGTGGCCAGGGCGCTTAGGGCCAGGCACAGGGCGAGTTTCTTCATAAACAGTCCTTATTCAGTTCACCCGGTCCGGCGTGGCCCGGCGTGTAACGAGAACGCCGATTTTAGGGGCCCGCGGGACGCTTTGCGGCGGCGGAGTGCGTTGGCGTTTACCCTTGGCGGTGGATGGCCCTTTTCGCACCGGGATTGCTTGGCACGCTTATCACGACGCCAAGGTGCGCAAGCGCAACATCAGCGTCAGTGGGTGCGTCGGCGAAACCTGAAAGCCGTAGTGCTGGTAAAACTGTTTCGCGCGATCATGCATCGCGTGCACCAGCAGCGCCCTTACGCCGGCATTGTGTGACACAACGAGGGCTCGGTTGACAGCGTCCTGCAGCAGTGCGGCTCCAAGCTGGATGCCTTGTGAGCGACGATCCACGGCTAGTCTAGCCAGCACCATGACCGGGACCGGATCTGGCATATTGCGTCGAACCGAACTGGTTGCCATCTGATGGGCGACAGCGCCTGCTGCCATCGCGTAATAGCCGCAGACGCGCTGATCCTGATCAACCACAACAAAGGTGCGGCTGGCTCCAGTGAGCTGATTGGCAGCCGCTCGACGCTTGAGCCACTCGTCAAGTTGGATGTCGCCGCATTCGAAATCATTGACTCGATGCGTCGGCAACAAGGGCTCGGGCGGGCCGAACTGCCGGCTCATGCCTTCGCGGTCCAGGGCGGTTTGACCGCCATCAGTCGCTCAAGGCCGGGATTATGAGCAGGAGGTGCATCCAGCATCTTGGTGAAATCTCGAAATCTCTTCGAATCCAAACCGAAAAACACTTGGTCGAGCAGTACCGATTGAGCTCTGTCGCAGGCGGCTTCGAGCATGAAGTCGGAGCGGTTCTTGCCCAACAGCGTTGCAGCATGATCGATCAGATCCCGCTGCTCGGGTAGGGCTCGCAAGTTGATTGCGGCATCACGCATGAGATGTCCTTAAGTGCATACACAATAGATACACGCATGGTATGGTGATGTGTGGCTGTTGTCAATACTCACGAGGCCTCGTGCGAGGCCGCGAAGCCGCACTTACCTCGACGCCCTGGGCCGCACCCTGCGCAATCAAACCCAAGGCTTTGACCGGCAGGGCGCCGCGCCAATCCAACCGCTACGTCTTGGGTGGCACCCCGGTGTGGACCAGCTTCACCTACGACGTGCTGGGCCGAGTGACGCGCCAGGAGCAACCCGACCCCGATGCACCCGGTGGCGTGGCGGTCACCAGCACCAGCTACAACGGCTTGAGCTTCACCATCACCAACAGCAAGAGCCAGACCAAGACCACCACCAAGAACACCCAGGGCCTGATCCTGCAAGTGGTCGACAACGCGGGATCGAGCATCGTCTACAGCTACGACGTGCTGGGCCAACTGACCCAGACCAATGCCGCAGGCTCCATTACCAGCATGGGCTACAACCAGCGTGGCAACAAGACCAGCATGCTCGACCCGGTGATGGGCGCCTGGGACTACCGCTACAACGCCTTTGGCGAACTGGTCAGCCAAACCGACAGCGCCGGCCACNNCGACAGCGCCGGCCACACCGTCACACTAGCCTACGACCAACTCGGGCGCATGACCCAGCGCACGGAAGCCGACCTGGTCAGCGACTGGAGCTACGACAAGAAGTTTGACGGCACGGCCTGCGGCAAGGGCGTGGGCAAACTCTGCGAAGCCAAGGCCGCCAACGGCTACGTGCGCAAGCACACCTACGACAACCTGGGCCGCCCCAGTGTCATGAGCACCGTGCTGGACAACCCGGCGGCACCGGCGGTGGTGACCGAGACCTATCACGTCAACACCGGCCGCGTGGCCAGCAAGACCTGGCCCAGTGGTTACCAGGCCAGTTATTTGTTCAGCCCGCTGGGTTACCTGAGACAAGTCACCGGCG
>CXWL01008587.1_pt1 | contig 11200 bp, 9 predicted proteins | sample 590931 | NCBI WGS metagenome assembly CXWL01 (sample SAMEA3498368, study PRJEB10139) | groundwater metagenome | biome: water well; material: biofilm material | place: Germany | collected 2015-04-27 | reverse complement strand
TATTGCTCCGGCACGAATTATCCGTGATATCGCGCATCTCCTGAAAACATACAGGATACGTATCTACCCGCACAAAGATTCACGGATAAATCAGGCCGGATCAATAGTAAAGACTGTTATTGCAACCTGTTTATTTTCAAACAAACCCATACTCATTAATTAATGTTTTGATCAATCAAGCCCATGTCGCTACTACCCATCAGCTTTTCGATATCAATCAATATCAGCATACGTTCCTCGACTGTTCCAAGTCCCATGATATATTCCGTATCAATGATCGAACCAAATCCCGGTGTCGGCCGTATTTGCTCGGCTTCCAGAGTCAGCACATCGGATACCCCATCCACCACGATCCCCATGATGCGGCCAGCCACATTTAAAATAATGACCACGGTAAATTGGTCATAGTCTGCATTGCCCAGCCTGAATTTGATCCGCATATCAATAATCGGCACGATGATCCCGCGCAGATTGACGACTCCCTTGATAAACTCCGGTGCATTGGCAATTTGAGTGACGGAGTCATACCCGCGAATCTCTTGCACTTTAAGTATTTCTATCCCGTATTCTTCGCCACCCAGACGGAAGGTCAGAAATTCGTTGGCCATATGACTGGTAATCGGGCCGGATGACTTTGCTGTCGCAGCTATTGCTTGCTCTTGTAACATGGCATGAATCCCTTGTTTTTTATAAGATGCAATAGGGAAAGTATGCGATAAACATATCAGTGATCAATATCGCCTATACGGCTTCTTGCTGTGATGTCATCACTAATGCAGCAGTATCAAGAATAAGTGCAACTTTCCCATCACCCATGATCGTCGCACCTGAAACACCCTGTACTCTCCGATAATTACTTTCAAGGCTCTTAATAACTACTTGATGTTGTCCGACCAGATCATCCACAAACAACGCCGCTTTGTGACCTTCAGCCTCAAGAATCACAAGGATACCTTCATGCACTTCGGTAACATTGGGTCGCAGGTTAAAGATTTCGTGTAATGCAATCACAGGTAGATATTCACCCCGCACTTGTACAACTCGCCCATGACCGCTAACCGTTTTAATGTCCGCAGCAGTCGGTTGTAACGATTCGATAATATAGTTAAGTGGCACAATAAACATTTGCCCCCCAACCGCCACAGACAATCCATCAAGAATAGCCAGTGTCAGCGGCAAGCGAATGGATATGCGTGTACCCATACCAAATGCTGACTCAATGTCAATGCGCCCGCCCATTCCTTGTATATTACGTTTTACTACATCCATACCCACACCGCGCCCAGAAACATCTGTAACCGTATCAGCTGTAGAAAAACCCGCTTCGAATATCAGTGACCAAACTTCCTGATCGGTCATTCCGTCATGTACAGGTAATCCACGCTCTCTAGCTTTGCTAAGAATTTTCCCTCGGTTTAATCCAGCGCCATCATCACTGACCTCGATCACGATACTGCCGCCTTGATGGAATGCACGTAGCGTGATTGTCCCTTGTGCTGGTTTGCCTGCTGCTGTACGCTTCTCGGGCACTTCTATGCCATGATCCAAGCTATTCCTGACCAAATGAGTTAGCGGATCAGCAATCTTTTCAATTAAACCCTTATCGAGTTCCGTGTTCTCACCAACGGTCTTGAGTTCAACACGTTTATTCAATTTTGATGCCAAATCACGTACAACACGCGGATATCGGCTAAATACAAAACTGATCGGCATCATACGAATTGACATAACGGACTCTTGAAGATCTCGTGTATTCCGCTCCAATTGATTCATCCCGCTATGCAGTTTTTCAAAAACCACAGGATCAAACTGAGAAGCTGTCTGAGCAAGCATCGCCTGTGTAATCACCAATTCCCCGACCAAATTAATCATTTGATCGACTTTCTCTATACTGACTCGTATTGATGAAGTTTCGCTGGCAGGGGCAGGAGCTGCTGCATTAGCTTTACTGGAAGATTTATTCAGTGTGGCTTGTGCTTCATTTTTGCTAATGCTTGCACTTTGTTGCTGTGGTGAATTCAAACTCGATTCTGAATCATCAATGTCCTTTGGTGCAGCAGGCGCTCCCGGAAAGAAACCATAACCTGGTGCAGGCGGCATATCAGTCATTAAGAACTCATCTTCATCGACTATTGATTTCGCATCAATGCTGACGGAATCCATTTCCTCTGGCTCTATTGCAATAGTTTCATTTTTATTGAGTGTATCGACTACAATTTTTAAAGTAGCCGGATCGACTACAAATGCCAGCGTTTCCCAGATATCTTCTTCACTTTTATCGGTAGTGATTTTCAATTTGCACAGATCTATCACATTGGCTGGTGTCAAGTTTTCCAGGCTGCCCAACTGCTTCAAATTAGCAAATAGATTTTCTAAGGTAGCATCACTCATCCCGCTACCGGAAAACTCGATACTGTAGGTAAGTTTCGATGAGTCATCTATTGTTGAGACTTCAACTTCGGCAACTTCGGCTTCTACTTGCACTGTTTCAGTATTGGTAGCGGGGTTCGTTAACTCTTTAGCTGGCGCTTGTGTTTCATCGCTCAATCTTTTCAGTTCCTCACAAACTGCTGCGGCAACAGTTGGATCTGCTTGCCCTTCTCCACGATGTCCCGCCAGTTGCGCTTTAATAACATCGCCAGCCTTTAGAAAGGCATCAACCATCTCACTACGCACTTCGAGTTCCCCCTTGCGCAGCTTATCCAGTAATGATTCCAACATATGCGTCATCTCCGTCATATCTGTAAAACCAAATGTCCCAGCCCCGCCTTTAATAGAATGCGCGGCACGAAATATAGCGTTTAAATCTTCCAAATCCGGTGAATTTACATCAAGCCTTAGCAAACATGTTTCCATATCCGCAAGTAATTCTGAGGATTCCTCAAAAAATATTTCATAAAATTGTTCGAGATCTGTACTCATAGGTAACCCTATTCCAAGTTGAGTTGTTAGGCTAACACTCTAAAGAAGTAAGCAAATTAGAAAACAGAAGTATAAAAATTATATAATCTTTAAAATTAAGCAAGTTATCTGTAACTTATTAATCTGCCTAAAAAATATTAACTGCTAACCAATAACCTTACTGATTACTTCCAGCAATCGCTTGGGATCAAACGGCTTAACTAGCCAGCCTGTTGCACCTGCTGCTCTACCTTTTGCTTTTATCTCGTCTCCCGATTCTGTAGTCAGCATCAAGATAGGGATAGTTTTGTAGTGCGTCACTTTGCGCAACAATTCAAGCAGTTTCAACCCATCCATGCGTGGCATATTAATATCGGTTAATACCAGATTGACCTTATGAATATTCGCTTTATCCAGTGCATCTTGACCGTCAACGGCTTCAATAACCTCATAACCCGCACCTTTGAGCGTAAAAGCAACCATTTGCCGAATTGATGCAGAGTCATCTACTGCAAGTATTGTTTTAGCCATTTACCTCACTCCTCTTACTAATGTTTTTAATTTGCTTGATAAAAATACGAACCACAAACAATCTCTATCAAAAAAGCTCAATGTCACCCATCTGCATACCTTGCTGCACTACTGGTTTTCTTTTACTTTTAATTTTTGCCACATCAACTGCCTTCGAAATTCCTTCATGTATCGTATGCAAGGGTTCCTTTCCAACTTTCTTCTTCCAGTTACCTTGCCGATCAATGCGCTGCAATTCTATATTTAGTATTTCTACTTGATGCGTAGTATGTGCCAGCAACTGTGTAACCAAATCACCAAACTGTAATGAAGTAACAGCCATTTCTAATTCCTGCTCGATCTTGTCAGCAAGATCCATTTGTTTTTCCAATAACTCAAGAATAGGCTTGCTTCCTTCAGGAGCAGCCATTTTCTCAATGGCCAAAACCATATCATGGTGAGATTTAGTCAACCTACTGATATATCTAAAGTTACTGACCAAATTATTAACCGCATCACTGACTAATCGATCAATTTGGCTCAACTCTCCCTTGATATCCATGAAGTATTCATCAACCTCGGCAGTACATAAAACCCCATCTTGATCTTCGGGCACCAGTTTATCTACCGTTTGATTCTTAATTTGGCCCTCTCCTGATCGCATTTCAGCCATAACTCTTCTCCTCGTTACTCATCTTGATCAGAGCTATTCATGCTACTGCTTGATCTAGGCAACCCACTATTATTGTGCTCTAGTTATGAATTATCTTTAGACTTAAGACCAATCAATCAGGCCCAACAGAATACTCACGATGATGCTCATTTAATTAGAGAATAATTTTTCTACTCAATAAGTTAACGACATAACCTAGAATAACTTTAGTTCTATAAGCCCCGGAAAAATGCAATAAACCTACATAACCGGCACTTCCAGACTGCACAATCAATTAATAGAGAACATTTTGGTGAAATTCTTTGGTAATTGGTATGAAACCAATTTCAGTTCAGCTGGCTGATGCATATATCAAACTTAAAAACTTCATGAGGAAACGATTAGTTAACGGCTTCACCAATTCGATTGGCCCACCCAATTGCTTGTATCTCCATATCTGCCAATTCATTCAGACTCAGAAAACCCAGTTCGGTTAATATGGACTGAATTGCAGTAACTTCACCCTTCTCGTTGGCTTCAATTAATTTTAATTCTTGACCCAATCGCCCATCCCGGGCTAATAATGCTTGACTCATATCGTCCGGGATTCCCAGCTTGTCAACTATTTGCTGCATTTCAATACCCAGCAATACATCCAGCAAGGAAAGAATTCCTACCATAAATGCTCTTTCCTGGTGATTTTTATCATGCGGACGTTCGGTTGTAGCAACTAATTCCATTAATTTTCCCCGCGCTGCCGCTGTTTGCATTAATGCATTTGACATACTATCGTCTGACTGATTAGCGGTATAAAGTAACAGTTGTATCCATCTCTGTAATTGCTTGCGCCCCAGTATCATGATTGCGTGCTTAATAGAGTTGATTTTCTGAGGCACTCCACTAGCAACTGAATTCACCATGCGCATCAAGTTATAACTTAATCCGGGTTGATGTTTAAATTCCTTTTCAATTTCCTCAATATCACTATCGCCCATCACTAACGTCAATAGCTTCAATAATGACAATTTTGCTGGATCAGCACGTTTAACGGCCAATACCTCCGGCCTTGCAAAATAGTATCCCTGGAACATCTGAAAACCCAACTGCATGCAATACGTTTCTTGCTCACGGCTTTCTACTTTCAATGCTAAAAGCAAAACCGGCCAGCGATTTAATTCAGTTACAAGCTCTGCAAGTTCCTTCTTTTCAAGAGCAAGAATATCTACTTTCACTACACTAACCAGAGGCAGCAATTGCTCAACATTAGTATTCATTGCAACGATATTATCAAGCGCAAATTGATAGCCTTTTTGCTTTAATTCGTTGCAACGCTGCATAAATTCTGCCGTAATAAGCGCTGTTTCTTTTATTTCCAACACAACATGCTTGGCGGGCAATAAACTAATAATGTCACTCATCACCAGATCAGGATCTGCATTGATAAAACCACGCTGTTTACCCAACACATTTTGAATACCCAGCTGACAATACGCATTGATAATGACATTAGCTGATGCGGATAAATCGTTAATGACATTCGCCTTTTCATCAGTCTCTTCCTGTCTAAAAAGTAACTCAAATGCTACTAGATTTTGATTACGATCTAGAATTGGCTGCCGCCCAAGAAAAAAACCTTCCATTTACTTCCCCGTATTAATCCATCGTTTAATAAAAATGCTTTAGCTAATCGGCTTCATTGCATGTTTCTTAAGTATTTTTTACAAAAAATAAACATTATCAATTAGCGCTTCTGTTTTTTAGAACAGAATACTTATCTAAGAGAATTTTCGGTTGATTTAGTTAGCTTAAAGCAGGAATTGCCCGGTTCTTTCCAGTACGCTTTGCTTGATAAAGTGCTTTGTCGGCACGACTTATGACTGAATTCTGATGTTCTCCAAATGAACGTAATGCTACGCCTGCACTAAACGTTACCGGTATTGATTGTGTGTCCACTTGCGGTGAAAAAATTTTTGCCAGATTATTCTGTAACCGGTGAATAATAGTTAATGCGTCTTCCATTTCGACATCGGGCAATAAAACCAAAAATTCTTCCCCGCCAAACCGCGCTACAATGTCGGAAGGACGTAATGTTTCCTTGGCTACATTGACCAAATTGATCAATACACTATCCCCATACTGATGGCCAAAGTTATCATTGATCTGTTTGAAGTTATCCAAATCGATTAAAACCACCCCTAAAGACTGCGCATTCCTATCGGCACGAGCCGCTTCACGTTTGAAAATATCGTCTAATCCACGACGATTGAACGCGCCTGTCATTTGATCAGTTTGTACGAGTCCTCTCAGTTGTTCTAATTCACTTTTCAATGATTCAATCTTTTGTTCCGCGCGCTTTACTTGTTCCTGTGCGGCAAAAACCTCGTCACTGAATCTCAAACCTCTGGTCTCAGACAACACAACATCAAGAATTCTAATGATTTCATCAGCATTGCTTGTATTGCGAATCTGTTCAGCGTAGCGTTCTACTTGCTTATAATAGTCCTCAGAATCAATCATGGGTTTCTGCTCACTTTTAATAGCATCTGTCGATTTAACCAATCTCAGCATTCTTTTCTGTTTTTGTTTAATAGCTTCTTGCATTGCTATCCTCCTCAATTGACATCANNCAGAGCAAACCAGAAATGGATTTAATGAATAAAAAGGGAAATCGGTACTATTTACCAGTTACTATGATATATATCTTAACTAACATAGAGTTACTCAGATGTGAGTATTTGATTCTTGCCGCCTTTCTTTGCACGATACAAAGCCTCATCGGCTCGTTTGAAAATATTTTCTTGTGATTCTCCCGGTCGGAGTTGAGCAACACCAGCACTGAAAGTGATTAACAAACGTTTATTTTCATGCAAGAAAAATTTCTTGGTCAAATTACGCCGTATCCTGGATAAGATATGTACGGCTTCTTCAAGATCGGTGTTTGGTAATAAAATTACAAACTCTTCACCGCCATATCGTGACACAATATCTTCAGGGCGCGTTGTATCCTTGACTGACTCAACCAGGTATACCAATGCGTCGTCACCCACTTTATGGCCGTGCGTATCATTAAGCAGTTTAAAATTATCAATATCCAGCAATGCATAACATAAAGGAACTTGATGACGCACTGAACGTGAGGTTTCGCGCTCAAAAGCATTATCCAAACCACGCCGGTTTAGTATCCCTGTCAGGTGATCTTCGTGCACTTTCTCACCCATTTCATGCAACTCGGTTTCTAGCTGATTGATTTTATTCTGTGCCAAACCAACTTCTGCTCGAGCCGCCAAAAAATCATTCCGGTAATTTAATGTGCTTTTTTGCATTTGACTGGTTTCTTCCATAATCAGTACCAGTAACTGATTGAGCTCTTTTATATCTTCAGTATTACTAATTTTTTCTGAATACTGCTCAAGCCTACTCTGATATTCATCCGTCGTATCGGTGAGTTCTTCAATATTACTGATTAAGGAAGTCACCATCTGTTTCAGGGTCACCTTGGCTTCACTTAGGCTACGCCCGATTATTTCTTGCCTTTGCGTTATCTCTTCCAGATAATGCTCAGCTTGTGCTATTACCCGCTGATCCAGGGGCTTGGAAATAGTTTCGCGCAATTTACTGATCCGGACGCCAATCCATTGATCTTCTGCAAGTAATTCACCCGTACTATCCATGAGCATATTGAGTAATTTGAGCAAGCCTTGTTGCAACTTGATACCGCTCTCACCATATGCATCAAATTTACCGCAAAACTGTTGAAATCCAGCAATGAATTGTTCCATTTCTAGCTTATCTTGAATCTTTCGCACTTGATGCGCCAGCATCCTGGCTTCTTCAGCCAAAATTACATCACCAATCTGTCTAGCAACAACCTGCTCAAGAATTTGTGCCAACAATTCCAATAGCTGATCCGTAAAATGCCCGGCAATTTGGCTCTGTTCTGTAACTGCATGCTTTAATTGAAAGTCTTGTGTATCTGAATCAATCAGCGTCACTTGCAATGAGGGATTTTGCATTTGCCCGTCTTCATTTGATTCTTGCGTGGCGGCAGCTAATGCTCCCCATGAATCTACCAACGCCTTTAGCTTGTTATGCAGTTGGTTTGAATCTTTCGAGAATTTGGTAAGAACCCGATTAACACCTTCCCGTTTCTTTGCAGTTGTCAGCGCGCCTTGCTTTTTTTCCAATTGCTTCAATAATGCTTCTATTGTATCTCCCCAGGTCGCAATGGATTCAGCTGTGGGATTATCTGCAGATTTTTGCTGATTTGTCGTTGCAACTGCAGAATTCACATCATCTCCGGATTTACCAGAAATCTGATCATACAGCTTGTGATAATTATCTGGTGTTGGAGGAATTCTGAGCAATGCAAGTTGCCGCAATGTTTCACGGGCAAGAATAGTTGGATTCGAATCTTTAAGCGGCTTCATAAAAATTGGTCAAAAAATTAAAAGGTGGCGTTACCAACAAGCCAGGAGTTAAAAAATATCGACCAATCCACGTGAATCTTAATCTTAATTTGACAAGGCAAGCTAAAAAAACATTTGAGGTTAACTTCAGAACACTTATAAGATTAGTCGACCAATTTATTCTTTATAGCATAACGAATTAATTCTGAATTATTCGTCAACTTGAGTTTCTCCAGTAAGCGCGCACGATAAACACTGACTGTTTTTGGGCTTAAAAACATCTCAGCTGATATTTCAGACAATGTTTTACCCGCAGCAATAAAGCACAACGTCTGATATTCCCGATCGGATAATGTGGCATAGAGCGGCTTATCTAAATCTGAGTTAACGATGTTGGCAAGCTCCTGCGCGACAACCGGACTCACATACTTATCGCCCATTGCAACCTGACGAATAGCCACTACAAGCTGCGCTGGCGCACTTTGTTTATTCAGATATCCAGAAGCTCCCGCTTTTAATGCACGAATTGCAAATTCGTGTTCATTGTGCATACTAAGCATGAGAACCGCAAGATTTGGTCTATCTTTCTTTACTTGCTTCAATATTTCGATACCATTCCTATCCGGTAAAGAAATATCCAGTAACATGACATCAAAATCTTGCTGCCGGGCAATTTTTATTGCTTGAAACCCAGTCTCTGCTTCACCAGTTACTTTAATATCATCCGTTTCGCTGAGTATCTGTTTCAAACCTTGGCGAACAATTGCATGGTCATCAGCAATCATCACACTTATCATGTGTACCTCCGGCTATTTAGAGCCGAGAAACTTTCTTATTTTTCTTCATCGGTTCAGGCTGTTGGGGTTCTCTAAATTCACCTTCCAGTCCCACCACATACCCGGATTGGTACTCTAAGTTACCCGTAGGTATCAGAATGGTCACTTTTGTACCTCTTCCTGAATATCCAGAAATATGGAAATTCCCCTTCAACTGCTGGCAACGCTCACGCATCCCTCGGATTCCAAAAGAAGCCTGTTTCTCCATATCGATATCGGTAATACCACAGCCATTATCAATAACTTCCAGAAGAATCAGTCCTTCCAGCTCCACAAGCTTTACCTGAACATGGGAAGCATTAGCATGTTTAGAAATATTCGTTAATGTTTCCTGAAAAACACGAAAAACCGCTATTGCCAAATCTGAATCTAAAGCTATTTCATCGTTTACACAGGATACTTTACAAGCAATGCTCGTACGATCACTAAATTCTTTTGCTTGCCATTGAACCGCCGCAATGATTCCGCAATCTAGAATACCTGGCCGCAAATCTAAAGAAATTCGGCGTGTACTGTCTATCACACGGTCTACTAAAGACTCAATGGATTTCGATTTTTGTTGATAAAACTCAGGTTTTCTTACCGTTGTATCCATGCAGGGAAATAGCTCACACTTAATTGCCGTTAATGTCCCTCCAATATCATCATGAATTTCACGTGCAATTCTGGCGCGTTCTTGCTCTTTAACTTTTTGCAAATAAGAGGAGAGTTCTGCCAACTGTTCACGGGAACGTGCAATCTCTCGTTCAGCCAGTTTATTTCGAGTAATATTAATCATAATGCCGTCCCATAGCGTCGTACCATCCGACATCCTCCTGGGTGTTGCACGTAAACTGATCCATTTGATATCACTATCACCTTTTACTTGAATACACCCTTCCCAGTTCCAGGTTGAAAGTTGTTCTGCAGATGTAATCATTAATTGATGATAAGACTCCCTGTCATCCGGCAAGATCAATTCTGGAAATAGCTCGGGTTTATCCATCAGCTTCTGGGGTGGTAGCCCAAGCAGTGTCTCACTGGCATCACTGACATAGGGGAAGCTGGTCTTTCTATTGACTGATAACATAAACTGAAAAACTACTCCAGGCAGGTTAGATGTAATCGCTTGAAAAAGCGCTTCACTCTTTTGCAATGCAGTTTGTGCAGTTATAAAACGCTGGTAGTTTCCTACTTCATGCAAGCTACGCCTTATTGCTGGCACCAGCCTGGCAAGATTTGCCTTCATCATGAAATCATAGGCTCCTAAAGCCATGATATGTTCTGCCGCTTCCTCACCGACATGACTGGATACGATGATCAAGGGTATATCCAGGTATTGGTTTCTTATAGCTTGCAGAACCTCCTGTGCATTCAGCTGCGGCAAATCATAGTCGGACAGAACCACATCCCAATCCCGAATCATCAAAGCATCCCGCAGTGCAGTAGCCGCGCTAACGCACAAACACTCAGTCTGGAAGCCACCCTGTACAAGTATTTGGAGTACCCGGTCTGCATCCTCTGCAGAGTGTTCGACCATTAATACTTTTAATTTCTCTTCATTGACCATCTCAGCCCCCACCAGTTGAAGCCGATATAACCTCTAAAATTAACTCCCCGAATTAACTGCCTGAATATTTATTTAATTTTACAAGATAATTAATAAGAGAAAAACAATTTATACCATGAATTGCCGATATTAACCAACCGATTAGATAAAAATCATGAATGCAGAAATCCTAAACTTTTCAAAATGGTGTCCGATAACTGCAATCAACGGCGGTTACAAACCCTCTTGGATTGCGGGGAAAACCAACGGAACTGGCAATTATGCCAAACACATAGTTATCAAAAAGGAGAACCCAAATGCCACAAATTATAAACTCTAATGTAGCCTCATTAAATGCACAACGTAA
>CXWL01027054.1_pt1 | contig 11202 bp, 14 predicted proteins | sample 590931 | NCBI WGS metagenome assembly CXWL01 (sample SAMEA3498368, study PRJEB10139) | groundwater metagenome | biome: water well; material: biofilm material | place: Germany | collected 2015-04-27 | reverse complement strand
TCTCGGCTCTGACCGACAAGATTGAAAACAGCTACGTCAAGTCTCTGGCCGAGGCATTCTGGAAGGATGAGAAGTTTCTCGATGAATACCTGCTCGCTGCCGCCGGCAAACTATGGCACCATGCCCACATTGGCGGTCTTTCGGAGCATTCGGCCAATGTCACAGAACTGGCCCTGCGGGTTGCGATCGGATATGAATTCCTCAACAAGGATTACCTGATCTTTGGCGGCCTTTTCCACGATGCCGGAAAGATCGCCACCTACACCTCCGGGATGGTGATCGACTATACCGACGAAGGGCGGCTGATTAACCACATCTGCCTTGTCGACAACTGGATTTGCGAACGGGCTCGAACCATAGACGGCTTTCCTGAGAAACTGCTCGTCAAACTGCGCCACATGATTCTCTCGCATCAGGGGGAGTTGCAATTTGCCTCGCCGGTTGTCCCTATGATGCCCGAGTCGTTCGTCCTGTACTACTGCGACGAGATCGACAGCAAGATGGGAGCGATCGATCGAATTCGCCAGCGGCAGGGGGGACACGGTTGGTCCGAGTATGTCAAGATGCTGGAACGCTTCCTCTATTTCGGCGACGCTGAAGAAAAGTAGCGGCTGCAGCTGCGACCGGGTAATCTGTCCATCACTTGGCGACCTCCAGTGCCCATCCTTCAGTGACCTGTATTGCGAGGCAATCGCTCGCCCTGGGATCGTTCCCTTTCGCCTTGCCTTTTTGTTATTTCGGGTTAAATTGCTTCTCCGTTGTGCCGGAAGGTACGACGACAATCCAGTTTCGAAGTGGAGAGGTGGCCGAGCGGTTGAAGGCGCACGCCTGGAAAGCGTGTATAGGTAACCCCTATCCAGGGTTCGAATCCCTGCCTCTCCGCCATGATTGATCGACCATCACTTAACTTATTATTTGACAACAGACTAAGATTTCGTACATTCCTCTTGAACGCAGTTGTGACCAAGATGTGACCACGAAAGGGAGTCTGGTATGGGCATCATCTACAAGGGAGAACGGGTCTGGTACGTCGATCTGCGCGTGAACGGACGACGCGTTCGCAAGCGTATCGGACCCTCCAAAGAGATCGCCCTGCTGGCTCTCAAGGATGCCGAGGTCAAGGCCGCCCGCCAGGAGTTCGGCTTCGCTCGGACTGATATCACTATTGACAAGTTCCTCGAACAATTCTCAGAATACTCGAAGACTCATCACCAGCCCAATACGACCAAGCGCTACAAAGCCGTCATGGATCACTTTCAGTCGTTTCTGAAGGATTCTCCAGAAGTCGTCTTCGTGTCACAGATTACCCCTGCCCTCATTGATCGCTATGCTGTATATCGCAAGAACAGCTGGGTTAATCCCAACGGTGATCCCATTACTTCGGATGAGGATGTTACTGCCCACACCCGTAAGGGAGCCAGAGCCCATACGATTAACTTTGAGGTCGGGACGGTCAGGACGATCCTGAATATGGCCATCAAGTGGGGATTCCTGAGAGATAACCCGACTCGTCAGGTGGCTAAGCTGAAGGTAAGCGATTCCAAGCCGACCCGGTTTCTGACCAAAGAAGAGTGCCAGCAGTTTCTCAAGGCCTGTCCTACTGATCTCTACCCCGTGTATTTCACCTTTCTCAATACCGGCATGCGGAAGGCCGAGCTGGAGCACCTTGAGTGGAGTGACATTGATCTCAAGAGACGCAAGATCAGGATCCAGAGGAAAACGGATTGGCAGCCAAAGACAGGAGAGCGGGATATCCCAATGAATGACGGGATTCATCAGCTACTGAGTCAACTGCAGAAAGAGAATGCGAAGAAGACCAAGAGTCGGTTTGTCTTCTGTGCTCCAGACGGGGGTAGACTGCGAACCAAGCTACGAGAGAAACTGATCACGATTGCCAAGCGGGCTGGCATAGAGGACTTGACCCGCGTCCACACGCTCCGACATACCTTCGCCAGCCATCTGGTGATGAACGGGGTTGACTTACCGACGGTGAAGAAGCTGATGGGTCACGCGGACATTCAGACGACCATGATCTACGCTCATCTGGCCCCAGATCACCTGGCCGATGCCGTCAACAAGCTGCCGTTTTGATGACCTCCAGCAGATCAACCTGCAGGTCCTCAGCAAGCTCATGGGACACTCGGATATCGAGACGACGATGATCTATGCTCACTTGGCGCCCGATCATTTGGCCAATGCCGTGACGAAGTTGCCGTTCAGATAGCGGTGAGGGGAGTACTGTTCTCGATGGCCCTCCTTGGATCTCCTGTTCGCTGGCATTGGTGAAATGCGCTACGGGCCCCTCGGAGGTGAAGAGAACCATTGAATCGTGGAAATGGAACCATAGAGTCCGTTGGAATCCTGAATAGGCGCGTTACTGATTCCCTTGACCGGGCGAATCCTCTGGTTAACAGCTCTTGCTGGCTCTTACTTCAATGCATGAGCCCAGAAGCTCCCCTCGCTGCCATCTGCTTCCAGAATCGTCCACGAGGAGCCGGTTGTCTTCGCCCAGTAGATACCGGGTTCCGGCAACACAGTCATCAGCGACGGGTCTAGATCAAAAGCGTCATAGCCGTGGAGCGCCGTAACGTGTCTTTCGCTATTGGGAGCATTTGTAATTCCCAATACTCTCACCTTCACCCAACCATTCTTCTCCATATACCGCATAGCTGATTCCTCGGTGTACAAGCGTGGTGAACACCCATTGACTATCCCGAAAAGCCTCTGCTGCTCATCCGTGGAAAGCTTGCGCAGTCCACACGACACGTATTGAGATTCACCGAGAGCCACTCTGAGTGCATTCCCAGGTTCCTCGGCATGTGACTTCATGATCGTTGCGAGAGCAGTAATTGCGATGACTCCCGCGCCAATCAAGGGTAGTGTCTTCATCGGATGGTCCTTTCTCAGTCTCGTTTTCCTCACAAGTTATACACGTGAATCTCACAAATTCTCTTGGCTTGGGGCCTGTTGTATTGTCGCGGGTTGTCCAGTACATTTCTGGAGCGAAGAACCAATTGCAGTGCGATCGGACAGAGGTCCGGGGTCAAAACAGATGAAATTCTCACGGGCAATAGTCAGGGAACCGGGTCCCTCACTGATAAACGGGATCACTTCGGCCAATCTCGGTGTGCCAGACTACCCGTTGGCGCTGAAACAGCACAAGGCTTACGTCCATGCCCTGTCGGTGTGTGGGCTAACAGTCATTTCCTTGCCGCCGGACAATGATCATCCAGATTCGACCTTTGTCGAGGATACAGCACTGCTGACCCCTAAGTGTGCCATCATGATGCGCCCTGGCGTCCCGGCACGGAGAGCGGAGACAATTGGAATGGAGGAGGCGATCCGGGAATTCTTCACGACAATCGAAAGAGTCGAATCCCCGGGGACCGCTGATGCCGGAGATATCCTGATGGTGGGCGACCATTACTACATCGGACTGTCTCAGCGCACGAATCCATATGGGGCAGCTCAGATTATCAGCATTCTCGAGTCTCACGGCATGACCGGCTCCACGGTACCCCTTGAACGAGTCCTTCACCTCAAGTCCGGTGTGGCATTTCTGGAAAACAACACGATGGTAGTAGCCGGGGAATTCAAAGCACGCCCTGAGTTCAGGACGTACAACCCGATCCCTGTCGATGATGATGAGATGTATGCGGCCAACTGCCTGTGGGTGAACGGCACAGTACTATTGGCGGCCGGATATCCCAAAATAGAGAATGCCGTCAAGGCGGCGGGATTTGGAACCAGGGCTCTGGACGTTTCTGAGTTTCGTAAGCTCGACGGCGGATTGAGTTGCCTGTCACTACGATTCTAATAGCAGGCGCTCAATGGCCTGGCGCTGTCTGAGAGACGGCAGCGCTGGACTCTTCGTTGTACAGGATTTCTTTGCTTCGATCTGCGCAAAGCTGAGCTTCAGAGTTCTCATTCCTGTCTGCTGTGATTTGCATTTGTCTGGTTCAGATGTCGGTGGCAGAAAGAGCTTTCCCAGAAGACTTCAGCATATAAATTCCGAAGTGATGTTTCACGATTCATTGGCAACCTGTGGCGTATTCCAACTCAAAGTAGTTGGAGAGGGAGTTGAGCGCGCATGTCACCTCGAGCACGAGAATTCTTCGTTCCTGAAGTGAGAGGACTTTTTTGGAGAAAGGTGGTGAACGCCGTTGGGGGAACAGAGAAGTTTTCGATCGACGCATTGGAAAAACTGTACAGTTCATGCATCGTTGTAGACAATCAGCCCTTTGATTTGCCTTACAGCCAATTCGTCACCGGCTCAGGCCTCCAAGATGAGATACAAAGACATATTGCCGTTGCGCGAAACGCCTACCGGTTCTTTGAGACCTATTCATCTAAGATCGAACGTGCCTTAGCCGAGGCCCTTGCAAAGGGGGGCGCGTACTCCCACCCCCCCGTAGCGTCGAAATGGATCCCTGAACAACTTCGAGGCTCATTGGAGTCGGCGTGCATTGCAGAGATGTTCCCCGAAGAGGGGAAGAAGGGAGAGTCTTTTGCTGCTCAAGTGTTTTGGCAGAACGGCGGTTACGCCAGTTATTCGGTCGATTTCGGTCTGCTAACTCTCGCACGGCTATCCCTCTTGGTTGAGAATCACAATCCCATTTCAGACGCCCTTCCAATGCCATTTCAGTATCGAATCCTGCCGCCTGAATGGAACAAGGCGGCAATTTCCTGGTGGCTTGAGCGTGTGAAAGATAGTCCGGTTGGTGCACCCAATTTGTCCGACGGCGCCCGTTTCATGGAGTCAATAAGACTAGGAATCTCAGCTCTAATACCCATCAGTGACCTCGAATGCTTGCGTGAACTTGCGGTTCAAACCTGGACTCAACAGCCATCGGTCAGCCGACTGTCCACAAAGCAATTATTAACCCTATGGAAGTACATCTCACTCGGTGGCATGGAGCTCACGCCGGGCGAATCGGACTGGGGGACGGTTACCCCATTCGCCCTCAAAGAGAAACGCATCTTAATTTCCCGAAGAGATGATGACTTCTCGGGTCGCTTTCCTTTTCCGTACTTCCCGGCCTACGACATCATTGCGAATGCATTTGTCGATTTCTGGGATGACCTGAATTGGTACAACTTGTTCGAGGCCTACAAAGGGTCGTTCCAGTGCCAGCAATGTGGCACTTTCATCGAGAGGAACTTTGACGGATACGGTCAGAAGTACTGCTCGGATCAATGTTACAAACGAGCTGCAAAATATAGGGCGCGTCAGAACAAGGAGAAAAGGAAAGAACAAAGTTGACAAAGGTACCCATCGTGGTATGGGCACATTCTTGAGCACGTTGTTATATCTGTCACAGGATGGACACTGGAGACAGATATACTATGGCCACCGGATTCACTTCCGTAAACGATGGAAAGCGGTATTGCGCTCCGAGAGCAACCGGTTCATGCGGATGCATCGAGATGCGATCGCAATTCCAGAATCTCGGCAATTCGATAGCATCGCTCCACGCCTTTCATCCCACCAATAGATCAGATCCTCGTTCCGTTCATCGTCTTACTACTAAGCTAATCTCGCTTACAATCAGCACGTTTCCCATGACCAAAGCGGAGGTCTGCCCGTGATCGACTTTGATCGCATACTCGAACGCGTCACGATCCGCGACCTCTTAGAGTCTGCTCATGTCGAAACACGCGGCAACCGTGCTTCATGCCCGATCCATGGTGGCAGCAATCCGACTGCCTTCTCATTCACAGACTCGACCTTCTACTGCTTCTCCTGTGGTGCCAAGGGGGGATTGATTGACTTCGGAGTTCAGCTATGGGGTCACAGCCGACAGGGTATCCTCAAGCGACTTTGCGCCATGGCGGGAATCGACTCGGGAGGTGCAGTCGCCTCCCGTTTGACACCGTCATATCGGCAGGTGCCTGTGGCTCCCCGACAAACTAATACTGAATTGGTCTTGGCGCAGATGAAACTGGAAGCTCTGAAGGACTTGCAGTATGCGACCCTGCTTGTCCTTCGAGTTCTCAAGAAGGCGCTGAAGCGACGTCGAGTCTCCTTGCGTGATTTCTATGATCAGGAACAGCTCTATCTCTATGAGTTAGAGGAACTCGACAAAGAAGCGACTATCGCAACTTTTCAATACAACCAACTAAGAAAGGGAAAGAAGGTATGATCCCAGAAGACATGGTACGAGCCGAATTTGGACTGAATTACAAAGGAGAACCGGCTGGCAATGTAGACCCAATCATTGGGCACATTGCGGCTATCGATCCACGGACCGACGAATTGGAGCGGGTAAACGCCCTGGAAGTGGTCATAGAGTTGATTGCTCATTGCGACGAGCCGAGACAAGCGGCGTATCTGAACAAGATTCAGGATCACTTCAAATTGAGCAAGGACGGGATCGAACCGTTCGCACGAGCTGTCAAACGGCTGTCGAAGGATCAGCGAGAACCCGCACCAAACAAGAACCAGCGAAACAAATATATCGCCTTAGGCGAGAGTATCGTCGATCTGGCCGACCAGGATGGTAGAGTCGTATTCCTAGTTCTTGAAGGTAAGACTCTCCGCATACGGGAGAACATCGTGATAGCCGGTGAAGAGCATCTCCCACCTCCCAAAGGAAGCATCCCATGGTTACTTCCACCTGCCGATCGGGTGATCGCCCAGTATGAACTCGACATGTCCCAACCTGCACCAGAGGTAAACAGAGAACTCTTCGAGGATATACGGATAGCTCTTGAGCAGGTCTCCGAACTCCCCTCGAAGAAGTACTATGTCCTGACTGCGGCGTGGGTATTTCACACCTACCTGCTCGAGAAGTTCGATTACTCCCCAATCATCAGCCTCTTTGCCACCCATGAACGGGGTAAGAGCCGTACAGGCAAGGCGCTCGTCTATTTGGCCTATCGGGGGATTCACGTGGAATCCTTGAGAGAGCCCTTCCTCTTTAGGATGTCCGAGAACTTCGGTGCCGCAATCTTCATTGACGTCATTGATTTATGGGGAAAAGCGCAAAAAGTGGGTGCGGAAGACATCGTCATGTCTCGCTTTGAACGAGGGATTAAAGTCCCGCGAGTGCTTTACCCTGAAAAAGGGAAGTTCGAGGATACTGAGTTCTTTCGGGTATTCAGCCCTACGATTATAGGAACTAACGAGCCGATCGACGCGAAACTCGACTCTCGGGCGATCGAGATCAATATGCCTTTCTCCAACCGCACGTTCGAGAATGAAGTCAGGCCCGAAAGCTTCGTTGATTTGAAGGTTCGTCTTACCTCTTTCCGAGCTCGGTATCTGAATTTTGAAGTAACTGACGGTTCTAAACCTGCCTGCGGGCGTCTTGGTGACATAACCAAGCCCATTCTTCAGACCATCAAATTGGTCGCACCCGGATATGAAGCGGAATTCAGAGAGCTCCTGACTGAACTGGAAAGTGCCAGAACTGCAGAAAAATCTCAAACCCTTGAAGCTGTCATCATTCGGGCGGTCATCGACCTTAAAGAGATGGCATTTGGTGGGAAATTATCGGTCAAAGAGATTACCAAGTGGATAAATCAAGGCCGAAGCGACCGGTCCCAGTTCAAGCCCCAGACGATCGGCCGGAAACTGAGTGCACTTGGGTTCAAGAAGCCACGGATGTCAGATGGCTCTATCGGGATCACATACGACAAGCAGATCATAGCGAAATTATTTGCCTCGTACGGGTTGGAAAAGCCTTCAGATCCTTCAGAACCTTCAGTGAAAGTCCCGTCTGATACCCCTGTGTCTGAAGAAACTGAAGGAACTGAAGGATATTTGCACTTGCGTTAGGCTTTTTCATGCCCCCTATGACCCAACTCCTCACCCCTGACCAGATCGCGGACTACCTCGGTGTCAAGCTCTCTACTATCTACCAGTGGACGCATCAGGGCTACATCCCCCACGTCAAGCTGGGACGACTGGTCCGGTTCGACCTCAGAGTCATCGACCAGTGGCTCAAGCGCCTATCTGAATCAGGCCGAACCACCCGCCACCTCGACATCAAGGAGATAGGACTATGAATACGCCTATAACCCCTCCTGACCTTCAGTCTCTATATGGACAGGACGATGATTCTCTTGACAACTGCGATGACACTAGGTCAGGTCGCTCCTCCTCCCGAAAGTACTGTTTTCAGTGTGGTGAGGTCTGCTACACGTATGTTCATCCCAACAGCTACCGGCAAGCATACCGATTCCTGCAGGAATGGCAGCGTGAATGGGGGAACTACGAAAGACGACATCAGAGTGATGAATACGGCCTTCCCCTCGATCCCGACGAACCGCCGATAGCATCTCTGCAGTCACTCATGGAATCTGGATGGGACGTTGCCGACCTGCGAGATCCGCTTGAGGGGATAGAGCTCTCGAGGTTTGCAATGCGATTTACGCTTGCGAAGGAGGGGAGGTTGGAGGGGTTGCTTGCAGAGCCCTTGTCCGAAGACCAGGAATCAGGGCAACCGCTTGAGTATAATTATCATTCGATCAAGGAGCGCGACTCCAGAAAAGGTGAGAACTGAGAATAGGAGCATCAGAGGTTTGATGTTCAACTCGGTTGAGATTGAACCGGCAGAACTCAGAAGCGCCACTTCGAAGGCCTGGATCGATGCTCTCATGCCGACGGTCACTTTGTGAACGAACTCTGGGTCGACTAATATCACCGTGAGGACCGCGGCCACAGCGAACATGACCCATCCAGCAGCGGCTATGGCGACGCCGGACCAGCGGAAAGGAACTTTGTCCGGAGCCGGAGATACCATGAGGAGTCGCTGCATTACTGTGTCGGCGAATGCGGTCGAAGGTTCTGGCTCTTTGACAGTCGCCAGCTCAGCAAACAGTAAGTGATAGGCTTCGAACGCCTGCCTGCAGGCCGGGCAGGATTCCATGTGAGCAAGATCCGATGCGGGCAACTTGCTTGTGCCGTCAAGATGCTCCTGAATTTGGTCGTCGGTCAGATGCATCTCAGTCACGCTTCCTTCCATTGATAGCGACTCGTCAGACGATCTCTCAAGAGCTTGCGAGCTCGGAATAGATGACTCTTGACCGTTCCCCGAGGTATCTTCATAATATCAGAGATCTCCTGGATGGTCATTTGCTCCAGATGAAAAAGCGTCAGGACAGCGCCCGGAAGCACTGGAAGGCGGTCAATCTCATGCATAATGGAAGTCGACATATTAGCCGCTTCGTACTGCCTGTCCGGACGAGCCGATTCGCTGGCAAAGCCGCCGGAGGTACTATCGTCTTCGCTGCTGACTACATCATCAAACGACGGTAACTGCTTCTTGGCTAGGAAGCTCAGACATGTATTGTACGCGATTTGTCCGACCCACGTGGACAACTTAGAATCGTGTCGGAAAGAGGCGAGGTTCTGATACACCTTTATGAACACCTCCTGACAAACATCTTCCCGATCATGCGGATCACGAACCATGCGAAAAACGAAGTGGCTTACAAGGCGCTGAAATTCCTCGACCAGTATGCGAAACTGTTCGCGGTTACCTTCTACTATCGCCCGAACGAGCGCCTTGTGATCGGCCATACATCACTCTATCTGACTGCGCTAAGGAGCAAAAAGTTGCACGGAACTGAAAAGAAAGAATTGCAACCTTTGGGTGTCAGAGCAGTCTCATGGAGTAGAAAGCGAAGGAGAAACCACTCAAAGAAAGAGGAGTATATGCTGGATCTAGGGGAAGTTCTCATTGTGCTAACAGTGTTTGGGTCAGTAGTGACGATAGTCAAGACGGTAGCGGATTACAGAGTCAAGATACGGTACCTGGAGAAGGGTCCTGAGGGAGCGCCGACTAAGCCCCTTAATCTGTGGATGGAAACCGGCGTCGACTCATCGCTGAAATGGGGTTTGGTCTGCCTGTTTGTCGGTGCAGCCGTGCTGATCATACAAATGATGCCCGGCTATCTTGATGAAAAAGCGGTTCTGGGAGGCATGTTTGTGGCTGCCGGTCTGGGGCTTCTACTGTACTACTTCATTTCAGATATGAGAAAGAAGAGCAGCCCGGCGTGACCGCAAGAACGTACATACCGCGTGGAGCGCTGAAGGGCGCGAGACTGATCAGAAAGGCGCAATGGTCGGCGTGCCCGTAAGTAGCTAATCTGGATAATCAAGAAGAGCCTTTGGCAGTGTCGCCAGAGGCTCTTGTGATTTTGTCAGCCAGGGAACTACGAGCGGAGACATCAGAGCGACGAATCGGGTCAGCCCGTTCATCTGAACGAGCCGAAGATGGCATCTCTGGAGTCGCTCATGGCTGAAGGGTGGGATGTGGCGGACCTGCAGGATCCGCTGGAAGGCACGGAACTCTCTGAACCCGCGATGGGGCTGACGCGGGCGAAGGAGGGGAAGTTGGAGAGACTACTCGAAGCAATTACCCATTCGCCTCCGAGTGTAGCTGAGCTGATACACGGACATTTGCCTTGACAAGCGGTAAATGGTCGAGTTATCATTCTTGCTGTAGAGGCAATAATGATAATACGTAAAAAAATGACCGGTTTAGGCTCAAAAGAAGCGGAACTGATTGCCACAATCGGCAGCAAAGGCCTGAGAGTTTTCTCTGTGGCTGAAGCAGCCGAGCTTTTGGGTTACAGCAACGCCACGGTCTCCCAGCTTGTTCATGGGCTCGTCAATAAACGTAAACTGACCCGAATCGAAAAGGCCAAGTACCTAGTGATTCCACCCGAGGCTTGGTCGACCGGAGAGTACACTGAGGAAGGCATCATCGTTGCGTCCCAGTTGATGAAGCCCTGCTACCTCAGCTATTGGTCTGCACTCCAGTTTTACGGTTGGACCGAACAGCCATCACGCACGATTTACGTCGCTGTCCAGAAGCAAAAATCGTCCGTTGACCTGAACGGGATCTCAATCCGATTTGTCCGCACAAGACCGTATCGTTTTTTCGGTTTTGAAGATCACTGGGTGGGAAATCAGAAGATTGGCGTAGCCGAAAAGGAGAAGGCTATTGTTGATTGCCTTGACCAGCCACGTTATGCCGGAGAGATGGTAGAGATCGTGAAAGGGCTTTTCAACGGCCGTGAAGATATCAGCATTCCCAAAATGATGGAGTACAGCGCGCGCATGAAGAATCCGTCTATCATCAAGCGCCTTGGTTTTCTTTTGGACACGCTCGAGCTCTGGCCTGTCAAGTTTCGCAAGGAAGCATTGAAGCAGGTAACGACAGCAGTGGTCCTACTTGACCCGGAAGCCGA
>CXWL01010711.1_pt1 | contig 11204 bp, 8 predicted proteins | sample 590931 | NCBI WGS metagenome assembly CXWL01 (sample SAMEA3498368, study PRJEB10139) | groundwater metagenome | biome: water well; material: biofilm material | place: Germany | collected 2015-04-27 | reverse complement strand
ATCCGAACCCGCCGATGCGTGGCCCGGTCGGCGAGGTGGTGCCGGGGACGGTCGTCGACGGGTCGACGGTCGCTGCCGTCGACGGCGGCGCATGTGCTGCTGTGGTGCCCGGTGCGGCATCGGGATCGTCGGCGACGCAGCTTGCCAAGGTGAGGATGAGCGCCGCCGTAGCGGCAGAGGTGATGGTGGCAGCTCGGTTCATGCAGCTTGGACGTCGCCATCGCCCCGAACGGTTCCACGCGAGGCGTCATCGCCTCGACGCACTCACCAGCGGTAGTGGGCGAACGCCTTGTTGCTCTCGGCCATCTTCTGCATGTCGTCGCGACGCTTGATCGCCGCGCCGAGACCGTTGGCCGCGTCCATCAGCTCGCCGGCCAGGCACTCGGCCATCGTCTTCTCACGGCGCTTGCGGCTGAAATCGACGAGCCAGCGGATGGACAGGGTGCTGGCGCGACGAGGGCGAACCTCGACCGGCACCTGATAGGTAGCGCCACCGACGCGGCGGCTGCGTACCTCGAGCGGCGGCTTGATGTTGTCGATCGCCCGCTTCAGGGTGGCCACCGGCTCGGTGCCGGTCTTCTCCTCGACGATCTTCATCGCGTCGTACACGATGGTTTCGGCAACGGTGCGCTTGCCGTGAAGCATCACCTTGTTGACGATCTGGGTGACGAGCAACGAGCGGTACAGCGGGTCGGGCATGAGCTCGCGGCGCTGGGCAGGGCCTTTCCGGGGCATCTTCGATCAGTCCTTCTCTGGGCCTGTTACTTCGCAGCCTTGGCGCCGTAGCGGCTCCGGGACTGCTTGCGGTTCTTCACCCCGGCAGCGTCGAGCGCGCCACGGATGACCTTGTAGCGCACGCCCGGCAGGTCGCGGACACGACCACCACGGACGAGCACGATCGAGTGCTCCTGCAGGTTGTGCCCCTCACCGGGGATGTACGCCGTGATCTCGACGCCACTCGACAGCCGCACACGAGCCACCTTGCGAAGCGCCGAGTTCGGCTTCTTCGGGGTGTTCGTGTACACGCGAGTGCACACACCGCGACGTTGCGGCGACCCCTTCAGGGCCGGCGTCTTGGTCTTGGTGAACTTGGTGGTGCGCCCTTGGCGGACCAGTTGCTGAATTGTGGGCACGCGTCTACCTCTACGAACGTCGGCTGGCTGCATGGACAACTCCACGCAGGACCATGCAATGTTAGAGGTGCGCGCCCGAGCGCGGCAACCCGCGGCGCAGACTCGGCGACAAAGACCAGAAGGCGCTCGCGCGATCAGCCGGGAGCGGTCAGTCGGGCAGCTTCTCGACGACGTCCTTGACCTTCTCGGCGGCAGCCTCGACCTTGTCGTCGTACTTGTCGGGCACCTTGCTCTCGGCGACGTCGGCCACCTTGTCGATGCCCTGCTTGATTTCCTTCTTGCGACCCTTGACCAGGCCCTTGAGCTTGTCCATGAACCCCATGTGTGGCCCCTTCTCGTTGCGAACGAATCGACAGTCTGGCATGCCGGCGCCGTCGACGGAGACGGCGCTCGGCTTGCAGATCAGGTATGCAGGTCAGGCTTCGACGACTGGCTCGTCGGTGGAGTAGGTGCCGTGGATGTTGCTGAGCCAGGCAGCCGGGTCTTCGTCGAAGTCGCTCGAGTAGGTGGTCATCGGCTGGTAGTCGGGTGCACTCACCTCGAACTCGCGGTAGTGCATCATGCCCGAGCCGGCAGGGATGAGCTTGCCGATGATGATGTTCTCCTTGAGACCGACCAGGTTGTCGCCACGGCCGTCGATTGCGGCCTCGGTGAGCACCCGCGTGGTCTCCTGGAACGACGCCGCCGACAGCCAGCTCTCGGTGGCCAGCGATGCCTTGGTGATCCCCATGATCTCGGGGCGCCCCTCGGCCGGCTTGCGGCCCTCTTCCACCATGCGCCTGTTGGTGTCGCGGAACACCTTGGCGTCGGCCCGCTCGCCCGGCAGGAAGCCGGTGTCGCCGGGCTCTTGCACGCCGATGCGGCGGGTCATCTGGCGCACGATCAGCTCGATGTGCTTGTCGGAGATCGACACGCCCTGATCGCGATACACCTTCTGCACCTCTTCAACGAGATACAGCTGGGTTTCGCGGATGCCCTTGATCTCCATCAGCTCCTTCGGGTCGAAGGGGCCTCCGGTGATCGGGTCGCCGGCGCGAACGTCCTGGCCGTCGGTCACGATCGGACGGCTTCCTGTGGGCAGCACGATGCCGTGCTCCTCACCCTGGTCGTCGACGACGTTGATCGGGATGCCCTTGCCTTCGTCTTCGAGGATCCGAACCACGCCGCTGGCTCGCGCCAGCCGGGCAGATCCCTTCGGCGTGCGGCTCTCGAACAGCTCGACCACGCGCGGCAGACCACCGGCGATGTCCTTGCCCATGCCGAGGCCGGTCGCCCCACCGGTGTGGAAGGTACGCATCGTGAGCTGGGTGCCGGGTTCGCCGATCGACTGGGCGGCGATCACGCCGACCGCCTCGCCGAGCTCGATCGACTTGCCGGTCGCCAGCGAGCGCCCGTAGCACAGCGCACAGACGCCCAACTCCGCGTCGCAGGTGAGCACCGAACGCACCCGCAACCGGGTGATCGCCGGATCGTCGCGCAGCGCGGCCATCTCGGGATCGCCGACCAGCATGTTGCGCGGCAGCACCGTTCCATCGGACAGCTTGGTGTCTTGCAGCAGGGCTCGACCGAACAGCTTGGTCTCGAGGTAGGCACGCTTGTTGGCGGTGTCGGGGCCGACGTTCTCGACCCAGAGACCGAGGTTGGACCCGCAGTCCATCTCGCGGACGATCAGTTCCTGGGCGACGTCGACCAGACGACGGGTGAGGTAGCCGGAGTCGGCGGTACGCAGCGCCGTGTCGACCAGGCCCTTGCGGGCGCCAGGCGTGGCGATGAAGTACTCGAGCGTCTCGAGTCCCTCGCGGAAGTTCTTCTTGATCGGGCGGGGAATCATGTCGCCACGTGGGTTGGCCACGAGACCGCGCATGCCGGCGATCTGACGCATCTGGGTCATGTTGCCGCGTGCACCCGAACCGACCATCATGTCGATCGGGTTGAACCGCTGTGCCTTGAACTCGGCCTCCATCGCCTTTTGCACCTCGGCGGTGGCGTCGGTCCAGATGCGCACCTCCTGCTGCCGGCGTTCGCCGTCGGTGATGATGCCGCGCTTGAACTGAGTCTCCACCTTGTCGGCCTGAGCCTCGTGTCGATCGAGGATCTCGCGCTTGGCCTTCGGGGTCTTGACGTCGTCGATCGACACCGTCAGACCGCTCTGCGACGCGTATCGGTAGCAGACGTTCTTCAACAGGTCGAGGGCGGTGGCGACTTCGGACTTCCGGTAGTTGTCGGAGAGCCGTTCGACGATGACACCCATCTCCTTCTTCTTGATCAGCTCGTTGATGTGGCCGAACCGGCCGGGGTAGTCGGCGGGCAGGGCCTCCTCGAAGAGCAACCGGCCGGCGGTGGTCTCGAAGGTGTCGCCGGGGCGACGCATGGTGATCTTGGCGTGCAGGTTGAGCGAGCCTTCGTCGACGGCGCGCAGCGCCTCCCACAGGTGACGGAAGGTGCGGCCTTCGCCGGATGCACCGTCGGTGGTCTCGGTGAGGTAGTAGCCACCGATGATGAGGTCTTGGCTGGGGGTCACGATCGGGCGACCCGATGCCGGCGACAAGATGTTGTTCGCGCTGAGCATGAGCACGCGCGCCTCGGCCTGGGCCTCGGCCGACAGTGGCACGTGGATCGCCATCTGATCGCCGTCGAAGTCGGCGTTGAACGCCGTGCAAACGAGCGGGTGGATCTGCAGCGCCTTGCCCTCGACCAGCACCGGCTCGAAGGCCTGGATGCCGAGGCGGTGCAAGGTTGGCGCACGGTTGAGGAGCACCGGGTGCTCCTTGATCACGTCTTCGAGCACGTCCCACACCTGCGGGCGACGGCGCTCGACCATGCGCTTGGCGCTCTTGATGTTCTGGGCCAGCTCCTGGTCGACCAGGCGCTTCATCACGAACGGCTTGAACAGCTCGAGCGCCATCAGCTTGGGTAGACCGCACTGGTGCAGGCGAAGCGTGGGGCCGGCCACGATGACCGACCGGCCCGAGTAGTCGACGCGCTTGCCGAGCAGGTTCTGGCGGAACCGTCCCTGCTTGCCCTTCAACATGTCGGACAGCGACTTCAACGGACGGTTGCCGGGCCCGGTGACCGGGCGGCCACGACGGCCGTTGTCGAACAGCGCGTCGACCGCTTCTTGCAGCATTCGCTTCTCGTTGTTGACGATGATCTCGGGGGCACCCAGATCGAGCAGTCGCTTCAAGCGGTTGTTGCGGTTGATGACGCGGCGGTACAGGTCGTTGAGATCGCTGGTGGCGAACCGGCCACCGTCGAGCTGCACCATCGGGCGCAGCTCGGGCGGGATCACCGGAACCACATCGAGGATCATCGCCTTCGGGTCGTTGACCCGACGGCCGTTCTCGTCGCGCTTGTTGAACGAGGCGACGATCTTCAGGCGCTTGATCGCCTTCTGCTTGCGCTGCGCGCTGAGCGGCTTGCGGCCGCTGCTGGTGGTGTCGATCGCGTCGCGGAGCTTCTGCTCCTCGACGTCGAAGTCGATGCGGTCGATCAGTTGCTTGATCGAGTCGGCGCCGGTGCCACCTTCGAAGTAGTCGCCGTACCGGTCGCGGAGCTCGCGCCACAGCAGTTCGTCGTCGATGATCAGCCGGCCGTGGAGCTTGCGGAACTCGTCCCAGGTTCGTTGGATGAGATCGAGCTCCATCTCGTAGCGATCCCGGATCGCCTGCACTTCCTTCTCGGCGCTGTTCTTCAGCTTGCGGGCGTCGGCTCCCTCGGCCTCGGTCTTGGTGGCCTCGTCCTCGAGCTCCTTGTAACGCCGGTCGATTGCCAGCTCGAGCTCTTTCTGGACCGCGTCACGCTCTTCGAGGTACTCGGCCTCGAGCGAGGACAGGTTCTCGTGACGCGCATCTTCGTTCACGTAGGTGACGAGGTTGGCGGCGAAGTAGATGACCTTCTCGAGCTGCTTGGCCTTCAGCTCTTCCTTCGGCTCGATGCCGGCGAGGAGGTAGGCGAGCCACGAACGGGTACCGCGGAGGTACCAGATGTGCACGACCGGCGCGCTCAGCTCGATGTGGCCCATGCGCTCGCGGCGCACCTTCGACCGGGTGACCTCGACGCCGCACCGCTCGCAGATGATGCCCTTGAAGCGCACCCGCTTGTACTTGCCGCAGTAGCACTCCCAGTCGCGGGTCGGCCCGAAGATCTTCTCGCAGAACAGGCCGTCCTTCTCGGGACGCAGGGTGCGGTAGTTGATCGTCTCGGGCTTCTTCACTTCGCCGTGGGACCACAGCCGGATGTGGTCGGCCGTGGCCAACCCGATCTTCAACTGGTCGAACATGTTCACATCGAGCATCGCAGCGCCTCGTCTCTCGTCGTCTCTCGTCGTCTCGTCAGTAAGTCAGTACGTCAGTACTCAGTACGCCCGCTCGCGGCGTGCAGCACGCTCGCGGTCGTCGTCGTCGGTGCCGCGCTCTGGGCGGCTGATGTCGATGCCGAGCTCCTCGGCAGCGCGGAAGACGTCCTCGTCGATCTCGCGCATCTCGATCTCGGTGCCATCGGCCTGGAGCACCTCGACGTTGAGGCAGAGCGCCTGCATCTCCTTCATCAGCACCTTGAAGCTCTCGGGGATGCCCGGCTCGGGCACGTTCTCGCCCTTCACGATCGACTCGTACACCTTCACGCGACCGAGCACATCGTCGCTCTTGATGGTGAGCAGCTCCTGCAGGCAGTACGCCGCACCGTAGGCCTCGAGTGCCCACACCTCCATCTCGCCGAAGCGCTGGCCGCCGAACTGCGCCTTACCGCCCAGCGGCTGCTGGGTGATCATGCTGTACGGGCCGGTGGAGCGGGCGTGGATCTTGTCGTCGACCAGGTGGGCCAGCTTCAAGATGTACATGTAGCCGATGGTGATCGGGTTGTCGTAGGGATCGCCGGTGCGGCCGTTGTACAGCACCGTCTTGCCGTCGGTGCCGATCAACCGCACCCCGTCGACCGTCTCGGGATTGAGGTTCTCGAGGATGCTCTGGATGGTCGGGTGCTTGCCGGCCGTCTCGTCCTCGTCCCAGTGGGCGCCGTCGAACACCGGCGAGGCCACGAAGGTGGACGGCTTGGTGTTCGGCCGGGTCTTGGTCTCGGTGCCGCGGATCGGCTCGTCGCCGACATTCTTGTTGTTCTTGGCGTCGGTCCAGCCCCAGCGGGCCGCGTAACCGAGATGCGCCTCGAGGACCTGACCGACGTTCATCCGGCTCGGCACACCGAGCGGGTTGAGGATGATGTCGACCGGGGTGCCGTCGGACGTGTAGGGCATGTCCTCGATCGGGAGGATCTTGGAGATGACGCCCTTGTTGCCGTGACGACCGGCGAGCTTGTCGCCCACCGAGATCTTGCGCTTCTGGGCCACGTACACACGCACCAGCTGGTTGACGCCGGGCGGCAGCTCGTCGCCATCGTCGCGGTTGAACACCTTGACGTCGATGACCTTGCCGTTCTCGCCGTGAGGCACCTTGAGGCTGGTGTCGCGCACCTCGCGGGCCTTCTCGCCGAAGATCGCGCGCAGGAGCCGCTCCTCCGGCGTGAGCTCGGTCTCGCCCTTCGGCGTGACCTTGCCGACCAGCACGTCGCCGGGGCCCACCTCGGCGCCGACGCGGATGATGCCGCGGTCGTCGAGGTCGCGGAGGATGTCGTCGGACAGGTTGGGGATGTCGCGGGAGATCTCCTCGGGCCCGAGCTTGGTGTCGCGGGCGTCGACCTCGTGCTCGTGGATGTGGATCGACGTGAGCACGTCGTCCTTCACGAGACGCTCGCTGAGGATGATCGCGTCTTCGAAGTTGTAGCCCTCCCATGGCATCAACGCCACGAGCAGGTTCTTGCCGAGCGCGAGCTCGCCGTGATCGGTGGACGGACCGTCGGCCAAGATGGTGCCCTTGACGACCTTCTCGCCCTCCTTGACGCGAACCCGATGGTTGATGCAGGTGTCCTGGTTGGAGCGCCGGAACTTCGACAGTCGGTAGACGTGCCTGCCACCCTCGTCGTAGTTGACGGTGATGGAGTCGCCGCTGACCTCACCGACGACCCCCGTTCCGGTGGACTGGATGAGGTCGGCGGCATCGCGGGCCGCCCGGTCTTCGATGCCGGTGCCGATGTACGGCGCCTCGGCCCGAAGCAACGGCACGGCCTGGCGCTGCATGTTGGCGCCCATGAGGGCACGGTTGGCGTCGTCGTGTTCGAGGAACGGGATGAGCGCGGTGGCGACCGACACGATCTGGCGCGGGCTCACGTCCATGAGCTGCACCTCGTCGGGGGTGACCGAGGCGATGTCGGTGGTGGCGCCGAAGAAGCTCTCGGCTTCCAACATGCGCTTGAGGTCTTCGAGGCTCGCGGCCTGCGGGCTGCGGCGGCACAAGATGCGGTCGGTCTTGAACGTGCCATCGGCGTTGATCGGGGTGTTGGCCTGGGCGACGACGTACTTCTCTTCTTCGTCGGCGGCCATGTAGCGCACCTCGCTGGTGACCTTGCCGTTCTTCACCACGCGGTACGGGGTCTCGATGAACCCGAACTCGTTGACGCGGGCGAACGTGCTGAGCGCGCCGATGAGACCGATGTTCGGACCCTCCGGGGTCTCGATCGGGCACATCCGGCCGTAGTGGCTGAAGTGCACGTCGCGAACCTCGAAACCGGCCCGCTCACGACTGAGACCGCCGGGCCCGAGTGCCGAGAGACGGCGACGGTGGGTGAGGCCGGACAACGGATTGACCTGGTCCATGAACTGCGACAGCTGCGAAGTGCCGAAGAACTCCTTGATGGCCGCCACGACCGGGCGGATGTTCACCAAGGTGGTCGGGGTGATCGCCTCGACGTCTTGGGTGGTCATGCGCTCGCGAACCACGCGCTCCATGCGGCTCAGGCCGATGCGCACCTGGTTCTGGATGAGCTCGCCGACGCTGCGGATGCGGCGGTTGGCGAAGTGGTCCTGGTCGTCGAGGCTGTAGCCGGGCTCCTGCTTCACGAGGTGGAGCATGTAGCTGATCGCGGCTACGACCTCGTTGGGCCGCAGCACGTCTTCGCTGAAGGTGAGCGTCTTGGTGGGGTCGTCGCTGTCGGTCGTGAACGCTGCGCCGAGCCCGATCGTGCCGGCGCCGAACAACTTGTCGAGCTTGGCGACTTCGGAGCCGAGCTTGCGGTCGAGCTTGTAGCGGCCGACGCGGGACAGGTCGTAGCGCCGGTTCTCGAAGAACGCGTTGCGGAAGTACGCCCGGGCAGATTCGGGAGTGGGCGGTTCGCCGGGGCGCGCCCGCTTGTAGATCTCGACGAGCGACTCGGTCTGGGTGGGGGCGACGTGGCGCTCCTTCTCCCACTGACCCTCGAGGAAATCGAAGTGGGTGACGAAGCGATCGATGAATCCCGGGGCGTGCTCCTCGTCGTAGCCGAGGGCGCGCAACAGGATGAAGATGCCCATCCGCCGCTTGCGGGCGATGCGGGTACCGGCGGTGACGTCCTTGCCGGGCTTGTGCTCGACGTCGAACTCCATCCACTCACCCCGGTACGGGTGCACGGTTCCCTTGACGAGCTGGTGCTTGGTGAGGTTGCGCAGGCGGTAGCGCTCGCCGGCCTCGAAGATGACGCCGGGGCTGCGGACGAGCTGGCTCACGACGACACGCTCGGTACCGTTGATGATGAAGGTGCCCTTCTCGGTCATCATCGGGAAGTCGCCCATGAAGACGGTCTGTTCCTTGATCTCGCCGGTGTTGCGGTTCATGAACCGGGCGCGCACGAAGATCGGCGCCGAGTAGGTCATGTCCTTCTCTTTGCACTCCTCCACCGTGAACTTCGGCGGTGGGCGCAGATCTTCGTCGTCGGTGTCGAGCTCGAGCTCGAGCTGCAGCGCCTCGCTGAAGTCCTTGATCGGCGAGATGTCGCGGAACGTCTCGGCCAGCCCCTCGTTCAAGAACCAGTCGAAGCTCTCCCGCTGAACAGCGATGAGGTCGGGTAGATCGAGCGGTTCCGCCAGGTTGGCGAACGAATAGCGCTCACGGGACGTGGATCGAGTGGCCACAGCTTCACTCCTCAGTGCAGTCAGGTGCAATCGGCATCGGGGCGCGCAACGTCACGGGCACTGTTTGAAGACAGATGACGAGACGCACGGCAACTGACGATCATACCCACAGGGGACATCGAACGTCAACCGTGCTCGGCTGATGCCGGACGGCTCGTCAGGGCGAAACGGTAAGCCCGATCACACGAGAAAGTCAAGGGTTTCGCGCCCACCCACCCTCTCACAGCAGGGAGCTCCGCGAACAGCGAAGGCCCGGGGCGTGAGCCCCGGGCCTTGGTTTGCTGCGATCGAACATCCTCCGGGGAGGATCTCCTCACTTGACTTCGACGCTCGCTCCGGCCTCGACGAGCTTGGCCTTGGCGGCCTCGGCGGCGTCCTTGTTGGCCTTCTCGAGCACAGGCTTCGGTGCACCGTCGACGAGGTCCTTGGCTTCCTTCAAGCCCAGGCTGGTGAGTTCACGCACCACCTTGATGACCTGGATCTTCTGGGCGCCGGCGTCGGTGAGGATGACGTCGAACTCGTCCTTCTCCTCCTCGGCGGGTGCAGCGGCCGCAGCGCCACCGGCGGCGGCCACGGCCACCGGAGCGGCGGCGGTGACGCCGAACTTCTCTTCGAATGCGCTGAGGAGCTCGCTGAGCTCGATGACGGTGAGGGCGCCGATGGCGTCCAGGATCTCGTCTTTGCTGAGAGCCATGATGTTCTTCTCCTTGAGATTGGTGTGCTTGAAACTGGTTTGCTTGGGGATTGCGTTTGCGTTGTTGAGGGAGCTGCCGGCGCCCAGTTCGGGTCAGGCAGCTTCTTTCTGTTCGATGAGGGCCTTGAGGCCGTAGGCGAAGTTGCGTGGAATGGCTTGCAGCAGGCCGGCCGTCTTGACCAGTGGTGCTTGCAATGCGCCGGCGAACCGGGCCAGCAGCACCTCGCGGCTGGGCAGGTCGGCGAGTGCTTCGACGTCGCCGGCCGTGATGACCTTGCCGCCGATGACACCACCTTTCAGCACCAGCGACGGGTTGGTCTTGGCCACGTCGCGCAGTGCCTTGGCCGCTGCGGCTGCGTCGCCGGTCACGAAGGTGATGCCGCTCGGGCCCACCAGCAGATCGGCGAGGTCGCCGAGGTCGGCATTCTGGGCGGCGAAGCGAGCCAACGTGTTCTTGTACACCTTGTACTCGGCGCCTGCCGGGCGCAGCTGGCGGCGAAGAGCTGCCAACTGACCGACGCTCATGCCGCGGTACTCGGTGATGATGACCGCGTTCGCTGCGATGAGCTTGGCTGTCACCTCCTCGACGACCGCGACCTTCTCTTGTCTCGGGTTCTCTGTCGTCATGTGTTCTGTACACCTCCTTTCGCTTCTACTCGGGGTGCTCGCATGAAAGCGAACACCCGAGGAGCGAAAGACCGTGAGGCCCGAGCGACTCGGAGCATCCACCTCGGCTGGTGGGACGAACCCATTGTCCCCGTGGGGGCCAGCGGTCTACGGCGAGCGACCGGATTTCGGTTGTGCGTCGAGGCTACCGGGCTCGGCGCCCGGCGGCTACCCGGCGAACTATCAGGCGGGCAGTTCGGGCTTCAGGCGGTTGGTGTCGATCTTGACGCCGGGCCCCATGGTGGAGCTGACGGTGATCTTGCGCAGGTAGCGACCCTTGGCCGAGGCAGGCTTGGCCCGTTGCAGCTCGTCGAGCACGGCCCGGAAGTTGGCCTCGAGCGCCTCCGGTTCGAAGCTCACCTTGCCGAGCGGCACGTGGACGTTGCCGTAGCGGTCGGTTCGGTACTCCACCTTGCCACCCTTGAACTCGCTGACTGCCCGACCGACGTCTTGAGTGACGGTGCCGGTCTTCGGGTTCGGCATCAGGCCACGCGGACCGAGCACTCGCCCGAGTCGTCCGACGAGCGGCATCATGTCGGGCGTAGCGATGGCGATGTCGAAGGCCATCATGCCCTTTTCGACTTCGGCGAACAGGTCGTCGGCACCGACGAACTCGGCGCCGGCAGCGCGAGCCGCGTCGGCAGCCTCGCCGGCGGCGAAGACCGCGACGCGGACGTCTTTTCCGGTACCGCTGGGCAGCGCGACCGTGCCGCGGACC
>CXWL01064839.1_pt1 | contig 11209 bp, 8 predicted proteins | sample 590931 | NCBI WGS metagenome assembly CXWL01 (sample SAMEA3498368, study PRJEB10139) | groundwater metagenome | biome: water well; material: biofilm material | place: Germany | collected 2015-04-27 | reverse complement strand
GTCTATGAGCAGATCGTGCTTAAGACTGACAAGACCTTGCAGAAAGCGCTGGACGTGCTCTCGAAGCCAAAGGAGTATTCGCGGTTGGTCTCCGAGGTGAAGAAAAAAGAGAAGATCTGATTCAGAACTTTGCTGGTAATTAAGTGCGGCGAGCGTTCTCATCAGCGAACGCTCGCTTTCTTTGTGGAAGATCAGAGACTCTCGCCGTTCGTCGAAGGGTGAGCTTCCTGAATTCGCTTCAACAGCCAGATCTTGTTGTGCCGCTCGAGAGTCACTATCAGCGCTCTGCCTCGCTGGCCGGTTAGATCGAGTGAGAAGCAATCAGCGCGCGCCGCGTGGTCGTTGTAGACGATTTCACAATCCCCAAAACGCTGAAACGTGAAGTCTCCTCCGCGTCCGTAGATGAGCTCGATCATATTCCGAAACGAAGCCGTGTCCTCTCTGAGACCTTCAGAGACAAGGGAATCCAGCCCGACGCTGTTTCGAGTTCTCAACGCTTCCTGAACCAGATACAGCCGATCCTTGATGACTGGTATGTAGTTTCGGTTTGGGGTTTCGTTTGAACAGGATACGGACAGAAGCGTGAATCCGACCGCCATTAACCCCAATGTTGCCCTGATGATCATTTCAGGACCTTGTTTGTACCTTCGAGTCGATACATGCCGTTACCTCGGCGGGTGATAACCTTTTTCTCTACAAGCTTCGCCATGGTCCTGGTCGCAACCATGTTCCAGAACCAATATCGTGTCGCCGGAGAGAAGCTACCGGCTGCATACTTCTCCGTGATCTCCCTGAGTTTCTCCCTGGCAGGCGCAGTGACGGCTTCGGCCCCAGCGGTCATGGATGCGGCCGCTACGTTACCAACGGCGGTATCAATGAGAAACATCTCGGTGCTGTCGGTTGGTCCGTATTGCCAGTCGCGATTGGGGCGGGATTTGGGAGTACGGGCTGGATCGGGGCAGACTACTTGCGGTACCCTATCGCCAAAGGTTAGAGCCAGCTTGCTGCCAAGGGTTCGCTGATTGTAGTAATGACTGCCGCCAACTAAAGCCCCTCCCTGAACCGCATACATGTAGCCGGGTGTGTAGATATTGCATGGACTTGCCTGGCGAAATATCTCGAGCGGCAGCGAGTCTTCGATGAATCTCTGCCCGAGATACATCCAGAGGGCCAGCGCCCCAACAGTTGGGTACTGTCGATAGAGAACCGCGCCGCCGTTCGTGAAGCTGCTGGTATCGGCGGACATCATCCCGGCCGTGACGAGACTATCGAGCGTGTGAGAATAGCGAGTGAGATTGTTCGTTATCACGGGAGCGAGCTTTCCGACAACGTCGTTGGCAAGGAGTCGACCTGCCTCCGCTTCAGCCGAGAGAATTATCGGAAATGAGAAGGAGAGCTTACCGCCGCTTTCGATCACATAGGTCTTGATCTTGAATTGGTCGACAACGTCCTGCACGAAGCTGGAATCAGCGGCGGCCATGTCTGCGATTTCGGAAACATCTTTCCCCTGATTGATCAGCAGGACCAGCAGTCGAGAGAATTCATTGTCGAAATCCGCGTTTTGTTCCACGCACGGGGGCAAGGAAACTCGCTCCTGCATATACGGTGTCAAGGGATCCGGTATGTGAAAGCGGAGCATGAACGGTTGCTGGAAGAACTTCATCGATGGCATAATCGCATCGAGAGTGTCGACGACATCGTAAAGGGTAATGGTCAGAGTGGCGCCGCCAAAATTGCCGGGGATATCGAGCGGCATGGCGATTGAGGCTATTTGCCCCGGCTCGATCATGCGGTGGGCGACAGTCGTTCGCTCGGGGTGCAGGTATGTCCCCTTGTCGAAGATAATATGGGCAACCATGGTGATGTGCTTTACGTCTTCCGTGGAGTTGGTGAGGCTGAACTGGGCGAATTGATGACCCCATCGGAGTGACGGGGTCTCGATTTTTCCAACATCAAGAGCCGGGCCTTGAGCATAACCGTCTGATCCGAAGCAGAGTATGAGCGCCAGACTGAGCGAGACGTAAGAACGGGCCATGAAAATCCTCCTATGTGATATGTCGAGCTGCCAGTTGGCCGCAGGCAGCGTCAATGTCTCTACCCCGACTCTTGCGCACGGTAACCGCCGGCACGCGGGGGTATAGTTGTCGGCCGAACCAGTCAACCCTGTCATCGGATGGACGACGAAAGTTCAGCCCGGGTACCTCATTATACGCCAGGATATTGATCTTGCAGGGAATTCCTCGCACCAGATTCGAGAGGGCTTTGACATCCTCAATGGTATCGTTAAAGCCGCCGAAGAGAATGTACTCGAATGTTACGCGCTGGCCAGTGGTAAGAGCATAGTACCGCACGGCCTCCATCAATTTGTCGAGAGAAAAGGTCGTGGCCACAGGCATGATGTGGGCGCGTTTCTCCTGAGTAGCCGCGTGAAGAGAAAGAGCGAGCCGAGCTTTCGATCCGGCATCGGCCAACTTACGAATCCTGGGCGTTATACCAGATGTTGAGATCGTGATCTTCTTTGCGGAAACCTTGAGGCCGAGAGGATCGTGCATGATAGATATCGCCTTGAGCAGATTGTCATAGTTGTGCAGCGGTTCTCCCATACCCATGAAGACAACATTGCCAAAGGCCTCATTGCCGTACAGTTCACGGACATACACGATCTGTCCGATGATCTCTCCGACAGTAAGGTTGCGTAGCAGACCGAGGGTGCCGGTAGCGCAAAATCGGCAGGCTAACGCACATCCGGATTGAGATGACACGCAAAGGGTAGATCGTTCTTCGTCAGGGATGATCACCGTCTCTACCGGACGACCATCGGTAAGACGAAACAGAAACTTCTCCGTGCCGTCAGTTGACCGGGCATGATACTCAAGACTGAGTTGTTCAAATTCGTAGGCTTGGGCGAGGCGTTCACGTAGCTCGCGGCGAAGGTTGGTCATCAGGTTGAAATCATACTGACGGGTATTGTACAACCATTTGAATAGTTGCTTTCCTTTGAAGGGCTTCTCCCCCATGCCAACCATAATGCTTTCCATCTGGGGCAGCGTAAAACCCATGAGATTCTGCTTGGACATAGTGTGGCAATTTAGCCCATTTTCGAGATCGGGGCAAGAGACTAAGTTTCCCCTTTGCAGGAGAAGGAACTCTTCTTGCGCGTACTTTCTTGCCAATCCCTTCCGAGTTGACGTTGATGTCAGATCCAACTCAAGAAAAATGGGGCTCTCCGTTGAGAGCCCCATGAGTATCCGGCACAGTGTGCAGGGGTCGATTACTGTAGCAGCACTGCCTTCGTGGCCGAGCCGCCGAGGCTGGAGGTCACCGTGACCGAGGCCGGGGCTGTGGCTATGATCTGAGTGAGCTCATAAAGACCTTTGGTCGGTTTCCAGGTCATTGTCCCGTAGCCAACGACCGTCAGGGTCGGGGATGGCTGTCGGTCTGACTTCGCCCGGATAATCAGCTGCATCTGTGAGACTTTATACTCGGCCTTCGTGATCGTCACGACATCCACACCACCACCGCCAGCTGCGATGCTGGCTGTTGTATTGGAAGTACTAGTCGCACCCAAATTGTCGGTCACGGTCAGTGACACTGTGTAAGTTCCCGCCGCCGTGTAGACGTGTGTGGGATTGGCTAACGTACTGGCGGCAGTGCCGTCGCCAAAGTTCCACGTATAGCTGGCAATCGTGCCGTCCGGATCACTCGAACCGGCTGAAGAGAGTGATACCGCTGTGCCGGCGGTACCGCTGTACNNGCAGATTGCCTCCGCCTCCAGCCGTGATACTAACAGACGCGGTGCCGGAACCGGTCGCGCCCACGTTGTCGGTCACGGTCAGAGAGACATTGTAAGTTCCGGCCGTTGCGTAAGCATGCGTTGGGTTGGCCAATGCGCTGGTTGCGCCGTCGCCGAAGTTCCACGCATAGCTGGTGATTACGCCGTCCAGATCGCTCGAACCGGCTGAAGAGAACGAAACGGCCGTACCTGTGGCACCGCTGTACGGGCCATTCGCGTTGGCCACTGGCGCCACGTTTGCGCCATTTGTGACGGTGGCAGATGTGTTCTCAGAACCCTTCGCGCCCAGGTTGTCAGCTACAGTCAGAATCACGGTGTAGATTCCTGCTCGGGCGTAGACATGCGTCGGGTTGGCCAATGTGCTGGTCAATCCGTCACCAAAGCTCCACTCATAGCCGGCAATTGTACCGTCTGCATCGGCCGAGCCGTTCGAAGAGAACGAAATCACCGGACCCGCGGAACAACAATTGTACGGGCCGTTCGCCTTGGCCACTGGCGGGAGGTTGTCACCGCCTACGGCCAGAATTTCGGCAGAAGTGATGTCTGTGCAGATCCCGCCCCTATCGTCGGTCACGGTAAGCGACACTGTATAAGCGCCTCCCGCAGTGTATGCATGTGTTGGGTTAGGCAACGCGCTGGTTCCGCCATCGCCGAAGCTCCAGGCATAGCTGACAATTGTGCCATCCCTATCACCTGAACCTGCCGAGGAAAACTGAATCAAAATGCCGGCTGGGCTGGTATACCCGCCGTTCGCCTTGGCCACTGGCATTACATTTTCTCTCAAGATAGTGGCTGTTGTAAATGTTGTATCTTTCGCGCCCGAATTGTCTGTAACAACCAACGCTACATCCCATGGTGGCCATGCGGGAAGCTCGTAGGTATACGTCGGGTTGGCAAGAGTGCTGGTTCCGCCGTCGCCAAAGTACCACATATAGCTGACAATCGTGCCGTCTGGATCGTTCGAACCAGCCGATGAGAACACAACCGGTTTGCCCGCGAGACCGTTATACGGGCCGTTCGCTTTGGCCACTGGTGCCTTGTTACCCGTAATGCTGGCAGTTGTAGTGCTGGTGCCAGTCGCGCCCAGGTTGTCGGTGACGGTCAGAGACAAAGTATAAGTCCCGCCAAAGGAGTAGGCATGCGTGGGGTTGGCCAGCGTGCTGATCGCAGTGCCATCGCCGAAGTCCCACAAATAGCTGACAATCGAGCCGTCAGGATCGCTTGAACCGGCTGAAGAGAACGTAACCAGTGTTCCGATATCGCCTATATATGGGCCATTCGCGTTGGCAATTGGCAGCAGGTTTCCGCCGCCACCGGTTTGAGTTGCGGCATCGGCGTTGATAAGGCCGAAGCCGAAGTTATCGTCAAGACCGGGCGTGCCGAGATCAGTGCAGGTGGCCAGTAGCTGGTTGCGGACTGCCCCAGCGGTTGGGTAGTTACCCGTCGAGACAATCAAGGCACAGACGCCCGCAACATGCGGGGAGGCCATGCTTGTGCCACTCAATGAGGCATAGCCGTCAAAACGATACGTGGAGATAACTCCGACTCCGGGGGCTGTAACATCTACCTCCGGTCCTCTGCTGGAGAATACCGCCAGGTTATTGAACTGATCGACAGCGGAAACCGCGATGCACGACGGGTATGCCGCAGGATAACCCACAGCCCCGTAGCTGTTGCCGGCGGCGGCAACGACCACGACACCGGCAGCAGTGGCATTATCACACGCCGCCTGCATAGCTTGTGAACCGATGGGACCTCCCAAACTCATATTGATAACCTGTATGCCGTTGGCGGCACACCAGTCGATGCCTGCGATAATACTGGCATAAGAACCCGATCCATTGGCAGCGAGCACCTTCACACCATAGAGACTGACAGCTGGCGCCACACCGAGGACGCCAATCGTGTTGTCGACCGCGGCAATGATGCCTGCGACATGCGTACCATGGCCGTGATCGTCCATGGGGTCATTGTCACCATTGACAAAGTCGATGCCACCGACATAATTGGCGGCGAGGTCAGGATGAAGATAATCCATCCCGGTATCGATCACCCCAACTTTGACCGCCCCGCCCTTTACGCCGCGGGCATGCGCCTGCGGTGCAGCTATGTGCGAGATCCCCCACGACACGTTCTGCGCCAGGATGTGGATCGTCCTGTTGGGTTCGATGTGGTCAACGGACGGATCATTCTGAAGCGCCTGGTACTGGGCGTCAGTCAGCTCACCGGAAAATCCGCTAAGCGCGGTCGTGTAAACATTGCGTGGATTCACACCGGCGAGAGCCGCCACGCTGAGGACATCCGCGGCCATGAGTTTGGCGTGTCCCTGTGAGGGGCCCGACTTGAGGACGACAATATACTCGCCCGGAATCGCCCCCCCATTATTGTCAGGGGTTTCCCCAACAGGCGTGGACACTAAGTCACCAGGCGTCAGCGGGGAATGCTGAGAGCAGCCAAACAGGATCATCGCGCTGATCAGGCCTACGGCCAGATACAACCACAGATTTCTTTTCCGCATTTGCGTTCCTTTCACAAGATTGTTGCCTATCTTTCTTCTGTCTTCAATCTTCTTGTTTCATCCTTGATCACTATCGCAACGATTGAAACGCCGGCGTGATCGGTTCCCTTGACCAGCCGCAAGGTTTTACTGGTCTCGTCCTAACAGATACAATATTGACCCGAATTGTCAACATCTTTCTCGACGTTTAATGCAATTATAAGATTGACGATTAAGGCAATTTTAATATTCTCCCTTACTGCAAGCACGACAGAGGTTTTAGCACAACTCTATGTTCGTAGACTCTCCTGTCCGCATAATATTAGACCGGAAACAATTTGACCTATGTCAAGAATCGCCGCGCAGCTCTTATCAATGCCCCTACCGAATCTGGGAAACGAGAGCCTTTCCTAAGGTCCCGAGTTGCCAGACAGACTGGGCGACGTAACCGCGAGCATCGGTCCCCACGTGACGGGAAGTGCGCTCAATCTCGGGGTGACAGCCTGATCATGATGGTAGGCAATACGTTGCACTTGGAGGCACAGGTCGGCAGCAAACCTCAAGTCGCCTCCGTTGAGGGCTGACGAACTACAGGCTCGGTCTATCGTTTTGCTTTTCCCTATGGAAATGATGATTTTGCAGGGTGTCCCGCCTTGACAGTCAGGTGAATTGGGTCTATCATGGTAACGAAGGGCGGGGTGTGGCGCAGCCCGGTAGCGCACTTGCTTTGGGAGCAAGGTGTCGGAGGTTCAAATCCTCTCACCCCGACCATTTCCTATATCATGCTTGATGAGAGTGCGAGATACCTTGCCGTTTCGGTGCCCAGTCCCCTCAGTTTGCATTCGGGAAACAACAGGAAAGAGCTAACAATGACTTTGTCAAAACTACGCTGCAGACTTGAGAAGTAGATGAATAAGATCGTACTGTATCTCAAGTCGGACAAAGGGAGCACATTGGCTCACCGACACCCTTGGGTCTTCTCAGGCGCGCTCAAGGAAGCAACGCGAGCTCCTCACGGAGCTGTAGTTCAGATCGCCGACGCGTCGGGTACGATTCTCGGCACAGGTACGTATTCCAATCGCGGAAGTATCGCGGTCAGAGTGTTTGAGTTTGGTCAGGCAACACTCGACAAGGAGTGGTTTGCAGGACGTGTGAGGAGTGCGGAAGAGCGCCGGAGGCTTCTTGGCCTCGGGATACCGTCGGAGACCAACGGCTACAGAGTTATCTTTGGCGAATCGGATGGAATCCCCGGGCTTGTGATCGACCGCTATGCCGATGTCTTCGTGCTGCAGATCGGGACCATGGGAATGGAGCTGCTCAAGGGCGAACTGATTGAAGCGCTGAGAGGACTATTCTCGCCCTCTGCAATCGTCGAGCGGAGTGACTCGGGGTCGAGACTCGAGGAGGGATTGAAGGAGATGTCGACTGTTCACCACGGACCGGACCCAGGATTTGTTCTCTTTCGTGAACGGGGTTTGCAGTTCGGAGCCAACGTGATGCACGGACAGAAGACGGGATTCTATCTTGATCAAAGAGACCTCCGTCGTGAAATAACCCGACTTGCCGTTGGGAGATCGGTGCTGAATCTCTTTTCAAACACGGGCAGCTTCGCCGTCGCGGCCATGAAAGGTGGAGCGACGGAGGTGACCAATGTGGATAGCTCCGAGAGCGCCCTCGCGAAGTGTCGACAGATGGTTGAGCTCAACGGACTAGACGGAAAGCAGATCCAAACAGAATGTGCCGACGTTTTTCAGTGGCTCGGCTCGCGGACGGAGCCTGAGTACGACATGGTTATCGTCGACCCACCCGCGCTGATAAAATCACGACGAGATGCTGAGGCCGGGCGCAAAGCCTATCACTTTCTGAATCGCGCTGCGATGCGACTGGTAAGGACTGGCGGCGTACTGGTCAGTTCGAGTTGCTCCAATTATTTTGCCGCGGAAGACCTGGCCTTTACGCTACGCCGTGCTTCTGTGCAGAACCGAGTTGAGCTTCAGATACTGAAATACGTGACTCAAAGCGCAGACCATCCTGTGTCGATTTACTTTCCGGAGGCGGAATATTTACGTTCATACGTTAGCCTTGTCGAGAGATAGAAACGAACATACTTTGTACGTAATGCGTACAAGACCGGCGACCAGGTAGAGATTTTACCGCACTTCGACCAGCAAGCGAGCGAAACCAACCGTGGTCAAGAGACGATGCATCACAATGCATACCAATGATATACCGCAATAATATGAACTTATCGATTATGATCATTTATGTGTTGACAGATGCGCACAAAGATGGTATCGTATATCAACGAATGAAAGATATAGGATAATTTGTGAAAACTTTCACATCACAGACGAATTCATTCCCCCTTTTTCCAATTGAGGACCCAAGATTATGGATATCAAGCGACGAGATTTCTTCACGATAACGGCCACAGGGACTGCTTCTCTGTTAAATGCCGCCGTCCATGCGAGCGAGGGCGCGGATGCGCTCGACTGCGACAAGGTTTACGGCGTGCTGGTCGACACGGTCGCTTGTATAGGCTGCCGCAAGTGCGAATGGGCCTGCAATGACGTCAACTTACTGCCGACCCAAGAGCTCAAGGCGTTCGAGGACAAATCAGTTTTTCAGCGCCACCGGCGTCCCGACAAAGGGGCTTACACAGTCGTAAATGAGTTTTCGGGAGCGGGCGCAACAGACAAGAAGTATACGCTGAAAGTGCAATGCATGCACTGTAATGATCCGGCCTGCGTTTCGGCCTGCATCGTGGGGGCACTGCAGAAATCTGGTCAGGGGCCGGTCATGTATGACGCCTGGAAGTGCATCGGATGTCGCTACTGCATGGTGGCCTGTCCCTTCCAGATACCGGCCTACGAATACGACAATGCCCTGGCGCCTCAGGTGCGCAAGTGTACATTCTGCAGCAAGCGCATTACCGAGGAGGGGAAGAAACCCGGGTGCGTAGCGATCTGTCCGAACGAGGCGCTTACTTTCGGGACCCGTGGTGAGTTGATCGACCTCGCTCATAGTCGCATCCTGACCAACCCGGGCCGTTATGTCGACCACGTCTATGGCGAATCGGAGATTGGTGGAACCAGCTGGATGTATCTGGCGGGGGTCGACTTCAGTGCGACCGAACTGCCCAAGCTCGACGACAAACCTATCCCCCACGCTACAGAAGCGATTCAGCATGGCGTATTCAAGTCGTTTGTTCCCCCGCTTGCGCTCTATGGACTGCTCGGCCTGGTGATGCACTCAATGAGAGAGCGAAACACAGTGGAGGAGAACCATGAATAACCACGAGACACCCTCACCCATCAGGCAGAAGTTCTTTTCGACAGGCACAAAAGTGCTTTTCGGTATCATGGTGGCTGGTCTGCTGTCATACGCCTATCGATTAGTGGCAGGAATCGGAGCCGCGACGAATCTGGATGACCAGTATCCCTGGGGAATCTGGATTGCGATCGATGTCGCCTCGGGGGTTGCCCTGGCGGCGGGCGGCTTCACGACGGCAGCTCTCGCGGATATCTTCCACAAAGAGAAATACCATGTGATCGTGCGACCCGCGCTCCTTACAGCAATGCTGGGGTACACGTTTGTTGTCATCGGCCTCTTGGCGGATCTTGGCCGGTATTACAATGTCTGGCACCCCATGCTGCCGAGCATGTGGCAGGGGAACTCGGTGCTGTTCGAGGTCGGCATGTGTGTCATGATCTATCTGACGGTGCTCTACATCGAATTCCTTCCGATCGTGGTCGAACGCTTTAAGGGGCGCGTCAATCTTCCTGGTCCGCTGGCTCTCCTCAACAGCGTGATCGAATCCTGGCTGACTGTATGCGACCGGTATCTGGGGAGGTTCATATCATTGTTCATCATTGCCGGCGTCGTGCTCTCTTGCCTTCATCAGTCGTCACTGGGGACGCTCATGATGATTGCTCCGACCAAGATGCACCCTCTGTGGTACACGCCCATCTCGCCTCTTCTCTTTCTGATGTCAGCCATAGCGGTCGGGTTTCCCATGGTCATCTTTGAGTCAATCCTGTCGTCGCGGTCATTCAGGCTGAAACCCGAGCTGCCTGTACTGGCGTCGATCGCCCGCTACACGCCCGTGCTCCTCGGAGCATACTTGGCGGTGAAGCTCGGGGATCTGACCATCCGCGAGGTGTGGCCGTATCTGTTCGACGGAAGCGCGCGCTCGATTCTGTTCGCTGTTGAGATCTTTCTGGGTGTTGTTACCCCAATCATTCTGCTTTCAATCCACAAGATTCGCCACTCGATAAGCGGGTTGTTTGTTTCGGCAGGACTCGTCATTTTCGGTGTCGCGTTCAACCGCATCAATGTCTTTCTGGTGGCGTATGAGCCGCTATACCCGCAGAAGACGTACTTTCCGTCAATATTCGAAATACTGGTTACCATAGGTCTTATCAGCGCCCTGGTGCTCGTGTATCGGCTCATCGTGATGAACTTTCCGGTCATTGCCGCCTCACCGGATGGCGACTCGCAAAGCAGAGCTTCGACGAACCCTATCCTTACAACTTTGAACAGGACGAGATAATATGAAGATAGCCAGAGTAGTTCTGCTCGGCATCAGTATGATGACGATTTGGGTAGGATCGGTTGGGGGGCGTCAGGACACGGCCAACCTTGCAGGGAGGATTAACTGTAAGGAGTGCCATCTGTGCGTCACGCCGACAGCGAAGGAGCCTTGCTTGAAGCCGTGCCCGACACTGGCGATGACCCACACGACGTCGACCCACAGGCTGGCGGAAGCCCCCGACACAATGCTCTTGAAGGAGCTTGCCGAGACCTACCAGCCCGTGCACTTCAACCATAAACTGCACGCGGGGATGGCGGAGATGGGAGACAGCTGCGCCACCTGCCATCATTACAGCCCACCGGGACGGATTCCTCCGTGTAAAGAG
>CXWL01011730.1_pt1 | contig 11213 bp, 2 predicted proteins | sample 590931 | NCBI WGS metagenome assembly CXWL01 (sample SAMEA3498368, study PRJEB10139) | groundwater metagenome | biome: water well; material: biofilm material | place: Germany | collected 2015-04-27 | reverse complement strand
GGGACCGACGCCACCGATACAATCCTGGGCACATCGGGAGCCGACCGTCTGTTTGGCTTTGGCGGGGACGACCAACTCAATGGCGCGACCGGGGCCGACCAATTGATCGGAGGAGAAGGCGACGACACCTATGTCGTCGACAATGCGGGCGACGCGATTGTCGAATTGGCCGACGAAGGGGCGGACAGGGTCACCAGTTCGGTGAGTTACGCGCTCGGCGCAAACGTCGAGAATTTGACCCTGACAGGCACGGACAATCTGAACGGGACCGGCAACAGCCTCGACAACGTGCTGACGGGTAACAGCGGTACCAACATCCTAGCCGGTGGGGCAGGCAACGATACCTATGTCGTCGGTGCAGGCGATACGGTGGTGGAACAGGCGAGCGAGGGAATTGATACAGTTGTCACGGATCAGAGTTATGCGCTCGGCGACAATGCGGAGAACCTCACGCTGAGCGGAGTGGGATCGATCAATGGTACCGGTAACGCATGGGACAACGTGCTGACGGGGAACAGTGGCGTGAACGTGCTCACGGGCGGGGCGGGCAACGACACGTACGTGGTGAGTACAGGCGATACGGTCGTGGAATCGGCGAATGAGGGTGCGGATACGGTCGTGACGGATCAGAATTACGCGCTCGGTGCTAATGTGGAACACCTCACACTCACTGGAACGGGATCGATCGATGGNNGGTGGGATGGGCAATGACACCTACGTCATCGGCGTGGGCGACACGGTCGTGGAACAAGCAGGTGAAGGGGCTGATACGGTTCTGACGGCCCAGAGTTATACCTTGGGCGCGAACGTTGAGAACCTCACGCTGACCGGTACTGGTCCGATAGACGGGGCAGGCAATGCCCTCGATAACGTGCTCGTCGGCAACGACGGAGCGAATGTGTTGGATGGTGGGGCGGGAGCCGATCTGCTGGCTGGCGGCAAAGGTCACGACACTTATGTGGTGGACAATGCCAGTGACGGCATTACAGAAACAATAGGAGAGGGCACGGATACCGTTCAGAGTGCGGTGACCTATACACTGAGTGCGAACGTGGAAAACCTGACGCTCACCGGGAGTGGACCGATCGATGGGACCGGCAACGTCCTCGACAATGTGCTGACCGGCAACAGCGGCGCGAACGTGCTGACGGGCGGGACGGGGAATGACACGTACGTCATTGGCGTTGGGGACACTCTCGTCGAGCAAGCCAACGAAGGCCTCGATACGGTCGTGACCGATCAGAGTTATACACTCGGCGCCAATGTCGAGGCTTTGACGCTCACTGGGACCGCCGCCATTGATGGGACCGGCAATGCGCTGGACAATCAGCTGACTGGCAATAGTGGCGCGAATATCTTGACGGGCGGGGCCGGGAACGACTCCTATCTCTTTGGGCGGACTTCCGGCAGCGACAGGGTAATCGATCTCGATGCGACAACTGGGAATGTCGATACGATCCAATTCGCCGATGATGTGGAGGTGTCGGATCTTACCGTCTCCCGCACCGGGGACCATCTGGTGTTGAATATCAACGGCACGACGGCCCAGCTTACCGTCCAATCGTTCTTCCTCGGAGCTGCCACTCAGGTGGAGAATTTCCTCTTTAGCGACGGCACGGTGTGGGATGTGGCTGCTGTCACGGATCAGCTGCCCAAGACTCTTACCGGCACAACAGGTCAAGATACGCTCTATGGTGGCGGGGGAGCCGATCTCATCGATGGCGGCGCCGGCAATGACCAACTCGCCGGGTACGATGGCAACGACACCTATCGCTTCGGTATCGGGACCGGTCAGGATACGCTCATCGATTTCGACTCGACTGTCGGCAATAGTGACACGATTGAGCTGGGAACTGGGATTACGCCCGGCAATCTGACGGTCACCAGAAACGATAATGATCTGGCCTTGAGTGTCAACGGAACCACGGATCGGCTCACGTTGTTGGGCTATCTTTCGGACCCCGCCTATCGCATCGAACACACTCGTTTTGCCGATGGGACGGTCTGGGATGCAGACACGTTACGCGACAAGGCGCGCGTGTTTGTGCAAGGGACTCCTGGTAATGATTATCTGAGACCGGAAATTTTGAACGGAACGAATCCCGACCATCTCATCGATGCGGGAGCCGGGAATGATATCTTGTTCGGCGACCATTTGAACGACAACGGCGTCTTCATTGTCGAGGGACAGGATCGACTACTCGGTGGGGATGGCAACGATACGATTTATGCCGGCGGCAAAGACGACCTCCTCAATGGAGGGAACGGCGATGACAGTTTATTCGGCGATGGCTTAGAGCCATATTTTTTCGGAGGTGCGATCGACTCATCCCGCTACGGCCATGACCTTTTGTATGGAGGAGACGGGATCGATTTCCTCGATGGGGGAGCCGGGGATGATGTCCTCGACGGAGGAACCGGGAACGATACGCTCTTTGGGAGGGCAGGGCAGGACGAGCTTTTGGGTGGAGATGGCGCCGATACGTTAATGGGATTTGAGGGGAGTGACCGGCTCTCTGGCGGCGCAGGAAACGATACGCTGCAGGGCGACGCCGGGCAGTGGACCACTGAGAATAATAGCGATGTCCTTGACGGCGGCGCAGGTGACGATACCTTGCGCGGTGATCAGGGCAGCGACACCTATGTGTTCGGACTGGGATACGGTCGCGATACTATTTTTGATCAACATTTCAACCTNNGTGGGCCGCGTCCACGATGGTTTCATATCCGGGGATTTGGTGCTGACTATTAATGGCACTTCGGACCAGTTGATCATGGAGCAGTTCTTTAACCAGACCTTTAATCAAATTCAGCTGGTGCAGTTCACAGACGGGACTGTATGGGATACCGACACACTCCTCGACATGAGTCGTTCACTGAATGGAACCATCGATGCAGACTTCATCTCCGGGGCAGGGTTTGACTTGGATGAGACCATCAATGGGCTCGAAGGAGATGACGTTCTGTCAAGCGGTGGGGGAGCGGATGTCCTGATCGGGGGGGACGGCAGCGATACCCTCGATGGTGGGACAGGCCTTGACATCCTGCAAGGCGGAATGGGCGATGACCACTATACGGTCGACAGCCCTTTCGACACTGTGGTCGAATTATCGGGGGAAGGAACGGATACGATCACAAGNNCTGTTCGGCATCGGTAATGCGCTCGACAATGAGCTGACTGGTTCAGGCCACAGTGTCCTGGATGGACGAGAGGGGAACGATACGCTGTCGATCGGGAATCCCTTCGAGAGCGAGACCGGCCAATCGGGCGCGGTTCTCTCAGCTCTCTCGGAGGTTTTGATCGGGGGCGCAGGCGACGACACGTATGTTGTCACTCTAATCGAGGCGGCTGGAGAAGGGGGGAGTGAACCCATCCCGGCTGATGCTCAACGCATCACTATCCTCGATTCTGCGTTATCCGGCGAAGGAAATACATTGAACCTGTTCACCCAGGATGGAGCGCCGACATTAAGTGTGCTCGCAGGGCGACTCCAACTGTCTGAGTCTGTGCTGATCTCGAACTTCGATCCGTACAACCCGTATGGTTCCCATGCGGTTGAGACCTATAACACGAACGACAGCACCTTTACGTACCAAGAGCTCATCGATCTTGGATTCCATATCAGGGGCACCGCAACGGACGACCTGCTGCTTGGCACCATCCTCGATGACCATCTTACCGGTGGCGCCGGCGACGACAATCTCCGGGGTGGACCTGGAAGCGATACCTATCATTTCAGTTTTGGAGACGGGATCGATACGATCACGGATGTCTCTTCTCTCGGTGCCGGCAACGTGTTGACGTTTGGCGAAACCGTGGTCGAAGGCGGGGAAGAATTTCTGGTGGAGTCCGTGTTGCTTGGAGACGTGGATTTTGCTCAGTCTGGAAATAATCTCGATATCACGGTTGGGTTCAACGGAGATGCCGTGCGGCTGGCTCACTTTGACCCTCAGGGTGAGAATGGATCACTGGTCGTCAACCAATTGATCTTTAGCGACGGGCTGCAAATCGATGTAGGTGCCCTGGTGGCGTCTTCTTCCACGGAAGCCAGCGATGCGTTCGTTGGTACGGAAGGCGATGACCTCTTCTACGCCAGAGGCGGCAACGATACAGTGCAAGCTGGCGCTGGGAACGACGTGATCATCGGGGGAGCTGGGGACGATACGCTTGCCGGAGAGAGTGGGAGTGATCAACTTTCCGGTGGGACCGGCAATGATACGTTGACTGGCGGCCAGGGCGATGACGTGCTGGCCGGTGGGATCGGCCAGGATACGTATGTGTTCCAAGCCGGGGATGGGAGGGATATCGTTGCCGATGTGGCCAGCCCTGGTGCGGGAAATCGGTTGATCCTGGGAACAGGATTTGACTCAACCACTGCACAATTCATCGTCCGCCGGTCACCTCAGACCGGCCAATCCATGCTTGCCCTCTCCAACGGCGCCGACGAAATCCAGTTGAGTGGGTTCAGCCTTGAGTCAGCCTTCGGCCAACATGCCGTGGAGTCCTATCAGTTTGCGGATGGGGCGACCCTGAGTTACGCCCAACTCCTTGGTCGCGGGCTGGACTTTATCGGTTCTGAGAATGCGGACTTCCTTCAAGGGGCTGCGACGAACAGTAGGCTCGTTGGCCTAGGAGAAGCCGATATTCTGGTGGGCGGTGAAGGAGACGATACCTTCATTGGCGGAACAGGCGATGATCTGTTACAGGGAGGAAGCGGCAGCGACACCTATATCTTCAATCTTGGAGATGGATCAGATTTCATTTCAGAGTCGTTTAATCCAGGCGATCTGAATCGTGTCGTATTCGGGCCTGGGATCACACAGGCGGATCTGTCCCTTACCTACGAAGATTTCTTTGTAACCGTGAATATAGGCGCAGGCAGCGACGTTATTCGCTTCTATAGGCAGACCTCGCAGGGACCGTCCACCGTGCAGTTCTTGGAATTTACAGATGGAAGCCAGATTGCCGTAGGCGAGCCATCCCAACCCCTCATCGGAACCACAGAAGACGACTTCCTTTTCGGTACTGCTCAGAACGAGCTGATTCAAGGTCTTACCGGAAACGACACGCTGTTTGGTGGTGCCGGTTCCGATACCTACCAGTTCAACGTCGGAGATGGCGTTGATACCATCATCGAGGAAGCTGCTGCATCGGACATCGACACGGTAGCTTTTGGAGCGAGCATCACGGCCACCGATCTCACATTGGATTATGCACAAGGAGGCCTGCGCATTCGTATCGGCACGACAGGCGATGCGGTCATTCTGGGAAGTTCATTTTCGCCTTCACAAGGCGTCGAAATGTTTGAATTTATCGACGGAACACACCTGTCGTTGGATCAACTTCAGCTCGCTCGTGGGTTCGACATGGTCGGCACAGAGCTCCCGGATGACTTTGGTGGCTCAGAAGTGACGGATCGGATGAGTGGATTAGGCGGGAATGACCGTTTGATCAGTGCACGAGGCAATGACGTGCTGAATGGCGGTACGGGAGATGATTTATTGGCAGGGGGGACAGGGAGCGACACGTATTATTTCGAACTGGGCGATGGGAGCGACACTATTCTGGACACGACCATTCCAGGCGATGGCAACCGAATTCAATTTGGAGTCGGCATTGTTCAAGGAGACCTCACCTTTACGCAGTCCCCTGGAATGCTGACCATTCACGTAGGCGCCGGTGGAGATGAGATCAAGCTTTCCAATGGTCTCCAGGAATTTTTTGATCCAACTGGGGTCAACGGCTCGCAGGTAGTGGAAACATTCGAGTTTTCTGACGGAAGCCGAGTCACTTTGGCGCGTCTACTTGGGACATCTGAGGCAGCGACGAGCGGGAGCGATATCCTTGTCGGCGAGAGTAGCAATGACGTTATCGATGCACTCGCTGGAAACGATCTCGTCGATGCTGGTGATGGGGCGGACACTCTTACCGGCGGTGCAGGCATTGATACGCTGTATGGTGGGAGTGGGGACGATACCTATCGGTTCAGTCTTGGCGATGGAATCGATACGATTGTGGATGAGGCCCTCGCTGGTGAGGGAAATCGACTGGTGTTTGGCGCGGGCATTACCTCCTCTGATCTCAGCCTGGGAATCAGTCAAGGGCTCTTACTGCTGCGAGTTGGGAGTGCGGGAGACACGATCAGGCTTTCGAACTTCAACCCCCAGAACACAGGCGGCCCACATGCCGTTGAGACCTTCGAGCTAGCTGATGGTACAACGCTCACCTACGCTCAACTGTTGGCTCGCGGGTTTGATCTAGACCTCACCGCTTCTCAAGATCCCGATAACGAGGGGTTTCCTCAACTAGCAGGAACGGACATTGTCGACCGAATTACGGGATCGAACCAACCCGATTTCATATCAGCCGGCGCTGGCAATGATCACGCCAACGGAGGGCTTGGCAGCGATACGTTAAAGGGAGAAGATGGTGATGATGTTCTTGATGGAGGGGATGGGTTTAATACTCTTGAAGGCGGTGCAGGTAACGATACACTGATTGGAACGGTTGTAGACATTTTCAGAGGAGGAAGTGGCGATGATACCTACATCATCGATGTCGGTCTGTCTGGGTTAAGTGGGAGCATTGAGGAAAGCGCCCAGGAAGGAACTGATCTCCTTGAGAGCTCAGGCAACACCGGCCTCAGCAGCAATGTTGAGAATCTCACGCTCACAGGAACTGCGGCAGTTGATGGAACCGGAAACGATCTTGCAAACATTCTCATCGGAAACAGCGGTGACAACCGATTGGATGGTGGGGAAAATACAGATACATTGATTGGCCATGCCGGCAATGACACCTACGTGGTCGACAATGCTGGTGACGTCGTCATTGAAGCCGTCAATGACGGTGTGGATCTTGTCGAGAGCCACATAAACTTGACCTTGGGCACTCACCTTGAAAACTTGACGCTGAGTGACACCTCGCAAGCCGTGACAGCAGTCGGAAACGATGCAAACAACGAGCTGACGGGCAACAGTCAGGCGAATTTCTTGGACGGAGGGGTCGGTATCGATCTTCTGATCGGTGGGATGGGCGATGATACCTACATCGTTGATAATGTCGATGATGTCGTTGTTGAAAATGCCTCCTCTGCGCAATTGACTCCGTTCGGCGCGCGGGCATTTCTAGAAGGTATCGATACGGTTCGCAGTTCGGTGAGTTACACACTCAGTGAGAACGTAGAAAACCTGACACTCACGGGAGCGGCGGCTATCGACGGCACGGGCAATGAACTCGCGAACAACCTCATTGGCAACAGTGCGGCGAACGTCTTAAGCGGCGGCGGTGACAATGACACGTTCATTGGCGGAGCCGGTAATGACACGCTGCGAGGTGGCACCGGCAATGATATCTATTTATTCAATCTGGGCGATGGGGTCGATACGATCACCGATACTAGTTTGCCCGGAGAGGGCAATACGGTGGAGTTCGGCGCCGGCATCGCGCCCACCGATCTGAGTCTGGGGGTTGGGTCTTTGCTGATTCGGGTCGGCACAAACGGCGACGCGATTCACCTCACGAATTTCGATCCGACCAACGTGTTAGGGCCGCGGACGATTGAATCGTTCCGTTTCGCGGACGGCACAGGGCTCTCCTACGATCAGCTGGTTGCTCGCGGGTTCGATCTGACCGGGACGGCCGGTCACGACACGATCACCGGCACGAATGTGGTGGATCAGATTAACGGCCTAGCCGGGGACGATACGATCCAGGCGGGAGCGGGAGAGGATTTGTTGAACGGTGGGGCGGGGAGCGACTCGTATATTTATAACCTCGGGGACGGCATCGATACGATCGACGACACGGCAGCGGTTGGAGCAGGCAACCGCCTTCAGTTCGGGGCAGGCATCAGTCAGACGGGCCTCACATTCACCCGCGATGAAGTGGCACGCACACTCACCATCGATGTGGGCGGCAGCGGCACAGATCAACTGGTGCTGACGAATTTCGATTTGATCGGCGCGAATGGGTCGCTCGTGGTGGAGACGCTAGCGTTTGCAGATGGTAGTACCGCAAGCCTGTCGGCGCTACTGGGTGGCCCGGTGAACCACGCGCCGACGGTGGCCACGCCCCTTGCCGATCAGATGGTACCGGAGGATGCGCCGTTCAGCATCGCCGTGCCGGCGAATACGTTTGCCGACCAAGATGCGAATGATGTGCTCACGCTCAGTGCTAGCCTGGCTGATGGAACTGCGCTTCCAGCCTGGCTGACATTCGATGCCACCACCCGCACGTTTACCGGTACGCCGGACGATGCGCAAGTGGGGAGTCTCGACCTCAAGGTGACAGCGACAGATACGGGCACTCTGAGCGCCGCGGACACGTTTACCCTGACGGTCACCAACGTCAACGAAGTGCCGACGGTCGCAGCGCCGCTAACCGATCAACAGGCAACAGAGGATGCCCCATTCACATTCGTGGTGCAGACCAGCACCTTTGCGGACGTGGATCAACTGCATGGCGATCAGTTGACCTACAGTGCGACGCGTGAGGACGGCACCGCGTTGCCCAGCTGGCTCAGCTTCGACGCGACGACCCGCACGTTCAGTGGCATCCCACTCAACAGTGATGTGGGCACGCTTGCCCTCCGGGTAACGGCCACGGATATCGGGAACCTGAGTGTATCGGACACGTTCAGTTTGACGGTCACCAACGTGAACGACGCGCCGACCGTGGCGGCTCCGCTCGCCGATCAGACAGGGAATGAGGACGAACCGTTCTCGTTCACGATCGCCGCCAACACCTTTGCCGACGCCGATCTCATTCACGGCGATGTCTTGACCTACAGTGCTACACTGGCCGACGGCAGCACGCTGCCGACCTGGTTGAGTTTCAATCCGACCACGAGGACATTGAGCGGCACGCCAGGCAATGGCGATGTCGGCGTGCTGGCGCTTACGGTCACGGCGACCGACACGGGGAACCTCAGTGCGGCGACCGGATTCGCCCTGACGATTCAAAACGTGAACGACGCGCCGACGGTCGCTGTTCCATTGGCCGATCAACAGGCTACGCAAGGCACTCCGCTCAGTGTCGTCGTGCCGGCGAACACGTTTGCCGATGTCGATGCCGGCGATACGCTGACCTATACCGCCGCCCAGGCGGACGGGACCTCGCTGCCCACGTGGCTGAGCTTTGATCCGCTGACCCGGACGTTCAGCGGCACACCCCAGAGCGGCGATGTGGGTACCCTCGATGTGCGAGTCACGGCGACCGATCAAGGGACGCTCAGTGTGGCGGATGTGTTTGCTCTCACGATTGCGCCAAGCGGCGGCACCGCCGGGAACGACACGCTGATCGGCACCGACGGCGACGATACGCTCTCAGGACTGGCCGGCAACGACACGCTGACCGGCGGAGAAGGTCAGGACCTACTCGACGGTGGCACGGGGAATGACACGATGCAGGGCGGGACCGGCAACGATACCTACATCGTGGACGTGGCCGTCGATGTGGTGACAGAACTGGCCAACGAAGGCACCGATACGGTGCAGAGCAGCATCACATATACATTGGGCGCCAATGTGGAAAATCTCACGCTCACTGGCACGGCCAATCTGAACAGCACCGGGAACGTATTGGACAACATCTTGACCGGCAATAGTGGGGCCAACGTGCTGACCGGCGGGGCGGGCAATGACACCTATGTCGTCGGCGCAGGCGATACCGTCGTGGAGCAAGCCGGCGGCGGTACTGACCGCGTGGAGAGTGCCATAACGTACATGCTGGGGAGCAATGTGGAACATCTGACCCTGACCGGCACCACCGCGATCAATGGCACCGGTAACACCTTCGCCAACGTGCTCTTGGGGAACAGCGTGGCGAACGCCCTCACCGGCGGTGGAGGCGATGATACGCTCGACGGAGGAGATGGAAACGACGTATTGGACGGGGGCACCGGCAACGACGCGTTGGTCGGCGGGCTGGGCCACGATACATTGTCGGGTGGCGGCAATGTCGACACCTTGGACGGCGGCGCCGGCGACGACAACCTTGACGGTGGGGACGGGAACGATGCGTTGACCGGCGGAATCGGGGATGATCAGCTCACAGGCGGGGGCGAGGCAGACACCCTCGATGGTGGCGAGGGGCACGATACGCTTGATGGTGGAGCCGGCAACGATATCCTGCTGGCTGGGCAAGGGAATGACATCTTGATCGGGGGTGGCAATGCCGACACGTTGGATGCCGGGGACGGCGATGACAGCCTTGATGGTGGAGCCGGCAACGATATCCTGCTTGCCGGGGCCGGGAACGATCAACTCATCGGCGGCGGCAATGCCGACACGTTGGACGGCGGAAGCGGGAATGACACCTTGGACGGGGTCGCGGGCGACGACATCCTCCTCGGCGGCGAGGGCGACGACACCTTGCTGGGCGGGGGCGATCACGATGTTCTCGACGGTGGCACGGGCAATGACATCTTGGAAGGCGCTGCTGGTGATGATCTCTTTCACTTCAAAATCGGCTACGGGCAAGACACCATTCAGAACCCCGGCGGTGGGACCGATCGCCTGCAATTCGGCACCGACCTCAATCCGCTTCAGCTGATCCTCAGCCGACAGGTCAACGATCTACGGATTGCCGTCCATGGCTCGGCCGATGCGGTAACCGTACGGGACTGGTATACCGGGACGAGCAATCAGACCGAGGTGCTCCAGGCCGGAAACGGTCAGCAACTGCTGAACACGCAAGTCGATCAGTTGATCCAAGCGATGGCGGGATTCACCGCACAGACCGGCCTGACCTGGGATCAGGCGATCGATCAGCAGCCACAGCAGGTGCAGACGGTCTTGGCCGCAAGCTGGCAGTAGGAAGAAGGTGAGGGGTGAAGCGTAAGGGGTGGTGAATAGTTACAGTGAGGGATTGGCGGAGAGGCTGTCCGCGCTCATCAATAGCAACGGCAAGCTCGAAGTCTTTCTGAAAGAAGCCGCCGCCGCCGATCTCCTCCATGTACGGAGGGGAGGGCGAATCGAAGTATCCTAGCAGGGCTGAAGAATGGAGTTGTGGGTTTCTGGTTTCGTGTTTTCAGGAATACGCTCCGAAAACTTGAAACTTGAAACCCGAAACCCGCTCATTCCACCCGACTGCCTATAACAACGCGAGCTGCGCCTGCGCCCATGCGTTGCCCTGGGCGGCGGCTTTCTCGTACCAGCCGCGTGCCAACGTATAGTCCTGCGGGATACCCCGCCCATTGGCATACAGTTGC
>CXWL01121771.1_pt1 | contig 11215 bp, 12 predicted proteins | sample 590931 | NCBI WGS metagenome assembly CXWL01 (sample SAMEA3498368, study PRJEB10139) | groundwater metagenome | biome: water well; material: biofilm material | place: Germany | collected 2015-04-27 | reverse complement strand
TCCTGCGCCTGATCGGCGGGCAGATACGGTCGCAGCGCGGTTCGGTTGTGGTAGACGGCCAGCCCGTGCAGTCACTCGATACCGCCGGCTTGTATGCTTTACGCCGCAAGATGGGCATGCTGTTCCAGCATGGCGCCCTGTTTACCGACCTGAGCGTGTTTGAGAACGTTGCCTTCCCTTTGCGCGAGCACAGCAATCTGTCGGAAAGCATGATTCACGACCTGGTGCTGATGAAGCTGCACGCGGTCGGTTTGCGCAATGCGGCGGCATTAAAGCCGTCCGAAGTTTCTGGCGGTATGGCGCGCAGGGTGGCGCTGGCGCGTGCCGTGGCGCTCGATCCGCAACTGATGATGTATGACGAGCCGTTTGCGGGGCTCGATCCTATTTCCATGGGAGTCATCGCCAATCTGATCAGAAATCTGAACGACGCGCTCGGATCCACCTCTATCCTGGTTTCGCATGACGTGCATGAGTCGTTCGCGATTGCCGATTACGTTTACTTTTTATCCCAGGGGAAAATTGTCGCGCAGGGAACTCCCAAGGAGTTATTGGAGTCAACTGATCCCTATGTTAAACAATTCGTGCATGCAGAAGCAGATGGCCCGGTACCTTTTCACTATCCGGGCAAGAGTCTGGCGGATGATCTGGGCTTGAAGCGTCCGCCTGGAGGTGGCCTGTGATGATCTCTCGTTTGGGAAAAATGGTCAGGCAGAACGCGGAAGATCTGGGCTATGCGACGCGCAGTTTTTTTAGCATTCTGGCCAATGCGGCAGGATTGTGGCGCAGGCCGCGGCTGGTGACGGACCAGATCCATTTCATTGGTAACTATTCGCTCATCATTATCGCCGTATCGGGGCTGTTTGTCGGTTTCGTGCTCGGTTATCAGGGGTATTACACGCTGAACCGCTATGGCTCGGAAGATGCCTTGGGTTTGCTGGTGGCCCTGTCATTGACCAGGGAACTAGGCCCGGTCGTGACGGCATTGCTGTTTGCCGGCCGCGCGGGAACCTCACTGACCGCCGAAATCGGTCTGATGAAGGCCGGGGAGCAGCTGGCGGCGATGGAAATGATGGCGGTCAACCCCATGCAGCGCGTGATTGCCCCGCGCTTTCTGGCCGGTGTCATTGCGATGCCGGTATTGACGGCAATTTTTAATGCGATGGGCATCATCGGCGGTTATCTGGTCGGCGTTAAGCTGATCGGCGTCGATGACGGTTCGTTCTGGTCGCAAATGCAAGCGGGTGTGGATGTCTGGCAGGACATCGGCAATGGCGTCATCAAGAGCATCGTGTTTGGGTTTGCGGTGACCTTTGTGGCTTTGTTTCAGGGTTACGAGGCCAATCCAACGCCAGAGGGTGTCGCCAGGGCGACCACCAGAACGGTGGTGATTTCATCGCTGCTGGTGCTGTGGCTCGATTTCTTGCTGACCGCGTGGATGTTTCAATAAAAATCAATGACGCTGCACTGACAGCTCGTTTGCGCCGCGCAGGCGCTAAACAAGCCAAAGCAGCGTCGGAAAATGTCTCTCAATGTTTGTGAATTGGAGATGTAAAAGGTAAATTATGCATAAAAAATCAATGGATTTCTGGGTCGGAGTATTCGTCCTGTTGGGTGCCGCCGCTTTGCTGTTCCTGGCTTTGAAGGCGGGCAATATGAGTAGCTTATCTTTCGATAAGACCTATGACGTGATCACCCGCTTCGACAATATCGGCGGGCTTAAGCCTAAGGCCGCGGTGAAGAGCGCGGGTGTGGTGGTCGGGCGCGTCGGCGAGATACGCTTTGATGACAAGACCTTTCAGGCGACGGTGACCCTGCAAATGGAAAATCGCTACAAATTTCCAAAAGATACCTCGGCAAAGATCCTCACTTCAGGTCTGTTGGGGGAGCAATATATCGGCTTGGAGCCAGGCGGCGATGTGGAAAATCTGGTTGCCGGCGACCGCATTAAAATGACACAGTCGGCGGTTGTGCTGGAAAACCTGATCAGCCAATTCCTGTTCAGCAAGGCAGCTGAAGGCAAGGACGGGAGCAAATGAACATCCCCGGATATTCTTTCCTGCGCTCGCCGCAGTCCGCGCTGCTGAGCCTGGCCAGCATCCTGATCGTCAGCCTGTCTCTTGCTGCCTGCTCCACAGTGAGCAGCATCAAGACCAGCGCCAATACGACGATCAGCAACATCAAGACCGAAACCGTCAAGACCATCGATAAGATCAGCGTGAAAACGAATATCGGTGACAATCCGCTTGATCCGCTCGAAGGCTTCAACCGGGCCATGTTCCGTTTTAATGAAAAAATAGACGAAATCGCCCTCAAGCCGGTGGCGCAAGCCTACCGGACCTATGTGCCGACCTTCATGCAGACTGCCGTAGGCAACTTTTTTGGCAACGTCGGCGATGTCTGGACTGCGGTCAACAGCCTGCTGCAGGGACGGGTTACCGACGGCGTGAATGATGTCATGCGCGTTGCCGTGAATACCACTTTCGGTCTCGGTGGCCTGATCGATATCGCCTCGGCCGGCGGCATACCCAAGCACAGGGAAGATTTTGGCCAGACGCTGGGCAGGTGGGGCGTGAAATCCGGCCCGTATGTGATGCTGCCGCTGCTGGGCGCCTCTACCGTGCGCGACGCTATTGCCACTCCCGTCGATTTCAAAGGGGATCTTTGGTCATACCAGACGCCGACCAGTACGCGCTATATCGGTACCGCGCTCAAGGTGGTGGACACCCGCGCCACGTATCTGGATGCTGGCAGCCTGCTGGAAGAGGCTGCGTTGGATAAGTATGTGTTTATTCGTGATGCTTATCTGCAGCGCCGGGCATCACAGGTGACTCCGGACGAAGAGTAGGCGGGTCGCCAGCTTGAGTTTGGCATCTGATCTGCCTCTAACGAATTTGTAAATCTTGTGTAAGTATTCATTAGCGCTGTCAACGGTTTATGGCGCGAAATGATTAGATACCTATTGTTAATAGGCGCATTTGGCGCCAATGGAAAGTTGAACTATGAAACTGATGAATAAATTCCTTTTAAGCTTGTTCGTGAGCTTGAGTTTTGCCGGCACTTGCCTGGCAGCCGACGAGGCGCCGGATGCGCTGATCAAGCGACTGAGCCAGGAAATACTTGATATCGCCAAAGCGGATAAGGACATCCAGTCGGGCAACCAGAAACGTGTGTTTGACATCGTTGAAAGCAAAATTTTGCCGCATATCGATTTCGCCCGCATGACCTCGCTGGCCGCCGGCAAAAACTGGCGCGACGCCAGCCCTGAGCAGCAAAAGCAGCTGATCAACGAATTCCGCACCTTGCTGGTGCATACCTATTCCGGCGCGATCTCGCAGATTAAAGACCAGCGAGTGGAATTTAAGCCTTTCCGTGGCGCTCCCGATGATACCGAAGTGGAAGTGAAAAGCCAGGTGATTCAGGCGCGGGGCGAGCCCTTGCAGCTGAATTACCGCCTGGCGAAGTCGGCAAACGGCTGGAAAATCTACGATATCAATGTGCTGGGTGCCTGGCTGGTGGAAACCTATAAAGGCAGTTTTGCCGCCGAAGTCAGCAAGTCCGGCATTGACGGCCTGATCAAGACGCTGGTAGAAAAAAATAAAAAACTGGCGACCGCCGGTGCCGGCAAGACCGCAGCCAAGTAAGGGGAACCTGCATGTATCAGCCGGAACAGGAACTTGGTCTGCGCAATGCGCTCGATTCAGTGCGCGCCGGATTGGCCGCGATAGCGCAGGGGCAGACCAGCATCGATCTGTCCTCCTTGGCCGTGGTAGATTCTTCGGCGGTTGCTGTCATGCTTGAATGGCAACGCGCGGCAAGTGCCTTGGGTAAAACATTAACATTCCAGGGCGTGCCCGCCACGCTAAGCAGCCTGATCGCCTTATATGGCCTGACTGATTTCCTGATCGCCACGCCATCCGGACGACATTGATCCCCTGGTTTTTCTCCTGGCGGCTATCGCATAGTTAATGGATCGTTAATAAATACTCCAGCGATCCTCCAGCGATACTCAATCGATACACAAGCGGCGATCCGGAAAGCGCTACATCCTGTAGCAAAAAATCCCCTATAATCGAAGGTTTTCGCCGCCAAGCGGCGATATCTCCAATTTTCATACGCACTCAGAGTGCGCACATGCCACATGGCTGCCATACAAATTACCAATGTTGAAAAAAGCTACCAGTCCTTGAAGGCACTCGGTGGCGTCTCGCTAACGATAGAAGAAGGTGAATTTTTTGGCTTGCTCGGGCCAAACGGTGCAGGCAAGACCACACTGATTTCCATCATCGCCGGATTGAATCGCGCCGATGCCGGCAGCGTCACCGTACAGGGCCACGATGTCGCGCTNNGATCCCTTCTTCACCGTGCGCGAAACCTTGCGCATGCAGTCGGGCTATTTTGGCCTGAAGAACAATGATAAATGGATAGACGAGGTGATGGAAAACCTCGACCTGAGCAACAAAGCCGATACCAATATGCGGGCCTTGTCCGGCGGCATGAAGCGCCGGGTGCTGGTGGCGCAGGCGCTGGTGCATAAGCCGCCGGTGATTGTACTTGACGAGCCGACCGCAGGGGTGGATGTCGAGTTGCGCCAGACGCTATGGAAATTCATTTCCAGGTTAAATAAAGAGGGGCATACCGTGGTGCTGACCACGCATTACCTGGAAGAGGCGCAGGCGCTGTGCAACCGGGTTGCCATGCTCAAGGCCGGCAAGGTGGTGGCGCTGGATAATATGTCTGCCCTGATCAAGCGTATCTCCGGCTCGCAAATGAAAATCACGCTGGCACAGGGCGAATTGCCCGCCAGCTTGCAGGCGCTGCAGATCACGCATGAGGGGCCGGCCATAGACAAGCAGTATTTGTTGCGTGTCACCGACTGCGCGCAAGTCGAGCCGATACTAGCTGCGCTGCGCACGGCCGGTTGTGTCATGGAAGACCTGCAGCTGCAACAGGCTGATCTGGAAGACGTCTTCCTGCAAATCATGGGAGATAAAAAATGACCGGCTTTCAAACGCTTTTTTACAAGGAAGTGCTGCGCTTCTGGAAAGTGGCGACGCAGACCGTGACCGCCCCCATCGTCACGGCGATGCTGTATCTGCTGATTTTTGGACATGTGCTGGAAGGGCATGTGCAAGTGTCGGGCGTTAAATACACCGCATTCCTGATTCCTGGCCTGGTCATGATGAGCATTTTGCAGAATGCCTTTGCCAACGCCTCGTCCTCACTGATTCAATCCAAGATTACCGGCAACCTGGTGTTTGTCATGCTGACACCGCTCTCGCACTGGGACTTGTTTGGCGGTTACGTGCTGGCCGCCATCGTGCGTGGCCTGACGGTCGGCGCCGGTGTTTTCGTGGTGACGGCGTGGATGGCGAACCTGAGCTTTGCCGCACCCTGGTGGATCGCCATCTTTGCCTTGCTGGGGGCCGCCATTCTGGGCACCATGGGATTGATCGCCGGTATCTGGGCGGAAAAATTTGACCAATTGGCGGCTTTCCAGAACTTCTTCATCATGCCCGCGACATTTTTGTCCGGGGTGTTTTATTCGATACATTCTTTGCCCGCTTTCTGGCAAAATTTATCGCATTTCAACCCCTTCTTTTACATGATAGACGGTTTCCGTTATGGTTTTTTTGCGCAGTCTGACGTCAGCCCCTGGATGAGCGCAGGCATTGCCTCGGCATTTTTCATTTTTCTGGCGACGATCGCCATACAAATGCTCAAACGTGGCTATAAGCTAAGGCATTAACATTTACAAAGATGGTAGCGACGTTGATGATGTCGTGTTGACCAACGCATTGACTCAATTAATTTGAAAGAAAATCGTGTTTCCTACTCCTGAAAAAATCAAAGAATATATCGCTGCCGGTCTGGAATGTACCCACCTCGAAGTTGAAGGCGACGGTCAGCATTTTTCCGCCGTGATAGTCTCGCCAGCCTTTGCCGGCAAGCGCCTGATCCAGCGCCACCAGATCGTCTATGCTGCCTTGGGCGACCGCATGCGCGAAGAGATCCATGCGCTGTCGATGAAAACCCTGACGCCTGAAGAGTTCCAATAATTATGGATAAATTACTCATTACCGGCGGCTATCGCCTGAACGGTGAAGTGCAGATTTCCGGCGCGAAGAATGCGGCGCTGCCGATCTTATGCGCCGGTTTGCTGACTGCCGATGACCTGCTCCTCAGCAATGTGCCTTCGCTGCAGGATGTCTCGACCATGCTCAAGCTGTTGCGTCAGATGGGCCTGGCGGTGACGCAGGAAAACGGGATAGTCACGCTCAATGGCGCCGGCGTAAATCATTGGGAAGCGCCTTACGACATGGTAAAAACCATGCGCGCCTCCATCCTGGTGCTGGGCCCTCTGCTGGCGCGCTTTGGCGAGGCAAAGGTGTCCTTGCCGGGTGGCTGCGCGATAGGCTCGCGGCCTGTCGATCAGCACATCAAGGGCCTGCAGGCCATGGGCGCTGAGATCACGATCGAGGCTGGCTATATCCATGCCAAAGCCAAGCGCCTCAAAGGGGCAAAAATCGTTACCGACATGATCACCGTGACAGGTACGGAAAACTTCCTGATGGCAGCCAGCCTGGCCGATGGCGAGACCGTGCTGGAAAACGCCGCGCGCGAACCTGAAGTGACCGACCTGGCGCACCTGCTGGTGGCGATGGGCGCGAAGATAGAAGGCATAGGCACGGATCGTCTGGTGATTCAGGGCGTTGATCGCCTGCACGGTGCCGCGCATACCGTGATTGCAGACCGCATCGAAACCGCCACTTTCCTGTGCGCGGTGGCGGCCACCGGCGGTGACATCACCTTGACAAATACCCGCAGCGATATTCTCGATGTGGCGCTGGATAAACTGCGCGAGGCGGGGGTGGTCATCACCACCGGCCCGGACTGGATCAGGGCGCAAATGGGCGCGCGTCCGAAAGCGGTGAGCTTCCGCACGACCGAATACCCAGGCTTCCCGACCGACATGCAGGCGCAATTCATGGCGCTCGATTGCATTGCGCAAGGCGTCAGCAAAGTCACTGAAACGATTTTCGAAAACCGTTTCATGCACGTACAGGAGATGAACCGTCTCGGCGCGAAGATAGAAATCGACGGACATACTGCCATCGTCAACGGCGTCGACAAATTGATCGGCGCGCCGGTCATGGCGACCGATCTGCGCGCCTCGGCCTCTCTGGTGATAGCCGGGATGGCGGCGCAAGGCGAAACGCTGATCGACCGGATTTACCATCTGGACCGTGGCTACGACAGGATGGAAGTGAAATTGTCCGGTGTGGGCGCCCACATCCAACGAGTGAAATAGAGTAAACGACATGAAGCAACAACTGACCTTGGCCTTATCCAAAGGGCGTATTTTTGAAGAGACGCTGCCCCTGCTGGAGGCTGCCGGCATCCGCGTGACAGAAGACCCTGAGACCTCGCGCAAATTGATCCTGCCGACCAATGACCCCGCAGTGCGGGTGATCATCGTGCGCGCTTCGGATGTGCCTACCTACGTGCAATACGGGGCGGCCGATTTTGGCGTGGCCGGCAAGGATGTGCTGCAGGAGCATGGCGGCGCAGGCCTGTATCAGCCCATCGATCTCAATATCGCCAAATGCAGGATGTCGGTGGCGGTGTCGGTCGGCTTTGATTACGCAACGGCTGTGCGCCAGGGCGCGCGTTTGCGGGTGGCGACCAAATACACCGAGATTGCGCGCGAGCATTTTGCCAGCAAAGGCGTGCACGTCGACCTGATCAAGCTATACGGTTCCATGGAACTGGCGCCGCTGGTCGGCTTGTCGGATGCGATTGTCGATCTGGTCAGCACCGGCAACACCCTGAAGGCGAATCATCTGGTCGAGGTCGAGCACATCATGGATATTTCCTCGCGCCTGGTGGTTAACCAGGCCGCGCTGAAAATGAAACGCGAGCGCCTGCAGCCGATACTGGAGGCATTTGATCGCGCCTCCAAAGCAGGCGGGGCAAGCTGATCACTGATGCCCGACTTAGCCTTGTTCCATACGGTGAGTCACATGCAGTGAGCTACATTTAGTGAGCCATTTGAACGATGCGCGCGGCGCATTTCGAAAGTATTGATTATGTCGCAATCCAATTCCCAACTGATTTCGCGCCTGGACTCCAGTCAGCCAGGTTTCCATGAGCAGCTGACGCGTCTGCTGGCCTTCGAAGCGAGCGAAGACGAGGCGATTGATCGCGTGGTCGCGCAGATTCTGCTCGACGTGAAACAGCGCGGTGATGTTGCCGTGCTGGAGACGACCAACCGCTTCGACAGGCTGGCTGCAGGTACGATTGCCGAGCTGGAAATCACGGCGGCAGAAATGCAGGCCGCGCTGCTGTCGCTCTCGCCTGAACGGCACAGCGCGCTGGAAACCGCCGCGCAGCGGGTGCGCGCTTACCACGAGAAACAGAAGGCAGAATGCGGTTCGGCCGGCTTTTCTTACACCGAGGCAGATGGCACCGTGCTCGGGCAAAAAGTCACTCCGCTGGATCGCGTCGGCATTTATGTGCCGGGCGGCAAGGCTGCCTACCCGTCTTCGGTATTGATGAACGCGATACCGGCCAAGGTGGCCGGCGTCAAAGAAATCATCATGGTGGTGCCGACCCCGGATGGCGTAAAGAATTCCCTGGTGCTGGCCGCCGCTGCGATTGCCGGCGTCGATCGCGTGTTCACCATCGGTGGCGCGCAGGCGGTCGGCGCTCTGGCGTATGGCACCGGAAGTATTCCGCAAGTCGATAAGATAGTCGGGCCAGGCAATGCCTATGTCGCCGCCGCCAAGCGCCGCGTGTTCGGCACGGTGGGCATCGACATGATAGCCGGGCCGTCAGAGATCCTGGTGATCTGCGATGGCACGACCGATCCTGACTGGGTGGCGATGGATCTGTTTTCCCAGGCCGAGCATGATGAGCTGGCACAGTCCATCTTGCTGTGCCCCGATGCTGCCTACCTCGATGCGGTCGAGGCCAGTATCGCCAGGCTGATCGACACCATGCCGCGCAAGGACATCATCTGCACTTCGCTGGCGAACCGTGGCGCGCTGATCAAGGTGCGCGACATGCAGCAAGCCTGCGAGATCGCCAACAATATCGCGGCCGAGCATCTGGAGATTTCCGCCGAACATCCGCAGCAATGGGCGGACCAGATCCGCCATGCGGGCGCGATGTTCCTCGGCCGTTATTCGTCGGAAGCCCTGGGCGATTATTGCGCCGGACCGAATCACGTCTTGCCGACTTCGCGCACGGCGCGTTTCTCGTCGCCGTTGGGCGTCTACGATTTTCAAAAACGCTCCTCGATGATTTATGTCAGCGAGCAAGGTGCGCAAAGCCTGGGCAAAGTCGCCGCCGAGCTGGCGTATGGCGAAGGCCTGCAGGCGCATGCGCGCAGCGCCGAATACCGGCTGAAGCCTGAAAGTCAAAAGTGAGCAAGCCCACAGCGCACTGTTCATGCGCCTCTTGGGTCTATCCGGCCTGCAAGCCGCATGAACAGTGCGTTGTGGGCCTGCCACCTATTCAACTTTGAATGATCAAGTAGATGGATAGCCATATCGATCAGCTTTTCAATGAAGATGCCTTATCGGGCCTGGCTAAAATTCCAGATGGCAGCATCGACCTGATCCTGACCGATCCGCCTTACGGCCTGGGCAAGGACTACGGCAATGATTCCGACAAGCAGGCTTCCGCCGATTACCTGGCGTGGACCGAGCGCTGGATCAATGCGGCGCTGCCCAAATTAAAGCCGACTGGTTCGCTCTATATTTTTTTGACCTGGCGCTATTCGCCCGAGATTTTCGTCATGCTGAAACAGCGCATGACCATGCTCAATGAAATCATCTGGGACAGGCGCGTCCCATCGATGGGCGGCAGCGTCAGGAATTTCACTTCCGTGCATGACACCATAGGCTTCTTTGCCATGGGAAAAGGGCATTATTTCGATCTCGATGCCGTCAGGATTCCTTACGATGCCGAGACCAAGAAAGCGCGTTCGCGCTCGATCTTTGTCGGCGCCAAATGGCTGGAGCTGGGCTATAACCCGAAAGACGTGTGGAGCGTTTCACGCCTGCATAAGGAAGACCCGGAGCGGGCCGAGCATCCTACCCAAAAGCCATTAGCAATTATCGAACGCATGGTGCGCGCATCCTGTCCGCCAGGCGGCATCGTGCTCGATCCTTTCATGGGCAGCGGCACCACCGCAGTCGCCGCCAAGCGTTGTGGCCGGCATTTTGCCGGCTTTGAATTGAATCCCGAGTATTGCCAGATCGTTCAGGAGCGGCTTGCTTCCCCGGAAGCGGCAATCTCAGTGCAAAGCAATTTGCCGAGCGAGCCTGTGCGCCAGAAAATCCCGCATGCGAAGAGCGGGAAAAGGGGCAGGCCAAGCCTGAAAGCCGCCGTAAGCGGAAAAGCCGCCAAAGTCACTAAGGTCGCGAAAGCCCCTAAGCTCGCTAAGGCCGCTAAGGCTGAGAAAAAGCCGGAGCTCGCGAAAAAACCTCAAGTTATCAAAAAAACTCGGGCCAAAGCAGCGGAAATAAAGTCGGCCTCTGCCGCCGCTGTGGTGCCGGAAGCCATCTCCGTTCCTACTTGATTCGTCCTGCCCCTTTACTGTTGGAAAAGCCATGTCCTTGATCGCCAAACTCATACGCCCGGAAGTCCGTGAATTATCGGCGTATCACGTGCCCGATTCCAGCGGTTTCGTGAAGCTTGATGCGATGGAAAACCCGTATACGCTGCCCGACGATTTGCAGCAGGCTCTGGCCGAACGTCTGGCGCAGGTGAACCTGAATCGCTATCCGGTGCCCAGTTACAGTGCATTAAAAAATGCGATCCGGCAGGAATTCGGAATCCCGCAACACTATGGTGTGGTGCTGGGCAATGGTTCCGATGAACTGATCTCCATGGTCTCGCTTGCCTGCGCCAGGCCAGGCGCCAAAGTGCTCGCTCCGGTTCCCGGCTTTGTGATGTATGCGATGTCGGCGCGCCTGGCCGGCATGGAATTTATCGGCGTGCCGCTGCGTGCCGATTTCACGCTGGATAAGGCCGCCATGCTCGCGGCCATTGCCGAGCATCGCCCAGCAATTACTTACCTGGCCTACCCGAATAATCCTACCGGTAGCTTGTTCGAGGTGGCCGACATGGAGGCAATTCTGCAGGCGGTGGGCGACACCGGTATCGTGATTGTGGACGAGGCCTACCAGCCTTTCGCCCAGGCCAGTTT
>CXWL01129667.1_pt1 | contig 11217 bp, 9 predicted proteins | sample 590931 | NCBI WGS metagenome assembly CXWL01 (sample SAMEA3498368, study PRJEB10139) | groundwater metagenome | biome: water well; material: biofilm material | place: Germany | collected 2015-04-27 | reverse complement strand
AGCCTTCGACAATATTGGTCTCGACCAGCGGCACGTGCTTGTAGGCGGCCGCGTGGTAAATGGTATCGACCTGCTCGTCCTGCAGGATGCGCTCGACCAGCGGGGCGCTGCACACCGAGCCCAGGTGGGCGATGACGAGCAGGCCTGGATGGCGCGCCAGCAATTCCTGGCGGATGGTGTAGAGCGCGAATTCGGAATGGTCGAGCAGGTGCAGCTGGGCCGGCGCCAGCGTGGCGATCTGACGGCACAGCTCGCTGCCGATGGAGCCGCCGGCGCCCGTCACCAGCACCGTCTTGGACGCCACGCAGCGGGCAAACAGGTCGCTGCGGGGCGGCACCGGAGGGCGCCCCAGCAAGTCTTCGAACTTGAGCGCGCGGATCGCCTCCATTGGCGTCTTGTCGTCGGCCAGGTCGAGCAGGCGGCTGAGGATCTTGGTGCTGACGCCAGCTGCAGCCATGCGCTGCATGATGTCGCGCAAGCGTTCCGGCGAGACTGAGGGGATGGCGATGATGATCGAGCGGATGCACAGCGCGTTGACCATTTCCACCAGGCGGTCGGTGTGGAACACGCGCAGTCCGGCAATGGTGCGCTCGTTGAGCACGTGTTTTTCATCGAAAAAGCAGACCGGGCGGTATTCGTTGCTGGTGCGCATGGCCGTGGCCAGCTGGGCGCCGGAGTCGCCGGCGCCGTAGATGGCAACTGCAGCGCCGGGCGCGGGGCGCTGGCCGTTGTGCTTGCGCAGGAAATTGCGCACGGCCATGCGCGAGGTGACGACATAGGAAAACGCGATGAACCAGTAAATGGCCAGCGCGCTGCGGGGAAATTGCTGGTCGTTCATGACAAGCAGCACGAAATACACGCACAGCACGGCCAGCCCGAGCGTGAGGCCGGTCATGGTCAGCAGGCGCTGGTCGATGTAGCGGATCACGGCGCGGTACAGGTCGGACATGGAAAAGGCGGCAATCGTGACCAGCGCCACCACCAAGTACGAGAGGGCGCCGTACTGGGCCACCATGCTCAGGTCGCCAAGGCGCAGCAGCATGGCGATCAGGATGCAAAAGGGCAGGGCCAGCAGATCGACGCCGACCATCAGCGCGATTTTGGCGTTGCGGTTCATGGCCACCATGTCGGTGCAGAGCCGGGCGAGCGAAATGGGCAGGGGAGTCGGCATGGCTGGACTATTCANNGGTTTATCGCTGTGTAAGTTTATTATCAGGCGGCCCCGGAGTAATGGATTTGATAATGCGCAACGGGCGGGAAACGGTGAATTTCTATAAAGATTTAAATGGCGATTAAATAGTTTCTAAAGGAATGTGAGCGCGAGCGGGGCGCTGTCTGATTGGAGTAGGGCCGTGCGCAGCAGTTCAAAAACAGTGCACCCTTGGCACGCGGGAAGATGTATTTCGCGAACGTTTGATGCGCTTCGATACCGGCGCGCGGTGGAATTCTTACCATCGGCTTGAAGGGGAGGAAATCACCATGGCCGTTGTCGTCACGCTTGACCAGCTTGCCCGGCTGGCGCCGCATAGCCAGGCCGCCTACCGCGCCGCATTTGGCGCTGGCGCATCCGTGCTGGCGCGCTATGGCGTGTCGGCGCGCCGTTTGCGGGTGGTCCATTTCATGGCGCAGGTGCTGCACGAAGCGGGCGCCCTGACGCTGCAGTCGGAAAACCTCAACTACAGCGCCGCGCGGCTGGTCCAGATCTGGCCGCGCCGCTTTCGCCCGCTAGGTCCGCTCGACCCTGCGCTGTACGCCAACAATCCGGAAAAGCTGGCCAATGAAGTGTATGGCGCGCGGATGGGCAATTGCGCCGCCGGCGATGGTTATCTTTACCGTGGTCGCGGACTGCTGCAGCTGACTGGAAAGGACAGCTATGCGCGGGCGACCACTTTCTTACGCCAGCGCTCGCCCGGCGCGCCGGACCTGGTGCGCGAGCCCGATGCCGTGCTGTCGGCCGCGTGGTGCCTGGATGTGGCGGCCGCCGAATGGGCCGCGCGTGGCTGCAACCAGGCTGCCGACGCCGATGACGTGGCCGGCGTGACGCGCTTGATCAACGGCGGCGAGATCGGTCTGGCCGAGCGCATCATGTGGACCGCCAAAACGCGCCGCGTGTGGCGCTAGGCTTGCCTAGGGACGGGGCTGGGGCGCCATCGGCGGCACCACGATATGGTCGTTCAGGCGCAGGAACTTGAAGCCGGCCAGTTTCTGGCCATTGCGCCCTTCCTTGGCGTTGCGCTGTTCGCGCTCGTCGGTACGTTGGAAAAAGGCGTCGAAACTTTCCTCGCGCACGGCCGGCTCGGCCGAATTGAGGAAGTTGCGCTGGCCGTCGGGGCCGATCACGACCAGGCCCACGTGCGAGACCCAGAATGCGCCGTCGCGGGTCGACACCACGTTGACCAGGTCGCCTTCGCGCAGCTGCGGCAGCACCGGCGCCAGCTGGTCCTTGCCGACATACGCTTCGCGGCTCACTTGTACCGGCAAGGCGCTGGGCGTCTGGTGGCGGGTGCGCAAGAAGCGCGCGCGGTCAACTTTCAGCTCGTAATGCAGCACGCCGTCGCCACCGACCAGTGCGCTGATGTCCGACACCAGCCAGTTGTTGTTGGCGTTCCAGTCCACTTCCGTATAGTGGTTGCGGGTGGCCACCCCGATCACGCCATCCTTGTAGCGGATCCGCTGCAGCATCCAGAAAAACTCTTCCCATGAACGGCTCAAAGCCATCGCGTAAGTGTGCTCGGCAAAGACCACGCAGTCGCTTTGCTCCAGGCTGAACAGGGGCAGCGTGTCGTGCAGCTGGTAAGGGTACTCGCCCAGCAGGTTGAGTACATAGGGCTGGCCGATGTTGCGCCGGCCGATGGCCGCGATGCGCTTGCGCAAATCGGGCTCGCTTTGCTGCATGTGGCCCACATACAGGTTCACTTCCTGCGGCGTCATCTGGTACACCTGCTTCTTGAGCACGTCTTCCATGCTGAGGTTGCCGGCCTTGCATCCGGACAAGGAGAAGGCAAGGGCGAGAGCGAGCAGGGTGGCAAGGCGCATGGGGAAAACCGGTGTAGGCAATGACGCCATGTTAGCGCAATCAACTGCAATTGCGAAATTTGAAGCTGGCAATGCGCGAGCGCCACGCCAGATTGCCGCTGTGGGGCAGGTAAAGCTGGGTGTACCAGAAGGTGCAGCCATCGTCCGGGTCGAGCGAGAGCGCGCCGCTGGCAGCCCACAGGCGCGCGTCGGAGGACTGCACGCCGGCGCCGTTGACCACCACTTCTTCGCCTGCCATGCGGCCGGGCGGATCGCTGCGGCTGCGCCCGGTGTAGCGCACGCCGGGCGGCGTGGCGGGGCCGGCCACGCTGTAGCCCAGCGCAATGTTGCCAGCCCGGTCGATCCCGATGCTGCCCATGCTGCGGTGCTCGCCGTCGGGGGCATGCGTGCCTTGCTGGTAGACGTAAGGCGCACCTTCCAGCGCGCGCAGCTCGTACCAGCGCAGGCCGGTGCGCCCGTCGCGCTCCTGCACCGCGTGCGCCAGCACCAGCGCACCGCCACGCCAGGCGGCGCGCGGCAGCAAGCGCTCGCCTGGCGCGCTCAGTTTGCCGCCCGGCCATGGCTGGGCAATGCAGGCGTTGCCGCAGGCGGGGCGAAACGGGGCCACTGGCACCACCAGCGGCGCGCCGGCCAGCGGCCAGCGCCACAGCAGCAGGCGGCCGGCCGCGTCCAGCGCCAGCAGCGTGGCTGGCAAGGACGGCGGCGGGCGCGCCGCGCCTTCTTCGGTGGCCACCAGCAGCGCGCCGAATTCGCTGCCGGCGTCGCTGCAGCGCAGCGCCGCGTCGCGCCCCTGCATCAGCGCGGCGCGCTCGATGGCGCAGGCGCGCGAACCCTGAAATGCGCCATGCGCATGGTCAAACAGGGTCAGGCTGACAAACAGGGCGTCGCCCCACAGCGCGATGCGGGCGTCGTCAGCGATCAGCGCGGCGCGGCCGGCGCCGGCAACCGGTAGCGCATAGCGCACATAGCTGCCGGCCGCGTCGGCCGTGCGCGAGACGGCAAGGCACAGCGGCTGACCGGCGCCGGCGGCCAGCTGGGCGATGATCCAGCGCCTGGCCTGAGGGTCGTACAGCACGCTGCCGGTGGCGCCCTGCGGCGCACCGCAGACGCTGCCGGCAAACAGCGCATGGACGCCAAACGGGCCGGCCTGCAAGGCGCCGTCGTGCTTGCGGTAGATTGCCATACGGCCCGCCGCCAGCTGCACGAATTGCTGCGCGCCCACCGCGCCGCCTACGCCGGCGGCGCCGGCGCCGGGCGCCATGCCGTCGAAATTGCGCAGCGTGCCGCCGGTGGCCACCTGCGCCAGCGCAGGCCGGGCGGGACCCTGCGGCAAGCCATAGGCGGGCGGCGCACCCAGACGCAGCTTGCGCGGCGTGGGGCCGGCTGGGACAGTGAGCGCGCGCAGCCCGCCAAAGGACGGCATGGGCGCCGCGTCAGCCTGGGTCGCCAGCGCGCTGCTCGCGCCCAGCTGGCGTAGCACGGCCTGGCGCGCCAGCGCTGGTGTGGCACAGCTGAACCCGATTATCACAAGCATGCACGTCAGCTTCTCCATGTTCTCTCTCCCCTTTGTAGGACAACACGCAGTATCCGTGCCCGGGCTGTCTTACGAGGCAGTCGCGCGAAAGGAAGGCCCGCCGTTGCAGGCTCCCTGCGATGCTGTAAAAATTTCCGACGCGTTCAAACGAGAGTGAAAGTAGTGTGCGGCAACGAACGGATGGGTTGCGTGCGAGGACCTATGATGAAGCTGTGTGAATGAGGAGCCGCAGGCGCAAGACCAACGGAAAGACTTCTTCAACAGGTTAGCCGGTCGCCTCAAGCATCGGCACCAATTGAGCAAAGCCAGAACAAACCATCGTACTGGATTACATAAACTGGAAAACGGAGGTTGTCATGGCTACCTTTACCCATCCCCCCAAGCACGTCGTGCGGGCTTACCTGGAACGCCGTTCACGCGATCCGAAACCGCCGCCAACGCCGGAAGAAATCCGGCGCCAGCTCGGATGGGGCATGACTTCCGCGCTTCCATGTAAATAATTTCGACAACCGGAGAACCCACCATGACAAATCGCATTGGCAACAAAGACGAAGCCCAGCACCGCGGCAAGGCAGAAAAAGCCGACATCAAGCGCACCAATATCGCGCGCGAAGCGGCCAAGCAAGCCATCGCCAAGAGCAAGTACTTCAAGCAAGTCAAGAATCAGCCTTCACCGGCCCAGTAATCCGCTGCCCCCCCAGCGCAGCCCGCATCGGCAACGATGCGGGCTTTTTTGCGTCCGCCGCCGCCATTGGCCGATTTTGCCGTCATTCACCGGCTGCCAGCTGCCATTCGCCGAAAGCAGGTTTTCGCGACGCCGTGTTGACGGTATCGTGGTCACATTCTTTCAACAGGAGCTGACGTGAAACTCGATACGACCTACGAATGGCGCAGACAAGTGATGTGGGGCTTGCTGCTGGTGGGCTTTGGCGCCCTCGTTCTACTGGACCAGACCGATTTGATTGATGCGCGCAGCCTGTGGCATTATGCGCCGCTGGTGCTGGTGGCATTCGGCATCAACAAGATGATCGGCTATCCGACCGCCAAGCATTTCACGAACGGCCTGTGGGAGGTGTTCATGGGCTTGTGGGTGTTTGCGGTGCTGGAACAGATGTTCGGCCTGACCTGGGGCAATAGCTGGCCGTTCGCCATCATTGTCTGCGGCGTGACGATCATGCTCGAGCCGATCATCAAAAGCCGTTTTTGCCCGAACGAGGAGCTTGGCAATGAAAAATGAACGTACCCGCAGTATTCCCAGCCAGATTCTGGTCGGCATCATGGTGGCGGGCATGGGACTGTTGTTCCTGCTCGATAACCTGAATATTTTTGACTTCCACCGCGCCGTGGCGTTCTGGCCGGCCGCCTTCATCCTGTTTGGCGCCATCAAGCTGCTTGACACCCGCTCGCCCAATGGGGCGCTGGTGGGAGGAATCCTGATTGCGGTGGGCGTGGTCCTGACGATCAACCGGCTCGGTTTCATGCATATCAATGTGCGCGTGCTGTGGCCCCTGCTGCTCATTGGCCTGGGCGGCGCCGTGATCTACCGCGCGGTGACGGGACGGCGCCTGCTTGGCATGCACAGCAAGGACGCCGAAGCGAGCGACGAAGTGGTCGACATTACCGCCATCCTGGGCGGCTTCGACCGCCGCATCACCACGCCCAATTTCCGCGGCGGCGAAGTGACGGCGGTGATGGGTGGCTGCATGCTGGACCTGCGCGGCTCGTCGATCGAGAGCGAGGCGGTGCTCAATGTGTTCGCCATGATGGGCGGCATCACGCTCAAGGTCCCGCCTGACTGGACGGTGGCCTTGAACGGCACGCCCATCATGGGCGGCTTCGATGAAAAGACCATCGCTCCGCCGCATAACGGCAAGCGGCTGGTGATTCGCGGCTACGCCATCATGGGCGGCGTCGAAGTGCGCAACTGATGCAAGGCTCGTTCTCCACCCGGCGCGGCGCCGCCCTCTACCTGCTGGTGTGGCTGATGCTTGGCATCGTGCTGGCCGCGCTGGTGGTGGGGGCGACCGGCGCCGGCTGGCTGAACGCGCTGGCGTTTGCGATTCCCGTCACGCTGGTGTTCGGCTGCGCGGCCGGATTCTCGTCCTACTATCTGTGCCGCGCCTATCCCTTGTCCGAAAAAAGCATCTGGTCGATTCTGGCCGCATTCGGATTTTCGGCGCTGGTGTCGGGCGCGCTGTGGAGCGCCCTGTGCATCGCCTGGAACAGCTTGTGGACCGAGGTGCTGGTGCCGCTGGGCGCGCCAGCGAGGGTAACGGTGATCGGGCTGGGCGTCATTCTGTATTGCCTGTGTTCGTGCGCGCACTACCTGGCGATCGAATTTCAGCGCGCGCGCGGCGCCGAGCGGCGCGAACTGGAGTCGCAGCTGGCGGCCCAGGAAGCGGAACTGCGCATGCTGCGCACGCAGATCGATCCGCACTTCCTGTTCAACAGCCTCAATTCGATCAGCGCGCTGACGTCGCAAAATCCGGCCGGCGCGCGCGACATGACGCTGCAGCTGGCCGAGTTTTTCCGCCACACGCTGGGGCTCGAAGCGCACCGCAAGGTCACGCTCGATGCGGAAGCGAAGCTGCTGACGCATTTTCTGGCGATTGAAAAAGTGCGCTTCGGCGCGCGCCTGGCAGTCGAGCAGGAAATCGGCGAGGGCGCCGGGGCTTGCTTGCTGCCGCCGATGATCTTGCAGCCGCTGGTAGAAAACGCGGTCAAGCACGGCATCGGGCATTTGCCGGGCGGCGGCACGCTGCGCATCGCCGCTTGCCTCAGCGGTTCGCTGCTGCACATTTGCGTCGAGAACGACGTCGACAGCGACTTGCCGGCGCCGACGGCGGGCAAGGGCATCGGCCTGGCCAATGTGCGCCAGCGCCTGGCCACCATGTACGGACATCACGCCAGCGTCAACTGGACGCGGGAAAACAAGCGATTCAAGGTGGCGCTGGCGCTGCCTGCGGAAGCGAGGGAGAACTGAACATGCGTGTCATGATTGTGGACGACGAAGACCTGGCGCGCGGCCTGGTGCGCGAATTCCTGGGCCAGCATGCCGATATCGAGATCGTGGCCGAATGCGCGAACGGCTTCGACGCCGTCAAGGCGATCGCCGAGCTCGAGCCGGACCTGGTGTTCCTCGACATCCAGATGCCCAAGCTGAATGGCTTCGAGGTGGTCGAGCTGGCCGGGCGCAAGACGCGCTATGTATTCGTCACTGCCTACGACCAGTACGCGCTCAAGGCCTTCGAGGTGCATGCGGTCGACTACCTGCTCAAGCCGTTCAGCCAGCAGCGCTTCAATGAAGCGGTGGCGCACGCGCGCGGCAGCGCGCTCGCCCCGGGCGTGGAGGCGGTGGTCAGCGAAGCGATTGCGCGCAACAAGCCGCTGGGCCGGGTATTGATACGCGACGGCGCCAAGGTGCATGTGATCGGGGTCGACAAGATCGACTTCATCGAAGCGCAAGACGACTACGTGCAGATCCACGCCGAAGGCAAGGGCTACCTGAAGAACCAGACCCTGGCCGAACTGGAAAACACGCTCGACGGCGGTGTGTTCGTGCGCATCCACCGCTCCTATCTGCTCAATATTGGCTGCATCAGCCGCATCGAACAGGGCAAGGACAGCCACAGCGCGATCCTCAAGGACGGCACCCGGCTGCCAATCAGCCGTGGCGGCCTGCAAAAGGTCAAGTCGCTGATCGGATAGACCACCAGCGCGGCAGCAGCGCCTGCACCTCGGGCTGGGCGAAGCGGTCATCGATCAGGTACACCACGCCGCGGTCGGTTTCGGTGCGAATCACGCGCCCGGCCGCCTGCACCACTTTTTGCAGGCCCGGATACAGATAGGTGTAGTCGTAGCCCTGGCCGAAGATGGTGTGCATGCGCAGCCGGATCTGCTCATTGACGGGATTCATTTGCGGCAGTCCCAACGTGGCGATGAAGGCGCCGATCAGGCGCGCGCCGGGCAGGTCGATGCCTTCGCCGAAGGCGCCGCCCAGCACTGCAAAACCGATGCCGCAGCTCTCGAGCGTAAAGCGCCCCAGGAAACTGGTGCGTTCGGCCTCGTTCATGCGGCGCGGCTGGTGCCAGGCGGGGATGTCGGGGAACTGCTGCGCGAATTCGGCCGCGACCTGCTCGAGGTAGTCGAAGCTGCTGAAAAAGGCCAGGTAGTTGCCGCGCTGCTGGCGGTACTGCTGCGCCATCAGCTGCGCGATCGGCGCGGCCGACCGGGCCCGGTGCTGAAAGCGGGTAGAGATGCGCGCGACGATGTGCACGTCAAGCTGCTCGGCGGCGAACGGCGAGGCGATATCGACCCAGGGACTGCCGTCGGGCAGGCCCAGGGCGTCGCTGTAGTAGTTCCAGGGACTGAGCGTGGCGGAAAACAGCGCGCACGAATGCGACAGCGCAAAGCGCGGCTTGAGAAAGGGCGCGGGCAGGATGTTGCGGATGCACAGGGCGCCGTTCTCGGCGTCGAACAGCGAATGGTCGCCGAACTGTTCGGCCAGGCGCGCGAAATGCATGGCGTCGAAATAGAAGCGCTGCAGCGCCGGCTCGAGCGGCGCCGGGTGTTCGGAAATGAAGTCGGTGATGGTGGCGGCGGCGCCGGTGAGCGCGGCCAGCAGTTTTTCGGGCGGCGCCGGCAGCAGCTGGTAGGCGGGCGTGGCTGGCGCCGGCCAGTTGCGCGCCACCTTGTCGAGCGCCGTCTTGAGCGGCTTGGGCGCGTCCGCGCGGGCCGCGCGCAAGGCTTCGCGATCGAGTTCGGCCGAATACATCTGGCGCGCGCGGCCAACCAGGTTGTGCGCTTCGTCGACCAGCACCGTGACGCGCCACTGGTTGGCCAGCGTCAGGCCGTACAGCATGGCGCCGAAGTCAAAATAGTAGTTGTAGTCGCCCACGATCAGGTCCGCCCACTTGGCCATTTCGCTGCCAAGGTAGTAGGGACAGACCTGGTGCGCGAGCGCCACCTCGCGCAGCGTAGCGCGCTCGAGCACGGGCAGCTCGGCGGCCGCGCTGCGCGCCTGCGGCAGGCGGTCGTAAAATCCTTTGGCCAGCGGGCAGGACTCGCCATGGCACGCCTTGTCCGGGTGCTCGCAGGCCTTGTCGCGCGCGACCAGTTCGAGTACCCGCAGGCTGCCCGTGAGCGCTTGCGCGGCGTCGAGCGCCAGCTTGCGGCCGGGCGTCTTGGCGGCCAGGAAAAACACCTTGTCGATGCGGTGCAGCGGTGCCGCCTTGAGCACCGGGAACAGGGTGCCGACGGTCTTGCCGATGCCGGTCGGCGCCTGCGCCATCACGCAGCGCCCGCTGGCGTTGGCCTTGAAGACGGTTGCGGCCAGATCGCGCTGGCCGGGCCGAAAGCTGGGATGGGGAAAGCGCAGCTGCGCCAGCGCCGCGTCGCGCGCCTGGCGGTGCGCCAGTTCGCGCCCGGCCCAGGCCACGAAACGCTCGCACTGTTCGGCGAACATGGCGGCCAGCGTGGCCGCGTCCTGCAGTTCGCGCAGCACGGTCTCGCTCTGGCGGCCGACGTCGAAATACACCAGCGCGAGGTGGACCTGGTCCAGGCCCAGCTTCTGGCACAGCAAGTGGCCGTACACGCGCAGCTGGGCCCAGTGCAGGTGGCGGTGATTGTCCGGCATGCTGGCCAGTTCGCCGCGGAAGGTCTTGATTTCCTCGAGCAGGTTCTGGTCCGGGTCGTAGCCGTCGGCGCGCCCGCGCACGTGCAGCGCGCCGTGGCTGCCCGACAGGCTCACTTCGGCCTGGTAGCTGGCCCCGCGCCGGCCCTGCACCAGCGCGTGGCCGGCCATGCCTTCCTGGGCCGTGGGCGAGGGCGTGAAGCGCAAATCGAGGTCGCCCTGCTTGGCGGTGAACTCGCACAGCGCGCGCACGGCAACCACATAGCTCAAGGCGCGTCCCATTGCAGGTAGCACACCGAGACCGGCATGCCGTGCGTGGCGCAGTAGGCGATCCAGCGCAGCTGGTTGTCCTGCAGGCGGTCGCCCGGGCCTTTGACTTCGATCATGTTGTAGCGCCGTTCGGCCGGCCAGAACTGGATCAGGTCGGGAAAGCCCGTGCGGTTGGCCTTGATGTCGAGCAGAATGCGCTCGCACCACTTGCGCAGGTGGGCGGCGGGAATGCAGGACAGTGCCATCTCGAGCAGTTCTTCGGTCAGCGCTTCCCAGGCCACGAACGGCGACTGGATGCCGCGCTTGTCGTGGTAGGCGGCGCGGATGGTGGCGCGCCAGGCGTCAGTATCGAGTTCGGCCAGGCAGTGGCGAAATGCATCCGCGCGGCGCGCGAAGAAGTCGGCGCTGAACAGGTCGGCCGGGCCGCGGTGGAAAGGGTGGAAAAAGGCGCCGGGAATGGCGCTGAAGATGGCAGGCCAGCACAGCAGGCCAAACAGCGCGTTGATCAAGGTGTTCTCCACGTAGAACACGGGCGCGTCGGCGCGCGCGAGGTGGTCGCGCACCAGGCCTTCGACCCACCAGGCCTGCTGGGGCATGGGCAGCGACAGGTCGAGCCGCTGCAAGGCCGGCGGGCGCGGCGGCGCCGCCTTGGGGTGGCCCAGGCGGCGTTGCAGGCGCGGTGCGACGCGCGCCAGCTGCTGGCGCTCGGCGTCGCTCTCGGGCGCTTGCTGCGCCTTTCCCAGCA
>CXWL01021846.1_pt1 | contig 11218 bp, 9 predicted proteins | sample 590931 | NCBI WGS metagenome assembly CXWL01 (sample SAMEA3498368, study PRJEB10139) | groundwater metagenome | biome: water well; material: biofilm material | place: Germany | collected 2015-04-27 | reverse complement strand
TCTTTGCGCTCACGCAGCGGCGGAATGCGCAGGTTCACGACGTTGAGACGATAGAGCAAGTCTTCGCGGAACTCGCCGCCGCGCACCAGCGCCCCCAAGTCGCGGTTCGACGTCGCCAGCACGCGAATGTTCACCGGCACCGGCTTTGCGCCACCGACGCGATCGATGACGCGCTCTTGCAGGGCGCGCAGCAGTTTGGACTGCAGCCGCAAATCCATTTCCGAGATTTCGTCGAGCAGCAGCGTGCCGCCGTCGGCTTCTTCGAATTTGCCGATCCGTCGCGCCACCGCACCGGTGAACGCGCCTTTCTCGTGGCCGAAGAGTTCAGACTCCAGAAGTTGCTCCGGAATCGCCGCGCAGTTCACCGCGATAAACGGCTTGTCCTTACGCTTCGACTTCTTGTGAACGTAGCGCGCCAGCACTTCCTTACCGACGCCGCTCTCACCGGTGATCATGATCGAGGCATCCGACGCGGCGATTTGATCCGCCATCGTCACCACGTGCTTCATCGCTTCGTCGGCCGCGATCAGCGGGCGCTCGTCATCGCACACCGCCGCCAGCACCGCCGCGATCAGCTCCGCATCCGGCGGCAGCGAGATATATTCGCGCGCGCCAGCGCGGATTGACTTCGCCGCGACCATCGGATCGACGCCAACGCCGGCCGCCACGATCGGCACCACGATGTGCTCGGCTTCGTTCGCGGCGATCAACGCCGCGATGTCCAGTCGCGCATCTACCATCAGCAGATCGGCGCCGCGGCCTGCGCGCAGGGCGACCGTCGCTTGCTCAACGGTGTCCACGTGGGCGACTTTCGCGCCCTGGGCCATGGCGATCTTCGTGGCGGCGGAGATTTGTCCTCCGAGCGGGCCGACGATGAGTAGACGCATTTCCGTATCTCCCGCGCCGCTTTAAGCGGCGTCGCCGTCCTTGATGATTTCCGTCATGGTCACGCCGAGGCGTTCGTCGACCACGACGACTTCGCCGCGCGCGACGAGGCGGTTGTTCACGTAAATGTCGATCGCTTCGCCGACCTTGCGGTCGAGTTCGATCACCGAACCGCGGTTCAAGCGCAGCAGCGATGCCACTTCCACGTTAGCGCGCCCGAGCACTGCCTGGATGTGAACCGGCACATCGTAGACCGCGGCGAGATCGGCCGCGCTGCGTTCGACGCCGTCGAGCGGAGCGTTGGCCTCCGGCGTCGGTTGGAATTCGTCGAGCTTCAGATCACTCATCAGTTGGCCTCGTGTGGCGCCGCGAGCGCGGCGTCGATTAGCTCTTCGATGCGGCGGGCGGCGTCGGCTGGATCCATGGCGACCACGCCGTCGGACCAATCGATCACCACTTCACCGGTTTTCAATCCAGCTTCCGCGCGCACCAGGACGGCGCTCGCGTAAGCGTGGGTCTCGCACATCTCTGCGATGCGGGGTTTCAGCTCCTCGGCCATGTCCGGCGGCAGTTTCACGACCAGACGTGGCTGATGCCGCAGCGCGTCCATCGCCGCCTCGACCGCCTGGGCAGCGCGCTCGATGCCGTACGCATCAAGTGCGGCGCCCGCGATCTTCTGCGCCGCCGCCAGCGCTATCCGCGCCGCCTCGGCGCGCATCGCATGACTTTCAGCGTTGAGACGCGTCAGCACGCCAGACGTGGCGTCGGCGATCGCTTCGAGCGCCGCAGCCGTGCGCCGCGCCGCTTGGGCGGTGGCGTCGTTCTTGCCGCGCTCGTAGCCCTCGGTAGTGGCCGACTGCATTTGCTCCGGCGTAATCCGTGTCACCGACTCGCGCATGATCGCGCCGTCTGGTGCGAATTCCGTGTCGAAGGCGTATTTGCGGATGTTGGTCATCAGTAGATCAGCTCATCTTCTGACTTGCCGTCCGAGAGCACGATCTCGCCGCGCGCCGAAAGGTCCTTCGCAGTCGCCACCATTCGCGTTTGCGCCGCATCGACATCCTTCAATCGCACCGGTCCCATCGAGGCCATTTCATCCTTCAGCAGTTTGCCGCCGCGTTCGGACATGTTCGAGAAGAAGAGGTTGCGCAGCGTGTCCGAAGCGCCCTTGAGACCCAATGCCAGGTCGCTCTTATCGACCGCGCGGAGCAGGGTCTGGATGCCGCCGGAATCGAGTTTGCCGAGGTCTTCAAACACGAACATCAGCGCCCGGATGCGATCGGCGCTTTCATTGCTCTTGCCTTCGAGCGCGCCCATGAAGCGCGACTCCGTCTGGCGATCGAAATTGTTGAAGATTTCAGCCATCAGTTCGTGGCTGTCGCGCTTCGATGTGCGCGCGAGGTTCGACATGAACTCGGTGCGCAGCGTGGTCTCGACCTTCTCCAGAATGTCGCGCTGCACCGGCTCCATCGCCAGCATGCGCATGACGCATTCGGCCGCGAAATCCTGCGGCAGCTCCGCCAGCACCTTCGCCGCATGCTCAGGACGAACCTTCGCCAGAACGACCGCAACCGTCTGCGGGTATTCGTTCTTCAGATAGCTTGCCAGCACCGTCTCATGCACGTTCGCCAGCTTGTCCCAGATGTTGCGGCCCGCCGGGCCGCGAATTTCTTCCATCAGGGTGTCGACTTTTTCCTTCGGCAGGATCTGCATCAGCATGCGCTGCGTCTGTTCGACGGAGCCCATGATCGATCCTGCGCCGGAAAGGCGATTGATGAATTCGTGCACCAGCGCTTCGACGACGACCGAAGGCACCATGCCAAGCGAGGCCATCGCTTGCGAGACTTCCTTGATCTCTTCTTCGTCCATCACCTCCCACAGCTTCTTGGCGTCTTCGCCAAGCGCCATGAGAATGATCGCCGCTTTCTCGGGCCCGCTGTAGCGCGAGAGGTCAACCGCGGGTGTCGCGGGTTCGGGCCGGTTGTCGCTGGGCGAGGGGCGGGTGAGAGCGTTCATCGGCGCTACGCGTTATTCAGCCAGCCACGGATGATCTGGACGGATTCATCCGGGTGTTGATCCACGACTTCAGCCACCTTCTTCACCGAGGATGCTTTCACGCGGCCATTGATCTGCGCGATATCGATGCCGGGATCGTGGGCCCCATCGGGTCCCGGCAACGCCATTGCCACGCCGCCGCCGCCCGATCCCGCGGGACCCGGCAGCGCCGCCATCACGCCGGCCGCTTGTGCATTCGCGCCGCCGCGTATCAAGCCGCCAACCAGCGGACGCAATACGAAGAACACAAATGCCAACGCCGCGATCAAAGACGCGACGATCTCGACAATGCGCATCACGTCAAGATTGCCCAGGAAATCGAACATGCCCGGCGCCGCCGCCGCTTCGCCGCCCGCGCTCAGGCTCGCGAATTGCGTGTTGACGACTTCAACCGTGTCGCCGCGTTCCTGATTGAAGCCAACCGCCGAGCGCACCAGCGCGGTTAAGCGCTGCATCTCTTCTTCGGTGCGCGGCGTGTAAGTCGGGGCCGCGCCATCGGCGCCCGGCGTCATCGACCCGTTCACCGCCACCGCCACCGAAAGCCGTCGCACGCGGCCGCCTTCGCTCACTTCAGTGCGCGTCGTGTTTGAGATCTCGTAGTTGACCGTTTCCTGGCTCGACTCGCTGCCGTCTTGCGAGCCGCCACCGGAGCCGGCGCCGCCGGCGTCAGGCACGTTCGCCGCCGCCGTCGTCCCGCGCGAGCTGCCGCTTGTCTGCGACGAGTCTTCCGTCGAAGACGTAGACCGCACCACCCGGCCTTCGGGATCGAACGTCTGCCGGGTTTCGCTGACGCGATTGAAGTCCATGTCGGCGGTGACCTGCACGCGTGTATTGCCCTGACCGACAATGCCTTCAACGATGTCGGTCACCGTGCGGCGAATGCGATCTTCGGTTGCCACCTGCCGCGCATCGATGCCGTCGGCGACGGCGTCCTCGCCAGATTGCGCGGCCGCGAGCAGGCGGCCGGTTTCGTCGACGATGGTGACGCGATTGGCGCTTAGGCCCGGCGTCGCGCTCGCCACCAGATTGCGGATCGCGCGAACCTGGCCCGCCGTCAGCTCATCGCGGCGCAGTTGAATGACGATCGACGCCGTCGGCTGTTCCGCATTGCGCGAGAAGAGCTGGCGTTCAGGCAACACCAAATGCACCCGCGCCGAGGCCACGCCATCAAGCGAGCCGATCGTGCGCGAGAGCTCGCCTTCAAGCGCCCGCAGTCGATTGATGTTCTGCTGGAACTGGGTTTGGCCGAGCGCATCGGGCTCATCGAAAATCTCGTAGCCGATCGAGCCACGAGAGGGCAGGCCGTCAGCCGAAAGCATCATCCGCGCGTTGAAGACTTCCGAGCGCGCGACATAGATCGAGCCGCCGTCTTCGCGGATCTCATAAGGGATGTCCGCCGCCTCAAGCCGCTGGCTGATCTCGGCCATCTCGCGGGTCTCGACGCCGGCGAACAGAAGCGCCTTCGCTTCGCCTCCCATCCGGAACACGAGCGTGAAGAGGAGCGCGGCCACCACCGCGGCAATGCCGAGCATCGCGAACAATCGCGTCGGCCCCGCCTTGAGAAGCATCTGAGTAAAGTTCACGCCAGCCCTCTGCACGCACGACGAGCGCGCCCAGAATCTCTTCGAGAATCACTGGGCAAATCTCACCGGTCGGCAGAATTCGCCGGGCCGCCGGTGAAACAACCGTTAACCACGTTGATATCGCGCAGCGCCATCAACGTGCCCGGCCCCCCGAGCCGGGGCCCAGCAAGAGAAAAAGCAGTGGGTCCGCGCAGCCTTCGACAAGCTCAGGCCGACGCTACTTTTTGCAGTGGCGTTTGAATTGACGTCACCCAGAGCCTGTCGAAGGGGCGGCGCCACGCTCCGGCGCCCAGACGCGCAAAGACCCCCGCCGGGGACGACGGGGGCCTTTGAAAGCCTTGGTACTTACAGGACGGCTGCCGTAGCAGCGCGGCGTCTGTTAGACGCCGGCTGCGCCGCGGTAATGCTGGATGCGCGTAGTGCGCAAGCCAGGGAGGCCGTGCTTCTCGATGGACTTACGCCAGCCGTCGAATTCCTCTTCAGAGAGGCCGTAACGTTGGCAGGCGTCTTCCATGGTCAGCAGGCCGCCGCGAACCGCAGCGACAACTTCTGCCTTACGGCGGATGACCCAACGGGTCGTTCCCGGCGGCGGCAGATCGTCCAAAGTGAGGGGATTCCCGTCGGGACCCATCACCACCCCATCATATCGGCGTTGCTTCTGCATGCGCCTTTCTCCTTCTTGTAGCTCCCGAACATAACTCGGATCGCTAAAGAAACGGCTAAGACGCAGATCGAATCGAGCGAAGAAGCGTGTCTCGAATTAGAACATGAGTCTCTTACTCATTTCTTATCCGAGCCACGCTTCGCTTGGCTTATCGCTTGATCATCAACAGCTCTTCGAGCATCTGGTCAGCGGTCGTAATGATGCGCGATGCAGCGGAGTAGGCGCGCTGCGTGGTGATGAGGTTCGTGAACTCCGTCGCGAGATCGACGTTTGATGCTTCGAGTGCACCCGAAACGATCCGTCCCGCGCCGCCGGCGTTCGACGAGTTGATGTTGTAGAGGCCAGACTCAAGCGTCGTACGGAACGCGCCGCCTTGGTCGGCCTTCAAGCCGTTCGGGTTCAAGAACGTCGCCAGCGGGATCTGGTAGAGCGCCCGCGCACGGCCGTTCGAGAATTGTGCCGTCAGGAAGCCGTCGCCTTCGAGCACGAGGCCGACGAGATCGCCCGGCGGCACGCCGTCCGCCGTCACCGAGGTGACGCCGAAGCTGTTGGCGAACTGCGTCATGCCGGTGGTGAGGTCGAGCGTGACCGGCTGATCGGCCGCACCAGTCGAAGCGGCCCAATCGATGTTGAAGGCGGCGTCGAGGTCTTGCACGGTCGATGCTGTGCCGTGTCCGGCGACGCCCGCAACGGTGCCGTCCGTATTGAAAGTGAGGATGCCCGCTGCCAGCACGCCGCCATTGGCGCCGCCGCCGGTGATGTTCGTGTTCGGACGTGCGTACGCTTCGACTCGCCACGTGTTGGGCGCGGTCTTCAGGAAGCCGAACGCGATCGTGCGCGGTGCACCCAGACTGTCGTAGATTTCCAGTGAGCTTTCGAAGTGCGGCGTGATCGTACCCATCGCCATGTCGCCGACATCGTAAGCGCCTTGCGCACCGGCATAGTCTGCCTGGCCCGAGTTCAAGTTGGCGTTGAGCCCCACATTCGCGGTCGATTCAGCCAAGCCGCCGACGCCGGAAATGTTGATCGGCTCGATCGCCGAGAGCGAAGTCGGGGAAGAGGTGACGCTGCCGTCCGCCGCCACCGGCCAACCTTGCAAGAACAAGCCCTGCGCATTGACCATGTAGCCGTCGGCGTTGATGGTGAACGAGCCAGCGCGTGTAAACAGCACGGAGCCGCCGTTCGAAAGCTGCTGATCGTTGGTCGAGACGATAAAGAAACCGTCGCCTGAAAGCGCCAAGTCGGTTGTGGAGCGCGATTGCTCGAGCGAGCCTTGCAGCGAGATTTGCTGGCGCGTCAGCGGCAGCACGCCGCCGGCGANNGCACGCCGCCGGCGTTGTAGGTCGTGTTCGAGTTTTGCGCGTTGACCAGCGCGGAGAAATCCACGCCCGAGCGCTTGTAGCCAACTGTGTTCACGTTGGCGATGTTGTCCGAGATGACGGCGAGCGCGCTCGAGTTGGCGGTGAGGCCAGAAACGCCCGCACGCAAGGCGGTGTAGATAGACATGTGTGTCCCAGCTCCATCGCCGCGTGCGTCCCATCGAACGCGGCAAGATTGTTGTTACGGATGGAGCGCTTCTGCGCGTATCGTGGCTTCCGCATTCGGCGGACGCCTTGTTTTCTCAGCTCCGATCGAGCACCGAGCGAATTGAAGACAATTCGCGCGTGCCAGCCGGCGTGATGACGACAGGCGTGGCGCCGCTGAAATCCACGCCCATGATGGTTTCGCGCACCGAAACTGTCGGCGTGATTGCTTCGCCGTCCGCGTTCGTTGCCTCGATGCTGACCTGATAGACGCCGTCCGCGGCGGTTTCGCCGTTGGTCTTCTTGCCGTCCCAGGTGAAGAGGTGTTCGCCGGCGCCGCGCGCCGCGGTGTTGGTTTCGTAGACAACGCGGCCTTGCATGTCCTTGACCTGGATGGTCATCGACGTTGCCGTTTCAGGCATCCGATACGCCCAGTTCGCCTGCGCCGGATCGCCCGCCAGATACGTCTCGTCACCTTCGATGATCGCGTCGCGCCCAAGATAGGAGAGGGCGGCGCCTGCAGCGGCGGCGTTATACTGGCCGACCAAGCCTTCAAGCTGTTCGTTGGTGCGGATCTGTTGTTCGACCTGGCTGAATTGCACCAGCTGTTGCGTGAACTGTGTCGAGTCCATCGGCGCCAGCGGATCTTGGTTCTGCAATTGCGCCGTCAGCAACACCAGGAACGTGTCGTAATTGTCCGACAGCCGGGTGCGAGAAGCTCCCGCTTCCGAGTTGGTCGTGTTCGTGGCCGCGCCTACGCCAGGGATATCCATCGCCTACGTCCTCAAACCATCATGTCCACGCGCACGCCGCGCCAGCGTTCGTAGCCGATCGGCCGCGCCATCTGCGTTGGTTGCTGCTCGGCCGGTGTCTCTGCACCGCCCGAGCCGCGTGCGTTGTTGTTCGCTTCGTCCGAACCGCCGCCCTGCGCGCCTTGGCGCAGATCGAACGACAGCCCGTTGTCGCCCAGTTGCAGGCCGGCCGATTGCAGCTGCTGCTCAAGCTCGCGCGCATTGCGCGCCAATTCCGTCAGCGCTTGCGGATTGTCGGCCGTGATCACGGCGGTGACGCGATGATCGCGTGTCACTTCCATGCGCACCTCGACGCGCCCCAACTCAGCCGGATCGAGCCGCAACTCGAAGTTCGTGTTGCCGCCGTCGAAGCGGCGAATGATCTCGCGCCCAACCTGCGCCCCTGCGGGGGCCGCGCGTTGCGCGCCAACATCAACTGCGGCGTGTTGAACCTGCGTGCTGGCCTGCGACGCGGTCGCTGTGATCGCGTTGCTCTGCGCCAGCTGTGATGCATCCGGCGCGCTGCTGCTCGCTTGCGTGATCGGCGCGGCGACTGTTTCTATCGCCACATTGCCGTTCGACGCGGCCTTTGACGCCTGCGCTTGGGCCTTCGCGTTTGCATGCGTCGCAGGCGCTTCGGCCTTGGCGTCGCGCGGATCAGTTTCGACCTTCGCCGCAACCGGCTGCACCGTCGTCTTCGCGCTCGTACGCGACGTCGTCGGCGCGACCGCTTGCGGAGCAGACGCGATCGTTTGCGCAATCGCTTGCTGCGCCGCCGCGGGCAGTTCTTGAACGTCAACTGGCGCCGCAGCGGCTTGTGGCGCGCTTTGCTGCGCCGTGGCTTGCGCTGTGTTCTGCGCCTGTTGTTGGGCCTGCGCGTTCTGTTGCGGCGCGTCCGCCGCCGCCGACCTCACGTCCGTTTCATCGCCCTTGCCGGCGGCGGGGGGTGCTTGTTCGACCGGCTCCGCCGCGGCCGCTTCCCTTTGCGGCGCGACCGGCGCTGGCGCTTCCGGCGCCGTCACCGGCGCGACGTCGGCGTCCTGCGGCTGCGCTTGTGGTTCAGGCTGCGACGCTGCGATCTGCACAATGACGGGCGCCGCCATCGGCGGTGGCGCAGGCGGCGTCGGTCCGCCCAGCAGCGCAACATCTGGATCGAGCGGCTCGTCGCTCGGTTCCGTTTCGGTGCTCGGCGCGGGCTTCGCTTCGACCGGCTTGGCCTCGTCCTTCGCTTCGTTTTGCGACGGGGCAGGGCGCTCAGCCGGCGCCTCGTTCACGGCTTCGAGGTGATCGTCGAAGCTTCGGCCGTTGCCGTCCGGGGCGGCGGCCCGCGGCGCCTGCCGTGTTGGCGGCGGCGTGAAAGCATCGAGCACTGGCTCCGGCGCGAAATCCATAAGGTCCCCCAGCCGGACGCGCTTTGTCCCGCGCCCAGCCAGCGACCCTCAGCAAGCCCCGGGCCACGCCGCTAACCATAAAAAATGCTATAAAAATCCGCGTGTTAGAAAGTTGACCTGGCTCGCTGGCGCCCGCCAAGCGGCAATTTCCGCCGCCTCGCCCGGCAGCTTCTGCCCAGCCATTAACCATGGCCCCAAGCTTGCGTGGTGAACGCCTGATGCGCCGTGCGACCGCTCTCCAGCGGCTCCCGCGTGCAGGGGAGAAAGCGTGTTGTTTCAAACGCTTAGATGCGCCTCTCGCGCGCCTTACGCGCCTATGCGCGCCCGGTCGATTTTGCCGGGCGGTGGGCGCCTTTTGCCGGGAGCGCGCTGATGGTCGGCCTAACCTCGGTTCTCCTCGCTGGCCTCTCGGGCCTCCGCGCCGCGCAAACCGGCGTCGCCACGGTTTCGCAGAACATCGCCAACGCCAACACGCCTGGCTACGTCCGCACCGAGATGACGCTCGCGCCGCGTACGCAAATCGGGGCGGGCGCAGGCGTTGAAATCACCGGCATTCGCCGCGCCGCCGATCGCTTCCTCGCCACCGCGAGTTACATCGCCTCCTCCGCCGCAGGTTCTGCTTCCGCGCGCGCCGATCTGCTCTCGCGTGCGCAAGAAAATTTCGGCGATCCCTCGAGCGCATCGTCCATGTTCGGCATGGTCGACGAATACTGGTCGTCGCTCACCGAACTCGGCATCGATCCCGCATCAAGCCTGCGCCGCGCCGACGCGGTCAGCGCGCTACAAGCGACATATTCCGAGATCCACCGCATCGGCGGCGCATTGCAGGAGCTGATAGGCGAAGCCGATCAGCGCATCGCGGACGGTGTCTCTGAAGCGCAGAACCTGATGAACCGCATCGCGGAGCTCAACAACGAGATCCGCCTCAACAAGCGCAGTGGCACCGACACCAGCTCCGCCGAGAACGCACAGTCGGCGCTGATCGATCAGCTCTCCGAACTGATGGACGTCCGCGCCACGCCGCAAGAGGACGGCAGCACCCATGTCCGCACCGGCGGCGGCGCGCTTCTCGTTGGCATCAACGTGGCGAAGCTCAGCTACACCTCCAACCCGTCGCCATACGCGACGCACGGCGTCATCACGCTCAACGAAGACATTGGCTCGAACACCAACATAGAATCTTTCCTCACTGGCGGCTCGATCAAAGGCCTGCTGCAGGCGCGCGACGCCGACCTGCCAGGTCTTGCCGAAGCGCTCGGCGGCTACGCCGGCGCGTTGGCCGACGTGATGAACGCGGTTCACAACGAAAACGCGTCATCGCCCGCCGTGTCGTCGATGACCGGTCGTCAAACTGGCCTCCTGAGCACCGATGCGCTCAACTTCACCGGCCAAGCCACGATCGCGCTCGTCGATTCAACCGGTGTGCTCCGCGATCGTCTCACCATCGATTTCGACGCGCAAACCATTGCTTCTGAGGCGCCCGCCAACACCATCTCGTTCGCCGGCGGCGGCACGATCGGCGACTTTGTCGATGCGCTCAACACGGCGCTCGCAGCTGAGACGCCGTCAGCCGGCAGCGCGACCTTCACGAACGGCGTGCTCTCGCTCATCATGAACAACAACGCCGGCATCGTCATCCAACAGGATGACGCCGATCCGGCGCTGAGAGCAGGGCGCGGCTTCTCGCACTTCTTCGGTCTCAACGATCTCGTCTCGCGTCCGACGCCACTGTTCTTTGAAAGCGGCGTCCGCGGCAGCGATCTGCACGGCTTCGCCGACGACGGCGCGATTTCCTACGAGATCCGCGACACCCAAGGCCGCTTTATCGCCAATCGCACCATCACCATCGCTGGTCCGCTCGCCGCGCCCGGTGCGACGTGGAACGATCTGCTCGGCGCGCTCAATGCAACCGGCACTGGTCTCGGCGAATACGGCGCGTTCTCGCTCGACAGCGCCACCGGCCGCATCAGCTTCGCCTCGAACGCGGCGTTCAACGTCCAACTCACCAACGATACCACCCAGCGCGGCGGCACAGGCGTCGCGCTCTCGGCGCTGCACGGTCTCAACTCTTCGGCCACCGCGGGCCGCGCTACCGAGATCGACGTCAATTCACAGATCGCCAACAACACCAATCGCCTCGCGGTCGGCCGCCCAGATATCTCCGCGCTCATTGGCGCGAAGATTGTCGAAGCGGGCGACAATCGCGGCGCCAACGCACTCGCCGCCGCCCGCAACTCGATGCAGAACTTCGGCGCTGCCGGCGTTCTCACCGCACAGACTGGCACCCTCGCGACTTACGCTGCACGCCTTGGCGGCGAAGCAGGCC
>CXWL01030746.1_pt1 | contig 11220 bp, 11 predicted proteins | sample 590931 | NCBI WGS metagenome assembly CXWL01 (sample SAMEA3498368, study PRJEB10139) | groundwater metagenome | biome: water well; material: biofilm material | place: Germany | collected 2015-04-27 | reverse complement strand
TAGCGCCGATCGCTGACGGCCAGGACACCGCCCAAAGCCATGAACAAACAGCCTCCCCAGATCCAATCGATGAAAGGCTTGTGATAGAGCCGCACGCTCCAGGCTCCGCCTTCAAGCGGCTCGCCTAATGCTACATACAGATCGCGCAGCAACCCAGTGGAAATCGCCGCTTCTGTCATCGTCTGGTTCTGCACGAAGTAGCGCCGTTTCTCCGGGTACATCACCGTCACTTCTTTACCGTCCCGGCTTACGTGAATCGTCCCCTGGGCCGCGACATAGTTCGGGCCGTTCACTTGCTGGGTTCCATCAAACCGGAATGTGTAGCCACCGAGTGTCGCCGTCTCGCCAACATTCATCCGGACATCCTGCTCCACCTCAAAACCCTTTACCATGGTCACACCCACGATGAAGAGCGCCACGCCAGCATGGGCCAAGACCATGCCCCAATAGGCACGAGGCAATGTGGCAATGCGGCCCCCAATACCGCCGACGCTCTCGGCTTGGAGCAATCTCTCACGCAGATCCACCAGGATCGTCGCCAGAATCCAGAAGGCCAACAGAAGCCCAAGACTGACCAGCGGCGTCCATTGGCCCATAAGCCACGGCACCACTACGGCCGTCAGCAGACTGACACCGAACGCCCAGCGCAGACGGATGGCCAAGGCTGGCAAACTTGCCTGTTTCCATTGGGCCAGCGGCCCGATCCCCATCAAAAAGATGGCGGGGGTCATCAGCGGAAGAAACACGGTGTCGAAGTACGGCGGACCGACTGAGATCTTGCCAAGGTCCAATGCGTCTAAAAATAAGGGGTACAGTGTGCCCAAGAGCACCGAGCCCAACGCCGCAACGAGCAACACATTGTTCGCCAGCAACATGCCCTCGCGCGAAATGATGGCAAAGCCCCCGCCGAGCCCGACACGAGGAGCCCTCCAGGCATACAGAACCAGAGAGCCACCGATCACGATCGCCAAAAACACGAGAATGAACAGCCCACGTTTTGGGTCGGTGGCAAACGCATGCACCGAGGTCAAGACTCCGGAGCGGACCAAGAAGGTTCCCAGCAGACTCAGAGAGAACGCCATAATGGCGAGCAGTACACTCCAGGCCTTGAAGCCGCCACGTTTATCAGTGACTGCCAGCGAATGCATCAATGCGGTGCCTGCCAACCAGGGCATGAAGGACGCGTTTTCAACCGGATCCCAAAACCACCAACCACCCCACCCCAATTCATAATAGGCCCAGCCACTCCCCATCGCGACACCAATGGTCATAAAACACCACGCCACTGTAGTCCAGGGGCGTGACCAGCGTGCCCAAGCCGCGTCCAATGTCCCTCCCAATAGCGCAGCGATGGCAAAGGAAAATGCGACGGAGAATCCTACATATCCCATATAGAGCATTGGCGGATGAATGACCATTCCGGGATCCTGTAAGAGCGGATTCAAATCCCGCCCGTCAATGGCGGCCGGAATCAATCGCTCAAACGGATTGGAAACGGTCAACATGAAGAGAAGAAATCCCACACTGACGAGACCCATGACGCCCAGGATGCGCGCGCGCATCGCTTCGGGTAAGTGGGTGGAGAAAAACGAAACGGCGACCATCCAGATGCTCAGAATGAACATCCAGAGAAGTAATGACCCTTCGTGTGCGCCCCAGATAGCTGCCAGCCGATAATGCAACGGGAGCTGGGAATTCGATGTCGCGGCGACGTAGAGCACGGAAAAATCTTTGACGGCAAACGCATATCCAAGACAGCAAAACGCCAATAGAACCAGGAGGAATTGCGCGCGTGCTGCCGGCTTGGCGACAGCCATCAGCGAGGCATCCCTCACTGCTGCCCCATAGATGGGCAAGGTGCCCTGCACCACCGCCACGCAGAGCGCAAGAATTAAGGCATAGTGACCGATTTCTGGAATCATGTGGGCTCCTAGCGTGGATTGACAACCAGGGTGCCGCTGCTCTGCGCCCCTACCGTCTTGGCCTTGGCGAGCGCATCCGCTGCTTCAGGTGGCATGTAGTTTTCATCGTGCTTCGCCAGCACTTCGCTCGCGAGGAAGGCACCATCAGCCCTGAGCTGCCCTTGAGCCACAACACCTTTGCCCTCCTTGAAGAGGTCCGGCAGAATCCCTTTGAACGTCACAGGAACTCGTTTTGCCGTGTCGGTCACCACAAAATGCACCGTTAACCCATCGCCTTCCCGCGTGAGACTCCCGGCTTCGACCATCCCACCGATCCGGAAACTGCGCCCTTGAGGCACATCACCATTGGCCGCTTGCGTCGGCGTATAAAAGAACACGAGATTACTTTGGAATGCATTCAGCACTAACGCCACAGCCACACCCAATGCGACCAATCCCAGACCGATCAGGATAAACCGTTTCTGTCGAGGCTTCATCGTCTTCGTTTCCTCCTAGGATTCATCGTGTCTCTCAGCCGCCGCTGCGGACCGCCGCCACACCGCAAGGACTTCTCCCCCCATACACAGCGCCGCGACACCGAATGAGGGCCACACATAGAGGCCGTATCCGCCCATCGCAAAAAACTCCGCCACGCTCCCCCACTGCATCAGCGCGCCTCCGCGACATCGGGGATCGAGGCCGGCTTGCCCCATGACGGCTGTCGTTCTCGTTCAACAATCACGCAACGCATGCGCGCCAGTGTCACCGCAAAACTATACATCCAGAAGCCCACCATCATAATCAACATCGCCGTCACCATGGACCCGGCCATCGTCGGCGCCGCCGTAATCGTGACCGACGCGCCCTGGTGCAACGTATTCCACCACTTCACAGAAAAGTAGATGATCGGAACATTGATCACTCCGACGAGCGCCAACACGGCGCTGGCACGATCGGCGCGGCGCAGGTCGTCGATCGACGACCGCAACAAGATGATCCCGATATACTGAAACAACAAAATCAGTTCCGACGTCAGCCGCGCATCCCATACCCACCACGCTCCCCACGTCGGTTTGCCCCACATCGACCCAGTAAACAGCGCGAGGAACGTAAACATGGCTCCGGTCGGCGCGATGGCTTGCGCCATCATAAAGGAAGGACGCGCATTCAATCCCAGCCCAATACCAGCCCAGATGGCCATCACAACATAGAGAAACATGGACATCCAGGCCGCCGGTACATGGACAAAGATAATGCGGTAGGCATCGCCTTGCGTCGCATCGGTCGGCGCCACGAAAAACCCTATGTACAGCCCGACTGCGATCACACCCACGGCCATGGCGGCAAACCACGGAATCATCCGCCCAGCTAACGGGTAAATGGCTTGTGGCGATGAATATTTAAACCAGTTAATCCCTGTCGTACTCATGATGATGTCTTATTCCAATGCTATGCGTAACGCAACTGCCGTCGCCCATGGAGCAAACGCAAGTGAAAGCAGGAAGCAGGCTCCAAGTAAGGACAGATTCGCTTCGCTGCCGATTCCAGCTAAACTACTCGACACAGCGCCGGCCCCAAAGATCAGCACCGGAATAAACAGTGGAAGCACAAGGAGAGCCACCAGCAAACCGCTCCCGCGCAATCCAAGAGTGAGTGCAGCTCCGATCGCTCCAATCATACTCAACGTCGGCGTGCCAAGCAAGAGCGATAACGTCAATACCCCCAATGATTCCCCACTCAGCCCAAACTGCAAACCGAGGAGCGGCGAGAGCAGGACCACCGGCAAACCAGAGATGACCCAATGCGAGAACACCTTGCCGACGACTAACACCGACAGAGGTTGAGGGATTAAGAGTGTCTGCTCTAATACACCGTCGAGATAATCAGCAGTGAACAGACGCCCCAGTGACAAGAGGCAGGCAAGCAAGGCTGTCACCCACAGCACACCGGAAGCGATCGTCCTCAGCACCGCCGGTTCTGGCCCGACTCCCAACGGAAAGAGGCTCGCAACGATGACAACGAAGAACACCGACATCGCCACATCCGAACGATGCCGCATGGCCAACAGAAGATCTCGCCGGACAACGCCGCGCACTGCCTGACTCAGGCTGGGCTGACTCATCGAGTCAGCCTCAAATGCTGGATGCAATCAGCTGGGAGAGCGATCTCCTGGTGTGTGGCGACGATCACCATTCCCCCACGACTCAGGTGCGACTGCATCTGTTGAGTCAAGTACGTTGTGGCGGTAGTATCAAGTGAGGCAAATGGCTCATCCAAGAGCCATAACGGGCGTGTGGAAAGCCAGAGACGCGCCAGAGCCACGCGTCGTTTTTGTCCCTGCGATAATACCCGCGTCGGCAAACGATGAACCGGTCGCCCGAGACCGACCGCCTCCAACGCCTTCTGCACGGCTGCACCGGCATTGTCATCGCCTGCCAGTGAGGCGGAAACCACAAGGTTTTCAATTGGAGTCAGCTCATCCTTGATTCCGTTGAGATGCCCGACATAAGTCAGTTGGGCACTATAGAGCTCCTTGAGCTGACGAATGTCTTTCCCCTGCCAGAGGATTGTTCCTCTATCCGGCGAGAACAACCCGCATAGCATGCGAAGGAAGCTGGTTTTCCCACTGCCGTTCTCCCCGACCACAGCCAGCAGGGTTCCAGGCTTGACCGTCACGCTGACATCAGAAAACAGCTGCCGCTCTCCGCGACTGCCGCTCAGTGCGACGGTTTGGAACATATTCGGAGATATTCCATTGGAAGCGAAGAAAAAGAACTGCCGCAGCGTCGAATCCTACAGAGTCGTATTCTCGATGACCGTTGCTTCAACACCGGCTGACGCTTCATAAGTGGTACCGCTGAAACGGTAATCCCTTGGGAAAATCGATGGCCCGACATAGCGACTGCAAAAATCCTGCAGCGCCATATTCCTCAAACCGTATAATTGTCGCCCATCTGACATCAGCAAGTCAAAGATGGGTTCATGCGGTATGGCATAGACCCATTGCTGAACCAATCGATCGAATCTATCGTTATCCAACGTCGCACCAATGTATCGCGGTATCGCGTGCCGCCGACAATAGATTTACATGCTCGCATAGCCGGAACCTCACCAACCCAATGAGAAATGGATTTGAGATTATCGCATGTCATGGTGAGGGGGCTAGAATGTTGTCCTACTTTAATGGCATCATAGAGCGATATCTTTAGCGATAATTTAGACGACCTCGCAGAGTGTTACACTGTGAAATCGCTTGGCCATGCCGAGTAATGGCTCATAAACAAGACCCCAAACGGAAGGTGCAGCATATCTATGATTAGGCAAGTGACAGGCGCAAGCTGTATCGTGCTCGTTCTTCTTGCCACATTGTTCCACCCTGAAAACGCTGCCGCCCATGGCGCAACAAGCGGAGAAGACGATCCTTGCTTGCGTCGGATCGGTCAGCGGTTGGTGCATTTCAGCGCCTATCAGCCTCAATATGAGCTGAAAGAGCAGTACTGCACGGATATTCCCAAGGAAGGCGACACCTTCCTGGTCGTAGATCTCGTGGACCCAGCGCTGCGCAACGAGCTCGTAGGGATGCGCATCACGAAGGGCAATGGGCGCAATGAAGCAGAAGATCAGATCGTGGCAGATATTCGCCCAGCCACCCACCCAGATGGAGTGCTCCGGGGCGAAGCCAGGCTTGATGAGGGCTTGTACACAGTCACTATTTCTGCGGAAAACCAGAATCTGATGAAGCGCCCGCAGTATCTCTTACGGGTCCACATGATCGATTATCAGAAACTGGTGCAAACTACGGTCGTTCCAGCGCTAGGCGTGTTGCTGGCTGCTTGGCTTCTGTACAAGCTCATACGATCGAGGTGGCTACGGAATTGGTGGACAGTCCTCCGTTCATAAGGAGGCCGGGCGTTTCGACCCGCGTGCATCATAAATATTCGAGAGGGAGGATCCTAGCAATGGCTGTGCAATTACTGAAACCTATCGGCTTGTATATGTTGATGTTAGTTATCGGGATGCCGTTTTTCTCCACGCAGGCTCAGGCGCATGGAGGATTGGCACTGGCCGAGGACATGTGCCGACTCACGATCGGGCCTTACAATATGCATTTCACCGGCTATCAACCTGACGCCACACGCAATAAGGAGTTCTGCGAGGACATTCCTGCGACGGGTCGCACAGTCGTGGTACTCGATTATATGGAAGATGAACTCCGCCCGATGCCCACCGAGGTGCGAATCATCAAGGATACGGGGTCGGAGAAAGACCTGCAGGCAATCACGGTCTTGCACCTGCCGCCCAAGGTATACCCCGCCGGCTCGGTAAATTTCGAACATAATTTTGACCAGCCCGGCAAATTCATTGGCCTCGTGACTGTGGGTGATAAGCATGTCTCGCGATTCCCATTCTCGGTAGGGGAAACAAAAGTTTGGTTACCCCCCAGCTACTTCTTGATTGCGTTCGCAGGAGTTGCGGTGATCCTGTCGATCATCTTTTTTGCCATGCGAGGACGCGGAAATACTTCTAGCAAGACTGTTTCCTAGACGGCATTGGCCACCCCTCCAAGATGCCGATGCAAACGCGTTCCTGGTTCAATTGAGGAAATTGAGGGCGACTACAAAATTCACGCGAGGCTAGAAGGATACCAATGATGTCTTTGCGATTTCTGCTCAAACCCGTGACGATATGTTTCTTGATCCTGATGATCGGAGCTCCATTTTCCGCACAGGCTCAGCACTTTCATGAGCTGGATAAAAACTTCTGTATACTCAAGTTTGGCCCCTACGGCATGCACCTGACAGAGTATCAGCCTGACACCTCAGACAGACAGGAGCTCTGCGGGGATGTTCCGTCGACCGGACGCACAGTGGTCGTGCTCGATTTTATCGAAGGGGAACTCCGCTCGCTACCCATCGAGGTTCGGGTCATCAAAGATACTGGTTCGGAACAGGATCTTCAGGCTATCACCATTCTTCACCTGCCAGCCAAAGTCTACACGGGGGGGTTCATTAATTTCGAACATAGCTTCAGCGAGCCTGGCAAATTCATCGGGATTATCACCGTTGGCGGCAAGGAAGAGCACGCCGCGCGATTCCCAATCTCAGTAGGAACAGGCGGAGGCACTTCGCACCTCATGCACTATATGATGGTTATAGTACCGGTCGCAGTGTTTTTTGGTGGAGGGGTAATCTTCTTACTCCTGCGAGGTCGTCGCAAATCCCCGGTCACCACCGTTTCGTAAGCAACAGGCCATTTAGCCTCCGGAGTACAAAAGCGCCGAGCAAGTATGGTTAACTGGCCGATTGCTACCCGTCAGTTCAGCAACAACGAGGAGGAGGTCTGATGAAATCATGGGCGGTTCACGCACCCAAACATCTCGTAGCGGGCGCAGCGATGGCGATGGTGCTGTGCGTGTATGCTGCCTCGGCGCAGGCGCATTCGATGCTGGTCAAAGCTGAGCCGCCACGCCGGGCCGTCCTCACCCAATCGCCGACGCAAGTACAACTCTGGTTTAACGAGGAGATTGAAGGCGACTACGCATCGCTGGTTGTGCTTGACGCCGAGAAGCATCCAGTCACTGAAATCAAACCTCAACTTGCTCCCAATGATCGGAAATCCATCGTCCTGCCGCTGCCGGAGTTGTCGCCCGGAAAGTATTCAGTGAAGTTTCGGGTGCTATCGGTAGATGGCCATGTGGTGGAGTCGTACTTCGACTTCTCTATAAAGGGCAAAGTGCAAAAGAAATGATCGAGGTCATCGGCGCGCTGTTCCGCTGGCTACAGCTTGCGTCCAACATGATCCTGATCGGCGGCTGCGTCTTTCTTGCGATTGCCGTCCGCGCGAACACTGTAGTCAACACTCCTTGGGTCACCCGCCTGAATCGGGCGTTACCGTGGCTTTCGGTTACACTTCTCCTGGGTTTGGTGGGCCTACTCGCCACAACGACGGCGCAGGCCACTGGCGCGTCAGAAAATGTCTGGCGTCCGGGAGCCTGGCTAGAGCTCTTACAAAAAACCCGCATAGGGCTCATCTGGACAATGCGCGCTGCCCTTGCGCTCCTTGTCCTCGCCGTGACCCTCTACATTCGGGTGTCACGCAAAGCGCGTTGGCAGTATGTGTTATGCGCAACCGTCGCCGCACTCACACTGGCCGCTGGATCACTCGTAAGCCATTCCGCGGCTGATGAACTGTCCGTCACATCAGTATTGCCTTACACACTGCATATCGTTCTGGCGAGCGTCTGGTTCGGAGGGTTGCCGGCCTTCCTCAGCGTCTTATTTGCCAAGACCCGGACGCAAACTGGCGAGGAGGTGGATCGAGCAGACGTCCAGACCCTGAAACAGTTCTCGAAGATGGCGTTGCCCGTTATGATTGCGGTTGTCGCCACAGGCATCATCGTAACCTATCGCATGGTGGACACAAGCTACGCCGCATTGGCTGCAACAAGCTGGGGCTGGCTTCTCAATACCAAGCTCGCGCTGCTCGCCGTGATTCTCGTGCTCGCCGCGTGTGCACGTCACATCTGGATTCCGGCACTCGACCATAGCGTGGATAGGGCCACGACCGGCGGACGAGGGCTTCGAAAGTGGGTCCCCGTCGAATTCGTGCTCGGGTTGGGGCTGGTACTGGTCGCGACAATCCTGGCTAACGCCATTCCAGCAAAGCACGCTATTATTGAAGACTGGCCCTATCCGTTCCGCTTCTCCATTGACGCCACCTGGGGTGGGGTAGGTATGATAATCGGCACGGGAATCGGAGGCCTACTGCTTCTTCTCGCAGTTGGGGCAATTCCGCTCGGTCGGTTCAAACGTTGGAAGACAAAGTGGCGCATTGCCATCCCGGCTATACTGGTGGCCTGCGCATTGGTTGCGGCGCTGCCTCCCCTAGCCACTCAGGCGTTTCCAGAAACCTACCGGAAGACGCCGGTCCCGTTCGATGCCATTTCCATTGCCAATGGTGTGACGTTATTCGCCGCTAACTGCGTACTTTGTCATGGCCCCCAAGCCAAGGGCAATGGCGTTCTGGCCAAGACCTTTCCTATACCGCCAGTAGATCTACTCACAGAGCCGCACACAGCCAAGCATACTGCGGGGGATTTTTTCCACTGGCTGACCCACGGTATTCCCGGTACAGGCATGCCGGCATTTGCCGATAAGCTTTCCGAAGAGGATCGTTGGGATATCGTCAATTTTCTCCATGCCACCTCTCGTGGCTATCAAGCGCGCCTCATCAACCCCTATGTCGCCCCCGATCAACCCTATATGGCTCCGCAGAATTTTTCCTACTCCGCTCATGACGGAACGAGCGGCACCTTGAAGGACTTCCGCCGGGCAAAAGCGGTTCTGTTGGTTCTCTTTTCGTGGCCGGAGTCTCAATCAAGGCTGGATCAGTTGCGATCGGCACATGCCACACTACGCGATAACGATACGGTCGTACTCGCGTCTCCCATAAAAGACCCCGCCCCACAGGAGCTGGCAACGATCACGACAGCCATGCCCTTCCCATTGGTGATACAGGGGACGCAGGAAATCGCGCATAGCTACGCTCTATTCCGTCGAACCCTCAGCAATCCCGACCTGGCCGGCGAGGGAACTTCACCGAAGCACATGGAGTTCCTCATAGACCGTTATGGCTATTTGCGGGCTCGCTGGATCCCATCAGTAGATGGGCCAGGGTGGACAGACATCGCCGAATTGACACGACAGATCGAACTACTCAACCGGGAGAAAGAGATTCGCCCACCACCAGACGACCATGTACATTAAATCTCAGCTTGTAACCGCCCCGAGAGGATCGGGACCGTGTGCGCACTTCATCAAATCATTCTTGAGAGAGTGGTCAAGGAGACTCTACGGCCCTATCAGCCGACCCGAGTGATATTCTGGTTGTCGGGCCACCTCGATATTAGGGCTAAACGATGCGGCAATCCATGAGCCCACAGACACGGAGGTTCAGAGCAAGAAAAACTTGATGACAATACAGTACGGCCAGGCACAAGTATTGCCCAGGCGTAAATCTGCGCTCATGCCGCTTGATTTTCAATACGTTTTTGTATATTTTCTCAGCAAGTTTCCCCACAAATAAGTTATGCACTTGGCTCCAGTTCGCTTCATATTCTGAAGCCCTACCAGTGGAGGACTTATATGCAATCCCTCGCTGAATTCGAACAGCGCTTCGCCACTGAAGGTGCGTGTCGGGCCTATCTGGCTCAGCTGAGGTGGCCAACTGGATTTTCTTGCCCTCAATGCACTACCAGCGGTAGCTGGGCAACCACACGATGCCTCCTGATGTGTCGCCAATGCGGATATCAAGCCTCAGTTACGGCAGGAACGATATTCCATCGAACCAGACTGCCCCTACAGGATTGGTTCAGAGCTATGTGGTGGATGACTGGTCAGAAAAAGCATAGGCTCAGCGCTCTGGGACTGCAGCGCCTCCTGGGCCTAGGGAGCTACAGAACTGCGTGGCTATGGTTCCAGAAACTGCGACGCACAGTGGTACTGCCTGACTGGGACAAGCTGGAAGGCCAAGTTGAAGTAGATGAAATACCCGTGGCAAGCGTCGAGGCGGGAAAAGGCCGCCGGTACATGGAAAGTAAAGCCCTGGTAGTGATCGCCGCGCAGATCGATGGGAAAGGAATTGGGCGTATCCGCCTGCGCAGGATTCCCACCGCCTCTCCGAGCCAGCTAGTCACCTTCGTGAAACATGTGGTTGAGCCAGGCTCGGTGGTCATAACTGACGGGTGGAAGGCCTATGCAAGGTTAAAGCAGGAAGGCTTCAAGCATCGACCACGCCTGATCAATGCCAGTGGAAAACCAGAGTCAGTCTTGCTGCCCCGCGTGCATCGGGTAGCCTCCTTACTCACACGCTGGCTGACAAGTAACCACCAAGGCGGACTATCCCGTGAACAACTGGACGCCTACCTTGATGATTTCACGTTTCGTTTTAACCGTAGAACGTCTAAAGACCGCTGGAAACTCTTCTATAGACTAGTGGCACAAGCGGTCACAGTCGAACCTACTCCCTACTCCAGGCTGGCCGTAGTCACCTCCTAGTCTAAGGGAATAAACTGGAGTTAAGTGCATAGTTATTTGCACGCATTTTGCAAGCAGAACAAGGTCTCCGCCTCGGATATTCTACTTGACATCAAGAAACCGTATCCGCTAATCTCCCGCCACGCAGACAAACGGCAGCAAACCAGTAGCAATGTTTCGCCGGAGAATTTTTCTCTGGAACAATCAGTGGGTCTCAATCACTTAACAAGGAGGTCAGGGTATGGCTAGTACAACCTGGGGAGGCGGAGCGGAGCGGGGCTACG